>Ga0137378_10001959_pt1 | contig 17581 bp, 19 predicted proteins | sample SagtaG_21_FD_104813 | JGI IMG/M metagenome (GOLD analysis project Ga0137378, IMG submission 104813) | Vadose zone soil microbial communities from Sagehorn Ranch, Mendocino, California, USA - Sage2_L_60_16 metaG | ecosystem: Environmental > Terrestrial > Soil > Vadose zone | place: USA... | reverse complement strand
GGACTTGCACCCGCAAAGTAGTCGAGCATGCTCGGCACACGCTACCTTATTCCGCGCCGTTGGCGCTAAATCCAAAGCCCGCTGCATTAATGCGCGTTGCACTTCCAAATTGAATTCGCGAATGACGAATGTCAAATGATAAATGGAAAATGAGCTTTATCTGTTCTCGTCGAGATACGACCGTGAATACTCGACGTAGTTCTGCCAGTACTTTGCCAGGCTGGCAACTTCTTCTTCAGTCAGCGGTCGTTTGACCCGCGCCGGCATTCCCATCACCAGCGAGCGCGGCGGAATAATGGTTCCGGGAGAGATCAGCGAGCCTGCAGCCACAAGTGACTGCGCGCCCACGCGCACGTCATCCAGTACAATCGAACCGATGCCAATCAGTGAGCCATGCTCGACATAGCAGCCGTGCAAAGTCACGCTGTGTCCGACAGTGACTTCGTCTTCCAGAATCGTGGGCAGTTCGCCGATGCGCGTATGCAGCACGCAATTGTCCTGCACGTTCGTGCGATCGCCGATGCGAATGTAGTACATGTCGCCGCGCGCAACCGTGCCGAACCAGATGGAGGCCTGTTCGCCTACGTGTACGTCGCCAATCACTTGCGCGCTGTCGGCGATGAATGCGGATCCATGAATCTGAGGATAAGTACCGCGAAAGGGCCGGATCATGATGGGCGAATATCGTATGCTAGCCGAGCAGTTGTGCTGAAGATTCAATAAGCCCTTTTTCAAGCACTCCGCTTCAACCGCTTGGTCTGTGCTTTGCCTCGACGGCGTGTCTTTCCCGTAGCCGACGCGGCAGTTTCCGCCAGCAGTCGCAGCGCACGATTCACGGACTCGGTGTCGGGAAACAAACTCGAAAGTTCGGGTTCGATTAGCACGAGGTTTGTGCCAGCAGTGGCATCTTCCAACTCCGTCAATAGAATCGCACTCGTGAACAACTCTATCGCGGCTTCTCGAGCGGCATCCAACACGCGACGCGGATTGCCTCTCCAGAGCAGACCGGAAACCACAATGTTCGTATCAGCTACGACTCGCATCTGAGGAGCGGCGCGCCTGACGGACAGCGGCAATCTCCGCTTCAACTTCCGTTTCAGTAAGCGGCGCGTCTAAAGCCGCTAAACGATCAGCCGCTCCAAATAAGTTGTTGACACGCCGACGACGGATCTCCTCGCGAAGTAAAGATTCAATTGCTTCAGGTCTCAACAGTCCATTGGTCTCAGCCTCACGAGCCAAGTTGTCTGGTAAGTCCAGCTTGATTTCAACCGAAGACATTTTCTACCTCGTCGAAAATCTTACCACAGACTGGCCGCCCGTTTATCAGCTCAAGCCGTAGGCTCGACGACTGCGTTGCGCAGCGTCCCAAGCTTTTCGATCTTGACTTCGAAGACGTCCTTGGCTTTCAGCAGCACCGGAGGATCGCGAAAGAAGCCCACGCCTTCCGGCGTGCCGGTCGCGATCACGTCACCTGGCTCGAGGGTTATACCCTGCGAAATATAAGAAATTAGATAAGGCACTTTGAAGATCATTCTGGCCGTGTTTGACGACTGCATTACTTGACCATTCAAGATGCCTTCGATCTTCAGTGACTGCACGTTCGAGATTTCGTCGCGCGTGGTGATGAAGGGACCGAGCGGCGCAAAACTATCCAGACTTTTGCCACGGGTCCATTGGCCATCGCCGCGTTGCAGATCGCGCGCAGTGACGTCGTTCATCATGGTGTATCCGAAGACGTAATCGAGGGCTTCAGCTTCGCTTACTTGCTTTGCTCTTTGGCCTATCAAGACAGCCAACTCCGCTTCGTAATCAATTGCAGTGCTAATAGTCGGCAGCACAATCGGTGCTTCGTGGGCGCTGAGCGCGTTGGGAAGCTTATTGAAGATGAGCGGCGCTTTCGGTGGTTCCGCGCCGCCTTCAATTGCGTGGTCTACATAGTTACGCCCGATCGCCAAAATCTTGCCGGCAGCAACTGCCGGAAGAAATTCGATTGCCTCAATCGAGTAGGCTGTCATCGCCGCGCGGCCGGCACTCGCCTGAATATTGCTCAAGAGTGCCTTCAGTTCATCAAGGCCGGCCGGACCACGGTTGACGAGTTCAAGCATGCTGGAAACATCAAGCAACCAACTCGCAGGCTCTGGGCCGGATGCACTTACCGCACGAGCAAGTTCTGCGACATCGCACACGACTTCGTCCACCAGCGCGCCGAGTCGCTGCTGATTCGAATTCTCTGTTTTGAATTGCGCCAGTTTCATTTAGTGTTCCCCGAGTCTGTTTGAAACCGGTTCAAGTTCAATTGGCCAAAAGTTTTCTGATGCCGAGATCGCAAGTACACGCGTTAGCGAGATTCTCGTCGCAGGAGAATGGTGCACCCGGCACGACTCGAACGTGCGACCTTTTGATTCGTAGTCAAACGCTCTATCCAACTGAGCTACGGGTGCCCGAAGTAGGAGGGAAGTTTAAGGTTTCAAGTTTCAAGTTTCAAGTAAACATGGGTTTCAGGTTCAAAGTTTCAGGTTTCAGATCTAAGGATTTGACGCTCGGGGCGAAGGTCAAATCGTTTCTCAGTTTGACCTGAACTCGAAACCTGAAACCCTAAACTGATGGCTTATCGCGCGTAGTATCCGGGCTTGGTGCGCGCCACCAAATCGACACGCGCGACTTCGATGCGAATCGTGCGCCACTTGCCGTCGCGCACGGCCTGGTTTGGCGGTTGATAGGCAATGCTGTAGAGCGTACGCAGTTCGGCCGCGATTTGCGGGTAGAGCTTGGCAAGCTGGTCGAGTCGATGCACTTCATTCAATTGACCGCCAGTCCGATCGGCAAGCAATTGCAGACGAGCGCGCGCCGCCGCGTACATCGCGGTGATCGAAGGATCAGGCAACGGCAACCGTTTCGGATCGCCCGATGGCAGAGCCAGCGGAAAAATTGTTACTCCCTGACCATCTGCGTCACTCAAGACAGAGTTCAACTGCGAACTCGCTTCGGGTCTGATCGCGGTGCTGATTTCGGAATCGGCGGCCTTGGAAATGATCGCGCGGTCTCCTTTTCGCACTTCGGTGTCGAGTCCATCCGTCAACACTACTATTGCCTTCCGACGTTTGCCTTCGCGCGACAGTTCTTTAAGAGATTGTTTTAACCCATCGTACAAGAATGTCTCGCCTGCTCCGCCGGCAATCGTGATCGCGTAAGCAATTCGTTTTCGATCAGTGCTGAAGCTAACCAGCGAATGAACTCCTTTGCCATTAAAGCTAATCACCGCCACTCGGTCATCGGGCCCCAGCGCATCAAGAAATCGCAGCGCCGACTGTTGTATCTGCTGACGAAAGTTCACGGTCGAACCCGACATATCGAGCAACAGCACCAAACTGAAAGGCGTATCCGTCGGTTCGAAATGCAGGATCGGTCGCGGCACACCGTCTTCGTAAACCTTAAAATCGTTTGGCGAAAGCGTTGTGATGGCATGCCCCTGCTTGTCAACGACGCCAACGTTGAGTTGAACCAGCGCCGTGTCGGTCCTAATTATTTCCTCCGGCTGTTGCGCCTGAATAATTGATCCGAAGGCAAATACGATCGTCACTAAAAAGAAAATCGTTCCGCACTGTCGTATGCGGCCGAAATGTAAGTGAGTGACATCCAACGATGGAATCATGTCATCAGCCTTCGTCGATAAGATGTTGCTGGGGTAGCGTGAGTATGCCTTCGGGCCGGCGAGGTTTGCAACCTGCAAGCACTGTACGTCGGGGTCAGTTTGGGTCCAGAGTTCAACCTTTAGGTTGCACCCGCAAGCAAAGCTTTCTGAACCGATCCATTACCGAACTGTAATTGTGGGTGCCAGACTATTGCGCCGAGCGCCAATCTGACTATAATCCCGCCACCGGAATCCGGAGTCTCCCACGATGTATCGTCCTAACTTCTGTGGCGAATGCGGCGCGCGCTTGGCAAGAAAAGGTTGGCGCGTCTGGCTGCATGGCAGCGTGTGCGATACCTGCGCCTGTCGTTTGGGTAAATCTATCTGGACGAAATCCTTGATCGTCGGCGTGATGATTGCGTTTGTGGCTTTTGCGTTCGGGAGATACTTGCGACCGGCGCCTCCACCGCTGATCATTCAGCGAGTGGCAAATTCGCCCTTGTCCGATTTGCCGGAGAATCCGAACGACAGCGCAAGCGCAACGACCCAGAAGCATATCGATTTATCAAGACAAGATGCCGCCCCGGCCACGGTATCAACCGATGACGCCGTTTACATCTGTGGCGCGGGAACTAAGAAGGGCACTCCGTGTCATCGGCGCGTACATTTTGCCGGCGAGCGTTGCTTTCAGCATAAAGGCATGCCGGCGATTCTGCCTTTGGATAAGCTCGTCATCAAACAATGAAGCAGTGAAAGCCCGCGTAATTCAGATCACCCGGGCTTCCTCAAATAGTCACAACTCTGCGTCGCTTACTTAATCGTCTTGATCGGCGCCGCTGGTCTCGCCGGCAGCTTCACCGGATGATCCTTGAGCTTCGCCATGACCTCCGCGATGCCGCGTTCAAGCTGCGGATCGCGGCCGGCAATCTCTGACGCCGGATCGTTATCAACCTCGATGTCCGGATCGACGCCGTGACCTTCGATAATCCATTCACCATTCTTGCTGGCGAACGCCGACCCAGGCACAAATATCTGACCGCCATCGATTAGTGGTCCGCGACTGCCGATACCGATTACCCCGCCCCACGAACGTTTTCCAATCAATGGCCCGAGACCGGCCTCGCGAAACATTGCCGGAAAAATATCGCCATCCGAGGCTGAGTTCTGGTCGAGCAGGGCTACCATTGGACCAATGAAGACTTCATCAGGATAAGTGTTTGGTATTTCGTCGGTGCGCGTGTAATTCAGTGCCAGCAACTTTCGTCTCAGGCGTTCAATCAGCATGCGAGAAACGTTGCCGCCGCCGTTCGCGCGCACGTCTACGATCAATCCCTCCTTATCAATTTGCGGATAGAACCACTTGATGAATTCTCGGATTCCATTCGCGCCCATGTCGGGAATGTGAATATAGCCGACGCGTCCACCGGTCGCTTCTTCGACCTTCTGGCGGTTGCGAGTAACCCAGTCCAGATAGATCAGGTTGCCTTCGTCAGCGATCGGCCGATAGGAAATCGTCCGCGAGCCTTCCATCGTCGGCCTGCTGTTGATGGTGAGCTGGACTGTGTTGTCTGCCTTGTTGCGCAGCAAACGATAAGGATCATCGTTCGCCTTCAATTCTTCGCCGTCTATCGCCAGCACGTAATCTCCGACGCTGACGTTCACTCCAACTTCGGTCAACGGCGACCGGTAAAGATCTTCGTCGTTCTGACCCTGGAAGATCTTTGAGATGCGATAACGGCCTGCCTGTCGATCGAGTTCGAAACGCGCACCCGGCAAGCCGACACGCGGGCGCGATGGAATCAGAAAATCACCACCTTCAATGTATGCGTGCTGCACCGTCAGCTCAGAGATCATTTCGCTGATTACATAATTCAGATCTGAACGATGCGCCACGTACTGCAGCAACGGCTTGTATTGTTCGCGCAGCGCGACCCAGTCATAGCCGTGCATGTTCGGTACATAGAACCAGTCGCGATAACGGCGCCAGACTTCGTTGAAGATCTGGTTCCATTCTTCGGCGGGAACTCGGTCAACAGCCAAGCCGGCAGTAGATACAGGTTTTTTTGTTTTGTCACCCAATGGCGTTGCGTCATAAAGGTTGAACGCAGGCCCTTGTCGAACCAAAATCTTCGAAGCATCGTTGGACATGGCATAGCCGTTGATGTCGTCCGCGATCGTCGTTTCCTTGCGATCTTAAACGCGAAGATGCGAAGCTGCGCGGGACGATCGCCCTGACGACCGTAGTAAAAAGCCGGGCCGACAAAATAAAGCAGATGGCCTGCTTTGGCTGCCAGACCACCATAGTTCTCGGCCCCGACAGGAACGCGTGCGACCCGCCTGTTGAGGCCATCGAAATCGATCGTCAAGGCTTTTTGCGGAGCCGGCGCTGGTTTCGCTTCAGGTTTCGGAGCTTCCTGTTCCCCTTCCTTCTTTTCCGGTGAAGGTTGAGCGTCGCTTTCTTTCGGCTTACTCACGACGACTTCGTCGCTCTCCGGCGGGAACGGATGCTTGACGTCTTTGCGCAAGGCCATTGCGTAGATATAAGCAGCGCGATTGGTTGCATAGTTGAACTCGATCTGCGAAATCTGCGGCGCGAATTCGTGGTCGCTGATGAAGTAAACGTAATTGCCCTGCGGATCCCACACGGGATTCACTGCATTGAACATGGGATCAGTAACGCGATGAACTTTATCGTCGGCCGCGCTCCAAATGTGAATCTGTGAAAAACCATTGCCATTCGTCGCCATGCTGAAAGCGAGAAAATTGCCGCTGGGCGACCAGACATAGTCACGAATCTGGCCGCGGGGCGCATCTACAATCTCAGTCATCTTTCGATCTGCGAGCGTGACGATATAAATCTTGCCGTCCTTGTCGCCGAAAGCTATGCGCTTGCCGTCAGCAGACCATTCCGGTTGATAGCGCATGGCGCCGCCGCCGTTGGTGATTTGCTGCGGCGGCTTGGAACCATCTTGCGGTACCAGATAAAGTTCTTCTTCGCCGCTCATGTCTGAGATGAAAGCGATCTGCGAACCGTCCGGCGACCACGAGGGCCATTTGTCATGCGCGCCGGGAGAGTGCGTGAGATTGCGCGTCGGTCCTTTCTCGATCGGCGCCGTGAAAATGTCGCCGCGTGCCGAGAACAACGCGCGCTCGCCTTTTGGACTCAAGTCGTACGATTCGATGTTGTTGGCCACGGAAATGCGACTCGGCCGGCGGGCCAAACCATCATCCGGCACAGTAATCGAAATTGGCGTTGTCTTTCCGCTCTTGGCGTCGAGAATCTGCAACTCTCCATCCATTTCATAAATAATCCGACCATTGTGATCAGAGCTGGGCCAGCGCACGTCCCATTGTTTGCTGTGCGTGACCTGCGCGGTCTTTCCGGAAGAGACATTGTAGGAGTAAAGATTGAAATGGCCGTCGCGGTCTGAGTTGAAGTAAATCGTGTCTCCCATCCAAATCGGATCGCGCGTTGCGCGCGGGCCGTCAGTAATCGGTTTCGCGTCGTAGGTTTTTAGATTGAAGATGTAGAGCTTGTTCGCCTGGCCGCCGCCATAGCGCTTCTCCGGGCGAAAGTCGCGAGACTGCGGCGAGTAAACCATCTGCGCACCGTCAGGCGAATAATCAGCCGAGCCGGCTTCCGGCATCGGCAGTGGTTCCACCGGCCCGCCGTCGACTGACACGCTGTATAGTCGGGCAATCGGCAAAGTCCACGAATCTCTAAGCGATTTGAAGATGATGCGCTTGCCGTCTTTCGACCAGCCGTAAACTTGATTGTCCCAGCCCCAGCGCGGAGTCAATGGTCCTTTCGCCGGATAAAACGTCAGTTGTCTGGGCACGCCTCCGGTCGAGGGAATGAGGTAGACCTGCTCATCGCCGTCGTACTGTCCTGTGAACGCAATCCAGTTTCCGTCGGGCGAAAACCTGGCAAAAACTTCCACGCCCGGATGTGCGGTGAGACGAATCGCCATGCCGCCGGTTGCGGGCGCGGTCCAAATGTCTCCGCCATATGTGAAAGCAACCCGGTCGCCATGAATGTCGGGAAAACGCAGCAACTTTGTCTGAGCAAGAACTGGGGTTGTGGCAAGCAACAAAAAGGCGACCGCAGTCGCCCCCGCAAAGACACGAGCAAAGATAATTCTCTTCAGCAAGGGGACTCCTCCTCTGTTAATGCGAAAAAATCAAGACTCCAATGCTACCTGAACTGAAGCTGATTTGCGCCGAAAGCGCGAAAGGGTTTCCGCTAAGTCACTTTTACGCACAACTCGACGCCCTGGTTTCAAAACTTTGATTGTCTGAGGAGAGTGGGAATCGGCTGCGACGAGCTGAAAATGCGCTACCACTTGATCGAGCCCTCTTTCGAGGTGTCGATCTGGGCCAGCTCGTTCGCTCCGTAGAAAAAACCTTTCATGTTGTCCAGCAAAAAGCTCTGAGCTTCAGGGTTGGTTAGATCGAGGCCATAGTGATTGATGATGCGAGTCTGCGTCTGTAGCCATTCTGACCAGCAAGGCTGGCAAACTTCGGTTGCGACTTTCTGGCCGAGTTCAGTAGGCAATGGAGCGAAGCCCAGCGGGGCGCGTTTTTGCCCGCAGCGGGCACATTTGATTTCATTGGACATGGTACTTTGTTTCTCCCGGCGAATTATAACCTCGAACAGTGAAATGATCAGAGGCCCGGAGGGCTGACAATCAATAGCCACGGCCGTAAGGCCGTGGAACTAGATTTACCCCGCCCAAATGAGGCCCGAAGGGCAGACACCAGTCTTAGTCCCAGAGATAGCGCTCGTCGTAATCAATCTCATACTTTTCGAGAAAGGACAGAAACTCATCTTTGAAACTATGTTTTTCATGGTGGCGTCGCGTTACGAATGTATTCGAATACGTTCTTCTCTCCAGACATGTTTATCAGAGTCCACGAACCCATCAAGACTCAATGAGCGCCTCAGGCGCGCTAGAGGGTAGCCAGTGGCAAGCGGAGCGCAGCCACTGGAAAGCAGGAATAAGATGAAGCGCGCCCTGCAAGGGCGCGAAGAATATCACCAGACGTACCGTTCGTCGTATTCAATTCTGGCCAGTTTAAGCATCTCAATGTATTCGTCTTCGAAACTCTTGTGCCGATGATGTTCCTCTTGATTGAGAATATATCTCTTAACTCTCTCAATGTGTGATGGACTAACCGTCACACCAAAATAGCCAGGCTGCCAACCAAAACTTCTTTTGCCAACTGTAGCGTGCGCCCACTCCGATGAGCCGCTTTTCACGTCACGTATAACCGCCGCCATAATTCTGGATCGCGCACAAACCCATCAAGACACGGGCGTGATCTTCAATTCCGCCAATTGCGAGAGGTACGCCACCGAGATTCTTTACGATACCGCCAAGATAAGCGTGGAGATTGTCACACCAGTCTTTTGTGATTGTCGGGTAACGATCCTTCGTGCTGAATACCACGTGGTAGTGAAGACTGCAATATGTTGCGGGCATAGGAGCCTCCCTTCGATTCCGCGCGCCCCTGCGGGGCGCGGTTGATGTTTTGGCTTCGGTCACCAGTGGCTGCGCGCCACGCGCTTGCCACTGGCTACCTTCTGCCGCGCCTGCGGTGCTCCAAATGAAATGAACTAAAAGGCTGAGGTGTTTACCAGCCATGGGAGTCTGCTCCTTTATCGTGGAAGTATCGGCCCATTCGGGCCTCATTTTTGCGCCTCCCGAATAGCCCGAATGATGTCGTCATCCTTGGGCCGAAACAAGCCTATCGGCCGCACGTCGCGATAACGGACAATGCCATTCGCGTCGATCACAAAAACGGAACGCGCAACTTTTCCCGGAATCAACGAACGCGCGCCGTAAGCATTCGCCACCTTGCCGTTAACGTCAGCGAGCAAACGCAACGGAAGATCATGGTGCTCGGCAAAATTCTTGTGCGATTCCACCGAGTTGGTCGAGATGCCGACAACTTCCGCGCCGGTAGTCGCATAGTCTTCCCACCGGTCACGCACCGAACACATCTGACGTGTGCAAATCGGAGTTTCATCGCCCGGATAAAACAGCAGAACGACGACCCTCCCACGATGATCGGAGAGACGCCACTCTTTCCCTTCGTCATCCAGCAGGGCAAAGTCCAGCGCCATCATGCCCTCGCGTGGTGCGCTTTGGTTTTCCGAATTCACTTGATTACTGCCGCGAGACTAGCGGCGGCGAATTGCGTTCGAATCTCTAATTCATTTCCACGCGCGCTGATTTTTAGATTGTCGAGTGCGCTTTGTACCAGCGCTCTTTTCGCCGGCGCCATGCGAGCAATAAAAATCGTTCCCAGCTGTTTCAGACCGGTAACGGTGTCGCCCAGGTTTTTGGCGGCATCCGGCGTGTCAGTACGCGCGACCAGCACAAGCGAAACATCGGTCTGTCCCGAACCAATCGAGCCGTAAACTTGCCTGATCGAATTCGCGTCTTTCGCGATGGTATCATTGCCGACGTTCAGGTTTGCCATGAGACCGCGGGTGACATTCGCGCCGAAACCAATCACTGCGTTCGGATCGCGACCGGCAAGTGTCGCGAGGACATTATTTTCGCCACGGCCTCTCCGGCCTGCTTCAATCGCCGCACGTACATTCGGAACACTCCCGATTGCCAGCGTCTTCGCGTCCAGCGCGCAAAGGGCTAACTCGCTTACTTTCATATTCCAGAGACCGAGCAGACGCATTTGATCATTGATGCCGAAAATCATGATCGTGGCGCCGCGATATGTTTCTTCCCGGTACTTGGCGTTCGTGGCGATTTTTCCGGCCGCAACGAGCGCCTTCACGTCAAAGGTTCCGTGTGCAATCGCAGTCGTCTCAAGCCGCGTTTTGTTGGCCGCAGGATAGGTGTAATGCGTACCAATTACAACCCGGTCAAACGCCCTTGGATCAATGCCGGTTCTGGTTTTGAAGTTATCGATCTCGGAATTTACCTGCGCCAGTTTCGCCGAGTCACTTGCAAAGACGCGCGGCAATGTTTCATTCAGCAACCGCCGCACATCGACCAGCAGTATCGCATCCGAGGTTGGGAGAAAATTTAATGCATCTGGAGGGACAACCGTCGCGGCTAACGATGAAGTGGTTGCCGTCGAAGGTCTGCCGACAGTAATGCTGAGAAAAACCAGCGCGATTGCGAATGACTTCAGAACTTTATTGACCACAATTGAAATCCTTTCGATACTTTTTCTAAGTATTTGGCGACGCCTGTCCGATGCCTCTGTTAGGTGGCATGGTTGGCCGCGATCAGGGTCTAAACGCGTTCGACGAGCAATGCAATGCCCATCCCGCCGCTGATGCAAAGCGTGGCCAAACCGCGTCTCGCCTTCCGCCGCTTCATTTCATACAACAACGTGGTAGTGATACGCACGCCGCTGCAGCCAATTGGATGACCTAGCGCAATCGCGCCGCCGTTAACATTCAGCTTCTCGTGATCGAACTGCAGATCGCGATCGCAGGCGATTACCTGCGCGGCAAATGCTTCGTTTAGCTCGACCAGATCGATGTCGGACAGCGAAAGCTTCCGTCTCTCAAGCAATGAGCGAACTGCCGGCACTGGTCCGATTCCCATTATTTCAGGCGCGACACCGACAATTTCGTAGTCAACGATCCGCGCCAGCGGATCTGCGGCCGCGGCTTTCAAAGCCTGCTCGTTCATCACCACCAGCGCAGCCGCCCCGTCTGTAATTCCCGAAGAATTGCCGGCTGTAACGGTCCCGTCTTTTGAAAAGACCGGCGCAAGTTTCTTGAGATCTTCGGCTGTAGTATTTGACCGAACATGCTCATCACGCGCGAATACAGTTGCTTTGTTTCTTCCCTCTCCCTTTGGGAGAGGGTTAGGGTGAGGGCTTGGGCTAGTCGCAGCTTCGCCCCTCACCCCAGCCCTCTCCCAGGGGGAGAGGGAGTTACTCGCGCTTGAGTTTAATTCAAGCGGAAGAATTTCTTCCTCAAAACGTCCGCAAGCGATCGCTGCCCCCGCGCGTTGTTGCGAACGCAAAGCATATTCGTCCTGTTCATCGCGAGAAATTTCATAGCGGCTCGCCAGTTCTTCGGCAGTCTCGCCCATCACCAATCCCGAAAGCGGATCGTTGAACCCGTCACGGTACATGCCATCGACGAGTTCCGTGTGACCCATGCGCATTCCCCAGCGCGCTCCTTCGGCGAAATATGGTACGCGTGACATGCTCTCCGTGCCGCCGGCTAGCACAATCTTCGCGCGACCGAGCATGATTGTTTCCGCGGCGAGAATGATCGCGCGCAACCCTGATCCGCAGGCTTGATTCACGGTGAAGGCCGGAATCGTTTCCGGCACGCCCGCGCGAAAAGTAATTTGACGCGCGACGTTTGGCCCAGCGCCGGCCTGCCGGGCGCATCCCCAAATCGATTCGTCGATTTGGTCAGGTCGCACGTTCACGCGGCGCAAACTCTCTCTCGCAACCGCGACGCCCATGTCGGCGGCGCTCCAGCCGGCGAGCGCCCCTCCAAAGCGCCCAATCGGAGTACGTACTGCGCCCACCAGATAAACAGGTGTCATCGTTACAATAGTCTTTCGAAAAAAGAGAGGTGCTGTTAAGCTTTGCACGATTAGGTTAGCACAACGCACAGTGACTCCCACAAATGCAACGAATCACTGACAATCACGCTATCGAAGGCGCGGAGCGCGCCATTCGTGAACTTCTCAGCGTGCACGGCGAATGGTTTTTCACGCAAGATGGCGCCGCGCCGCTGGCTCTCGGTAACAATGAGTTTGATTTCTTAATCGCGCATCGACGACTGATCTTTTCCTGCTGGACTGAGAACGGCTCGCGTTCGTGGCGGATTACGGCGTGGAATTGGAGTGGAGAGAAACTTCTGCTGGAGGCAACGCGCCGCATGGGCGCCGACGTTGCGACGCTTGAGCTTGTTCCGCGTGCTTCGGCAAAAGCCATCGTCCGGAGCATCGCCGCCGCACGGCAGTTTCGTTGTGAAAAGCTTGCTCGGATTGTTTGTGACAGGTTGCCGGGAGCGAAAATTGAACGCGCCGGGTTGAGTCCGGGAATGAGACGCGATCAGCCGGGTCGCTACGCCCGGATCATCCTGCGTCAGCCGCATGAACGTATCACAGTCACGGCTACTGTCGCTGAGAGCGACGCGCGTAATGTTGATTCGCTCTTTTCATCTGCATTGCTTTGGTTCAACCGGGTGCGTCAGCAGGCTAAGCGGCTATTCATTGAAAAACTTTTTATGGTTGTCGAGCGCGATATCCTGGAAGCCGCACGACAACGTCATGTGCTTCTGACGGAATCGCTTCGAAGGGCCATCGAGTTGTTCGAGATTGATGAAGCGTGGGAAGAACTAGTTCCAGTTCTGCCGCTCCAGCGAAAAGACTTGTGGAAGAAACGGCTGACTCGGTTCCCACCGGTAATGGAAACTGAGACCAGCGAGGAGGCAATGCAAATCATGGCGCGGGCGCCGCAGGCGATCGATGTCGTTACATCCCGGCATGGCCAGACACTTCGCTATCACGGGCTGCCATTCATTCGTCTGCGGCGAGTGATGGATCGCGATCGCATCTGGTTCGGGATCGAGGGATCGCGGCGTCGTTTGCTTGTCGAGCAAGCTGAGCGGGATTGGCACAAGCTGTTTCGTGATCTGGAAATTTATCGCGATGAAAACTGTCGGGATCCTCGTCAATGGCTCTATCGAGCTTCGGGCGAGGCCTGGCTTGAATCAATCTTGCGACGCGACATCTCCAGGCTCGATCCGGGGTTAATCGTCGCTCCTTTGCATGCGCAGTTTCGCACTTCGCATGGCGGGCCAACCGGCGCACGTCCAATCGATTTACTGGCCCTGCGTCATGACGGGCGGCTGGTTGTCATCGAATTAAAAGTTTCAGAGGATCGCGAGCATGTCTTTCAAGGAGTCGACTACTGGCGCCGGGTCGAAGCGCATCGCCGCCGCGGCCACATCAGGTCCGCAAAATTGTTCGGCGAGCGTCAAATCAGCAACGAGTCGCCGCTGGTTTATCTGGTCGCGCCCACGCTGCGCTTTCATCCCTCGTTTCGGACGCTGGCAAAAACAATCGCGCCTGACATCGAGATTTATCGCTTTGATATCAACGAAGATTGGCGTGCGGGGGTGCGAGTAGTTCGAAGAGAACGGGTCAATGGATGAGCTTTTTGACCTATCAACCATCGTATCTATCTAAGTGGCAGAAATCTGACTTGCCCGCGCCATTCGTCCTGGTCACTACACAAAAGGATTAACAGGATATCATCCACGGCCCTGCCGATCGGAACGTCCTGGCTTATTTCGAAAACTCCCGGCATTGGCAAGTCAGCCGCGATTCTGTCGTATGCTGCTTGCTTCATCGTGGTGACATCGTGAGTGAGAAGAATTCGTCCTTCTTCGGCCGCCCAGGCGAGCACGTCTTCGTCGCTTCTCCCAGCAAGACCAGCATCCTGAACGCGCGAGATTTCCAGGTCAGGTTGGCGACGCTGCAACCCGCGCACGATTCGATTGTTGAAGTCTTCGTCGGTGGCGAGGCGCAGCATCACTCAGTAACGCGGGATCGTTTTCTAGCCAAAAGCCGCTCGCGTATGCCCTGCGGATCAAACCGAGACTCAATCTCTTCCTTTAGCTCAGCTCGTTGGGTCTTCCTGCGTTGCAGGTATTCGACAACCTCATCGTGATTCTGCAAGTAGTAACTGATAACCGAATAAATGTCGGCGAGGCTAAGCGTTGTGTACTGCTGCGCGATCTCTTCAGGTGTAGCCCCTTCGTTGAAAGCAAATATTACAGAGTCAAGCGAGACGCGCGTGCTACCCACGCGCAAAACACCTGCCTGATCCATTGAGAGAGGCACTGACGCAGTTGTTAGGCTCATAGATATTGGGCCTTTTTTCGCGCCTGGTTCAGTCTTTCATACCAATCAGGATAAGCGCGCGACGCTTGACGCAGCTTCTCAAGTTCCGATTCGCCCTCGGCGAGATACTTATCTGTTTCAGCTTGGTGTGACAGATAAAAAGCGAGCGCACCATGAACTTGCTCCAGCGTGAGGGAAGGGAAAGAACGTTGAATGCTCTCTGGCGAAGCGCCACGTCGATAGGCATACACGGCCGAGTCGAGCGACACCCGAGTGCCGCTGATTCTATACGCGCCATCCTTTTGTTCAACGTATTCGCTTCTCATCTCGGTAGCACCGTTAGTCGCCCTATGTTATCACCCCACTGGAGAAGATAGAAGATTAGAATTCTCGTGGCGGCCCAAATCTTATACTTCGCTGACCGCTGTTTGAAGTCTACGTTTACTCCGTTCTGCAAGATAGTTATCAATATGTTGTCTAAGCCGACGTCTTATTTCGTCGTCATTCTCCCAATCTAACTCGTCAATCACTATAGGAGGCAGGCGATCGCCGAAGCTATGAGTGCGTGGATTGAAAACCAAGTAAATCGTTATTGCGGTACGAGTAGTTTCTTGCTGAACGTTGCTTACGGCTATGTGGCTGCTGCATTCAGCCAAGACTTCATCGATCAATCCGGCCAAACTTTCTCTGAAAATTTCACGGTCTTTATGTAATTTGTGAGACCGTGAATTTACGACAGGATGTCGTTCTCGATTATGATTGAATTGTCGCGTATTAAACGTCTCGAAGCTGCATGGTTCCCACGTTGATATACAGCGTCCCGATGTTGTCGGACTGAATCATTTCGGTTTGTGTTGCCACGTGGACGTTCGCTTTCCGCAGTCTCAGTTCAGCATCCGTTTGCAGTTGGCTGTCGTCTAGTCCTTGTCGCTGCGCGTCCTCTGTCAAGAATTCTACAAGGACATAAACGCCCTTCAGCCCTCGCAGTGATTTTTTCTGTATTTCTGATCTCTGTGCTTTGGCTGGCAGTGGTACCATGCAGACAAGCAAAGCGATTGCAAACAATAGTGGAATTGTTCGTCTCATGATCGTTTCCTTTCCGGCAGCAAGTTTGTGACAATCACGCTACTTTCAGTTTTTTCGCAGCTTTTCTGCGCTCGTACTTAGCTTGCCGCTTGTGTAGTTTTCGTGAACCGGAAGTGCTAGAACCTCATTCAAATCCGAGAACCTTCTATCGACATAACAACCTTTGCATCAAAGTGAGGATTGTACCGCGAACCGACCGAGTACACATCTAGCACATTTCACGTGGTTAGCCGGCGATAAATTCCCGGCAAACGCTCAGGGAGAGACAGCACGTCATCAATAATCGTGTAGCGAATCTCGCCGTAAAGATCGCGAAGTTCGCTTTCCGATTCGCGGTCGATCGTAATGCAGAAGGGCGTGATGCCCTGGGTCTTGGCCTGGCGCAAGGCCTCGCGCGTGTCTTCGCGAGCATAGCGCGCGTCGCCGTAATCGTGATCGTAGGGTCTCCCATCCGATAACACGATTAGCAAGCGCGTGCGGGCATCCTGCTGCTCAAGCTTTGCGCTCGCATGTCGAATTGCGGCGCCCAGGCGCGTGTTATTCTGATAAGTAATGCCGCCGATGCGGCGCATGACCTCATCGGAATAATGCTCACTGAAATCCTTCAGGACGTAAAACTTCACATTGCGCCGGCCTTCGGAAGTGAAGCCATTGATTGAATAGGCGTCGCCGACGGCTTCCAACGCTTCGCTCATCAATACCAGGCCTTCTTTCTCAATTTCAATAATGCGGCGGCCCGGATGTGTGTAAGGTTGCAGCGGATGACGGCCAATCGTACGCGCAGTCGATGATGACTGATCGAGCAGAAACGAAACTGCGACATCACGCCGCCGGCGCAAGCGCTTTGTATAAATGCGCTCGGATTGGTGGCCGTCAGCGCGACGATCAATGAAGAAGTCCACTACGGAGTTCAAATCGTAGTCCTCGCCGTCGAGTTCATTCGTGACGCGAGCAAGGTTCTCGGGTTTCATTAGTTGAAACTGATGACGAATTGACGAGACGACGCCTTTGTATCGCTCGCGCGTCTCATCGACGAAGGCGCGATTCCCGCGCTTCACTTTCTTTTCGATTACCCGGCACCAACCGACGCGATGGTCGATCAGTTCACGGTCCCATTCGTCGTAGTTGAAGGCGACCTCACCAGCTTCGAGATCGTGCTCGGGCACTTCGCCTTCGCTCCGGGCCTCGCTGCCGTCTAGTTCGTCGAATTCACCTTCCGCATCGGTGTTCCAGGCGTTGAAAAGCTCGCGCGCATCACGTCGTTGCGGCTCCCGCTTCGGATCACGCTCTGCAAGCATCTCCTGGGCCAGCTTGCTTGTTTCCTCCTGATCCAATTCATCCGGAACTTCGATCTGTTGCTCGGAATTTTCCAGCGCGATTGATTGAAACAGGGAATAGACACGGCTGGTCGCCATTAAGCTATCAGCGACGGAAGCATTCGGATCCCCGAGATATTCCGCAACGACAGTCTCGAGTTCCGACACAACCTGACGGTAAAGCTGCCGCGCGTCAGCAAGCGCGCCGCCGAGCAAGGTGATTTGAAACAGCAATTCGAACGGAACCAACGCCGGCGGCAGATCGGCTATCCGTGGGCGACGCGCGCGCAAGTGTTCTCGAATCAGATCGAGGTCGCGAGCGAGGCCGCGATAAGCCCGTCGCAGGCTCCCATCGATGCGACCGTTCTCAAGCGTGCCAAAAATTCTGCGCGCCAGCGCTGGAATGGGAAATAGATTTATGACGTGACGATAATCAAGTTGCTTAATCTCGCTTGCAGCTTTGCGCCTTTGCGCCTTTGCGTGAGTCTCGCATTCGTCAGTTGCGTCGGGTTTCCCGGTGTCGTTGAGGTAACCGTCAAGCGCGAACGCATCACGCGCGTCCTGCTTGTCCGGATCGTAAAGGTCTTTCAACGCCGCGTACGCAGCCAGGAGATCAGATGTATCCCGCGCATACGTTCCGAACTCAATTTGCCCTGCGGCATGCGCAGCGAGCGCTTTGTAAAGTCTAAAAT
>Ga0137378_10001958_pt1 | contig 17581 bp, 17 predicted proteins | sample SagtaG_21_FD_104813 | JGI IMG/M metagenome (GOLD analysis project Ga0137378, IMG submission 104813) | Vadose zone soil microbial communities from Sagehorn Ranch, Mendocino, California, USA - Sage2_L_60_16 metaG | ecosystem: Environmental > Terrestrial > Soil > Vadose zone | place: USA... | reverse complement strand
CGGCTGCTGCGCACCCGCGGCGGCGGGCGGTCCGGCCCGCAGCGGCAGAGGGAAAGCGTGCTGCGCTTGAGTGTCGAGCCGCGAATGAGCGCTCTCGCGTGGCCGTACAAGGTGCTGTTTCTCTGCACCGGCAATTCCGCGCGCAGCATCCTCGCCGAAGGGCTGCTCAACGACTTGGGCAGGGGCCGGTTCAAGGGCTACAGCGCGGGCAGCCATCCCAGCGGCAAGGTCCATCCACTGGCGCTGGAACAGCTCGCGCAGGCACTTATTTCGACGGAAGGATTTCGCAGCAAGAGCTGGGACGAATTTGCGAAACCCGGCGCACCTGTGTTCGACTTCGTCATCACCGTCTGCGATAACGCGGCCGGCGAGATCTGCCCGCTGTGGCCGGGTCAGCCCGTGACCGCGCACTGGGGAGTGCCCGATCCCGTCGCGGTCCGCGGCAGCGATGCGCAGCAGCGCAATGTCTTCGCAAAAACGCGCCAGATCCTCGCGCATCGCATCCGGTTGCTCACGAGCCTGCCGCTCGAAAAACTGGATCCACTGAGCATTCAGAGAAAGCTGCAGGAAGCGGGCAGGTCGAAGCCGTGAGCGGCGGACGTCGTGTCGTTCGCACACAACACAGCGCAGACCGCTTTGCGCGAGTTGGTCTGTGCTCGTCCTTGTCCGCCACAACCTTAGCGCGCGCAAGGGAAGTGTTTAGCTCGGATGTCGAACTGCTTTACAGCTTGGAAAATACCTCATTGCGATAAACGAATTAACTCGCTGTTCGACAAATCAATTTTCTGTCGGGTCTGTTTCTTGCCTCTATGTCACGGCTTTTGCCGCCCGGGGAACATATGAAAGCACGAACATTGGTGTTCGCAGCCGTCTTGGCATTTCTAAGTGTTGCAGCATCGGCAACGACGATTACCTTCGGCGGGCTTGCCGGCCCAAATGGAGCGGTCTTCACGACGTATACCGAATCCGGCTTCACGGTTTCACCGAACGGTGCAAGTCAATGGTGTCAGGGGCTGCTGTTTGGTAACCCCCTTCCGAGCCTTTTCACTGGGCCAGTCTGCGGTTCACCGACCACCACCAATGCGCTGACGGTTACCGAGGGTGGTATGGCATTCATGTTCTCCAGTCTCGACATTGCTGCAAACAACGGCAACACCCTCTTTTCGATCATCGGCACGCTCTTGGGGGTGCCGGTCTTCTTGTTTTCCGGGACCGTGCCCGGACAATTCGGGCCCTTCGGCTTCACGACGGTCGGCAGCCTGTCCGGCCTCATCGACCAGCTGGTGATCACCTTCTCAACCGCCGGATCGTCGTCCAACCTGGACAACATCGTTCTTGTAACCAGAACGGTTCCGGAACCCGGATCGCTCGTGCTCATCGGCCTGGGCGCTCTCGTCGCACTCGCGGTTGCGCGTCGCCGCACGCGCGCCATGTAACCGGTAGACGCAGCACCCAATAAACCCGCCCGAGTGGCGGGTTTATTTTGGTGCGGATCGTTCCGCCGCGCTGCGCTGCGACTTGTATGTGCCACGCGTCAGGTACGGCATTTGACCGTGCATTTTCTTCAATCGATGTCAATCAGTAGGTACGCTTTGGTGTTTGCGATGCCCCGCTCACTGAGCCGGCGCGGAGCATCGCTTGCATAAGGCGTAGATGCACGAACAAGTCAACGTCCACTACGTTCAGACGCGAAACGCCGCCGCCGCGGTAACATCGGCGCATGACTCCGCCGACCGTCTGGAGGCTGGTGCCAGCGCTCGGCATCACGCAGATCATTTCCTGGGGTACGTTGTACTACTCGATCGCCGTGCTCGGCGCGAGCATACGCGCGGAGTTGGGCATTTCCGCCGCCGCGCTGTTCGGCGCGTATTCGCTGAGCCTGTTGCTCTCCGCAATTGTCGCGCCGCTGGTGGGCCGCGCGATCGACCGCTACGGCGGACGCGCAGTGATGACCGCCGGGTCGGTGATCGCCGCGCTTGCGCTATGTTGCATCTCCTACGTCCATTCAGTAGTCGCGCTGTACGCCGCGTGGGCGCTCGCGGGCTTAGCGATGGCGATGACCATGTACGACGCGGCGTTCGCGACGCTCAGCCAGCACAGCGGCGACCGCTACCGCAAAGCGCTTACCGCACTGACGCTGATGGGAGGGCTCGCCAGCACCGTGTTCTGGCCGACGTCGCTCAAGGGGCTCGAATGGTTCGGCTGGCGCCACACCATGATGGGCTTTGCGCTGCTTCAGATCGCAGTCTGCCTGCCGCTGCATCTCGCGTTCGTGCCGCGCTGGATGTCGTCCGACGCGTCCGGAAAAGCAGGCGCCGCGCTTGCGCCGGGGACGCTTCCTCAGCGAGCCCGCCGCGGAGCATTTATCGCGCTTGCGATCGCGCTCGCGCTCAACGGCTTCATCGTATCGGTGCTGACGGTGCATCTCATCACGGTGCTGCAGGGAAAGTATCTCACGCTCGAGACCGCAGTGTGGGTTGGGTCGTTCTTCGGTCCGATGCAGGTGACCGGGCGCATCGTCGAGTTCACGTTTGGACGGCGCTTTTCGTCGCGTGTCATCGGCGTCGCCGCACTGGGACTTCTGGTCACCGCGCTGGTCGTGCTGCTCGCGGTTCATGGCTCGGTCGCGCTGGCGCTGGTTTTCGCCGTGCTCTTCGGCTTCAGTAATGGTGTCGTCACCATCGTGCGCGGCACCGTGCCAGCGGAGCTTTTCGGCCGCGCCGGTTACGGCTCGACGCTCGGCAATCTCGCCGCGCCGGCACTGTTTGCGCGCGCCGTCGCCCCGTTTGCGTTTGCACCGCTTGCGGTGCCGCAAACGCCGTCGTTGCCGTGGCTGTTGATTCTGTTGTTGTTCGCCGTCGTGTCGGTGGCAAGCTTCAGCATCGCAGTGAGACGCCGATAAAGCACCACGGCAGCGTAGTGCGCCGGTGACCAAGTCGGATATGATGACGGCTACCGCAATCGCTCCGCCATGACCGCCGGCCTGCCGTTTGAATCGCTCTCAGAGCTATCGCACCGACTCGATCGCGGCGAAACAAGCTCGCGGCAAATCGTCGAGGCGTGCCTCGCCCGCATCGCTGCGCTCGACGCGCGGCTGCACGCATTCGTCGAGGTTTATCGCGGCGAAGCGCTGGCCTGCGCCGAAGCCGCCGACCTCGAGCACAAGGCGGGAATGACGCGTGGCCCGCTGCACGGCCTGCCCATTGCGCTCAAGGATCTGCTGCACATCGAAGGCCGCATGACGACCGCGGGCTCGAAGACGTGGCACGGACGCGTGGCGAAAGAGACCGCGACCGCGGTTCGCCGGCTGCTCGCGGCTGGAATGATTCCGCTGGGCAAGACGCACATGGTCGAATTCGCCTTCGGCGCATGGGGACGTAACCAGCCGATGGGCGCGCCGTGGAATCCGTGGGACACCAAGACGCATCGCGTCGCAGGGGGATCGAGCAGCGGCTCGGCGGTCGCGGTCGCGGCGGGGCTCGCACCGGCGGCGATCGGTTCCGACACCGGAGGATCGATACGCATCCCCGCGTCGCTCACCGGCATCACGGGCCTGAAGCCGACGTACGGTTTGACCAGTCTCGCCGGCGTCGTACCGTTGGCGAATACGCTCGATTCGGTCGGGCCGCTGACGCGCACGGTCGAAGATGCAGCGCTGCTCACCGCCGTGATCGCGGGACCCGATCCGCGCGATTCCGCGACGCTGGCCGCACCGCGCGTCGACTTCGACGCGGCGCTCGCGGACGAGCCGGATGTACGCGGCATGCGCGTCATCGCGCTCGCCGCCGAACAATTTCCATCGTACATCGAGCCCGACATCGTGCGAGCGCGCGATGACGCCATCGCGTTACTGCGCGAGCTCGGCGCGATAGTCGAGGAGGCGCGATTTCCCTTCGACCTCGATGATCTGGCGCTCAGGAATGGACGCATCATCGCCGCCGAAGCGTGGGCGCTGCATCGCGAGTACATCGAGGATGCAACGCTTGCGATCGATCCGTGGGTGCGCAAACGCACGGTCGGCGGCAAGTCGATCGGCGCCGCCGAGTATATCGAGGAGCTCGCGCATCGCAAGCGCGCCGCCGCGGAGTTCTCCGCGTGGATGCATGGACGCGACGCGGTGCTGACGCCAACGCTGCCGATCACCGCCGTACCGCTCGACGAAGTCGACGAGGCCACGTCGCCGCTCGCGACCTTCACCCGGCTTGCCAATTACCTCACGGCGTGCGCGCTATCGCTACCGGCCGGCATGTCGAAGGCCGGCTTGCCTATCGGCGTGCAACTGCTCGGGGCGCCGTTTGCCGAGGCAACGCTGATCCGCGCCGGCCGCGCGTTTCAACATGCGACCGATTGGCATCTCCAGCGCCCGGATCTCTCCGCGTGGGAGGACCGCTCCGATACGCGGCTCCGCCAACCGGCACGAACGGCCGATTAAACGCATCACGCGCATGGAAGACGATGCGACCCGCCTTTTGCTCAAAGCGATCGCGTTTGCTGCCGAGAAGCACCGCGACCAGCGTCGCAAGGACGCCGAGGCGTCCCCGTACATCAATCATCCGATCGCGCTTGCGAATCTCTTAAAGCAGCAGGACGTCGGAGATGTCGTGGTGCTGTGCGCTGCGCTTCTGCACGACACCATCGAGGACACCGAAACGACCGTCGCCGAGCTACGCCGTGAATTCGGCGACGCCATCACCGACGTCGTGCTCGAGGTCACCGACGACGCGACGCTGGAAAAGACCGAGCGCAAGCGGCTGCAGATCGAGCGCGCCGAATCGCTTTCGAAACGGGCCAAGCTGGTGAAGCTCGCCGACAAGATCTGCAATCTGCGCGACATGGTCGAATCGCCTCCCGCGACCTGGCCGCTCAAGCGCAAGCTCGAGTACTTCGAGTGGGCGAAGCACGTGGTCGATGGCCTGCGCGGCACACACCGCGGCCTGGAGGAGCTGTTCGACGCGGTCTACGAGAACGGGTTGGAGGCGCTGCGGCGACCGGAGTAAGCATGGTGGATTCGCAAGCGGCACGGGCCGAAGCGTTCAAGTCGCTGCACGAGCGACCCGGGATATTCGCGATTCCCAATCCCTGGGACGCGGGATCGGCCAAAATGCTGGCAGCGTTGGGATTCGAGGCGCTGGCCACGACGAGTGCCGGATTTGCGTTCTCCATTGGCAGGCCCGATGCCGAAGGTGCGATCGGTCGCGCGGAAACGCTCGCGAACGCCCGGGCGGTCGTCGGAGCAACCTCGCTACCGGTCTCGGCGGACCTGGAGAACGGCTTCGGTGACGATCCGGATACCTGTGCTGAAACGATTCTGTTGGCCGCCGCGGCCGGGCTCGTCGGAGGATCGATCGAAGACGCGACCGGGCGTGCCGACGACCCGATCTATTCATTCGACTTGTCCATCGAGCGCGTGAAGGCCGCCATCGACGCGGTACGGTCGCTCCGCTTTCCATTTGTGCTCACCGCCAGAGCGGAAAATCTGATCAATGGGCGTCCGGACCTGCCGGACACCATTCGCCGTCTGGTCGCGTTTGCCGATGCGGGCGCCGACGTTCTCTACGCGCCGGGCTTGAAGACTCGGGAGGAAATCGACGCCGTGGTTCGCGCCGTCGCGCCCAAGCCCGTGAACGTCGTCATGGGTCTTTCCGGGCCTTCCTTCTCGCTCGATGCGCTCGAAAGCCTCGGAGTCAAGCGCGTAAGCCTGGGTTCGTCCCTTGCCCGCGCCGCCTATGGCGCGTTCCTTCAGGCCGCGCAGGAGGTCAGAGAGAAAGGGACCTTCGACTTCGCGCACAACACGGTCTCTTACGCTGAAATCAACGCGATGTTCAAGGCTTGAGGTGCCGGCCGCCGCGCGCTGCTGGTCGATCAAGCAGCACCCAGCGCAATGAAGATCTGTATCAGCCGCTTTGCCACATCCGCGCCGCACCGCTCCTGCCACACGGCGCGACGGCCATCTGACGGAGGATGAAGCGAAGCCATGGACGTATGAGGCGATGGGTGCAAAGATCTTAGCAATACGTCACCCTTTCAATATTTTCCTCTTATCTGGAACACTCCGTTGACGCCAACGTGAGCGATGAAGAGCGAATCAGGATTAGCTTCAATATCATGTTTTCTTCATTGACGAAAAATCTGAGCAAGCCACTGTGGTAAGAGTGACCGCACCGCCAGCCGGCCAATCTGTCGTGAAATCCGGGCGCCCGTCGGCGCCACGTTGTGTCCCGCCGCCTAGCCACCGGCTAGCTTCGTTCGTTGGACACATTGCAAACTCTGAGGCGAAAATTCGTGGGTAATAAGATCGTCGTCCCGTTTCTCGCTACTCTTGTTCTGGCTTCTGTTCATCTCGCCCAAGCCCAGCAAGCCAAGATGTATCGCGTCGGGGTTATTCTCGAGGGAGGCCCTTACTACGCCGTCGTTGATGGGCTCAAATACGGGCTCAGGGAGTTTGGGTTTGAAGAGGGCAGGCAATACGTCTTAGAAATTCGCGATCTCAAGGGAGATCGGCACGCGGCTGAGGAAGCTGCCAGGAATCTGGAGCGAGGCAAGGTTGATCTGATACATGCCGTAGCCACATCAGTCGCAATCGCGGCGAAGCGGGCGACGACGGACGTTCCGATCGTGTTCGTTATGGGCGGCGATCCGGTGGTCGCTGGACTGGTCGAGAGCTATGCCAGTCCGGGGGGGGCGACTCACGGGCATCCATTATCTTTCGAATGATCTCACGGGGAAGCGTTTCGAGATTCTGAAGGAGATTCTCCCCAAGGTCCGCAAGGTTGTGACGTTCTACGACCCGAGCAACGAGACCGCTATGAGCAACGCGAAATCGGCGCGGGAGGCAGCGCGGCAGCTAAAGGTCGAGTTTATTGAAAGACACGTCGTGTCGGCAGAAGCACTCCAACTGGATCTCAAGAGACTCCAGGCGCAAGAGGCTGACGCATATTTCTACACTGGAGACGCGATGGTATCGAGTCAGGCCCAGTTCATCATTGCCGCAGCGAGGGCAAAGAAATTGGCGACAATGTTTCAGGACCCCGGTCTCGTCGCGCAAGGAGCTCTCGTGGGCTATGGCGTAAGTTACTACGAAGTCGGTCGCCTGTCGGCAAAATACGTCCAGCGGATTCTCGCAGGAAGCAGCCCTAAGAATCTGCCGGTCGAATCGCTCAGCAGGTTAGAGTTGGCCGTGAACCTTAAGACAGCACGTGAGCTTGGCGTCACAATTCCGCAGTCTGTCTTGTTTCGGGCCGACAAAATCATTGAATGAAGACGTGTCCATGCGGTGGATTTGGACGAACCCTTCGCGTCATCCTCCCGGCTGCCTCATGCGCGCGCTGCGCCGCTGCAGCCAGCCGACTGCGATCATCAGCAATAGCGAGATCGCGATCAGCATCGTCGCCGCGGCCGCAATGGTCAGGCTGATGTTGTCGTTGATGCCGGCGAACATCTGCCGAGGCAGCGTGCGCTGGCCGGGCCCCGCCATCAGGAGCGCGACGACGACCTCGTCGAACGACGCCGCGAACGCGAACACCGCGCCCGAGGCAACCCCTGGCAGGATCAGCGGCAGCGTGACGCGGCGGAATGTCGTGATCTGCGAAGCGCCAAGACTCTCCGCCGCGCGGATCAGCGTGCGGTCGAAACCGGAGAGCGTCGCCAGGACGGTGATGACGACGAACGGCACGCCCAGCGTCGCGTGCGCCAGGATCAGCCCCGAGTAACCATCGGTGAGCCCGAGCGGCGCGAATGCGAAATAGACACCGACCGCGACGATGATCACCGGCACGACCATGGGCGAGATGAGGATCGCCAGCACGAGTGCCTGCGCCGGAAAGCGCGCGCGCCAGATGCCGAGCGCCGCCAATGTGCCGAGACCGGTGGCCAGCACCGTCGCCGAGGTTCCAACGATCAAGCTGTTTTTCAGGGAATGCAGCCAGAATGACGAGGTGAAGAAATCCTCGTACCAGCGCAGACTGAAGCCCGGCAGCGGATAGAAGAAGAACGACCCCGACGAAAACGACAGTGGCACGATGGTCAGGATGGGCGCCACTAAGAATACCAGGACGGCCCCGGTCAGCACGGCGAGGCCGACGCGGGTGATCCGTTCTCCGATGGTCTCGGTTCCGGTTTTCATCCCAAGCGCATCCGCTCGACGCCAACCATCCGGTTGTACACCGCGTACAGCGCCAGCGTGGCCGTCAGCAGCATGATCGACAATGCGGCGGCCATTCCCCAGTTGACGGTCTTGCTGGCGTAGAAGGCGATGAAGTAGCTGATCATCTGGTCATCGGCGCCGCCAACCAAGGCCGGCGTGATGTAGTAGCCCAGTGCCTGGATGAAAACCATCAAGCAGCCGGCGCCGATCCCGGGCAGCGTCTGCGGCACATAGACCCGCCAGAATGCAGTGAGCGGCTTTGCACCAAGCGACGACGCCGCCCGGACATACGACGCCGGGATGCTGCGCATCACGCTATAGAGCGGAAGCACCATGAACGGCAGCAGCACATGCACCATCGCCACGTACACCGCGAAGCGGTTGAAGATCATCTTCAGCGGCTCGTCGACCAGCCCAAGCGACAGGAACAGGTTGTTCAGCACGCCCTCCTTCTGCAGCAGGACCACCCACGCGACGGTGCGCACCAGGAGCGAGGTCCAGAACGGCAGAAGCACAAGAAACAGCAGGACGCCCGCGCGCCCCGGTGGCTGCGCCGCGATGACGTACGCGACCGGATAACCCAGGACGAGGCAGATCAGCGTCACCATCGCCGAAATCCACAGCGTGCGTCCCAGAACGTCGCGAAACACCCGCTGCTCCGGCGGTGCGCCGGTGATGGAGCCGTCGGCATCGCGTCGCAAGTCGAGCGCGCCCAAGAGGTAAAAGTCGGTGGCGGGGCCGCCGGCACGGCGGATCGCGGCCCAGGTCTCGCGCTCACCCCATTTGGGATCGATGCCGATCAGCGTATCTCGCGCAGATTCAGTCAGCTCGGCCGGCAACTGCCGGCCGGTCGTGAAGAGCAGCGTGCGAAACCCGGGAACGTCGTAATTGAGCCGCGTCGCCGCGCTTGCCAGCGTCCCCGCTTCGCGGGCCGCGCGGATATCCCCGATGAGAGCGGCGTACACGGACTCGCGCGGCAGATCGCGCCCGTCCCAGCTCTTCAGTGCGACGCTGACCGCGGGCAGGATGCGGGCGATGTCGGCGTCGATCACACCACGCGAGAGCATCGCGCCGATCGGAACGACAAAGCATGCGGCGAGGAAGAGAAAAAGCGGCAGCACCAGTGCAGCCGCCCGCATTTGCTCACGGCGGCGGCTCTTCCTCAGCGCCCGGCGCAAGCTGGCGGCGTCGTCGTCGTCAACGCTGGCCAACGCCGCATGGAGCGACGCCGCAGCACCGCGTAGCATCGCCCCCTCGCGTTGCCTTTCAACCGCCTACTTGGCGACCCAGGCGTTAAACCGCTGCGAGAGCTTGTCCAGATTCTCCAGCCAGAACTTGTCGTTGATGTACAGCGCCGAAGCCATGTTCTGCGGCGCAGTCGCGAGGTTCGGCAGCACATTCTTGTCGATCAACGCCGTCGAAGCCTTGGTCGTCGGGCCATAGGGAATCTTCGGCGGCAGGTTCTTCTGGTTCTGGGGATCGTTGACGAACTCCAGGTACGTCTCGGCCTGCGCCTTGTTCGGCGAGCCCTTCATGATGACCCACGAGTCGATCGTGTAGAGATTGTTGGTCCACACGATCTTGAAGTTCTTCTTGTCCTTTTCGTTCGCCGCGGCAACGCGTCCATTGTAGGCATCGGTCATCGCGACCTCGCCAGACGCCAGCAGCTGCGGCGGTTGCGAGCCTTTTTCCCACCACACCAGGTTCGCTTTGAGCTGATCGAGCTTCTTGAACGCGCGCTCGACACCTTCGGTGGTCCCGAGAGTCTTGTAGACGTCTTTTGGCGCCACCCCATCGGCCATGAGCGCGATTTCCAGCGTCGTCTTCGGCCCTTTGCGCAACGCGCGCTTACCCGGCCATTTCTGCACGTTCCAGAAGTCGGCCCATGACTTCGGCGCATCGGCCTTGATCTTGTCGCCGTCGTAGGCGAGGATGAAGCTGTACACGATCGCGCCTACGCCGCAGTCGTTGACCGCATCGGGCAGGTACTTGTCCTTGCCGCCGAGCTTCGACCAGTCCATCTTTTCGTAGAGCCCTTCCTCGCAGCCGATCAGGAGCTCTTCCGATTCGACCTGGACCACGTCCCAGTTGTTGTTGCCACCCTGGACCTTCGCCCGCAGTGTGCCGACGCCGCCGTCCCAGTTTTCCTCAGCCATCTTGATCTTGGTCTTTTCCATGAACGGCTTGAAATAGACTTCGCGCTGCGCATCCTGATACGCCCCGCCCCACGAAACGACCGTCAGGTCGCGCGCCGGGGACGCCGCGGACAGCACGAGCGCCGTCGCGGCCAGTGCCGCCATCCAAATTGTCCTGCTTTGCATATTGACCTCCTTCGCTTTAGGTGTCCGTTCGCGCTGAGCCTGTCGAAGGGCAACGGGTAACCGCTGGGCTCACGACGTGCGAGTCCGTTCATGGTTCGACAAGCCTGTCCTGAGCCAAGTCGAAGGGCTCACCACGAACGGACCCACTCAGCGCTTTCCTAATGACGATTCACGTCTTATCGCTTCCCTTGCGCACTAACTCTCCTGCGCAAACGCGCGGCAATGCTCGGGCATCCAGAAGACCTCCACCGCCGCACCGATGTGGGGCAAGGTATGCGCCTCGGAAATCGGACGCTTCACCATGAACTCCTCGTTGCCGGTCAGCGCAACCCGCGCGCGCACGTGATCGCCGAGATAAATGACCTCGCGCAGCAACCCCGCCATACGGCAGCCGGGATACCCGTCGATTGTATGCCCAGCCACGCGAACTTGCACCCGTTCCGGCCGCAGCGAAACTGTCACCGCGCCGCCGTTTCGCACCGGCTCGACCAGCGTACCTTCGATCCGCGCATCGCCGGCGGCGATGCGGATCGTGCAGCGGCCGTCCGTCACCGCCTCCAAGGTCCCGCCGAAACGGTTGTTCTCGCCGATGAAACGAGCGACGAACGCGTTCTTCGGGTGCTCATACATTTGTTCCGGGGTGTCGAGCTGCTGGATCTTGCCTCGATGAAACACGGCGATGCGATCCGACATCGTGAGCGCTTCCGACTGATCATGGGTAACGTAGGTCATGGTCACGCCGAGCCGGTGATGCAGCTGCCGGATCTCGAGTTGCATTTGCTCACGCAGCTGTTTGTCCAGCGCGCCCAGCGGTTCATCCATCAGGATGAGCTTCGGCTCGAACACCAGCGCGCGGGCCACCGCGACGCGCTGCTGCTGGCCACCGGAGAGCTGCGCCGGCCTCCGCTGACCGAAGCCGCCGAGCTGCACCATGTCAAGCGCGCGCTCGACCCGTTTGGAGAGTTCGGCCGCAGGCACGCCGCGCACCGATAGCGGGAATCCGATGTTTTCCGCAATCGTCATGTGCGGGAACAGCGCGTAGTTCTGAAACACCATGCCGATATTGCGCTGATACGGTGGAACACGCGACAGCGGCTTGCCCTCGAGCAGGATCTCGCCGGCGGTGGGTGTTTCGAAGCCGGCAAGCAGCATCAGCGTGGTCGTCTTTCCCGATCCGGAAGGCCCGAGCAACGTCAGGAACTCACCGCGCCTAATATCGAGATGAAGATCGTCGACGATGCGGGTTACGCCGTCGTAGGTCTTGCCGATGCCCACGAAGCGAACGATGGCGTCGCTATCGCTCATGCGTGCTGCACCAGTCGGCCGCGCAGAGTTTTCGGACACGCTCACGCGAGGCCCTTTTCCCTCACCATCGCCCACGTATCATCGAGTGCCTTGCCGAAGCAACTCATCATCTCATCAATCTCCGCCTCGTTGATGATCAGCGGCGGACTGAAGGCGATTATGTCGCCGGGCATGTTGCGCAGGATCGCCCCGTGGTCCTGCGCGCGGCGCGCGAGATACGCGGCAACGCCGGCCTTCGGGTCGAAGCTCCGTTTGCTCGCCTTGTCGCGGACCAGCTCCACCGCGCCGATCAACCCGAGGCCACGGGCGTCGCCGATCATCGGGTGCGCGCCAAAACTGCGGATTCCCGCCTGCAGGCGAGGGCCGACGCGCCGCACCATGCCAACGATATCGCGCTCTTCGTAGATCTTGAGCGCCTCGAGCGCGACAGCCGCGGGGACCGGATGCGATGAATACGTGTAGCCGTGGCCAAAGATGCCGAGCTTGTCGCTCTGCGTAAGCAGGATGTCGTATAGCGGATTCGAAACCAGCGTGCCCGAAATCGGAAGATAGCCCGCCGAGAACGCCTTGGCGACGGTGATGATGTCCGGTCGCAGATTGAACGTATCCGAGCCAAACATGTTTCCCGTGCGGCCGAAGCCGCAGATCACCTCGTCGACGACGAAAAGGATGTCGTATTTTTTGAGGATCGGCTGGATGCGCTCGAAATAGGTGGGCGGTGGGACGATGACGCCGCCCGCTCCCATCACGGGCTCGGCGAAGAACGCGGCAACGGTATCGGGACCCTCGCGCAGGATCAGTTGTTCCAGGCTGCCGGCGAGCCGTACTGCGAAAGCTTCCTCGCTCTCGCCGGGCTGCGCGCCGCGGTAGTAATGCGGACAATCCGTATGCAAGACGCGCTCGATCGGCAGATCGAAGTCTTCGTGCGCGAAGGCGAGTCCGGTGAGACTCGCGGTTGCGACAGTCACGCCATGGTATGCGCGCTGCCGCGAGATGATCTTTTTCTTCTTCGACCGGCCGAGCGCATTGTTGATGTACCACGCCAGCTTGATTGCCGTGTCGTTCGCCTCGGATCCCGAGTTCGCGAACAGTACCTTGCCCATTCCGGAGGGCGCCATGCGGATGAGCCGCTCGGCGAGCTCGGTACTGATCGCCGGCACCTTCGCCGCAAAGCTGTGGTAGAACGGCAACTCGCACATCTGCCGGTACGCCGCTTCCGCAAGCCGCCGCTCGGAAAACCCGAGGGAAGCGCACCACAGCCCGGCCATCCCCTCGAGATAGCGCCGGCCCTCATCGTCGTATACGTAAACGCCGTCTCCCCGCGTGATGACAAGCGGGCCCTCCGTCTGCACGGTCCGCAGGTTGGTCGAAGGATGCAGGTGAAAGGCCTGGTCGCGGCGAGAAGCCGGTGTAGTCAGCGACATTCGAATGTGTCCTTGCGGGTGGCCCAGCAGGCGCCTTGCCGGCCGGGGATTGTTTCCGACGGTTGCGGAGCCGTCAATATGCTCGAGCATGAAACTCTGCAAACGCGTTCGATCGTGTCCTGCAGGCTCTACCTAAGCGCATGTGCGTTGATCAACTCAGTTCGTTGATCGCGTTTTTTATGATCTCCTCCACACGCTTTCGGTCAGCGTCTGTGTCTGCCATGATGGTTTCCCATTGCAGCCTCACGTAGGCAGACCTGTGCCTGCTTTTCAGCACCAGCGTTTGCAGGCCCCGTTTGTCGCCAAATGCGTAATCCGTCGCATAGCCAAGGAGGTCGTGCACACCACGCTGCCATATTCCGGTTTGGACGGCTTCGATGATCGCTGCCATTCGTCGGTGGAATTCCCGAGGCACGTCGACCGTGAGCGGATCTTCGTTCATGGTGGGTGGCACCATGGGATTATCGCCCCGTGGCGATGGCGCCGCAAAGGTTCGTACCGTTCCGTGCTTGCCGACGCTCTGGCCGCGCCCATTCCACCACCGCGCAGGAGGTTGCCTTGCCACGACGGCTTGCCGCTTACCTCTGCCGGCGCGTCAAAGATCGAATTGGGCCGATCAGCTCACAAGCCCCCATAACGCCAGTACCGATCGCCAATCTATTGCTTTTTGGCTTTGAGATCGGACATATCGTCTGAACTGAAGGGGGTAGAGGACGACGGGTTCGTATTGACAGGAGATGCGCTTTTTCCGTACGCCGGCATCTTGCCGTTTCCTTCCATGCACTTCTTCTTCTGCTGCTCAGTTGCCAGACGCTTGACGCCCTTCTCGTCGATGGCGAACTGGCAGGAGTCGACACCACTAAGAGCGTGTTCTGTTTCGCTCCTGGCCATCGTTACCAGATGACTGCGTCTGCTCTCTGCTGGGAATACCGCGCTCCTCGACTGCATTGCTCTCTGACGACTTGAGGCTTGTGGCTGCGGCGGCAGGCGTCGAAGTTTGTTCCCGGTCCGAGAAGTTGCTTTTTGATGATTTTATTGTTGTCACCGCTGTCACCGGCAGTGAAAGTGTGGCTACGAGTAGTGCAAGTATCAGGTGTTTCATCATGAATCTCCTTTGCAGACTCCATGTTCATTTTCGATGCACGCCAGACCCAACGGCATCCCGTTAGCCTCGTGCCTTCCTAACAGGAGTGCGGGCGGCGCTCGCCGCCGTAGTCGCTATATAACGAGCAGCGTCAGCGTGTTGACTGATACGGCGGTAAACCGCCACCTAGGGCAGCTACCCGCAAGGGTGTGCCAAAGTTCAACAGCGGGGTCCAGCCGCAGCACGATCCATCGCGTTGCGCTCGGCGAGCCGACGTAACAAGCTTCGCTCTTGCGCCTGCCGCGGGTGCATTCGGTCCTTGCGGCCGTCACTGCGACGCCGCAACTCGCGGCGAGCCGTTCGCGCCCGTGACGCTGCCCTTTCCGGGCATGCGAATCTTGGGCTTGTGCGAATCCGTGAACACCTTTGCGATGTCGAGCGTCTCGCGGACGCCGATATCGTCGCCGTGCGCGGCCACGAACCTGCGTGCGGCTGCGCGTCCTTCTTCCTGCAGCAGCTCGAGCCATTCCCGCGAGCGATCGTGCCACGTTCCCTGCGCAAACAGATCGTCGCCCGGCGGACCGATGCGATGCATGCGCATATCGACGACATTGGACGGATCGCCGTTACGCTCGGCGAGCGCGCGCATCGCGGCGATCGACTGCATCTCGGCGACCAGGCTCGAGTTGAATACGATCTCGCCGATGCGCCTTCGGATCGACTGCGCATCGGTCGGAACGTCGGCGGCCGTGTCGGGGACGAGCTGCACGACGATGAGATCGCACGCGCTATTGCCGTGGATCATCGGCCATAACGTGGGATTGCCGCAGTAGCCCCCGTCCCAGTACGCCTCGCCGTCGAGCTCGACCGCCTGGAAGAGCTCCGGCAGGCACGCCGAAGCGAGAAGCGCGTCGATCGACATGGCGTCGTTGGCGATGACGCGAGGCAGCCCGGTCTTGACGTTGGTTACCGTGACGAAAAGCGCGGGCGAGGATTTGCTCCGCACCGCGTCGATGTCGACGTGCGCCTCGATCGCGTCCCGCAGCGGCTTCATTCCAAGCGGGTTGGCACTGTAGGGCGACACAACGCCGCTCGACAACAGCCACGCGCCAAACGAATGACGAAGTGATCGCCCGGCGGGACCCCACAGCCGTCGAGCAAGCTCCGCGAGCGCCGGATCGGCCATGCTCATCCAGAACGAACGCAGCGATTTTCTCGCCTGCGCCGACGAGCCTTTCGCCAGGGCGCTGGCAACGATCGCGGCGTTGATCGCACCCGCGCTGGTTCCGCTCAGCTGCGCGATGGACAAGCTGCGGCTGCCGAGCAGCGCATCGAGGACGCCCCAGGTATATGCGCCCCATGAGCCTCCGCCCTGGAGCGCGAGCCCTATGGGTTTGCGGACCGATGTAATGCACGCTTCGCGTTCATAGTCGTTTATTTGCATATTTTTCAATTATGCTGCTTTGCAGCAAACAGAAGGCTAATAGGACTTGTCTTATGTTCAGTAGTTTCCCGGTGCTACATAGGAATATCCGATGGCTGCCATAAAATTTACTGCATTGCACTGTCTGGTTTGCCATGCAATGATGACCATGCGGAGCTAATCAAAGCTCTCCTAGCTCCCTATTGGTGCATGAATTCCGATGTTGCCTCGCACCGGTGCGAAAACTTCCGATTGGCATAGCAATGGATATGGCCAACTGCATGTTATTAAATATCTTTCGCCACCATCTGCCTGTGGCATGCAGCTTGCGTCCTAAACGAGGGGGCAATCTCGCATCCCGCGGGAGATCAATGGGCGCTGACGCGGTCGAAGGCGTCGCCTGCGCGCAGACACCCCGTGCCGAATTCGAGGTGCGGCGCGGCGTGGGCCGGCGATGGCTGCGCGCCATATCGCTGCCTTTCGCGATGGTCGACGGAACCATCGCCACAAAAACCGCCTGCGACGGATGTGCCGGTATGGCGCAACCCAAACCCGACGGCAATCGATGGCCCACGTGGCTCGCGAACACGATCTGGTTCGTCTGGATTGCGGCGATGCTCGCGATCGTCGGCTATGCAGTTTTCTTCGGAGAATCGGCCATTGCCGAGCTCGATGGACTCAACCTACTCGGCGCCTACGCATCGGTGCCCTAGCGAACCCGCGGGCTTGAGTCACAGTGCGAGCGCGACGCGCGTCCCCTGATCGATCGCGCGCTTGGCGTCGAGCTCGAGCGCGACGTCGGCGCCGCCGATCAGTCGCGGCTTGATGCCCGCAGCCTCCAGGCTCGCGACGAGCTCGCGCCGCGGCTCCTGCCCCGCGCAGATCAAGACCGTGTCGATGTCGAGCACCAGCGGCTCGCCATCGACCTTCAGATGCAATCCCGCGTCGTCGATTTTTTCGTACTCGACGCCGGAGAGCATCGACACGCCGCGCCGCTTGAGCAGTGTGCGGCGTATCCAGCCCGTCGTCTTGGCCAGGCCCGCGCCGACTCTTTCGGTCTTGCGCTGAAGCAGCCACAATTGGCGCGGCGGCGGGTTCTCGTGCGCCGGCTTCAATCCGCCGCGCCTGGTCAATGCGGTGTCGATCCCCCACTCGTCGCAAAACGCGGCGACGGCGGGGTCGCCGGCGCGCCCGTCGCTCGCGTGACCGTCGGGCGCGTCCGCGTCGGTCAGGAATTCGGCGACATCGAAACCGATGCCGCCGGCGCCGATGATGGCCACGCGGCGGCCGGCGATCTTTCGACCCTCGACAATCTCGACGTAACTTGCGACCTTGGGATGGTCGATGCCCCCGATGGCCGGCGTGCGCGGCACGATGCCGGTGGAAAGGATCACGTCTTCGAACCCGGTGAGCTCGTGCACCCCGGCGTACCGCCGCAGCTCGATCTTCACGTTGAGCTGCGCCAGCCGCGTTCGAAAGTAGCGCAAGGTCTCGGCGAATTCTTCCTTGCCTGGAATGCGTCGCGCGAGATTGAACTGGCCGCCGATCTCGCCTGCCCCCTCGAAAAGCGTCACGTCGTGGCCGCGCTCGGCGGCCGTCATCGCGCACGCCATGCCCGCGGGCCCTGCGCCGACGACGGCAATCCTGCGCTTGCGCGCTGCGCGCACGAGCCTGAGCTCGGTCTCGCGGCACGCGTACGGATTGACCAGGCATGTCGCGGTCTTGCGCTCGAAAACCTGATCGAGGCAGGCCTGGTTACAGCCGATGCAGGTGTTGATTTCGTCGGCGCGGTTTTCCGCCGCCTTGTTGACGAAATCCGGATCGGCCAGGAACGGCCGCGCCATCGACACCATGTCGGCATCGCCGCGCGCGAGAACGGCT
>Ga0137378_10001955_pt1 | contig 17591 bp, 21 predicted proteins | sample SagtaG_21_FD_104813 | JGI IMG/M metagenome (GOLD analysis project Ga0137378, IMG submission 104813) | Vadose zone soil microbial communities from Sagehorn Ranch, Mendocino, California, USA - Sage2_L_60_16 metaG | ecosystem: Environmental > Terrestrial > Soil > Vadose zone | place: USA... | reverse complement strand
TTCCTCCGCCCGAGCTACTGGTCACCGGAATCGTGATGCTGTTACTGGGACTCGAGCTGGGATTCGAGGCGTAGCACGTCACGCTGGTCGCCGGTCCTTGCCAGCGCGGCGGCAACTGCCGCAGCGGTTGGGCTGATGCTGGCCTTCTGGCCTGCGCCTGTCGAGAAACTTCCACTTCATTCTCCTGGGGTGGCGGCTCCACCCGCGATTGCTTTCAGAGGCGGGCTTACACCAAATACGAGGAACCCACGCCGACGCGTGGTCGCGCCGGTGCAGAACGAAATGCGAAACCGGGAGCAAACCGAGGATGAGAACTGGATGGCAGCCCAACCGGCAATCCAGATCGCCATTCCCGGAGATGCAATGTTCCCCCCGGGGGCAGTCCCAGAGGGCGTCAGTTTTGTTGCGTACCTGAACGTTGCGGCGGATGGATCGGCTGAGCGGCTTCATCTGCGACCGTAGGTTTTGTAATTTTCGCAAGGAGATCGATCAACTATGAAACGTGCAGTGGTCCTGATTCTGGCGGCCTCATCCTATGTACTTGCGCAAGATACGGCGAAAGTAATGAATATTCAAACCGGCGGCCCGGGTGGGGGAGTAGCCGGTTGGAGCGCAATTGAAAGGTCGGCGGGCCCTCCGGTCGTGGGTGCACCCTATTCCGCCACTATTTCCAATGAATCGATTCAGACGTTGGCGGACGGCAATCGCATCGTTGAAACCAGCACCGGAACCACTGCGCGCGATTCGCAAGGCCGCACCCGTCGCGACGCCACCTTGCCAGCAATCGGCAATCTGTCAGCGGACAATGCGCCGCACCTTGTATTCATCCAAGATCCGGTGGCGCAGACGTCGTACACGTTGAATTTGACTGACAAGACGGCGCAGAAGATCTCGATGCCTCCGGCGGGGGAAGCAAGGGCTGGCGCCTATCACATCGAGGACAAAGTTTTCATCCAAATGGGACCGGGCGGGTCCGGGCCAATGAATAGCCCCTTGCCCCCGCCCGAAATTGCCCTGCACAAAAGTCTCGATGTAGACGACCACGCCCAGGTGACCACGGAGGACCTGGGCTCTCAGACGATGGAAGGTGTTCTGGTGACTGGAGTGCGCACGACGCGCACGATTGCTGCAGGTCAAATCGGCAACGATCGCCCTATCAGCATTGTGACCGAGGTCTGGACGTCACCTGAACTCAAGACGATCGTCTATAGCAAGCGAAGCGATCCACGGATGGGCGAGCAAACGTTTCAGCTGAAGAATCTTGTGCGCGGAGAGCCTGATCCCTCGCTGTTCACGGTGCCCGCGGATTTTAAGATTGTTGATGGACCCCGGACGATCATCTATCGGACGAAGCAATAGAAAAACAGATGTGAATGTGCCTTGATTTCGACTGCGATTTCCTTCTCAGGATTTCAGTTCCGCCGTAGAGTTTCTCGGGCGTCTGCGGGCCTTTGATCATAATTTCGGGAAGCAACTCCGATCCAGCCCCAGGCTCGGGTATCCTATTCTTCAACGACCGACAGCCATCTTAGGCTCAGGATAGAGTCAGTGCCAACAGTCGACGTCGCTAGCACCTGAAGCATCTGGCATGGTTTCCGCCCCTCAGCCCGTTAACCCACAGTCCGCTGGACGCCAGAGTTTTGGCACGCGCGCGAACCAGTTCTGGAAGCGCGTGACTGACGGGCTTGAACTCAACCAGCTCTGGAACCAGTTTCGCGCGGAGGCACGCACCAGTTATGGCTTATACGCGCGCGAAATCGATTCCACTCCGAAAGCGGGAGTGCGGCAGGGTCGGCGGTGGCTGGATCTCGCGAAGCAGTTCTTCTGGGCAATTCTGGATAAGCTATCCCCGGCGCGCCGTATCTTGCTGCTGCTGGCGCTGCTCATGATCGTGCTCAATCCGGAAGTCTCCTGGACTACAAAGGAGGGAACGCACGTCATCGGATTCGACTTGCGGCTGTGGGGCGGCTTGCTGATGTTCCTGCTGCTGATCCTCGAAGTCGCAGACCGGGTGGTGATGAAGCGGGATTTGCAGATTGCGCGTGAGATCCAGATGTGGCTGCTGCCGGCGAACCCTCCACAGGTGCCGGGGATGGAAATTGCGTTTGCCACTCGCCCTGCCAACACCGTGGCTGGCGACTATTACGATGTGTTCGCTCGTCCGGGCAATGCTGCCGCGGGCCAGAGCTATGTAGTTGCTGTCGCCGATGTCGCAGGCAAGAGCATCCCTGCAGCCCTGCTGATGGCTACATTTCAGGCAAGTTTGAAGACACTCTCGGCTACACCGTCGTCGCTCGTGGAACTCGTTAACAGCATGAACCAATATGCTTGCAGCAACAGCCAGGGCGGTCTTCGCTTCATTACCGCATTCCTAGCCGAGTACTCGCCTGCCACTCGCACCTTGACTTACATAAATGCGGGACACAACCAACCGATCCTACGGCATAATGCGGGACCCATTCAACGTTTCGATACTGGCGGCCTGCCTTTGGGAATTAAAGCCGACGCCAGCTACCAGACGGGAACTGTCAAACTGGAAGCCGGCGACTGGCTGGTCGTATTCACTGACGGGGTTGTGGAGGCGATTAACGAGGCGGGCAGCGACTATGGCGAACAGCGCTTGATCTCAATTCTGAATGGCGGAACGGATTTGCCGCCGGTTAAGATGCTGAGCCGTATTATGGTTGATCTCGATTTTTTCGTCGGAAATACCCCTCAGCATGACGACATTACTTGCCTGCTGATCAAGGCGGTTTAGATTCTCCACCTGCTCTGGCAGAAATTTACTTCCCGTATAATCAATAGATTCGGCATGACGGTCCTGGCAGACATAATTGCCGCCACCCGGCGGCGCGTGCGCGAGTGTCGCTCGAATGCTGACCTGCGCGAACTGGAGCGGCAGGCCGGGTTGCATGTTCCGCGGGGGTTTCGGGCGGCGTTGGAGTCGGCTCGCAGAACGGGAACTGCCATTATTGCGGAGTTGAAGAAGGCATCGCCTTCACGAGGACTGATTCGAAGCGATTTCGATCCGGCCAAACTGGCTCAGGAATTGGAACAGGCCGGAGCAGCGGCTCTTTCCGTCTTGACGGATCAAGAGTTCTTCCAAGGCTCGCTCGAAAACTTGCGGGCGGCGTCTGCAAGTACCCAGCTTCCCTGCTTGCGCAAGGATTTCATCGTTGATGAATTTCAGATTCTCGAGGCACGGGCGAATTTCGCGGATGCCGTGTTGCTGATCGTAGCGGCGCTCTCGCTAGAAGAGTTGAAATTATTGGTGAACCGAGCACGTGAACTTCGGCTGGATGTGCTGTGCGAAGCCCACGACGAAGCTGAGTTGCAGACGGCGCTTGATGCGGGATCCGATCTGATTGGAGTAAACAACCGGGATTTGCGGTCATTCCGTGTGGATTTGGATACTGCGTTCAGGCTCGCGCCCTGTATTCCCGCGGATGTACTCGCCGTTGCCGAGAGTGGCATAGAGAGCGGAGCCGATATTGCGAAATTGAGGTCCGCGGGTTACGGAGCTTTTCTGATTGGTGAGACTCTGATGAAAGCATCGGTTCCAGGCGAGGCTTTGAGCGAACTCCTGAGGAATGCGGCGATTCGGGTCCCGACCTCAGCCTGATTGACAATGATCGACTTATGACTTGGGTCAAGATTTGCGGCATCACGAACCTGGAAGACGCGCTCACTGCAGTCGAAGCCGGCGCCGACGCCCTGGGGTTTGTCTTCTATGAGAAGAGTCCAAGGTATGTCGATCCTGGAACCGCGGCGGCAATTGCTCAACAAGTGACCGACAAAATCGAGAAAGTGGGAGTGTTCGTCGACCCTCCCCAGAACGGGCTCGCAGAGATCGCCAACAGCGTTGGCCTAACGATGATCCAGTGCCGAGTTGGCTCAAAGCCTGACGCCGAGGGTAAAGCGGCCTTTCGACATCCCGTTCGAATGCTCTTTCAGTTATCAGTGGGGCGATTGCTGGCAGATGAGAAAAGGTTTCAAGGGCTGATTGCTGAATTCCTGCGCATGGCAGAATCGCCAAAACGGCCGAGTGGACTCGATACCTTCTTATTGGATTCATCGACTCCTGAGCAACCGGGGGGCACGGGCCGGACACTCGATTGGAAGCGATTAGCTCCTCTCGTCCATGTGATGAATAAGAGCGCGAAGGTGGTCGCTGCCGGCGGTCTGACACCTGCAAACGTTGCCGAAGCGATGCGAATTCTTCGTCCCTGGGGTGTAGATGTCTCGACCGGAGTTGAAGTGACTCCGGGCAAGAAAGACCCGGCGAAGGTTCGAGCTTTTGTGAAGGCGGTCCGCGAGGCGGACAGGGCGAATTTGAAGAACTAAATGGCAACTGCCTCCATAACGAAGAAGCGCGCTGGGCAACCCCCCGCGAAACCCATGCTGGTCGCGCAACCTGGGCGGTTCGGGCCGTGGGGGGGACGTTACGTCCCTGAGACACTCATGGCGGCGCTCGAAGAATTGGAGCGCGAGTATGAGCGCGCCAAGCGTGATCCTCGGTTCAAGGCACGACTGAGCGAGCTTCTGAAAACCTACGCAGGCAGACCGACGCCGTTGTTCTTCGCGCGACGGCTTACGCAAAAACTTGGTGGGGCGAAGATTTACTTGAAGCGCGAAGACTTGCTTCATACCGGAGCGCACAAGATTAACAATTGCCTTGGGCAGGTGCTTCTTGTCGAGCGCATGGGAAAGCACCGGGTTGTGGCGGAAACCGGGGCCGGGCAGCACGGCGTCGCGACGGCCACGGTTTGCGCGCTTTTCGGCTTTGAGTGCGTCGTATACATGGGCACCGAGGACATGCGGCGTCAGGAGCTGAACGTCTTTCGCATGCGGCTGCTGGGAGCGGAAGTCCGCGCCGTGGACGCCGGCTCGCGGACTTTGAAAGATGCGATCAATGAAGCGATGCGCGATTGGGTGACGAATGTCCGCAGTACGCATTATCTGCTAGGCAGCGTGTTGGGTGCTCATCCGTATCCCACCATGGTGCGGGATTTTCATACCGTGATCGGGCGTGAGGCGCGCGCGCAGATCATGAAAGCCGAAAGCAAGCTGCCGACTGCGATCATCGCATGCGTTGGCGGCGGATCCAATGCTATTGGGATTTTCCATGATTTCATCGGTGATAAAAAAGTACAACTGATCGGGGTCGAAGCGGGCGGGCGCAGCGAGAAGCTAGGCGATCATGCTGCTCGCTTTCGCGGAGGATTGCCTGGAGTTTTGCAAGGTACATATTCCTACGTGCTGCAGGACGAAGCCGGGCAGATCGCGACTACACATTCCGTTTCGGCGGGATTGGATTATCCGTCCATCGGTCCGGAACATGCCTGGCTCAAGGACACCGCACGCGCGGAGTACGTGAGTGCATCGGACGCTGAAGCTCTCGATGCGTGCAAGCTCCTGGCGCAAACGGAGGGAATTATTCCGGCGCTGGAATCGGCGCATGCGGTAGCGGAGGTGGTGAAGAGGGCGCCGGCGATGAAGAAGTCGGATGTTGTGATCGCGAACGTTTCGGGTCGGGGGGATAAAGATATTGGGATCTTGCGGGAGAACCTGAAATTAGATTGAGCCTTTGCCCTTGGTCCATTTCTGACAGTGTTCGCATATGTCTCTGGCCTCCACCGGCGAACAGCAGGTTCCTCGCCCGCTGAAGCAAGCGGGTTTCGGAATGACAATATGTTGAGAGTTGAAATGGAAACTGTACTGAAATGACGATTGCTTTCCATTCTCATCCCGCTCTTGTCGCCTATCTCACCTGCGGCGACCCCGACCTACGAACCACGCGCGAGGTCGCGCTGGCGGCGATTTCCGCGGGCGCGGAGGCGATCGAACTGGGTGTGCCGTTCAGTGATCCTGTGGCAGATGGGCCTGTGATTCAGCGCGCCAGCGAGAGAGCGTTGCGAAATGGAGTATCGCTGGAGCATGTGTTGACGCTGGCGGCAGAGATTCGGCGGGAGCGTGATGCCGGGCTGATCATATTTTCGTATTTGAACCCGGTGCTGCGGATGGGCATGGAGAATTTCGCCGCCAAAGCTGCCGACGCCGGAGTTGACGGTGCTCTGATCACGGATTTGCCAATCGAGGAAGCAGGCGAATACTTAGGTGCGATGCGGAAGCGGAATCTTGCAACTGTGTTTCTAGCTGCGCCAACCAGCACCGACGAGCGGCTGAAGCGGATTGCGGAAGTTTCCACCGGGTTCGTCTATGCCGTCTCGCGTACTGGAGTCACGGGAGCGAGGAAAGAATTGCCGGACGACGCGCAGAAACTTGTGCAGCGGCTGCGCAAAGTGACGAAGTTGCCGATTGCGGTTGGATTTGGCATTTCTGAGCCGAAGCAGTTTGCTTCAGTGGGCAAGTATGCTGATGCGGCCGTCGTAGGCAGCGCAATTGTGCACACTATCGAGCAGAATCCCGGCAAGGAAGCGCAAGCTGTGGCAGAATTTGTACAACGAGCTTTCAGCCGTCAGCCATCAGCCTTCGCGAAAACTCTTAGCCACACGGTTCATGTAGCCGGATGGGACTGAGATGCCCGATGCGATTTTTGGCTGAAAGCTGATGGCTGAAAGCTGATAGCTTCTTATGGACATCACTGACTGGCGAATGAAAATCGACGAGATTGATCGCAAGCTGGTGGAGCTGCTTAGCCAGCGGGCGGATGCTGCCCACGAGATTGGGCGATTAAAACGCGATCTCGGAATGCCCATTTACGAGCCCGATCGCGAACGAGCAGTGTTTGAAAACGCGCGCAATGCCAACCAGGGTCCGTTACCAGATCGAGATTTGCAACGAATTTATGAGCGCATCATGGATGTGATGCGGCAGATCCAGCGGGAAGAGATTGCGCCAGAGACGGCCGCAGCGCCTGACGGGTTGGGCGATACCGAGATCGACACCGAGGTTAATGACTGAACGCAGCTCTCAGCCATCAGCTATCAGCTTTCAGCCAAATCGGCAAAGCGATAGCTGACGGCTGAGAGCTGATAGCTAATTATGATTGTCGCAATGCAGGAAACCGCAACCGAAGAACAGATACAGGTGGTAATTGAGCACCTGATCCAAATGGGATTCTCTGTTCATCGCACCACCGGCGAGCGGCAGAGCATTCTTGCCGCCGTGGGGGCGCGCGCTGATTTCGATACGCGCAACCTTGAAGTGCTGAGCGGGGTCGAGCACGTCCATCGCATCAGCGCGCCTTACAAACTTTCCGGTCGCGCCTTCCGGCCCGCGGGCACGGTCGTGCAGTTCGCCAATGGCGTCAAGATTGGCGGAGAGGAAGTCATAGTCATGGCCGGCCCGTGCTCGGTGGAATCCCGCGAGCAGCTCTTCACGGTTGCCGAGCACGTAGCGAAAGCTGGCGCGCGGGCGCTGCGCGGAGGCGCATTCAAGCCCCGGTCATCACCGTATTCGTTCCAGGGCCTGGGACTGGAAGCGCTCAAGCTGCTCCGTGAAGCCGGAGACAAATTTAATCTGCTGGTCATCAGCGAGGTCATGGAGATCTCGCAAATTGCGGTGATGCTTCCTTACGTCGATATTTTCCAGGTGGGCGCGCGCAACATGCAGAACTTTAATTTGCTGCGGGAACTGGGCAAGGTGAAAAAGCCCGTTCTGCTCAAGCGTGGTATTGCAGCCACAATTGAAGAACTGCTGCTCTCGGCCGAGTACATCATGTCGGGCGGCAATTACGACGTGGTGTTATGCGAGCGCGGCATCCGCACGTTCGAGACCTACACGCGCAACACGCTGGATGTGTGCGCCATCCCGATCATCCACAAGCTTTCGCATCTGCCGATGGCATCCGATCCCTCGCACGGCACTGGACTGCGGGACAAGGTTGCGCCTATGGCCAGAGCTTCGGTGGCCGCCGGTGCCGACGTTCTGCTCATTGAGGTGCACCACGATCCCGACAAGGCGCTTTCGGATGGAGCGCAGTCGCTCTACCCTCAGCAGTTTGCCGAACTAATGGACACGCTGCGAATGATCGCGCCGGCAGTGGGAAGGGCGATTGCTAAGAATTGAGTCATTGAATCATCGGGGGATTGAATCATTGAAACCTCAAGCTGGCGCTAATCAAAATCTGCTAGAGGCTAGCAGCTAGCACTAGCAGCTTAAATGATTCAATCCCCGATGATTCAATGATTCAATCCCTTCATGTCCGTTCACCAAATCACGATCATCGGCACCGGGCTGATTGGTGGCTCGCTCGGGCTCGCGCTGCGGAAGAATGGTTTTCGCGGGAAGATCATCGGCTGCGACCGCAAGGCGGTGCTTGCGCGCGCGAAGCGAGTCGGAGCCATTCATGCTGGGATTGTCGATCCAGTTGAAGCCTCTCGGGGCAGCGACGTAGTTGTGCTCGCAACCCCAGTTGGCGGGATTATCGAGCTGATCGAGAAACTGGCGCCTGCTCTTTCCCCGGATACTTTGCTTACCGATGTGGGCAGTACGAAGAGCGAGATCGTAACGCGGGCTGAGAAGGCATTCGGCAAGGATGCTCCGCATCGTTTCCTGGCCGGTCATCCGATGGCGGGAAAAGAGAACTCCGGGATCGAGTTTGCCGATGCTGAACTGTTTCGTGACGCGGTTTGGTTCTTTACTCCCCTGCCTGGACAAAAACTCAAAGCGCGAATTTTGGCTGAGTATTTGAGCTGGGTGAAGAAAATTGGAGCGAGGATTACAACTCTCGATCCCCGACAGCACGATGAACTTTGCGCCTGGATCAGCCACGTTCCCCAGATGCTATCGACGGCGCTGGCATCCGTCCTGGTAGAGGAATTTGGAGGCAAGGCGCCGCTGCTTGAGTCCGGTGGCCGGGCGTTGCGAGAGATGACCCGAATCGCGGCCAGTCCTTACTCGATGTGGCGGGACATTGCGATTACCAACAAAAAGCAAATTGCCGGCGCGCTGCTCAAGTTGGAGCAGCATCTCGGCCACATTCGAGAGAACCTGGATACCCGGGCCCTGGAGGATGAGTTCAACTGCGCGCACAAGCTCAAAAACCGCTCACCACAGAGACACAGAGGCAGAGAGAAAAGCAAAAGAGAAGAGTTAACCCTTTTTGCTTTTTTGAATTCTCTGTGACTCTGTGGCTCTGTGGTGAATTGCATTACAATTTCACGCGATGAACAAAGTCGTAGCCAGCGCCGATGCAGCGATTCGCGACATTCCTGATGGCGCAACCATCATGATTGGCGGCTTTGGCCTCTGCGGCATTCCTGAGAACCTGATCCGCGCGTTGGTCCACAAGGGCACGAAGAATCTCACGACTATCAGCAACAACGTTGGCGTAGACGGATACGGAATGGGCCTGCTGCTCTCGGCGGGACAGATTCGGCGACATATTGGCAGCTACGTCGGCGAAAACAAATTGCTCGAGCAGATGGTCTTGGAGAAGAAAATCGATCTGGACTTGGTGCCCCAAGGGACATTCTCCGAGCGCATACGCGCAGGTGGGGCGGGCATTCCAGCGTTTTACACGCCTACGGGCTTTGGCACCATGGTGGCCGAGAACAAAGAGACTCGGGAGTTCCATGGGCGCATGTACGTAATGGAACACGCCCTGAAAGCCGACTTTGCCTTCGTCAAAGCATGGAAGGGCGATAAGTGGGGAAATTTGGTTTATCGCAAGACGGCGCGCAATTTCAATCCAATGATGGCGACGGCGGCGAGAATCACAATTGCGGAAGTCGAGCACCTGGTCGAAGGTGGAGAACTAGATCCCGATCGGGTGCATACTCCCAGTATTTACGTAAAGCGGATTTTCCAGGGCGAAACTTACGAGAGAAGGATTGAGAGAAGGACGGTGAGAAAAGTGGTTAGTGGCTAGTGGTCCGTAAACCAGACCGCACTGGAGTGCAATCGCATTTACTGATCACTAAACAATCACTAACCACTGCTCACTAACCACTGCTCACTAATCACTGCTTTATGGCTAAAGATCTCGACAAGCGCGAACGCATTGTGAAGCGCATCGCTCGTGAACTACGCGATGGATTTTACGTGAATCTCGGTATCGGAATGCCTACGCTGGTTGCGAATCATGTTCCGCCGGGAATTCAAGTTGTCCTTCAAAGCGAAAACGGGATGCTCGGTATCGGGCCTTATCCTCTCGAAGGGCAGGAGGATCCTGATCTTATTAATGCCGGAAAAGAAACCATAAGCGAGATGCCGGGCACCAGCTATTTTTCGAGCGCGGATTCTTTTGCCATGATCCGCGGGGGCCACATCGACTTCAGTGTGCTCGGGGCGATGGAAGTGGACGAGGAAGGCAGCCTGGCGAACTGGATGATTCCGGGAAAAATGGTCAAGGGTATGGGCGGCGCAATGGATTTGGTGGTGGGCGCGCGCCAGGTTGTGGTTGCTATGGAGCACACCACGCGTGAAGGCCAGCCTAAAATTCTAAAGAAATGCTCGCTGCCGCTGACGGGGACGAATGTTGTGGACACGATTGTGACCGAGATGGCGTACATTCGGGTGACGCCGACTGGGCTGGTGCTGGAGGAGATCGCGCCTGAGTTGACCTTCGAAGATGTGCAGCGGGCAACGGAAGCGCGGCTGATCGTAAGCCCGGGAGTTAAGAGTATGGAGAGCTGAATTCTCTAATCTCACTCTGTCATCCCGAGAGAAGCCGAGGGATCTGTTTGTTTGCTGGCAGCTCCGGCACAGCGAGTAAACAGCAGGTCCCTCGACTCCGCAAATGATTGGCGTTGCGAATCATTCAGCTCCGCTCGGGATGACAGTTTTTGAGGGGAGTACATAATTGCAGCGCTGGAAGCGCTGCCCCACCCAAAAGCAGAGTGCTTCCGGGCCGGCTAAGCAAGCCTGAAGGGCGCACTTAGCAGCCGAAACGGCAGCATCACGAGAGCCCAGACCAGCGCCAGTACTCCATGAACAGCAATCCCCAAAATGCGAAATGGCAGGAGAATGAGCCATACGAATGGGTACAGGATCAGAGCTAGCAGCGCCACCGGCCAGCACAGCACGAACAGAATGCACCAGAGCAAGAAGGCGGCCATGATGGTCCTCCTGACTGTAGTTACGACGTGGGGGTCGCCGAAGTTCCAGCGCGGGGAGTCTATTCGGAGAGCCAGTCGTCAAGCCCCATGTTGTTGATACAGCAAAAGCAACTTGTCACGTTCCTGGCGCTCTTCGTCTGAGTAAAACGCGAGCTTTAGCAAAATCGTGGCTTGCTACGGCGTCCTCGACGCGGCTGAAGATGAACCTAATCCGGTTTTGCACTTCGACCACATCTTGAGGCAGCCGCGTTCCTTCACAAATTTCTAGGTTGACGAATCATTGCGTGGGATTCGGACCAACTCCTCGCGAGTCGACGCGAGACGGACGCCATCTTCAGGCAAAATCCGTGCGGCAAAACCTTGCTCATCCCGAAGTATGCCAAGAAACAGGTGTTCAGTCCCGATGTGCTTGTTGGAGAGCTTATCAGCTTCCTCGGCCCCATAAGACAGTGCACGTGTGCATTGGTTGCTGAGTGGCACGTCCACGGGGCCTGGAATCTGCTCTAGGGATGGTTTGTCTTTTTCGATCCTTTTCCAGATAGCTTCCGCCGCCCAGGGTGAACCGAGAAAGCGGCGCGCCAAGCCCTTGTCGGTCGCCAGCAATCCCAATAAGAGATGCTCCACTTCAATATTGGAGCTCGCGACGTGGCTGGCCTTGTGCTTCGATGAAACGATGACCTGTCTCGCTGTCTCCGTATAACGTTCAAACATGGCTCTTTCCTTCTAGCGGAAATCCTGTCGAACCGAGTATGGCTGGCCTATTCAATGCGCCGCGCCCTGGCTCTGCACCCTCGCCTTCTCAAACTCGTCGTCTTTTTGCCAGCCAATGACTTTAGCTTGCGCAGCAGCGTCCCAGCCCAATGCTAACGCGAAACGGGCGATGGCGGCATCACCGGTGAAGTCCATGTTGGGACTGTACTCGTCGCTGGGTTGGTGATAATGCTTGTTGGTGAACTCTTCGGCTTGCTGCATGCCCCAGTCGGTATTGTGGCCTTTGTACTTCATCCCTTCATTGATGGAGAACGACGGGACGCCGACGCGCGCCAGGCTGAAGTGGTCGGAGCGGTAGTAGTGTCCTGCCTCAGGATGTGAATCCGGACGGATGGCGAGACGGAACTCTTTCGCCATCGCTTCAACCGTTGGATAGAAGGTCGTGCGCTCCGATCCTGAAACTTCGACCTCCTCCGGCGAACCGAGCGGGGGAACGTCGTCAAAGTTCAGATCGAGTGAAATCTTTCCTGCGGGAATTGGCGGATGTTTGCCTAGGTACTCCGACCCGAGCAGTCCTTGTTCTTCCGCTGTCACTGACACAAGAATAATCGAGCGCCGCGGCCTTGACTGCGCTTGCGCGTAAACGCGGGCGAGTTCCAGCAAGATGCCGCAGCCAGTGGCATTGTCGCGCGCGCCGTTGTAGATATTGTCGCCTGGAATATCGGGCCGAATACCGAGGTGGTCGTAGTGCGCGGTGTACATGACGGCTTCATTTTGCAAGTTGCGATCGGAACCAGGCAGCATCGCGACCACGTTATTGGAAGAGAAAGGCCGAATCTTGCTGACCATGTGGGCTTTCAATTTCGCAGCCAGGGGCACGGGATGGAAGTCGCGTGACTGTGCGTCAGCCATCATTTTGTCGAGATCCATCCCTGATTTCTGTGCTAGTTCTTTGACAACATCCAACTGAATCCAGGAAGCTGCTTTCAACTGCGGCGCATCGCTTTTCAAGTAAGATTTCTCGCCAGAGTTGGAATTACGAACCACCTCCCAGGGATAACTCGCCATTTCAGATTTGTGAATCAGAATGGCGCCCACCGCCCCTTTGCGAGCGGCTTCTTCGTACTTGTAGGTCCAGCGGCCGTAATAGGTCAGAGCGCGGCCTTTGAAGAAATTGGGATCGTTGGAGCTCGGCTCATTGACCAGCATCAGCAGGACCTTGCCGCGAACATCTGTGCCTTTGTAGTCGTCCCAGTTGTATTCTGGAGCTTCAATGCCGTATCCCACATAAACAATGTCGGCGTCGATGTCGTCTGAGGATTGCTGGGCTTGATCGTAGGCAACGTACTGGTCTAGTGGCTTGAGCTTCAGAGGCTCACCTTTGCTTGGGGCCAGTTCGAAAGTGGTCTCCGGCGCGGGAGTGATTCCGACCATCGGAACTTTCTGAAAGAAGGTCCCGCCGTCACCCGCCGCTTTCAGCCCATAGAGCCAGAACTGGGTGCCAATGTATTCGGCGGCAACATCACCGCCGCGCTGTCCGGTGCCGCGGCCTTCGAGGAGATCGTGCGAAAGAAAACGCACGTGCGCGCGGATGTGCTCGGGCTCAATCTTTTGGAAGGCAGCAATGGCAGCAGGAGGAAGATAGGCCGAGGCACTCGGAGCGCTGTTTTTGCGGGCGGCTTGTGCAATGGAGAAACTCAGGATGAGAGTGAGCGGAAGAAGCACAAGCAGGGTCTTTCGCATTCGGACGGGCTCCTGGGAATGGGATCAACACAAGTGGATATTTTACGGTATGCAAGGATTTAAAAGACTTTGAGCGCAAAGGTCGCTAAGAAACGCAAAGATCGCAAAGAAAAGCACATCTGAAAGAGTTCTCTCCCATTAGCTAACAGCTGATGATGCTTATTGCCCGCAGCCTGCGGGCTAGTTCCTGGACCCTCAACCGGCGCGGAAATCTGCGACTTGCTCTGTGGGCTGAAAGAGCGACTTGGGCGTGTGTCCATTGGCGGACGCAGCCTTTTGCGCGATCTCTTCAAACTCCTGGCGTACCCATCCCACGCTGGAGATTTCGATTGCGCCATCTTCGGAAATCCAGAAGGCGGTTGGGACGTTAGTCAGACCGTACGCATTCGAGACGGGAAATGCCTTGGTATCGTCCAGGAGGACGGGCAATGTGATTCCGTAACTCTTTATGAACTGGGAGGTGTCTCGTTTGTCATTTTGCGAAACGGCGACGATGCTGACGCCGTTGCCGCTATAGGTCTTATAAATCCGCTCAAAATAGGGCAGCGCGTACTGGCACACTGGGCATGAAACTTTGAAGAAGATTGCGAGGACTGGCCCGCGCGAGAGTGCGTCCTGCAAAGAAAATCTTGATCCATCCATTGCGGCTAATTCAAAGGGCGGGGCTTGGGTTCTCGCAGTCAATGCTGCCATCTTTCTTCCTCCAAAAACAGTACTCAGCCATTTCATGTCGGCTCGATGATTCCCATCTCTTGGATGATGCCAACTTTGCGCAGGATTTTTTTTGTAAGCCCCGTTAAAGCGCAGCCGTTGAGGCGCGCGAGCCCGACCCATTTCCCCTGCGAAACTGCTTTCTTCCGGCTCACCACGTGCACTCGATAATCGGTGACCGTGATGGAGTGCCTGACCGAGAACAGGAGCTCATCGGAAGAGCCTGGCATGGAAGCTCGCGGCAGCTCCCACATCCCCGGCATGAGGCTCTGTGTCGGAGAACGGCGTACCAGCAGAATCGAGTCCGCTCGGCGCACCAACACATGGATAATTTCGCGTCTTTGCTGGCGCGGTTTGCTGCGGCCGGATTCGCCATGTCCGCGCGTACGACAAACTTTTTGGAGCGGGCAATCTGCGCATCGCGGCTGCACGGGTATGCATACGGTTGCGCCAAGTTCCATGACTGCCTGATTGAAGTCTCCGGGCCGTTGCTGGTCCAGAAGCTCCTGGGCCAGGGCCCATGATTCGCTTTTTGAGAGCAGGCTGCCGAGCCATCGCCGGAGGACGCGCTCAACGTTGCCGTCCACTACCGCAACTGGTTCATCGAAACCGATGCTAGCAATCGCGGCCGCGGTATAGCGTCCGATGCCGGGCAGAGCGCGCCAGCTTTCAGCGTTTTGAGGAAACTCCCCACATCTCGCGATGACCTTCGCTGCCATGTGCAGATTGCGTGCTCGCCGGTAGTAGCCCAGGCCACTCCACTCTGCCAAAACCGACGAGACGCGAGCCGCAGCTAGCTTTTCGACAGATGGGAACCGCCGCAGAAATTGTTCGTAGCGAACGATCACCGCGGCAACGCGGGTCTGCTGCAGCATGATTTCTGAGATCCAAATGCGATAGGGATCACGAGTTTTGCGCCAGGGCAGATCACGGCGATTCTCGTCATACCAGGACAGTAGGGCGCGGCGAAGACCTGGTAGATCGTGCGATTTCACTTGAAAAGATGACACCATCGAAATGCACCAATTCTCGCATGCGAGAAGCAGCCCGTGTTTGCATTTGTATTCTTTGCGACAAAGAAAAGCATCCTACCAACGTGTTCGAAGCAACCTAAACTACCGGGGTCAGTTGAGGCTGAGACCCACCCGCCTCAGTTTCGATTGACCCTTGTACTCCGGACGCGGAATAATGCTAGCAGTCTGTCATGTTCGTGAATTGGTTGTACGGAGATTCCGAGAGCCATGAACGATTTCAACCGCAAGGTGGAAGACGCGTCTGCGCGCGTGAACAAAACGGTCGGAGACACAACGGAACGAATAGAGAAGGAAGCGGCCGAGTTCATCAAATACTTAAACGACGAGGTGGTTCCGGCGGTGCGGCAGCATTCGACGCAAGCGTTGCGCGTCGCGGCAGACAAGCTGCACGAGCTTGCAAATTACATGGACCGGCATACAACCTCCGGCAAATGAAGTTGCCGGCGCTGCTGGCGTTTGTTTTTTTGCTGGCGGGTTGTGGGCACAAGCCGGTCACTGTCACGGCTCCTCCCGCGCCTCCCATCCAGCAAAAGGTTCCGGCGGGAACACCTCCGGCGGAATCGAATAAGAATGCATCTGAGATCCCGCTGGAGTCAGTCGAAATTGCTCCTGATGCCAAGCCTCTACTGGTTGAAACCGGAATTGCGAGCTGGTATGGAGCGCCTTACCACAACCGGCGCGGGTCGAATGGCGAAATTTACGATATGCATGCGATGACGGCGGCGCATCGAACGCTACCGCTGGGCTCGATTGTGCGCGTTACCAATCCTGAGAATGGAAAATCGGCGATTGTGCGGATTACCGATCGCGGACCGTTCATTGAAGGCCGAATTTTGGATCTGTCGCGAGCGGCGGCGGACCAGATTGGGGTCGTACAAAAGGGGACCGCCATGGTGCGCATCGAGGTGCTGAAGACTCCGGAGCCGATCGAAGCCGGAGGAAAGTGGGCCGTGCAAATCGGCGGGTTCGGACACGAAGAAAATGCGCGTGATTTGGCAGGCCATCTCTCCCGGCGGTACCACACAGCGAGAGTGCTCACGTTTAGCAGTCCGGCAGGCGATTGGTGGGTGAGAGTGCGTGTGAAGGACGACGTGCGGGCACGGGCGGAAGAGGTGATGCATCAGGCGAAGACTAGCGAGGGTGCGGTGTTTCTGGTGAGGCTGGACTGAGCAGTGGTTAGTGGTCAGGGGTCAGGGGCCAGGGGTTAGTGACGGTTAGTGATCAGTGTTGGATCCGACTATTGGCTGGTCACTGACCACTAGCCGCTGACCACTGAAAAGGTGCGTGAAATGAATGACTGTCTGTTTTGCAAGATCATCGGCGGCGAGATTCCTTCCAAGAAAGTGCATGAAGACGAGCACACGTATGCCTTCGAGGATCTCGATCCGAAGGCTCCCACTCATGTGTTGGTTGTGCCCAAGAAGCACATCCGCGGCCTGAAAGAGGCGACTGCGGAAGATGCCGATATCGTCGGCCGTTGTCATCTGACCGCTGCTCAAATCGCGCGGCAGCGCGGGATCGAAGACGGATACCGGACCGTTCTGAATGTGGGACCGAAATCAGGACAATCTGTGTTTCATCTACACGTACATTTAATTGGCGGACGCGATTTGCGCTGGCCGCCAGGATAAAATTGGAATCTGGAGCAGCGAATGTTCGAGACCTCGAAGCCGGTAACCGGGAAACGAAATCTTGCGCTGCTTGCTTCCTTGCTGGTGCACTGTGTCGTTCTCTTTTTGTGGCTACACCGCGCTCCGCGGTTTATACAGCCATCGTCCGTAGCTTGGGGCCAGCATGGCCAATCCCAAAACATTGTTTATCTCGCACGAAACACTCAGTCGCAGCCATCGTCTCAAAAATCCCTGCTGCGACCCAAAGTAGAGCACCGAAAAGCGAAAGAGCCAGACCCTGAGGCGGTGCTGGAATCAGCACGGGCCGGGACACCTGCAGGCTCGCTCTCGCAGGGCCCTGGCAGCGGCACTGAAGCAAGGCCCGCGTTCCCAGTCGTCTTTCCCGATCCGGGGATCTATCCGTGGCAGTTGCCGAAGGGACTACAGGGCGATGTGATTGTCGAAGTCACGATCGATGAGCAAGGGAGTGTGACCGAGACCCGGATCTTACAGTCGTTGCAGCAGGATATCGACCAGAAGGTACTGGCCACGCTGAAGAGCTGGCACTTCAAGCCTGCCACTGTGGACGGGGTGGCGATCAGCTCACGCCAGGACGTGCATTTTCATTTTCCTAGTCTGAAGTTCCACAGCGCGAAAAGCGGTAATCGGCTTCTATGAGAAGGTCATAAAAGTCAAGGCCGACGTGGCGGCCTTCCTTATTAATTGCTTTTCATCTGCATAACCCTCCGGTGGTGACG
>Ga0137378_10001951_pt1 | contig 17598 bp, 24 predicted proteins | sample SagtaG_21_FD_104813 | JGI IMG/M metagenome (GOLD analysis project Ga0137378, IMG submission 104813) | Vadose zone soil microbial communities from Sagehorn Ranch, Mendocino, California, USA - Sage2_L_60_16 metaG | ecosystem: Environmental > Terrestrial > Soil > Vadose zone | place: USA... | reverse complement strand
GTTTCCTTTACAAAAAGCGCCGCATCAGTGACGCACGTTCAGCGGACGCTCTGCATCTCACCGGCTCCGAGGCACCACCCGAAGGTTGGGAGGTTATTCCCAGTTACGATGCGAAGTGCCTGGTCGCCTACCTGATGGCGCTCAACCAATCGCATCCGCTAAAAGAAGCCAGATCTGCCGGAGGCGCCCCGCCGGCCGCGGGATCACCAGCCCCATCACCCAGTCCCGCATCCGCTGGATCTCCCGCGCCAGCAAAATGAAAACGCAATGAAGGAAGAACCGAAAGAGCCGGCGCGCATTGGGCAGGGAATGGATTACGGCGAACAAGCCGACGTGCAGCAGGTGCACGCTGCTGTTCAACGTGAAAAACGCGAGCCGCGCGTCGGTGCCGAGCCGCTCTCGATTTGGCTCATCGCGATCTACGGACTGGCGATTTTTTTTGGCGGCGCGTATCTCGGCCGTTACTCGGGCAACTTCACTGGTGGCGGGCTCGACCCGATGGGCGCGCCGCCTCCGGCAAAGAAAGCAGTAGCCGGTCCTGGTGGCGGTGAGCAGGCGGCGGAATTATCGCCGCACGATCGCGGCAAGAAGGTTTTCTCGGCGAATTGTCAGACCTGTCATCAAGCCAATGGTCTGGGCGTGGCGGGTCAATATCCGCCTCTTGCAGGTTCAGAATTTACAAATGGCGGATCGGGCCGCATGGGCATGATCGTACTCAAAGGCTTGCAAGGTCCTGTCACAGTTAAAGGCCAACAGTACGGCAGCGCTGTCATGCAACCGTGGGACAAAACTTTGACGGACAAACAGATCGCCGATGTCATGACTTACGAGCGAAGCGAATGGGGCAATAGTGCCAGCCCGGTCACACCCGAACAAATTGCCGCGTTGCGCAAAGAGCTGGCCAGTCATCCTGAGTCATTCACTGAGCACGATATTCTTGCCGCTCCTGACCAAGATATTCCCGGAGGCGCACCCGGAGGCAGCGCGGCGCCAAAACCCGGCGAAGCCGCAAAACCGGGTGCACCACCAAAACCCGGCGAAGCTCCGAAACCATAACGTCAACGCATGCGCTATGAAACACCGGCCGCCAACGGTTAAGCTGTCACTGTCTCCGGATGAGATCGACGGGCGTACTGTGGCATTCAAGCCGGTGAAAGACGGAATAGATTCGGAAGTATCCGGTGTGCTGGAGGTCATCGAAGACGCCGACGGTTTTCATGTTAACGCTTCGTACATTGCTAGTCAGGACCCACCGCAGTCTCACGTTTATTGGTTCGATCAATCTGAAATCGATGCGATCGCCAGGTCGCTGGCCAAAGAAAAACGACGCGTCTTGATCGTTGACGACGACGCGGACAGCACCCACCTGGTTAAAATCCTTCTGGAAAAGACCGGCAATTATGTCGTGCTCGAAGAGAACGACCCTGATGAGGCTCATCAAAGCGCCCGGAATTTTGAGCCGGATGTGATCTTGCTCGACATCATGATGCCGAAGACGGACGGAGGCGACGTAGCGGCACAAATTGAAGGCGATCCAGAATTACGGAACACGCCGATTATTTTTCTGACCGCGTTAGTTACAGAACCTGAGACAAAGGCTGGTCTCCGCATCGAAGGCCGTCGATCTCTGGCCAAGCCGATCAATATTCCAGAATTGATCCACGGGATCGAAGAAAGCCTTTTCTCAGTTGGCGTGAGCGAAAGCTCAAACGACTAGGATTGCTGACGCGAAGGTTTCGCCTACCTGGGGCGATCCCGACACCGACCATTAACCACAATTGGAGCGGTCATGCTGCCGCGGGCGGCGCGGGAATCGGAGGAGGAACTCCGGCAGCGACTCGCTTTTTCCAGGCGACGCGATGGAGAATGAGAAAGATGAGCCAGCTCGCAAATGCGACCAAGCCGCCTGGAATAGTAACAAGCATGAACCAACCCATCACACCGAGCTGATAAAGAAGCTCGCCATAATCGTGCCCGTTGATGATGCAGGGATGGACTGAGCCTTCATCCACTTTGCACCCGTGCGCATTTGCGATCCATGCACACAACATCACTGATCCGATCGGCGCGAATGCGAATACCAGGATAACGACAAGCGCCAACAAGTACCAGATCCACGGGAATCGTCGAGGTTTCTTCGGATTCATCATCGCGATTTTACATCATCGGTCTAATTCCGCGCTTGAAACAACATCCTGCGCATCAGGAGTGAGATCGTTAGTCCAATGCAGAATAAAAGGGCGAGCACCGCGTTGATTCGCGAGACGAGCGTGATCGGGCGCAGCGGGTGCGGAACGCCAGAGAGCGGCACTACGATGAAATTCATGATCAAATAAACGAGGCCACCATAAAGCAAGCCTGACAAAACTGGCCGACGCATAACGATCGCAAATTTGCGCGCAACTGCATAAAAGACGCCCGTCCAGATGAGGGCAATGATGTAGTGTAGTACCACACCGAGTGCGACTGATACCGAACCGCCTTGGAAAGCTTGCTTCCCAATCAATCCACTCGCGATGTATTGAAACACTGTCCACGGCGACACTCCGCGTAATTGGCTAAAGACGAGATTCTCTGTTATATCCAGCGTCCCGGCGACCAGGCCGATCCAGAGAACCGTTTTAAAGGTTACCCAACTATTACGGTTCACTGCTGGGAATGCGCCTTCTTGAACCCATCAATGTACCCGTTTTCAAAAGCCTGCTTCCACGCCTGCCCCCCGCTTGCTGGCGAAACATTTGGGAGCTGCACGCCAGATCCCTGCTGCTTGAAATATTTCTGAGCCATCATGTTTAACTCAGCGTCTGTCGGCAACGTTGCGTCGCGCGGCGTTTGCTCTCCCGCCTTCTCACCGATTTCATAAGCTGCCCGTTCCTCCGCGGTTCTGCCATGCGCCGCGCGATGAGTATAGAACACAGTCACGCCGCACACGACGAACGCCGCCACTCCCATCATCACAAAAAACCGCACCGGCTTGAATTCTCTGGCCATGGCTCGGGACGGAGACAATCATTTATAAAACGTGCTGGCAAGCACGTCGTGATCGCTCCCTCGCGATCGTTGTGCGATTTGATCTAATCTGGGGAGCACACGCGGCTCGCGTGTCGGCGATGGCGGCTCGCCATCGTTCGTTACTTCGGCTGAGAGAGTATCCCGTGTGTTTGAGCCCACTCCCAAAGCGGCGCAAACTCCGCCGGCGCTCTGCGGCCAGTCGTAAAACGTTTCCGATGCTCGACCAGCATTTTTGAGAAATCCATTCCATCCGCGGCGACGCGTTTCGGATCCGCGCCGCGTGCGAGCAAATGCAGCGCATCCGCGTACGCATCGCCATGATCGAGTCCCATTGCCGTGCGATAGAGCAATAAGCTATACCCAGCGGATTGCGATTCGCTCTCGGGCATCGTGGAATTGATCTCGGCGCCGTGATCCAACAGCAGATCGAGGCGCGCACGCTGATCGTTTGGGTAATAACCCAGGTACCAGTTCATGAGGATAATCGGCCGGCCAAACTCATCGCGAGCATTCGGATTTCCGCCCGCGTCGAGCATGCTTTGCAGAAGGCGCGCGGATCCGTGCACTGCATTGCACCATGGCGAATGAATCCCTGTGGCCGTTGGTATAGTTCGGATCGGCGCCGAGCGATAACAACGTTTTCACTGAGTCGACCAATTGCGGACGCTGCCAGGTTTCCCTGACGGCCCAACAAAGCAGCGTTGTCCCGTCCCGCCACGGCGCCTGCAAATCCGGAATGGCCTTCGCGGCCGCTCGAATCGCGTCCTGGTCATTCGCTGAAATTGCCTGCGCGACCGCCAGGAGCGCAGGCTGATCGGCAAAGTCATATCTGCCAGAGCGAATCTCCTGGTCGATCTGGCGGCGATGCACTTCACCTTTTTCCATGTCGATCCAAAACGCCGCGAACAAGGCAAGCGGAAGTCCAGCACAAAGAATCAGAGGCGCAACGATCGACCAGCCTCGCGATTTGTTAGCTAGAAAGGTCGCGACCGCGGCGACGGCGCCGATCATCAGGAAGAAGAAACCGAACACAAGGTAGGCAAGGTCCAACGAATTAGCCGCGTGATAGCTGTTTAGCGCGCCAGCGATGGCGAGAACACCCACTACAGCATAGGCGCCGGCGGCGAGCCACAGAACGATTTGAAAAATCTTCCGAATCATCGCTGCCGTTTTATCAGCCAATGACGACTCGCGCAATATGAACGCCGACAGGGGCGTGGCTACACGCGTTCTGTAGCGGCTGTCTATGACTGCCGATCTTCCCGTACACGGAACGCGCCGAGATTGCTCTCGGCGCGAAGCGTTAATAAGACTGCGAGTTCGCGATCAGGTCTGCGTCTTCTCTTTTTCGCCTTTCTTGCATTCGGCTTTGAACTTCACCCACTGGTCCTTGGTCAGGACTGATTTTGCCTCTTGCATGTATTTATGCTCGCTCGCTTCGGAGCAACCCGCCTTCTGATGCTCTGTCATGGCTGCATCCATCTTCGTCTTCTGATCGGGTGTCAGGTTAAGATTTGCCAACGAAACCTGACACGCCATCTTCGCTTCGTTCCCGACTTGCTTTGTGCAGTTGCCGTGTTCGCCTGCGAACATCGTGCCTGCCGCAAAGAGTCCCGCCGTTATTAACGCAATGAGTTTGGTCATAGTGGGAACCTAGACATTCCCGCAGAGTTTGCCGTTCAAAATGCCCTGAATCTCAATGCGATAGCCTGCGGCTCGGCAATCCATCCATGGTCATCTGTGGCCTAGACGCCGTTCCCGCGTCGTTGTTCTCGCACGAACTTTTCAATATCACTCACAACCCGATCGAGCTCATCGATGAGATCAGCATGATCGCCATGCTGGCGAAACGCCGTCACCAGCGCGCGATAATACCAAACCGTTCCTTCCTTTTTCCCGGCAAACCGCTCAAATACTTCCACACCGCTTCTTCGAAGCTCAGCCAGGATCGCACGTGTGTTATGCAACTTATCCGAGGCTGAGACAAGCCGTGTCGAAGAGTCAGAATCCTTGAGATGCTCGATGTAAGCGCGTTTTCGTTCCAACCACGGTGGCTTTGGCGTCTCATAGGTATCCGTGCAACCATCAACGATCTCGGCGACATCATCGCCAAATCGTTCTCGAATATCGCGCAATCGTTCCTCGCCACCGCAATCTTCCACCGTGTCATGAAGAAGCGCGCCGATCGCTTCGGTTTCATTCGCGCCATACTCAAGCGCGATAGCGGTGACACCCAAAATATGTGCGACGTACGGAATCCCGGTTTTCTTGCGCATCTGATTCCCATGTGCCCGGGTCGCATAAATCAGCGCTTCTTGAAATTTATTCGACAACTTCATTTAACGGAGCAGTCCACAGATTAAACAGATTTACGCAGATTCTTTAGAGAGATGTTGATCGAATCAATCTCTTGGGCAACTTCGCAACGATTGTTGGGTTCAATCGCCGAAACAACAGAAGGGATACGAATCATGGGAAAGAAACTTACTGTGATAGCATTGGCCGTGTTCGGATTCGCGTTTGGATCTGCTGTGCGCTCGAATGCGGGCACCGAGATGATCGAGCCTTACCGTGCGCCGGCGCCAAGTTACGGATATGCGCCGCCACCCCCGCCGCGTCCGATCTTGTACGCGCCTCCTCCAGTGTTTGGCGTCGTCGTTGGGCCGCGGTATGGCTATTACGGGCCGCGGTTCGGATATTACCACGGCCACCGATTCTACGGGCGACACGCTTATTGGCGTTCTCGTCATCACTGGCGTTAATCGACAGCGCTGAACACGGCGGCTTTCCATGCCGAAGCTTATCGATGGCAGATCGCCTTGGACTTAGTTGGGCTGGCGAAACCTCGGCCGTCCTCTGCGTTGGCTGTGCGCGCGTGAGGCGGGTTGCTGCGGCTGTCTGGCTACAGGCGTCGCAGAATCCTGCATGTTTTTCATTTCGAACGTCCTGAACAACGCCGCGAGATCGATTACTTCGTTCGCTGTCGATCTCAACATGTTCCCGAGATTTTGCGCGACTGAGGCCACTTCCACGCGAATACCGCGTCGCCTCAACTTTGTGGCGAGATAAGCGAAATCGGCGTCACCAGTTACAAGAATAACAACATCAGGCCCCATCTCGACGGAAAGCTCGAGTGCATCGATTGCCATCATTACGTCAACGTTTGCCTTGTAACGTCCTTCTTCGGCCGGCGATCCGTCTTTGGTTACGACCATGAATCCGTTGGCGCGCAGCCATTGCATGAACTTGTTCTTCTTATCCCGCTCTTCCTGCCAGATCGGAATAGCAGGCGGAAGTCCGGCATACACCACCATCTCGATCAGGTCACGTCCTGTGTCTGGCCCGGCCAGAAAATCACGGAGCTTCAGCCAATCCAGACCGCGCCCGGCCGTGCGCACCGAACTGCCGATGTTCGATTCATCAACAAGGACCAACAATCTGGCACGCGCAGCGCCGCCATGATTCTTCTTTCGCATATTCCCGGGCGCACCAAGCAGATCGTCAATCGTATCGCGGCGCAATCCAAGAGTTGTCAGGCTGCTTTTTTCTTCGCCTTCCCGACAACAATTCCGGGAAACTCCACCACCTGCGTCGTAGCGTCGTTCCCGTTCTGATCGAGTGTCGATTCAAAGGTCAATTTCCCCGAGGCGATCTCTGAGAGCGCAATATCGGCGTGACCGAGTCCGGGAATAAATTCTACGAGCGGTCGATGACCCACACAAAGTTGTCGAACGCGTCGGGACACCATGTTGACCAGGATTTGCTGGTTAGGAATAACTTCAGAGGCGGCTTTGACTAGATTTGATTTCATAATGTTGGGTCATGTGGGAATCAGGCTAACGCAGTAAAAGTCCGAACCGCATTGGGATCTGATGGCGTTTCCGAAATCGCAGCCGAGAAACTTGCAGACAGTATCGTCCCTAATGGCGAGGAACACAATTGACTATTCTTTGTGTCTGATCTCTCTGGTCCGTCCCAGCCTGCTACTTGCCAGTCCGGCCAGGAGCTTTCTTTTTCTTCTCGGCGGCGAGGCGTTCGGCCTTTTTGCGGCGGACCGCCCGTTTCCTCATGTTATCTCTGCCTCGATTGTGTCCCATAAGTTTCTATACTCGCCCGCTTGTTGCGTCGTAGCACGTGCGAATTTGAAGCAATTAATTTACCGGAGCGACCGTGATCGAAAGCACAACTGTGATTAGAAGGACTGACCGCTTTTTCTTTTTTCAATGAGAGCACGCGAACTACGACGCTGTCGCGCTCGCTGGAATGAATGTCTCCGGTTCATCGAATCTAAGCTTCTTCCGCAACTCGTGTCGGAGCAGCAAAAGATTGACGCACATCTGAAGAACAATGGACGCAACCGATAAATACCACACGTGACGGATCTCAAAGCCGGGCGTTCGCGAGATAAGCATTGCCGGCAGCGCGAACAGGATCAGCCGCGTCATCGAACTAAACAACGGCGGCAGAGTATTGCCAATTCCCTGGAAAATACTGGAAGTTACAAAGACAATTCCCGCCGACACGAAATTCACTGAGACGATCCGGAGATAGTCACTGCCGAAGGCAATCACCCGGGGATCATGTGAGAAAAGGCGAATCAACGCCGACGGCGCAAGATACGCAATCAACGTGAGCACGAGCATCATCAACGACGCTATGCCAATCGCGGAATACACGGAATGGCGGACTCGATCGGCGTGGCGGCCGCCGAAGTTCTGTCCCACCACAGGCGAAACTGCAAAGCTGAGTGCCACAACAGGCAGAAAGAGCGCCTGCATTATGCGCGCGCCGATTCCGAAACCCGCCTGAGCTGCCGGTCCAAAGCCGCGGATGATCGCGTAAACGAGCAGGATATAAACAAAGAGCAGCACAAACTCAGCGCCGGCCGGCACGCCGATCCGCAGCATCTTACCCCAGGTTTTTATTTGTGGCCTGAAAAGCGGAACACGGAAACGCAGGTAATGATATTTCTTTTCGAAATAAATTATCATCAGCACGTCAGCGACCAGGATGGAAATGAAAGTGGCCAGCGCTGCGCCGGTTACTCCCAGTCTCGGCCACGGACCAATTCCGAAAATCAGCAACGGCGCGAGAACGATGTTGAGCAATACGCTGAGCACTTGGAATCCAACCGCCGGCTTAATGATTCCGGTGGCGCGCAACGCGGAGCCCAGCGCCACCAGGGGAAACTGGAGTAAAAGTCCGGGAAGAAACCAGAGCAGATAAGCTTTTGCCAACGTTGCCGTCTCCGTGTCCGCGCTCAGCCATTCGCAATAAGCCGGGCGCAGAAGGAATCCGACAACGCCAAGAGCGAGCGCAATCAAGATCGACATGACGAAAGACTGATTAAAGACCAGCTCGGCTCGCGACTGGTCCTTTCTTCCGGCGGCCTGCGCGATCAACGTTGTTGTTCCCACGCCCAGCATTTGGGTGAGCGCCAGCACAATCATCGTCATGTTGCCTGCCAGGCCGACGGCCGCTATCGCTTCCTTTCCGAGGTGTCCCACCCAGTACAGATCGGCCAATAAATAAAGGGTCTGCACCACCATGCTCATGGCCAAAAACGCAGACATGTGCAGCAAATGCCTGGTTACTGAACCCGTTGTCAGATCCTTCATTGCCCCGAATCTTCGCTCAATGTTTCAGTCGCTCAAAACCTAATACGCCGGATCCGCGCCGGTTTAGATTTGACTCCCGGGTGCCATTTCAACTAATTGAAAATAACTGACGGACGTAGCGAAACTGGTTTGATAACATTGATCGCGATCTATGCAGGGAGGCCGAATCACCAGCGAAGAAAAAAGCGCGATCAGCCTGTACGTCGGTTCCGGCATCGCGGTCGTGCTGGCGGTAGTCGGGATTTACTTTTTCTTTCTAGCGCAGAAAGAAAAAAAGGAGACCACAACTTTCGATCCGAACCGGCCCGTGCCTAACGACACGGTTTTGAAAAATCGGTTAAAGGCCGAGGAATATGAAGTGGTGCGCGGGAACGGCGCGCAAACACCTTTTCAAAATGATTTCTGGAACAACGAGAAGACCGGCATCTACGTCGATGTCATTACAAACGAACCACTCTTCGCTTCGGTCGATAAATTCGACGGCAAAGTCGGGCTGCCCACGTTCACGAAACCCCTCTCAAAAGATCTCCTCGTCGAGGTGCCCGACAACACAAACGAGATGCAACGGACTCAGGTGCGTGCCAAGCGAAGTAATGCGCGCCTTGGCCACGTCTTTACCGATCCGCAATCGCCCACCGGACAGCGTTACGTGGTTTACTCTGCGGCCTTTCATTTCGTTCCAGTCGAGCAAATGAAAGACAGAGGTTACGAAGCGGACCTGCCACTTTTGGAGAAAAAATAACGAAGCGGTGTCGCTTGCGAAAATCTGTAGCGGCGATCTCCGATAGTCGACAACTGCTGCAGCTGCTGTCGCTGACTGCGGTTATGTTGATTGCGCGAGCGCAGAAAGTCGTAAACGCAAGTGACTCCCGCGCAACGCTACAAAATAGATGCTCTGGCAAGGAAGAAGAGAGAGCGAGAATGTTGAAGATGAGCGCGGATCCGGCGGCGGCGGACGTCTGGTCATGGGCGGTGGAATTTGCACCGTCATTCTGGTAGTTGTTTATCTCCTGCTCGGCGGCAATCCTCAGGCGCTGTTTCAGTCGGGGCAGCAAGCGCAATTATCGCAACCTGCGCAGATCGACAGCCAGGGGCCGCGCGATGAGGCATCGAAATTCGTCGCCGTCGTTCTCGCCGATACCGAAGACGCCTGGCATGAGATCTTCCGGCAAATGGGCCGACAGTATGAGGAACCAAAGCTCGTGCTTTTCACGGACCAGACTCGGTCCGGCTGCGGGTTCGCCAGTGGCGCGACCGGTCCGTTCTATTGCCCGGAAGATCGACGCGTTTATGTCGACCTCGGTTTTTACCGCTTACTCCAGGAACGCCTGGGTGCAGGAGGCGACTTCGCAGAGGCCTACGTCATAGCGCACGAAGTTGGGCATCATGTGCAGAATCTGCTCGGCATTTCCGATCGCTTGCAGGCGGCGCGCGGTCGGATGAGTCAATCTGAATACAATCGGCTCTCTGTCCGGCTCGAACTGCAGGCAGATTTTCTGGCCGGCGTTTGGACCCGTTACGCCGACCGCGTCAAGCACGTTGTGGAAGCAGGCGATATCGAAGAAGCGATGCGCGCGGCCGGCGCTGTTGGCGATGACAGACTCCAACGCAGCTCGCGCGGTTACGTCGTCCCGGATTCATTCACGCACGGCACTTCCGAGCAACGCGTCCGCTGGTTCCGACGCGGCTACGAGACCGGCGATCTCCGTCAGGGCGACACGTTTAACGCGCCTGACTTGTAACTTGCGACGTCCATTCGCTCCTTTCGGCGGTGGTCTGTGATCGTCGATCTTTTCGCTCGCGCAACTTCGGGGGAAGATTAAATACGTATGAAAAAGTACGCCAAAATCCTCTTTTCAGTTTTCACGGCGATGATTTGCGCGATTGGGTTTGCGGCAGATCAACCTGCGTGCAAAAAGAGCGGCAAGAATTGCCCCATGAATAACGGTAAGGAATGCAATTGCGGCAAGAGCTGCGCTTGCTAGTTAACTATCGCGGCTGCTGCTGCTCGCGAAGACTTTCGAGTTCCGAGAAGCGCGTCCACTGGTTCCGACGCGGCTACGAGACCGGCAACGGAGCGAGCGGGATGAGCGACATAGAAGGTAAAGCGACGAGGGTAGGAGCGAGTGAGCATGGGCAGCGAATGAGTTTCAATCTTCGTCAGGGTGACACGTTTAACGCGCCTGACTTGTAACGCGCGACACATCATTGCCGGCGCCAGCGCTTTCGAGATCGGTTGAGTCTACTTCTTACGCCAAGCTTGCCGCGCGTGTCGACCCGGCGGTAAACTTCCGCATGAAGCTCAAATTTTACGGTACCCGCGGTTCCATCCCAGTCTGTGATGCTGGCTTCCAGCAATTCGGCGGCAACACGACGTGCTTTCAGATCACATTCCCGGAGACCAATCGTATTGTCATTATTGACGCTGGAACGGGGCTTCGCAATCTCGGCCGGGACATGCGCGCGATTGGACACCGCCAGGACCTGCTCGTCATCGCGTTCACTCACTTTCATTGGGATCATCTCCAGGGTTTTCCTTTCTTCGCTCCGGCATATAATCCCAAGCAGAAAATCACGATACTCACGCTCGGCCAAAACCAAACCATCGGTAATCTGCGCGAAATCTTTGAGGTGCCGCTGCAATCGCAGTACTTTCCTGTGCAGTTGGACCAGATGGGGGCCCAGTTTGAATTTCTGAAGGTCGACGATGCCAGAAAGCAGTTCCCCCGTCGGCGTCGACAACGTGGAAACCAATGTCACCGGTCAGCGGCACAACCATCCGGGTGGAGCGTATGGATTTCGGATTGAGCGCAACGGTAAGGTGTTGGTCATTTGCACGGATGTTGAGCATGGCGACGAAATCGACCCGCTGGTGGTGGAGTTGAGCCGGGGCGCCGATTTGCTGGTGCACGACGCGCAATACACGGCCGAGGAACTACGGACGCACCGGGGCTGGGGACACAGCAGTTTCGACCAGGCCATGCAGGTAGCGGAAATGGCCGGGGTTAAGCGTCTCGCCATGACTCACCACGATCCGGAACACGATGACGACTTTCTCCTGCGCATGGAAACGCTATGCCAGAGACGATTCCCCAACTCGCAGTTGGCGCGCGAAGGAATGGAAATCGTTCTTTAGAAAGCCAAGATTTCCGATGTCAATGATTCACAAATCACGTTTCAACGCCTTGACCATTCAACGCATTACGGCGCCGGATGGCCTGCGATAAGATAGATGCTGAGGGCGGCGAGGAGGATACCGAGAGCTTTGCGCAAGGTGAACGGTTCGTGCAGAAAGACCAGTCCAAGCACGGCGCCGCCAACGATGAACATGCCATAGATCGGCACGACGACGCTGGTCGGCCCTTCGGATAACGCAAGGAAATAAAACACAACCGCAATCACCAGGGCCACGCCTGCGCCGAGCGCCACCATGCCATCCCCGCTGGCAAGATTTTCTCGGGAGAATGCCTTTATGTCTCCGCGGAAGATGGTGATCGCCGTTGAGGTCGCCACCACCATGGCGGAGGAAATCATAAGCACGAAGTAGCTGGAGAATCGCCCGCTCTGGGTAGCGAGCTTGACCATAGTTGCGGTCACGGAGTAGCCGATCATCCCAATGACGGCCCAAAGAAGATACGATTTGCTCATTAACAAGAGCGAAGCAGTCGGCTTTAACTATTGCAAGCTGCGCGTGTCGGTAAGTCCACTAGAGCGTCCGGGCACGAATCTGCCTCTGATGAAACCCGATGATGCTGCGCCAGATGTGCCGCCCGCATCACTCAATCCGGAGAAAGATCCCGACGAGTGGGTAACGAAAGATGAGCCGATGACTGGCCCGCAGCGGTCGTATCTCCAGACCCTCTGCCGCGAAGCTGGAGAAGAATTCAATGAAAATTGGACCAAAGCGGAAGCTTCGAAAAAGATCGAAGGGCTGCAGCAGAAGACTGGGCGGCGCAAGAGGGAACCGCCGGCGCCTAGCTAAGGCAGATCTTTGGGCTTCGACGGCCTCCTTGGAGTAGCCACGGCGCTGTGCGCCGCGATTGCTCACGCCAAATGTTTACTGATGCGTTTTAGCTTCGCTTTTGGTCGCGATCCCCGTAACCGGGTCGCACGTTTTTTTTAGCTTTGCGCTCGCGATCTTTTTTCAGTGAGCGACCCATGTCGTCGCTTTCTTTGATACGACCTCTTTCATCGCGACGAATATAGCGAGCGTCGCCCTTCGGTTTGATCATTGTGCGTTTCCCCGCTGGATTTTCCAGTAGCCATGACAAATACGTATCGCTCGCCCCCTCCGGCTACGGATGCGGCTTTATGCGGTATCTCGAAATTACGGCAATGCGTTTGCTTATAATCTGGCGACTGGTCTCGCAGCTCGCGAAAACTCTCGGAGTTGGCCTTTGACGCGCGACTCGGCTTCTTCGACTCTCATCTTCCGTGCAACGCAAGCGCTATCTCTTTGTCTGCATCAATCGTCGGGCTGAGGACAACCCGAAAGGATGCTGCGCGGCAAGGGACTCAGAAGAAGTCTATGCAGCGTTGAAAGCCGAGGTTGCCGCGCGCGGACTCGCAAAGCTCGAGGCGCGCGTCTGCACATCGAGCTGTCTAGATCAATGCGCCACTGGCGTGACGATTTTAGTCGAACCCGATCACTTCTTTTACGGCCGCATTACGGTCGCGGACGTCCCGGAGATTGTGGATGGACTCGTCACCGGCCAACCGGTTAAACGGCTCGTGCTTAATGCGGATCAACCCGAAGCGTAGATAAATGCTTGTTACCCATCTTTCAATTGAACCCGATCGGCTTCGCGATGCCGGACGTCGGCATGACAGCTGACAGCGGAAACACGGCATCTACGAGGGCAGGCCTTTCCGTGCAATGAGGTCCATCTGCTCGCAGAAGCGATCCAGTTCGCCAAGCGTAGTGTACACGTTGGGTGTGATGCGGATGCCCTGGAATTCTTCGTGCATGATCGGCACAGCGAAAATCCGGTGTTTGTCGAACAGATATTTCGTCACAGCCTCAGGATTGGTGCCGTCGATGTGAACATTTCCGATCGCGCACGATTGGTTGGGATCGAACGAAGTGTTGAACCGAATCTTGGGCACGTCTTTGAGCCGGTTCATCCAGTAACGAGCCAGGTAACGTAATCGTGCCTCCTTGCGCTTGCCGCCAATGCCGTTGTGAAACAGGAGCGCCTCACCGATGGCGAGCTTCGGCGCGGCTGAGTGGGTGCCGATCTCTTCGAACTTACGAATGTCACTGGCCTGCTTGGCTTCAGCGGCCATCAGGGGCCAGAGTTTTTGGATCCTATCGCGCTTGACGTAAAGCATTCCAGTGCCTTTCGGCGCGTACAACCATTTGTGCAGGCTTGTGCCGAAGTAATCGCAACCGAGGTCGCCTTGTTTGAAATAGAATTGGGCGAAGGAATGCGCGCCGTCGACGATGGTTTCAATGCCCCGGGCGCGCGCCAGGTCGCACACGGCTTTCACTGGCGTGATCTGGCCGGTGATGTTGATCATGTGCGAGATGAGGATGAGGCGTGTGCGATCGCTAATTCCTTTTTCAAATGCGGCGGTGATCTCGTTGAGATTCTTTGGCGGAATCGGGACCTGAATGAGCTTGAGCTTTAGGTTTTCCCGTTTCTCTCGCTGACGCAATGTGGTGAGCATCCGCGGATAATCCTGGGTGGTGGTGAGAATTTCGTCGCCGGGTTTGAAGTCCATGCCCATGAGCAGAATCTCGAGCGACTCTGAAGCGTTGCGCGTGATCGAGATTTCTTCGCGATCGCAGCCGAACAGCTCCGCCAGGCCGGTGCGAATGGTTTCCGATTGCGGCTCAAGGATTTGCCACATCGTATAAGCGGTGGCGTCTTCCTGTTCCCAGATGTAACGGACCAGCGCCTCAGTCACGATCCGCGGACTGGGCGAAACGCCGCCGTTGTTCAGGTTGATGATGCCGCGCGTAACGCTGAAGGCGTTTTGGATGGTTGCCCAGTAATCTTCGTCCGTGGCCGCTTCTTCCGGTGTGAGATGCGCGACGTTCTTAGTGGCTGCTTCAACATTTCTTAGTAACGACCCGACCGTGGCCGAAGAAAGCGCAGCCAGGCCGAGGCTTTTGCCGGCAATGGAAAGGAAATCGCGACGGGTGCGCACGTGTGCCACCGCTGATTAAAGCGATCACGCACAGCGCACGCAATCATTGTCTTCGTGAGTCAAAAAAGAAGCTGCGGCCGCTGGCGATGACTGCGGCCCGCCACGCCATGCGTTCATCATAAGCCGCTTGATAGATAACGGAACCATTCTGCAAGTGACTCTTAACTTTGTAGGCCAGAGCAAAAGATTGGATCGTCAGGCCCCAAACTCCATTCAACAGGTCTACCGGTTGCGGTGTGAGGCGCACGAGTTTCTGTCACGGCGAAGCGCGTGTAGGCGGATCAACTCCGTAAAGGAGCGTTGCTCCACGGAGCTTTACGCTCTCGGGCTTCAACTATCTACAATTCTTCGCCTGCGAATCAGTACGCCGCTGGCTCGACCAGCCGAAAGATTGCGCGGAGTTTACTCGCAGCTGCAAGCTGCGAGAGCGATGCGTCTCCGCTCCGCGCCTGGCGCTTTTGCCAAGAACAGAATTTTTGAATTGGATTGCAATTCGCTTGGGGTGGGGCCAACTTTCGTCACACAAAAAGGGAGGGAAGATGCACTTAAGGAATCGTAATTTACTAGCAATCGTAGCAGCGATAATCACCATCGGCCGCATCACCGTCAGCGCGCAAACGGTGACCACTCTGCACTCGTTCAATGGAGGTGACGGGCGGTCGCCGGAAGCGACACTAGCGCAAGGCAGCGATGGTAATTTCTATGGCACGACGGCGCTAGGCGGGGCGCACTTTAAGGGAACGGTATTCAAGATCGATTCGGCAGGGAGCTTGACCATGCTTCACTCGTTTAGCGGTTTTCCCGGAGACGGTGCCATCCCAGTCGCCGGGCTGGTGCAAGGCACTGACGGTAGTTTCTATGGCACGACTAGCTCCGGCGGCGCATTCTTCCAAGGGACGGTATTTCGAATGACTTCGTCCGGTGCCATTACGGTGCTGCACTCGTTCAACAGCTTTCTTGGCGAGGGTGCTGTTCCGATTGCCGGGCTGGTACAAGGCAGCGATGGCAATTTCTATGGCACGACAGCGCTCGGCGGCGCGCACTTTAAGGGCACGGTCTTTAAGATCGAGGCGGCAGGAAGCTTCACCACGCTTCACTCGTTCAGCGGATCGCCCGGCGAAGGCGCTAACCCAGTCGCTGGACTGGTGCAAGGCAGTGACAGTAATTTCTACGGCACGACCGCCTCCGGCGGCGCGCACTTTCAAGGGACAGTGTTTCGGATCACTCCGTCTGGTGCCCTTACAGTTCTGCACTCGTTTAGCGGCCATCCTGGAGAGGGCGCCGTTCCGTTTGCTGCGTTAGTACAGGGTAGCGACGGCAATTTTTATGGCACGACGGCGTTGGGCGGCGCGCACTCTAAGGGCACGGTCTTCAAGATCGACTCGGCAGGGAGCTTGACCACGCTTCACTCGTTTAGCGGATCGGCCGGCGAAGGTGCCAATCCAGTCGCTGGGCTGGTGCAAGGCAGTGACGGTAATTTCTACAGCACGACGGCGTTGGGCGGCACGCACCTTAGGGGCACCGTGTTTAACATCGATGCGACAGGGAGCTTGACCACGCTTCACTCGTTTAGCGGTTCTCCTGACGAAGGCGCAATTCCGTTTGCTGGACTAGCGCAAGGCACTGACGGCAATTTGTATGGCACGACCGCGCTAGGCGGAACGCACGGTGCAGGCACCGTGTTCAAGTTTTGAAACAGTTTAGCCGCGGTACTATTGATCCGTTCGCTTATCATAAGCAGCAAGCGAGTGCAGGCAGCGAGCGAGTGTCAAAGCTACATGAATCCTTCGTTATCCTTGGGTGCGACCTCGTGTTTCGTTCGATCATTGAGTCGGCCTACTCGCTGCGCTAGGCTCTAAGTTCCAAGGCACAAGAACCACCACGTCCACAAACAGAGCAGGAGGATTTCGATCCTGGCGGAAAAAATCATTGGCGTTTGGGAACTGCAAATCTGGGAAACGGTGGTCGACGACAGCGTTGTCGCTCACCCTTTGGGAGAAAAGGCATTTGGTTTCATTGCCTATCATCCGATTGGCTTTATGTCGGTTAATATTTCTGCACCCAATCGTGTTCGCCTCGCAACTGATGATCCCTTCGGAGGCGACCCAAAGCTACTGGCGTTCGATGCCAAGGGCTATCTCTCCTATTGCGGTCCCTTCTCGGTAGTATCGGAAAATGAAGTCATCCACCGCTTAAAGCTCTGCTCGTTTGAGAACTGGGTAGGGACCGATCAGCATCGTTACGCGCAACTCGACCTAAACAAGGACACGCTGACTCTTTCAACAGCGCCCGTGGTAACGCAGGGGCGGAAGGGGCGCAATCGCCTTATCTGGAAGCGAATCACTTCGATGCCAGTCAGGTCATAAGCAAATTTCGTTAGTCTCTCAACTCTCAACAATTCACATCAACCATCTACTGTAAGCCGCTTATGGATGAACGATTTGCTCCTTGCGGCTGTCCTGCTCCCTGAGAAACTCAAACAAAGAAAGAACAATAATCCCATGAAACGACCTTCTCTACTGCTAACAGCAGCATTGTCCCTCGCTGCGGCTTCAACTTATGCGCAGGCAGCCAAAAGCTCTCCTGCGGCCGGCGCGTTGGCGTCACCATCAACTCCACCTACTATCGCGTCAGCGATCGATCGCGAGATTAGTCTTGTTGAGAAGGAAGTCGTCGACGCGGCCGAGGCGATGCCGGAGGACAAGTTCGATTTTTCTCCGCAGAAACTTAACCTTCCCGGCAGCGACTACAAAGGTGTGCGCACCTTTGGCCAGCAACTGAAGCATATCGCCGCGTCCAACTATCTCATTTGGTC
>Ga0137378_10001949_pt1 | contig 17602 bp, 18 predicted proteins | sample SagtaG_21_FD_104813 | JGI IMG/M metagenome (GOLD analysis project Ga0137378, IMG submission 104813) | Vadose zone soil microbial communities from Sagehorn Ranch, Mendocino, California, USA - Sage2_L_60_16 metaG | ecosystem: Environmental > Terrestrial > Soil > Vadose zone | place: USA... | reverse complement strand
ATCCACTCGGCGTTGTCCTTGTCGTACGGCGAGCCGACGTGGTGCGGCCGCGCCGAGAGGCGGCGCATGTACTCGCGCAACGAGTCGGGCGACGGGACAGCGCGGAGCTTGGCCTCCCAGTCCCGCTCGGCCTTCGCCGCGTCGGTGGAGTAGCCGCGCAGGTCGGCGGTGGGGGAAGGAGCGGCGGCGAGGAGCAGCGCGCCGAGGGCGGACGCAACGAGCGCGCGGGCGATCGCGTGCATGGGGGGCAGAACCTCGTGTGCAAAAAGGAACGGTGACGAGCGATGCTCGCGGGAAAGTTGCCGCCGGTTTCGCGTCTGCGCTACGGGTATTCCAGCTCGCGCCGGGTGTACGCCTCGCCCCGGTGAATGACGAGGGCGATGTCGCGCAGATGCCGAATGTCGGTGAGCGGGTCGGCGTCCAGGACGAGCAGGTCGGCCACGGCGCCGCCGGTGACCGTCCCCGTGCTGTCGAGGTCGAGCGCCCGCGCGGCGTTGCGCGTCGCGGCGACGAGCACATCACGCGGTGCGAGCCCCGACGCCTGCATCGCCTCGAGCTCCCGGAACACCGACGCGCCGTGCAGCGTGAGCGGGTTCCCGGCGTCGGTTCCGAGCGCCACGGGGATACCGGCGTCGAACACCCGCTTCAGGTTCAGGGCGCCCTGGTCGTGGCGCCGGGTGCTGCCGAGTCCGGGCGCAAGGGAGCGGACGATGCGGCCGAGCCGCTGGCGCAGCGACGGCGGCGGGCGCTGTGCGAGCGCGACCGTATCGGTGGCGAACGCCTTGGCGCGCGTAGCGCGATCGACGCACCGCAGCGCCCCGCGGTCGGGCAGGAAGTGGCGCGCCGTCACCTGGCCATAGCCGTCCAGCACGGTGAGCGTGGGCACATAGATCGCCCCCGCGCGACGGGCGAGCGCGAGAAACTCGTCGTCCACCGGCCCGGACCACACCGAGTGCACCAGGACACGCGCCCCCGCGCGGAGCGCGTCCTTCGCCTCCCACAGGCCGGTGGCGTGGACGATCAGCGGCAGCCCGACCTTGCGGGCTTCGTCGCCGGCGGCATGCACCAGCGCCGACATGCGCGCGCTGTCCGGCGGCTGGGGCGGCATGATGTACCACACTTTGATGGCCGCGGCGCCCCACGCCTTGTGGGCGCGGACCGCCTGACGCACCGTGGCCTCGTCCGCCATGTAAACGAACTGGCGTTGATCGGGCAGGTTGAGCCAGGGGTCGATGGTCGAGAGCAGCGGCCCGGCGGCCACGACGCGCGGTGCGGTGGTCGAGCGCGCGGTGCGTTGCTGGAGGTCGAGCGTCCAGGGGTAGCCGCCGACGTCGAACACCGAGGTGACGCCGCTGCACAGGTAGGAGCGAAAGAATCGCTCCGGCCGCCGGTGCAGCTCAGCCTCCACTGTCTCGTACGCATAGGTGGCCCGCAGGTCGAGGGCGTCGGGTCGCCCGTCCACCCACCCGGTCTGGGAGAAATGCACGTGGGTGTCGATCAGGCCCGGGACGATCCACTTGCCGGCGGCGCGCAGCGTGTCGGCGTCGGCGGGAACGGGACAACTGGAGCGAGCCCCTGCGCAGGCAATGCGCCCGTTGCGCGTCACGACTACGGCATCGCGCACCGGGGTGGCGCCGCTGCCGTCCAGGAGCGTCGCCCCCACGATCGCCAAGGGCGGCGGCGTCGCGTCCGGCGTGGGAAACGCTGTCGTGACGGCGATCTTCCACCCCGCGGGCGTGTGAACGAAGACGCGCTCGCTCACGCCGCGTACGCCGCCGGTCGAGTCCACGGCGCGGTAGCGGTAGACGCCGTAGGCGACGTCCGGCGTGACCGGAACGATGCGCAACTGCGTGGCCACGAGCGTATCCGGCCACGCGGTACCGACCCCCGCGGCAAAGGAGTCATAGCCCTGGCGCAGACCGTCGGGGCCGACGCGCGCGAGTGCGGGGGTATGGAGGTAGTGCGAGAGATAGGCGGCGCGGTTGCGGGAATGAATGGCCGCGATGTTGCCGCGAAAGGCGTCGAGCGGCGTGGTCTGGGCCGCGAGCGGACCCACGGCGAGCAGCAGGCCGAGGGCGGCTCGGGTGATGCTCACTTCCCCTTCACGCTGGCGTACACCAGGCGCTGGAACCGCGCGTCCAGCGACCACGCGGGCGGGAGGTGCTGCGTCCACACCATTGCGACCAGATCGGCTCGGGGATCGACCCAGAAAAAGGTCGACGCCGCTCCCGCCCAGCGGAACGTGCCTGGTGATCCGGGGACCGTGGTGTCCGAATCCACGCGCACGGCGCCTCCGTACCCGAATCCGTTCCTGCCGGGAGGCCAGTCCCCGGTGATCGGGGGGATCGGCGTAAGCACGGGCGGCAGGTGGTTCTGCATCAACAGGGCCACGGTCTCGCGCTTGAGCACCCGGTGCCCGTCCAGCTCACCGCCGTTCAGGAGCATTTGGGCGAAGCGGAGGTAGTCGCTAGCCGTCGAGAGCAGGCCGCCACCGCCGGAGAGCATCCTCCCCTCGGACGTAAACTCCGGTGCGATCGCGGGCACGGTCGCCTGCAATTTCCCATCGGGTCCACGCATGTACGCCGTCGTCACATGCCCCTCCATCGCGGGCGTGACGTGGAAGGCGGTCATCGACATGCCGAGCGGCCGGAGCAGGGCGCTGTCGAGGTAGCGATCGAACGGCATGCCCGACACGACCTCGACGACCCGGGCGAGGACATCGATGGAGTAGCCGTAATTCCACCGTGACCCTGGTGAGAATGCCAGCGGGAGGTGCGCCAGGCTGTCGGACAGCTGGGCGAGAGTCCAGTGGGGGTCGTTGAGGCCCGCGCGGCGATAGATCGAATCCGCCGGCGTGTTGCCGATGAAGCCGTACGTCAGGCCCGAGGTGTGAGTGAGCAGATCGGCCAGGGTAATAGGCCGCTCGGGATCGTGCAGCACCGGCGTCGCGGCGCCGCCGGCGGCGTAGACTTTCACGCCCGCGAACGCGGGAATGTATTTCGAGACCGGGTCGTCGAGGCGCAGCTTGCCGCGCTCGTACAGCTGCATGACGGCTGCGCTGGCGATCGGCTTGGTCAAGGAGTAGATGCGAAACACCGCGTCGGGGCTCATGGGGCGCCGGTGTTCCACATCCATCCAGCCGACGGATGCGACGTACGCCAGCTTGCCGTGCCGGGCGACTACGGCGAGCAGGCCGGGAAACTGTCCGGAGTCCACAGCGGATTGCAGGGTTGGCGCGATGCGCTCCAGCGCGGCGGCCGAGAGGCCCACATCCTCGGGACGAGCGCGCGGCAGGCCCTGCGCGATGAGGGATTCGGTCAGGAGACAGCACGACACGAGCGTGAACAGGGTGGTGCGCGTCGGGTGAGGAGTCATCGGCGTTGCACGTTTAGGGGATTGGCCCCGGTGGATTCGAACCACCATTCCCAGATCCAAAGTCTGGTGTCCTGCCGTTGGACGAGGGGCCAGCTAGGTCCGTGGCGCCTGAACTTACAGAGTCAGGCTTTCCGCTGGAAGGCTCAGACTATCCCGCTACTTTCCCGTTGAAGCGCTTGGCGACGGCGCGCGCGAGGTTCGCTTCGTTGCGAATGAGATACCGCTCGAACACGCTATCGGTTGGTGGGGTGGTGGTGCTGAAGCTGTCTAGTTCCCGGCCATTGATACTTGCACGGCGATTCCCACGACGTTTAAGGCAGCGAGGACGATCACGAGCCACGTTAGGCGAGTCGTCGTGCGGTTCTCATGCTTCACGAATCGTCGCGTGAGGAGGGTGTTGATCGTAATAGCCCGATTGTTTGCCAGTAAGCGGACCTCGTCGTTTCGGATGATCTCTGAGCAAAGGACGCGGAGGTATTCGAGGAGGCGATCATCGGGCTCGTCGAATGCACGACCTGACTTAAAGGCGGCGTTGACATCATCGTGCGTCACAGTGGGGGCGTCGCTCATTGTTGGTGCCCATTCCTTGAAAGGGACCGCACTAAGTGTGGGGCCGACACCTTAAGGTGCCAGCGCGCGGCGCATCAATCAAACGCCAGTCCTCGCATCGTGGCGTCATTCGAGCGTGGCGTACCGTCGCAAGTACATGAGTGTGTCAACCGGTTGGAGGAAGCGTACAGGCCCGCCGAGACCGAGCAGGGCCTCCGCCCTTAAGATTTCGGCGTCCTCCAAACCGAGTGCCGTACCACCGTAGAAGATGTTGGCTCGGCCTCGTATCTGGTTTAGCACGTCCAGTCGCTTGACATTGGTCGGGTGGAACCCAAATCCGAGGAAGCAGATCACTTGCGCCTCGCGTAGCCACTCCTGTGCGGTCGTGTATTCCTCCGTGGGACTGGCTTCGTGAATGATCTGGATGCCCGCCGCAACCTCACGGTAGAAGTCGAGCCTATTGAGGGTCGTGCGGTCAGAGACCGTGAAGACCTGGTCAGCAACGTTGCCCAGCGCGCCGTGCAGATGCACCACAGGAATCGCTTTGGCGCGCAGCTCCTCTGCAACTTCAGGGCCAGCTTTCGCAAGGTCAGGATAGGTGTCTCTTAGGACACCCGCGAAGTACCGCTCAAGCGATCGTTCGTAGTTGTGGTAACGACCCGAAGCCGATTCTCACCAAACTGTCGCGAGACGGCAGCGCCCTGGCGCAGTCGTTCCCAGAGGTATTTGTACCAATGGAGGTTGGGTAAGACGGGATAGCCGAATGGGGGACCGTGGACGGTGAGGGCTCCTGCTATACACAGCTTCCCAAGCTCTGCGTAGTCAGGATTCGACTCCAAGAAGTCATCGATCGAACTCGTCTCACTTCCACGGAGGCGACGGTTGAAGTCGGCGAGCGGTGCTACAAACGCGCCGATAAGAACACGGTGGAGGGGACCGCCAGCGCCCCCAGGGTCAGTGAGTGTCAGTATCCGCTCAACCAGAGCGCCCCCAAGCGGATATCCGTATGGCGCGCTCGCTCCCGCCCCCAAAATGAGAACTGTGGGTTTCCGGATCACGGTCTGATTATCACGCCGCGCATCCGGGGCGCGTAGGGCGCTTTTGCGGCACCAAGGGGCGGGAATGCGACAAGGAGGGCCACCGAAGCGTGGCGCCATGTTCGACTAGTCGCCTAGCTTCTAAGAATGGCCCGGGCCCAGCACCCCGTTCCCCCGAAGCTCCTCGCGCAAATCGGAGACATGACTGTCTCGTTTGCGCTCCTGGAAAGCGAAATTCAGGGGCTGTTGCGAGCGCTGATTCGAGAGCACCAGCGCCTGGGCCAGATCGTAGCGAGTCAGCTCTCGTTTTCCAAGCTGCGGGCTACTGTAATCAGCCTGTATCTCGACCGTCATGGCGAGGACGACGATTTCAAGACGCTCAAACAGCTGATGAACCGCGCCGGGACGGTCGAGCAAGAGCGTAACCGACTGACCCACTCGATCTGGGGCGCTGGTAATGGGCCAGACGACATCACTCAGATGAAGATCACGTGCCGCGAGAAGCACGGATATGAGTTCCACAGCGCACAGTGGGACGAGGCCAAGTTCATCGAGTTCAACGAAGGCATCAAGGAACTGGCAGGCGCCTTTGTAGTGCTCCACATGGAGCTACTTCGGAAGGGCAAGCTGATCAACAATCCAGGAGCAAAGGTTTGGTAGGGATTGTTCGCGCGCTTCGTTCATAGTCACGCAATGTCGAACTTGCGGCATGCGCGGGCGACCTTGAACGCTTGCGCACACTCGTGCTTCCAGGCCTCGACGTTCCGCACGCTCTCCACGTCCCAGTTGGCTCTCGGTTAGCGGGTGGCTTCCTCCTCCATCCTGTGGAGCGTGAAGTCGGGCGCAAGTCGGCGCAGCCCGGCCGCATCTTCGAGTCCCGCAGGATCATGGCATGGATTTCGGCCTCAGCGCACTTCTGCTTTTTGGGCCCGACACTTCTCCACTCATTTTGTGCGGGCGGGGTAGACTTCTGGGTCCGACACAATCACGTTCCGTAACACCTCTTCGTCGCACAGATAGGCTCGGTGGGGAATCTTCCGCAATTCCGCGAGTGATTGTCGGATGACTTGTTCCTTCCCCTCTAAGTGACGTTCGATGTTCAAACGCGCTTCATAAGCCATTAGATCGACGGCTTGGAACGGGATAAAATGATGCCCAGTTTCTTGGTCAACCTTGGGCCTGAGGGCTGGTGCGAACCGTAGGCCAGCAAACCGACCTAAGAGTTGACCCTGTCCGGCGTCTCCCTTTTCGACAACGTGGCTTACTTGATCGTTCGGATAAGCTGATTCGAACCATTCATCTGCCAGTCTAATTGTGACCGCGGCGGTGAAGGCATATGGATTCCCCCATGCCTCGGTTAGACGGTATTCCCGATCAAGTTTGTGAAACACGTCTGGAACCAAGCGATACTGGAACACAATGTTCACGCGCCTCTTTAGGAGCTTGATGAGGTGGGCCAGGAATTCAGCTCGCTTGGCCTCGTCACCTTTCCATGCTGCGAATGGTCCGGTGCTGTGGGCGAACTCCTTCATGTGCAGGTAAGGAACACCGAAGTCCTTCAGCACACCTCGCCAATCGGATTCGCACCTCAACCACTTCTTCATCGTTGAAAGCAGTCCCACGACTACCAAAGGCTTGGTTGACTTACTTTGTGAACTACTGGCGTCGTAATAACAGGCATACATCGCCATGCAAGCAGCTCGCGGCGTGTGAAAGATTGATCATAACAAGGGAAGGGAACCGATGACATCAAACGTACCATGTCCGGTATGTGGTGCTGCTGCGGGTGCTGGCCACGCCATCGGCGACAGCACGGTGTTTGTCTGTCCCCAGTGTGGCGGCTATCGTTTGGCGGGGACGGTCATCACGTTGTTTGAGAATGACAAGTTGAAGAGGCCGGACGCGAAAGCCTTTCGAGCCCTCGTGCGACGCGAGCGCGGCAACTCAACCGAGTATCCCGTCGTAATCCCGGCCGACCTAGGCGGGTAGAACTTTCCCGTCACTTTCCCGAGCGTCAGCGTCACGGGCGTCGTTAACGGGTCTACAGCGCCACAGGCGAGCACAAAGACAACGGCCCCCCTTGCGAGGGGCCGAGTCCAAAGTCTGGTGTCCTGCCGTTGGACGAGGGGCCAGCGCGACGGCAAGAATCTACATTATGACCCAGTAAGCCGTAGGGGCGCAGCATGCTGTGCCCCTACACGACGTCTCAGGTCAGGCGTTCCTTGCCGAGTCCAAAGAATTTCCCAAGGCCGACGTTGCGGGCGCACCACAGTTGCGCGCACCGAGTTGGGATTGTACGGTAGGGCCGAACACCACCCGAGGAGGTGGGGCCGTGAGTCAAGCAAACGGCCACAAGCGAAGCGAAACGCTCACTCGCCTCGGCGACTGAGCGCGAAGCCCCCGAGGGTCTGCTAGGGCCTCTCGGGGGCTTCTCTTTTCACGGTCCCAGCACGACCCCCTGTGTCTGCCCGTGCTTGGTGTCCACGTCGTAGGCACGGTTTCTGGCGCGGCCGTCCGCTACGATCTGCTCCGCCGTGCGCGACGCCGAGTCCCCCGCTTCGCGGCAGCTCGGGGCGCGGACCGCCACCAGCGCCGCGGTCAGGTCGCGCGCGTTACGCTCCGCGATCGCCCGATGCCCGGCTTCGTGCAGCCGCACGTGCTCGAGGTACTTGCGCCACGCCGCGACGACCTCGGGAGCGGCGCCCCGCGGCGCGGCCCAGCGGGGCAGGGTGATGGCCACGTCGAGGGTGACCCGCACATCGCGCAGCGCGCACGCGTCGCTACTCGGCGCCTCGTGGTACGTCCACTCGAGGTTCCACACCGTGAGCGCGTCGCGCGACTCGCCGCCGTCCTTGGGTCCGAGACGGCGGATCTGGTCGCGCAGGGCGCCGGTGCTCGAGCCGTCGATGTCGTAGTAATGCTCGCGGACCGTGATCGTGGGCCGCACCGCCTCCGGCGCGGCGGCGGGCGCGGGCCCGGCCGCCGGAGTGGGCGGGGGACCAGAGGAGCACGCGAGCCCGAGGGCCGCCGCCGCGAGGATCGCTCGCCGCATGCGCGGGCTACGCCAGCGAGATGTCGTGCTCGATCACCAGATTCAGCGGCAACCCCTGGATCTCGAGCCGGGCGCGCGCCTTCAGGGTCTCCGTACCCTTGAGCTTGCCCGATCGCACGGCCGCGTCGACGCTCTTCTCGATCTCGCGCTGGGCGTCGACGCCGAAGTGCTTCAGGAACTTGCGGACGGAAAGATTGAACGCCTCATCGTTCATGGGGTCACCTTGAAGACTTGATCGTGCTGCCGCGTGCGCTCGGTCACCTGAATCGCGACCTCGTCGCCGACGTTCGCCTGGGTCACTTTCTGGTGATTCACTTCCATCGAGCCGATCGGCGCGGTGAAATCCGTCGTATGTCCGTGGAACCGCAAGCGGTCGCCCACCGCCAGCCCGCCCTCGGTCACGCGCACCACGGCGACGCCCGGCCCCTTGAAGTAGTGCACCACCGTTCCGACCAGCTGCTCCGGCATGCGGGCCCCCCTCCTGACCCTTGAAAAAAGCCGCCCCGCCGCCGGCTAGGGAAGGGGCTCCGGCCCGCTCGCCGGCACGGCCCTGGTGATGGTGCCGACGAGCTGTTGCTGTCGCTCGCCCAGCTGCATCCTGGCATCGTCGCGCAGCCGCTCGCTCGCGTACACCGCGGCCACGGCGCTGCCCGAGCCGCACAGCCGCACCCAATAGGGATGCGTGGCGGCGAGCCGCTCGAACAGCGCCCGCAGCGGAGGATGCCGGCCGAACACCGGAATTTCGAAGTCGTTCCCGCCCAACCGTCCGACGCTGCCCCAGGTCGCGAACGCGTCCTGGGCGAGCACGACCGGCCCGTGCACCGGCGGCTCCGGATTGAGCTGGTCCCACCAGTGGTAGGCATCTGGCGTGGCCACGCCCAGCGTCGGCACCGCGAGGAGGACCGGGGCGGGGGGGGGCGGCGTGAGCCGGAACAGCCGCTCGCCGCGACCCCACGCCACGGCCGCGGGCGCGCCGCTCGCGAAGAACGCCACGTCGGCGCCGAGCTGGGCCGCGAAGTGGAGCAGCTCGGGGCGCGGCACGGCGTCGGCCGCCAGCGCGTTCACGGCGTGCAGCGTCGCGGCCGCGTCGCTCGAGCCGCCGCCCAGACCGGCGCGAACGGGGATGCGCTTGGTGAGCTCGATTGCCACGCCGAACCTGTGACCCGTCGCGTCGAGCACGGCGCGCGCCGCGCGGACCGCCAGGTTCTCCTCGGCCGGGCCCAGGTCAGGCCCGTGGACCGTGAGCGCGACGTCCCCCGCTCCCGGAGAGCGTGATACCGTCAACTCGTCGGCGAGCTCGAGCAGCGCGAACGCGGTCTCGATCTGGTGGTAGCCCCCCGCCTCGCGCGCGAGAATGCGGAGGAAAAGATTGACCTTGGCGTGGGCGGAGGTACGCACCCGGGCCGGGGGCGACGCCACGCTCACCCACCCGTCGTCGCCGCGGTGCGGAGCTCGCCGAGGCGCAACCGCAGCCGCGAGAGCGAGTACAGCCCCAGCAGCGTGATCGGCAGGAACGTGCTCGCGTGGTAGGCGACCGCGTAGCTCACCGCGCGGGTCGCGTCGATGCCGTACAGGGCGAGCGTCGCTCGGGTCGCCGCCTCGAACACCCCGATAAACCCCGGCGAGCTCGGCAGCGCCACGCCGAACCCGATGATTCCCTGGAGCAGGAACGCCCCCACGGGGGGGACGGGCAGCCCGAACGCGCGAAAGCACACGGCGAACGCCGCGGCGTTCACCAGCCACTGCACGACCGACCAGAACACGACCGCGAGGAAGCGGCCCGGGTTCTTGAGCACCTCGAGTCCGGCGACCAGTCCATCGGCGATCTGCGTGATCCAGTCCGCGAGGCGCCCGGGCAGGACGGCATGCGTCACGCGACTCAGCAGCGCGAGCCAGGGCGCGGGGCGATGTACCACCAGCACGGCCACCACGAGCACAACGCCGAAAACAGCGGCCGCGGTAGTCGTGATGGCGGAGACCGACGTCCGGCCGATGTCGGCTTGGTGGGGAAAGGCGGACGAGCCGATCGCGACGGCCATCAAGCTTACGAGCATCAATCCGTCTAACACCCGCTCCACGCCCACCGAGGCGAGGGCCGTCGAGAAGCGCACCGGCAACCGGCGCGACGCCACGTACGCCCGGGCGAACTCGCCGGCGCGCACCGGGAGGAGGTTGTTCGCCATGAAGCCGATCGCGGTGGCGTGCCAGAGCGCTCCCAGCGGGTAGGCGCCGCCGCTCACATCGCGCAGGATGAGCCGCCAGCGGACCGTGCGGATCGGGAACGTGAGGGTCGCGAGCGCGACCGTCGCCAGGATGAGCCCGCGGTTCGCCCGGCGCACGCTTTCCACCAGGTCGCGGGCATTGACGCCGTGCAGCGCCCAGGCCAGCAGCCCGAGCGTGATCCCGAGCCCCACGACCCACGCCCAGCGCGATGCAGCGGCGCGGTTAGGAGCGAGCGGCGCGGTCGGGATTCGGCTCGAGGGCGAGGGCAACGAGGTCGCAAACTTCGTCGACGAGGGCGCGGAGCGAGTCGCCGGTCGCCTGCCGCGCCGCGGCCCGCAGCTCCTGGGCGCGCGCCAGCGCGCGGTCGCCGCGGTACAGCAGGCTGCGGACGTCGACCACCGACGGCTCTGGTCCCGTGGAGGGCGAGACGGGCGGAACGGTCGTCCCCGGGCCGGCGAGCAGCTCGTCCAGCGACGCGGCGCCGATCCCGCCGCCCGACAGCCGCTGATATACGGTCCAGGACCCGACCAGGTCGGCGGTCTCGGGCACCGGCTCGTCGGCGCGCGGCGCCGGCGGTCGGGGAGGAGCGGGTGGAGGAGAGGAAGGGACTGGGCGCGGCAGCGGCGTCGGCGCTCCGGGCTTCACGGCGCGGATGGCCGCCGTGATCACATCGAGCTCCGCCGCGAGCGCCTCTTCGTCGCCGCCGCCCGAGCGCGCCAGCACGTCGCCGGCGCGGCGCAGCTCGGCGGCGATGGCGGCCGGACTCGTGACCGCGACGCCGGAGGCGACGGCCTCGCGGGCGGCGATCGCGAATTGCGCCACCCGATCGGCGAGCGCGCCGCCTCCGGCGTTGGCGAGCGCGCGGAAGGTGGTACCGAGCGTGTGGGCGCGCAGCTCGCGCTGGGTCGCGGACGGCGCCCGTTCCAGCGAGTCGGCCGCCTGGCGCAGGTGATCGCCATGGCTCACGAGCTCCAGCCGGCCCAGGGTCGAAGGGCGGGCGGCGGGAATGCCGCGCGACACGATGTGCGGGCCCGAGTCGCTGTAGTAGAGCGAGCCGATCGACACCACGTCGGGCTCGCTCTCCATGAACCGGACGAGCTGAGCGGCGAACTGGCGGAATTCAGGACCTTCGGGGTCGGGGCGGCCGCGCTCGGCGACCTCGCGGGCGGCGCGGGCGATCGCGGTGGCCCCGGCCTGAAACAGCTCGCTCACGTTGGCGGGCGGGTCGATGCCGGCGCGCGACAGCTCGGCGATGGCGCGCTCCAGCCCCTCGAGCAGATCCGGGAGCGGGGGCAGGTCGTTCACGGCGGCGAGACCGCGCAGCGGCTGCAGCGCCCGCAGCACGTGCTGCAACGGGTCGGACGCGAGCGGGTTGACGCGCAGCGCCTGGGCCGCCCGGTCGAGCGCGCTCGCAATCGCCGCCCCTTCGCGGGCCACGAACGCCCGCGCGCCCGCGTCCAGTCCCAAGGCTTCGGCGGCGCGCACCTGGGCCGAGGGCCGCCCGGCGAGCTGCTCGAGCTCCTGCGCGAGCGCTTCCGCCTTGGCGGTGTCACCGTCGCTCCAGGCCGGCGCCCGGCGCACGAAGATCTTGAGGTCGTCCACGCCGCGCACGGCCAGCTGCTTGGTCTGCGGATCCCACGCCCGCCGCCCCTCGCGCACCGCCCGCGCCAGCGACTCGAGCGCGGCGGCGGTGCGCGCGATGGCGTGGTGGTTGGCCATCAGCGCGCTGCCGCGCAGCGCGCGGGCCAGACGGACCAGCTCGTCGGCGTTGGGGCTGTCGCCCGCGGCGAGCAGACCGTCGAGCCGCTCGAGGTACTCCCCCGCCTCGAGGGCGAAGAAGTCGGACATGCCGAGCGGTTTGGGGGGAGGTCCGGTCATGGCGCTACCAAGCTAAGCCTTTCGGGCCTCGTCGACCAACTGCCGCATGCGGCGCACCGCCTCTTCCATTCCCCAGAATACCGCGTTGCTGACGATCGAGTGCCCGATGTTGAGCTCTTCGATGTCGGGGATGCCGGCGACGGGCTGGACGTTCTCGTACGTCAGGCCGTGTCCGGCGTGGACCGCGAGGCCGCGGGCGCGGGCGTGGGCCGCCGCGCGCGCGAGCGCCCGCAACGCGGCGTCGCTCTTGCGCCACGTGCGGGCGTAGCGGCCCGTGTGCAGCTCGATCGCGGGCACCTCGAGCTCGGCGGCCCGATCGATGGTCGCGCGGTCGGGGTCGATGAACAGGCTGACGCGGATGCCGGCGCGCGTGAGGCGGCGCACCGCGGTCGCGATGCGGGCGTCGCCGCGGCGCAGCGCCAGCCCACCCTCGGTGGTGATCTCGCGGCGTCGCTCGGGGACGAGCGTGGCCTGGAACGGCGCGGTGCGCGCCGCGATGCGCACGATCTCGGGTGCCGCCCCGAGCTCGAGGTTCAGCACGGTGCCCACCGACGCGGCGAGTGCGCGCACGTCGGCGTCCTGAATGTGGCGCCGGTCCTCGCGCAGGTGCACGGTGATGCCGTCCGCGCCGGCGCGCTCCGCGGCCGCCGCGGCCCGCGCCGGGTCGGGCTCGTCGGTCCGGCGCGCTTCGCGCAACGTCGCGACGTGATCAATGTTGACGTAGAGCCGCATGCCGTCTTACCTTCGGGTCACTCCGACCCACTCGAGGACGCGTTCGTGAGGCCACGACTGCTGGTGCTCGTCGCGCTGGGCGCCCTCGCGTGCGGGGGCGGACGCGGGTCGCAGACGCCCGCGCCGCAGTCGCTGCCGGAATCCCTGGCGCAGTTCATGTCCGCCGTCAAGGCGAACGACCTCGACCACATGAAGGCCCTGTGGGGCACGGAGCGCGGTCCCGCCTCCGGATGGATGAAGGGCGAGGAGTTGAAGCAGCGTCTCACCGTGCTCCAGATCTATCTGAACCACGTCGGGTATCGCGTGATCGAAGGCCCGCTCCCCGTGACGAACAAGGACGAGCGACGCATGTTCCGCGTCGAGCTGCAGCGGGCGACCTCGTGCACCGTGGTGGTTCCGATCGAGCTCGCACATGCGAAAGACGGTCGTTGGCTCGTCGTCGGCACCGACCTCGCGGCGGTCGGCAACCCCTCGGAGCCGTGCAAGCGCTGAGGCCGGTGGAACCGGGCGAGCCGCTCGAGTGTTCAGTTAGTCGGTGAGCTCGAGCAGGATGCCCGCGGTCGCCTTCGGGTGCACGAAAGCGATGCGCCGGCCGCCGGCCCCGCGCCGCGGGACGTCGTCGATCAGACGATACCCCGCGGCGCGGCAGCGTTCGAGCGCCCCGTCGAGGTCGGGCACGCGGTAGCACAAGTGATGAATGCCCGGCCCCCGCTTGGCGAGGAACCGCGCGACGGGGCCATCGGGATCGCTCGGCTCCAGCAGCTCGACGTGGACGTCGCCCAGCGCCAGGGCGACGATAGTGGCACCATCGGCCGTTTCCGGCTGCCCCGGCTCGAGGCCAAGCACGTCCCGGTAGAAGGGCAGGGCGGCGTCGATCGACGGGACGGCGATGCCCACGTGGGAGACACGGACGCGCGACGCGGTCATGATGCCCGTCAACATAACGATTGCACCAGAGGGAGTGGAGAGGTCATGGCAGCGGAACATCTCGTGGCGGTCACGGACGCGACGTTCGGCCTGGAGGTCGAGCAGCACAAGGGGCTCGCCATCGTCGATTTTTGGGCGACGTGGTGCGGGCCCTGCCACATGGTCACGCCGATCCTCGACCAGCTCGCCGGCGAGTACGTCGGCAAGCTGAAGGTGACCAAGGTGGACGTGGACGCCAACCAGAAGACGGCGATGCGCTTCAACGTGCGCTCAATTCCGAGTATTCTATTCTTCAAGGACGGGCGGCACGTGGATACGCTGGTGGGCGCGTACCCGAAGCCGGTATTCGAGCAGAAGATCCAGCAACACCTGTCGTAGCATCCTCCCCGGAGGTCCATGCGCGCGAGCACCGCTCGCCTGATGAACTCGCCGGTTCGCCTCGCGGACCTCACGTTCCCGCAGGTGAACCGGCTGATTCATCGCACCCGCCTGGCCTTCATCCATCTCGACAACTTGCTCGCCTTCGCCAAGCGCGACCGGGACGGCCGCGTGGACGGCTACATCACCGCGTACCTGCCGGAGGAGTGCCTGCTGCTGTTTTTCCGCAAGGGCGAGGCCGTGAACGCCGCCTCGCTCCACACCGGCGGCCGGCAGGTGGTGACGATCACCGAGGCCCTGAGGCGGATGCGCGCCGAAGTGGAGCGGGGCGAGCTCGCCTACTGCGCCGCGCCGATGGAGCAGCTCGCCTGGATGTATCAGTCGTGCGCCGTCCCGGTCGAGATGCGCAGCGTCGATCCGTCGCAGCCGGGCGCGTTCTTCGCGGCGTTCGCGCGCGACGAGGCCAGCGGCATCCTGGAGCTCACGTCGAACGCACGCGTGTCGTACGTGCGCTTCGACGGGGGACGCTTTGCGAGCGGCTACTTCTGCGACAAGCCGGAGACGACGGGCATTCCGAAGTTCCTCGAATCGCAGTTCCACGCCGGCGCGGACGGGCACGCGCCGGTGTTGACCGCCGCGGGGTTCCCGTACGTCGCCGACTTGCCGCAGCAGGCACCCAACGCGCTGATCAACACATACCGCGAGCTCTACTGGCGCATCGTCGACGAAGTGGACAAGGAATTCCCCGGCGAGGCGCGGCGACGCGCGCAGAAAGTGAGCGCCGGCATCCAGGATGCGCACAAAGCGATCGCGCTGCTGTCGGCGCCGCGCGGGGCCGAGACGCCCGATGCCGTCGTCCAGCCGGAGGAGCTCTCGAGCGCGCTGACCGACTGGTCGCTGCAGCTGCTCGAAGGCGTGGAAGTCATGATGCCGGGGACCGCCCCCAAGATCCTGCGCGAGGCAACGCGGGAGCACCGCTACGTGCTGCAATCGGCCGGCTACTACGGCCGGCTGCCGTGGCAGGTGTCGTGGTGACATGTCCGGCACCCTGTACGTCGTCGCCACGCCGCTCGGCAACCTCGACGACCTGTCGCCGCGCGCCGCCGCTACGCTGAGCCGGGTCACGGCGGTGGCGGCGGAGGACACGCGGCACACCAAGCCGCTGCTGGCGCACGTCGGCTCGCGCGCCGAGCTGCTGAGCTTCCACGCCCACTCGACCGAAGGCGCGCTGCGCCGCATCCTGCACCTGCTGGGCAGCGGCAAGGACGTGGCGCTCGTGACGGACGCGGGCACCCCCACCGTGAGCGATCCCGGCGCCGCGCTCGTCGCCGCGGCGCGCGAGCGCGACATCCCGGTCGTGACCGTCCCGGGCCCCACGGCCGTCGCCGCCGCGCTCTCTGTCTCCGGCCTCGGCGCCGACCGCTACGTGTTTCTGGGGTTCCTGCCGCGCAAGGGCACGGGGCGGCGGCGCCTGCTCGAGACCGTCGCCACGAGCGAGTGGACCGTGGTGCTGTTCGAGGCACCGCTGCGCGTGACGGAGCTGCTCGAAGACCTGGCGGCGGCCTGCGGCGGCGAGCGCCGCGCAGCGGTGGCGCGTGAGCTCACCAAGGTGTTCGAGGAGACCCGCGCCGGGACCCTCACCGAGCTCGCGGGTTATTACGCCGCAGCACCGCCCCGCGGCGAAGTGACGGTCGTGGTGGCGGGGACCGGCAAGCCCGCCCGCGAGGAGCCCCCGCCCGATCCCGAGGCCCGTGCCCGCACGCTGCTCGCCCAGGGGATGACCAGACGCGACGTCGCCGACCAGCTGGCGGCGGAGACGGGGATCCCGAGAAACACGGCGTATCGGTTCGTGAACGAACTGTGAGAGCCCCGGCGATCCTCTTACTCGCCCTCTGCCTGCCCGTCGCCGACGGGATGCCGGAACGCGGAACGCGGAAGTCGGAACGCGGAACAGGGCAGACCAACGCTCGTGTGTCTGTTCCGCGTTCCGCGTTCCGCGTTCCGCGTTTCGCCACGTTGACAATCGGCCGCTTACATTACGATGGAGGAGGCGACTGGTACACCGGGCCATCCAAGTTGCCCAACCTGCTCGCCGCGATTCGCCAGCGCACCGGCCTTGCCGTGGCCCCGCGCGAGCGCGTGGTCACCCTGTCGAGCCCCGAGCTGTGGGACGTCCCCTACCTCTATATGACCGGTCACGGCAACGTCCACTTCTCGGACGAGGAGCTCCAGACCCTGCGCCGCTACCTGGAGCAGGGTGGATTCCTCCATGCCGACGACGATTACGGCATGGACAAGTCGTTCCGGCGTGAGATCGCCCGCGTGTTCCCGGATCACCCGCTCGTTGAAGTGCCGTTGAATCATCCGGTCTACCATGTCGTGTACGACTTCCCCAAGGGGATTCCCAAGATCCATGAGCACGACGGGTTGCCGGCTCAGGGGTTCGGGATCTTTTTGGGCGACCGCCTGGTCGTATACTATTCCTATCAGTCGGACCTGGGGGACGGGTGGGAGGATCCCGAGGTCCACCACGATCCCCCCGAGCTCCACGAGGCGGCACTACGCATGGGCGTGAACCTGTTCACTTACGCCGTGAGCGCGCTCCCGTGACGGACACGGCGGCCCGGCTGCGGCGGCTGGGGCGCCCACATGCGCTTGCCCGCGCGGGCGCCGTGCTGGTGGCGAGCGCCGGCGCCGCGTTGGCGATCGCCGGGGCCGGCGTGGCGCTGGCCCCGAGCGTCGCTGCGGTGCTCGTTGCGTGGCTCTTGATCGGCGGCGTCACCGGGATGGCCGCGCGCCTGGCACTCCGGGCGGGGCGCCACGCCACGGCGCCGGCCGTCGGGCGGCTCGTCGAGACCGCGACGGGAGGCCGCCCGGGGAGCATCGTCGGGCTCGTCGCCGCGACGACGCCGGCGGGAGCGAGCGCTCAACTGTGGACGCTGGCGGACCGAAAGGCGGTCGCCGTGGTCGATGGCGCCGCGCTCGCGGTGCGTCGGCTACTCGCGCGCGACACGCGCACCTCCCTGTTGGCGGCAACGTTCGCGGCGGCGCTGGGCGCGGTGCTGTTCCTCGCCGCGGCCCCCGCCTCCGGTGCCGGCCGGGCGGCAGCGTTCTGGCATCCACTCCGCACCCTCGCCGACGCGCGCACGCCCGTGCGACTTGTCGTCGACCGCGCGGCGGTACGCCGGGGCGATAGTGTCACGGTGACGATCGAGGTTCCGGCCGCGACGCGTGCCACGCTCTGGACCCGCGGGCCGGGAGAGCCGTGGCAGCCCGCGCCGGTGGCGCTCGACTCGCTGGGACGCGCGCGCCGACGGCTGGGACCGCTGCAAGGGGACCTGTACCTGCGAGCGTCGAGCGGCGGCCGGAGCAGCGCCCAAGTCCGCGTCGCGGTGGCGTTGCCCGCCTTCGTCGCGGGCCTCGAGCTCACGGCGCGCTACCCGAGCTACCT
>Ga0137378_10001942_pt1 | contig 17631 bp, 18 predicted proteins | sample SagtaG_21_FD_104813 | JGI IMG/M metagenome (GOLD analysis project Ga0137378, IMG submission 104813) | Vadose zone soil microbial communities from Sagehorn Ranch, Mendocino, California, USA - Sage2_L_60_16 metaG | ecosystem: Environmental > Terrestrial > Soil > Vadose zone | place: USA... | reverse complement strand
CCATGGTCGTTTCGGCCCATCCGCTCGCGTCCCAGGTCGGACTGGACATCCTGAGGCAGGGCGGCAACGCCATTGATGCAGCAGTCGCTGTCGCGTTCGCGCTCGAGGTGGTGCTGCCCGACGCCGGGAACATCGGTGGCGGCGGCTTCATCGTGCATCGCACTGCCGCCGGCGACGTCACGGCGCTCGACTACCGCGAGGTGGCGCCGGCCGCGGCCACCCACGACATGTTCGTCGACTCGGCCGGCAACCCGACCGACAAGAGTGAAATCGGCCATCTGGCTGCGGGAGTGCCGGGCAGCGTCGCTGGGCTGTACGAAGCCTGGCAGAAGTACGGCACCCTTCCCTGGGCGACGTTGATCGCGCCGGCGATTCGGCTCGCGCAAGGTCACGTGATCGACTCCGCGCGGAATCGCGAGATTGCGAGCGACCGCTCGCTGCTGGCGCGGTTCCCGGCGAGCCGCGCGCAGTTCCTGGTGCACGACAGTGCGCCGCCGCCCGGGGCGATGTGGCGCCAGCCCGATCTCGCCCGAACGCTGCAGCTCATCAGCGACTCCGGTCCGGATGTCTTCTATCGCGGCCAGATCGCTGATCTCATCGTGGCCGAGATGCAGCGCGGCGGTGGGTTGATCACCAAGGACGATCTGCGGCGCTATCGCCCCAAATGGCGCACCCCCATCCAGCTCACCTACCGCGGCCACACGATCTATTCGATGCCGCCGTCCAGCTCGGGCGGCGTGACGATGGGCGAGATCCTCAACATCCTCGAGGGCTACGACACTCTCCCGGCGTTCGGCACGGCCCCCTACCTCCACGTGCTGACCGAAGCGATGCGCCGCGCCTTCATCGATCGGAACCGCTGGCTCGGCGACCCCGATTTCGTCACGATGCCGCTCGATCGGCTGCTGTCGAAGTCGTACGCAGCGACGCTGCGGTCCCAGATCGATCCGAAGCACGCGACCCCGACGCCGCCGCAGGCCGGGGGCGGGGGCGGCGAGGCGATGCACACGACGCACTACTCGATCGTCGACGCGCAGGGCAATGCCGCGTCGGTGACCACGACGCTGAATGGCGGTTTTGGCAGCGGCGTGACAGTCACCGGGGCAGGATTCCTGCTGAACAACGAGATGGACGATTTCGCAACGGTGCCGGGCAAGCCGAACATGTACCGGCTCGTGCAGGGCGAAGCCAACGCCATCGCCGGCAACAAGCGGATGCTGTCGGCCATGACGCCCTCGATCGTGCTGGACAGTGCGGGCAATCTCGAGATGGTGGTAGGAACGCCCGGCGGTCCGACGATCATCACGAGTGTTGCGCAGGTCATCCTTAACGTGCTCGATCAGAAGATGAGCCTCGCCGACGCGGTCGCCGCGCCGCGCATTCACCACCAGGCGCTGCCGGACCAGACCTACTACGAGCATGGAGGATTGAGCGACGCGACCGTGCGGGGGCTCGAGGCGATGGGGCATAAGCTGGAACAGCGGCCAGGACACAGCGGCATCATCGCCGCTATACAGAAGACCGCGGGCGGGTGGGTGGGTGTCGCTGACCCACGCTACGCCGGCGGGGCACTCGGCTACTAGGAGCCTTGAATGCGCCTTGCAACCCAATCGTCGCCCGTCGATGTGCTCATCGTCGGCTCGGGAGCTGGTGGTGGGATGGCCGCGTACGCGCTGACGCGCGCCGGCGTCAACGTCACCGTGCTCGAAGCGGGCGGGCCGTGGGACAACACGACCGATTCCGCGATGTTCACCTGGCCCTACCAATCGCCGCGCCGCGGCGCCTCCACCAAGGATCGGCCGTTCGGCGAATTCGACGGCTGCATCGGAGGCTGGGACATCCCCGGCGAGCCCTACACCGTGGCCCGAGGGGACAAGTTCCGCTGGTGGCGGGCACGGATGGTCGGCGGGAGGACGAACCACTGGGGCCGCATCTCGCTGCGCTTCGGGCCGCGCGACTTCAAGGCGAAGACGTTCGACGGCCTGGGCGACGACTGGCCGATCAAATATGACGACGTCGCGCCCTACTACGACAAGCTCGAGCAGCTGGTGGGCGTCTTTGGGAGCAAGGAAAACGTCCCCAATGCCCCGGACTCGATCTTCCTCCCGGCGCCCAAGCCGCGCTGCTACGAATTGTTCGTGCTGGACGCGGCTCGGCGGCTCAACGTCACGTGCATCCCGGCGCGGCTGTCGATTCTGACCCGTCCGCTCAACGGACGCGCCGCGTGCCACTATTGCGGCCAGTGTAACCGCGGCTGCAAGACGAATTCGAACTTCTCGTCCACCAACGTCCTGATCGCGCCCGCCCTTAAGACCGGTAAGCTCACCCTGAAAACGAACGCGATGGTGCGGGAGATCACGCTGGACCGCACGGGCCGGGCGAGCGGCGTCATCTACATCGACACGACGGACGGGAGCGAGCACCACATCGAGGCGCGCGTCGTGGTCCTGGCGGCGAGCGCCTGCGAAACGTCGCGGCTCCTGCTGAACTCGAAGTCTCCTTCATTCCCGAACGGACTCGCGAACGGCAGTGGCACGGTGGGCAAATATCTCACCGATACGACCGGTACCGACGCCGGGGGATTCGTTCCGAAGATGATGGATCCCGTTCCCCACAATCACGACGGGGTGGGAGGGATGCACGTCTACATGCCGTGGTGGCTCGACAACAAGAAGCTCGACTTCCCGCGCGGCTACCACATCGAGGTGTGGGGCGGCACCGGGCTGCCGGAGGCGGGCTTCGGCGGCGGGATCCAGGAGCGGAACGGCGGCGGGTACGGCAAGCAGCTCAAGAACGACTATCGCCGCTACTACGGCGCGTACGTCGGGTTCTCGGGGCGCGGCGAGATGATTCCCAACGACGGCAGCTACTGTGAAATCGATCCGCGAGTCGTGGACAAATGGGGCATCCCCGTGCTCCGCTTCCACTGGAAGTTCACCGATCACGAATACCTCCAGGTCAAGCACATGCAGGAGACGTTCCGCGCGCTCATCACGGAGATGGGCGGCACGCCGTGGGGGAACATGCCGAGCAAGGAGGATGGCTATGGCATCGCAGCGGGCGGCGTGATCATCCACGAGCTGGGCGGCGCGCGCATGGGCGCCGATCCCAAGACCTCGGTCGTGAACTCGAATTGCCAGACCCACGAGGTCAAGAATCTCTTCGTCGCCGATGGCTCACCGTTCACTTCGCAGGCCGACAAGAATCCCACCTGGACGATCATGGCGCTGTCGATGCGGACATCCGAATACATCGCGGCGCAGCTGAAAGCGAGGACGCTATGAAACGGCGCGAAGCGGTAGGCGCAATGGCGATGGCTGCGCTGACGACGGCGTTCAAATGGACGCCGGCCGAGGCGCAACGGGCCGCGACTCTGGCACGCGAGGCCCTGGCGGCGAAGACCCGGTTCGCGCCGGCGTTCTTCACGCCACACGAATGGGACACGGTGCGGGTTCTCGCGGATCTCGTCATCCCGAAAGACGAGCGCTCGGGCAGCGCGACCGAGGCGGGCGTCCCGGAATACATGGACTTCATGATGACCGATCGGCCCGACGGCCAGGTCCCGATGCGCGGCGGCCTCGCCTGGCTGGACAACGAAGCCTATGAACGCCTTGGCAAGACCTTCGTTGCAGCGACCCCGCAAGAACAGACGACGATTCTCGACGAGATCGCATGGCCGAAGAAAGCGAAGCCGGAGATGAGTCAGGGGGTCGCGTTCTTCAACATGTTTCGCGACATGACGGCGTCGGGGTTCTGGACCAGCAAGATGGGCATCACCGATCTCAATTATCAGGGGAACACGTTCGTGGCGGAGTGGAAAGGCTGCCCACCGGAAGCGCTGCAGAAACTCGGCGTCCGTTACGGGGATTGAATGACGAAACGACTTGGAATTGGAATGGTGGGGAGCGGGTTCAACGCGAAATTCCACCTGCTGGGATTTGTGGGCGTACGCGACGCCGACGTGCTGGGCGTCTGGAGCCCGAACCAGAACAACGCCGCCGAGACAGCCGGCATCGCGAAGAAACTCGGCGTGGGCGACGCCAAGGCGTACCCCTCGATCGCCGCCATGGTCGAGGATCCCGCGATCGACGCGCTCTGGCTCTGCGGCCCGAACTTCGCCCGCATCGAGAACGTCGAAGAGATCGTGAGCACGGTCGAGCGCGGCAACGGCTCATTGCTTGGCATCGCGTGTGAAAAACCGTTAGCCAGAAATGTGAGTGAGGCAAAAAAAGTCCTGGAGTTGGTAAATAAGGTTGGGCTGCCCCATGGCTATCTCGAGAACCAGGTGTTCTCGCCCCAGATCGAGGTCGGCCGCACGTTGCTCTGGGCGCGCGGCGCCAAGCTGACCGGACGGCCCTATCTCGCTCGCGCCGCCGAAGAGCACAGCGGCCCGCACGGCCCCTGGTTCTGGCAGGGCGCGCTGCAGGGTGGGGGCGTCCTCAATGACATGATGTGTCACTCGTCGCTGCTGGTGCAGCATCTCCTCACCGATCCCACCAAACCCACATCGTCGGTCCGCCCGGCGCGCATCACCGCGCACATCGCGAGTCTCAAGTGGACGCGGCCTAACTACAGCAAGAAGCTGGCGGCGACGATGGGCAAGGACGTGAACTACGACAAATCGCCATCCGAAGACTTTGCCAGCGTGATGATCGAATTCGAGACCGACGACGGGCACAAGGTTCTGGGTGAAGCCACGACGTCGTGGAGCTTCGTGGGTGCCGGCCTCAGGCTGTCGGCCGAGCTGCTCGGCCCCGAATACTCGCTGCAGTGGAATTCGCTCGACTCGGGGCTGAAGCTGTTCTTCAGCCGCGAGGTGCAGGGCAAATCGGGCGAAGATCTCGTCGAAAAGCAGAACGCCGAGATGGGCCAGATGCCCGTCGTCGCCGGCGAGGCGGGCGCGTACGGGTACGAAGCCGAGGATCGGTACTTCGTGCAGTGCTTCCTCAACAAGAAGAAGCCGTGGCTCACCTTCGATGACGGACTGCGCGTTGTGAAGGTCTTGATGACGGCGTACATGAGCGCCGAGCAGGGCAAAACACTCGATTTCCCCGGGCCGGACATCGACAGCTTCGTCCCGGCGGTCGCGAAAGGAACCTGGAAGCCATGATTGGCACGCTAGCTTTGTTGGTAATGGCACAGACGCAACAGTGGCCGCAGCACTCGATGGATCGCCCTCGCCCTCCCGTCGTGAATCCAGGGCCGGAGCGTCCCCCCGTACCGGCGCCGAGCGACGCGATCGTGTTGTTCGACGGCTCGAATCTTTCGCAGTGGCGCGCCGATGACGGCACCGCCGCCAAGTGGATCGTGCGGGATGGTTACGTCGAGGTGAAGCCGGGCACCGGTACCATGGCGTCCGCGCGGGGGTTCGGCGATGTCCAGCTGCACATCGAGTGGCGCACCCCGACTCCTCCGCAGGGTGAAAGCCAGGAGCGCGGCAACAGCGGCGTCTTTCTCATGGGGATCTACGAGCTGCAAGTGCTCGATTCCTACCAGAACGACACGTACCCTGACGGCCAGGCCGGCGCCATCTACGGGGAGAATCCGCCACTCGTCAATGCGACCCGGCCGCCCGGCCAGTGGCAGACGTACGACGTGGTGTTTCGCAGACCGCACTTCAAGGCGGACGGGACGCTCGAGAGTCCGGCGCGGATGACGGTATTTCTGAATGGCGTTTTGATTCAGGACAATTATGAGTTGGTCGGGCCCACCGCGAATCAAGCGCGGCCGCCCTACAAGGCGCACGCGGATAAACTGCCGCTGAAGTTACAGGATCACGGGAATCCGATACGCTATCGCAACATTTGGATTCGGGAGTTGCCAGAAGGATCATAGCCGCAACAAAAAATGTAGGGGCGCAGCATGCTGCGCCCCTACATCACCAAAATCAGGTTACCGCCCAGCTCTGGCCGACGTTTGTCCCGTTGCCTCTCGAGCGGGCGCCTTGAAGAAAGCCGTAAAGAAGATGAGCACCGCCGCTGCAAACGCAGCCGGAAATATCCAGAAGCTTCTCCACAGCTCGAGCGACAGATTCGTGGCGCCCGCGCCCAGGAAGCCCTTGTAAACGAATCCCGCCACCTTTGCACCGATCAACATGCCGACTCCGTACGTCACGAGCACAAGAAAGCCTTGCGCCTGGCCGCGAATCGCGGCCGTCGATTTCGTGTCGACGTAGATCTGACCGGTGACGAAGAAGAAGTCGTAGCACACGCCGTGGAGCAGGATGCCGATCAGGATCAACGAGAATACCGCGCCGGGCGCGCCGAGCGCGAACAGGGCGTAGCGAAGCACCCAGGCGCCCATGCCGATCATCAGCATTTTCTTCACGCCCAGTCGGGCGAACATCAGCGGCATCAGCAGCATGAAGAACGTTTCGGAAATCTGACCCCAGGTCTGTGTCGCGGCGATCTTCTTGACTCCCGCCGCACCCAGGAAGAGCTGGGTCATGTTGTAGTACGCCGCGAGCGGAATGCAGAGCAGCAGGGAAGCAATCACGAAGACATAGAAGGGTCGGTCGCCCAATTGCTTGAACGCGTCCAGGCCCGCAATGCTCCGGATCGAGACGGGCTGTCCCACGGCCGGCGGCGGCGTGTGCGGCAGTGTGAAGCTGTAGGCGCCCAGCAGGATGCTCGCGGTGGCGGCCGTGTACAGGGGCAGCGCCGTCTGCTCCGGAATCGCGGTCATCAGCCCACCCAGCACGAAGCTGATGAACAATCCGGCCACGATCCATCCGATCGTTCCGAACACGCGAATCAGCGGGAACTGCTTTTCCTGCGATTGGATGTGATGGAACGCGAGACTATTCGCGAGGCCGAGCGTGGGCATGTAACAGAGATTGTAGAGCAGCAACAGCACAATGAACGCCGTCGGCGATGCGGTGAAGCGCGGCACGATGAAGAGAATCAGACCGCCCAGAAGGTGCAGGACGCCGAGCACTTTCTCCGTCGCGAAGAAGCGGTCCGCGACAAGGCCAAGAAAAAATGGAGCGACGATGGCCGCTATCGGATTCACCGTATAGGGCCAATCGATCAGTCGCTCCATTCCATGATTCGACATGTACACGGCAATCGTCGTGTACCATGCCCCCCAGATGAAGAACTGGAGGAACATCATCGTTGACAGCTTGGTGCGGATCACCGCGTCAGGATGCCGCGACCGCGAGTTCCTTCGTCAGCCGGATGATGATATGCGCCCCCGCTGGCAAGACGATGTCCGAATCCTTGGTCCGATTCGCCACAGCCGCGCCCGCCGCGCCACCCACGACGCCGCCGATGATCGTGCCCTTCTTATTCCCACCCAGGATGCGACCCAGTACCGCGCCGGCGACCGCCCCCGCTCCCACCTTGGCCGCATCACCAGACGTCACGCCGCGGCCCTTGTGAATCGTCTCGAGCGAGTCGACCGCCGCTTCGATCGAGTACGAGGTGCCGCGTACAGTGATGCTCGCAACGCTCAACGTCAAGGTCCCCGGCGTGCTGGGATTGGGCGCCGGTTTGACGTCAGCGATCTTGCCATTGACGACCGAGCCGGCGGGGATGACGACGTGCCCCGCCGCATTCGTCACGTCCTCCACGACACGCGCGGTGAAGCCATCACCGACCTTGGCGGTCCGCGACGAGATCGTATCGGTCGCCGCGATGTCCAGCTTCGTGCCGGCGCCGAGCCGCGCCATCCTCGGAGCCGGTGGCGGCGCGGGCGGGTTGGTACGCGTGGTATTGCGCTGCGCGGGCGGCCGAGTCGCCGGAGGAGGCGTCGTCTTCTGGTTCTGGTCCGGGACGTCGCGCAGCGCCGCGGACGACTCGGCAGGCGCCAACGTCAGATTGCGAGCCGTGGAGTCAGCGGCCTGGCTCTGGTCCCGCGCTTTCTGGCAGGCGCTCAAGCCGAGCACGCCGATAGTCGCCAAAATCGCTAAGCGATTCATGGAATCCTCTCTGTAACAGCGGTTGGCAATGGGTACCCGCACGTGTGCAGCAGGTTTCTACAGTCGTTCCCGTAAGAATTGCGGCGTCAGGCTCTGCAAATAGCCGGCGAGCAGCGTAAAACTATCGGTGACAAGCAGGATACCCAGCACGATCAGCATCGCACCCGCGATCCGATCGACCCATACGATGTATGGTCGGAAGCGCTGAAACCAGACCAAAAACCGGTCCAACGCCAACGCCGTGAGCAGGAACGGGATCGCGAGCCCCAGCGCGTAGACGGCCAACAGCGCGACGCCCCGTCCGAGCCCCGCTTGCGTCGCCGCGAGCGTCAGAATGCCACCCAGGATTGGACCGATGCAGGGCGTCCACGCCGCCCCGAACGTGAATCCGACGACGCCAGAGCCGAAATAGCCGAGCGGCTTATGCGCCAGCTCGATGCGCCATTCGCGCATCAGGAAGCCTGGCCGCAGGACGCCCAGCAGATAAATCCCGAACAGAATCAGGAGCACACCGCCAATGCGTCCCAACCATACCTGGGAGCTGCGCAACAGACCGCCGAGCGCGGAGGCCCCGGCGCCCAGCAGCACGAACACGAGCGAGAACCCCGCCACGAACCAGAGCGCGTGGAGCAGCGCCGTTCCGCGCCGCCGCTCCACTTCCTCCACCGTCATTCCCGTCAGATAGCCGACGTAACTCGGGATGAGCGGCAGCACGCACGGAGACAGGAAACTCAGGAGACCGGCTGCGAACGCAACCGCAACGCCGACTGCCACGCTAGCCGCAAAACGCGACCGCGGAGACGACCGTGGTCCAGCGGGCGTCGGCACCGCATTCGGCCGTCGAAGTCACGTTCATCGTGCGGACGATTTCGCCCGAGAGCAGCCACTGCTCGCGGCGCTCGTCCCAGGCCTTCTCCGGATCGAAGGGAACGCCCAGCACCGTGCCCAGCATCGACGCGGCAAGATCTTCGGCGTATTCCCCGGCCGCGACCTCGTTCTGCCCGTAGCTGTGGTGCTCGGAGATGTATCCGTGGTGAGAAGGATCGGCGGGCAGCGCGAGTCCGATCGACGCCGCCACGAGCCGGCTTGGCTCGTTGGTCGCGGACTCGGCGACGACGGTGAACAGCACTTGTCCGGGCCGCAACATGCTCAGCCCCTCCTCACGATCGACAAGCTCGCAATGCGGGGGAAAAATTGAGCTCACCCGCACGAGGTTGAAATTGGCGAGATGGGCGTCGCGCAACGCCATCTCGAAGCTGGTGAGCTTTTCCTTGTGCCGGCCGACGCCCTTGGTGAGAAAGGCTTTGGTCGGGATGAACATTCTGGCGTCAATCAACGCGTGCCTACCTCCCCTCGTACCACACCGCGGGACCCAACTCGACCGGAGGCTCGGTGTCGCCGCCCCGGTCCACCGTCGCCTGCATTACCTGCGCCAGCACCTCGGCGGTCGTAAGCGCGACTTCCTCGACTGCGACCTTCGACAGTCCGCGCTCCTTGCCCCGCACGACGAGCATGTATTTCGCCGTGTAGACGCGCAACCGGCCGGCCGCCGCTTTGCGAGTCACGACGGCCGTCCCCCACTCCTTGCCCTCGCGCTTGATCGGGCGAAAGACATAGATCGTCTCGATTTCGCCCGGCGGCACCTGCGCTTCCACCGCCGCGGCCAGCTTCGCCCACCCCGGCCCCTGGCCGGGAGTTAACGGCGGGAAAGCGCCGGCGTCGAGGCTTGCTGCCATCGCTCCACGTAGAACCGCAGGACGTGCATGAAATCCTGCGCGTTGGTGACGACACCGTAGGCCTGATGCGTGCCGCGATCACGCAGCTTCGTGACCACAAATTCGGTTTGGTCCACACAGATCGTGGTGAGCGGCCGGATGTCTTCGGTCACGCCGGTGTCCACGAATGCGGGGAGCATGTTCCCGACCGCGATTGCATGGAGTGCGGTGGCCACGAAGATCGCGAAGGTGGCAACCGACGTGTGGGAACGCATCGCGTCCTGCGCCGCCAGCGTATCGGGAATGACGTCCGGCAACGGGCCGTCGTCGCGAATCGAACCTGCGAGCACGTAGGGGATCCGGTTTTGCACCAGCGCGTGCATGATGCCGCTCTTCACGATCCCCTGGGTCACAGCCTTCTCGATCGAACCGGCGCGGCGGATCGCGTTGATGGCGCGCATGTGCAAGCCGTGCCCGCCCTCCACGCTTTCTCCGGAGCTGGACATTCCGAGCGTCGTGCCGAAGATCGCGGCCTCCAGATCGTGCACCGCAACGGCATTGCCGCCCAGCAGCGTATGACAATAGCCGTTTTCAATGAACCAGATCATGTCCTCGCGCGCGCGGGCATGCACGAGCGCGGGCCCGATTACCCAGAGGATCCTGCCGCCGCGCACTTTTTCTTCGCCGAGCAGCTCCGCGAGGACGCTGTAGTCCACCGGCCGTTCGCGCGACACTTCGGTCGCCATGAAACGAAACTCGTTGGGGCTGTGCGTGCCGCCCAAAAAACCTTCGACGTGAACGAAGATCCCCTCGCTGCCGTCCTCGGCCGCCCCGACCGCGACGTTGTCGCCCCGCCGCACGCGCCGCGGTTCGGTGGCGACGAGATCGTCGGCGGCGAGCTGCACGATCACGCAGTCCATGCGCGGGAGCCGGGGCCGGCGCCAGCCGGCGGGCAGCTTCACATAGGTCGGAAGGTTCGTGGTCGAAAAAAAACCGTCGGGAAGAACCCCGTCGGCCGGTGCGGGAGTGAATCGCGCGTCGGGCGCGCCCGATAACGGGGGCGCGGCAAAGTTGGGTGGTCGGTACTGAAACCGAGGACGACTCACAGGCCGGTCAAAATACCCGAAGAGAAACGGCTTTCACAAGAGTGAAACCGGATCCCGATCGACCGTCACGTCACGATGCGGCTTCGCCCGCCACGCGCGCACCACGCGGCCGAGCACGCGCGGCTCGGCGGACTTCGCCAACACGTGCCAGCGCCATTTCCCCTTGAGCCGCATCAACGGGCACGGCGCGGGGCCAAGCACGCTCGGAACGGCGCGGCGCAGCCAGGAAGCCACCTTTTCGGCAAGCTGCGCGGCTCGCGCGTTGTCCTCGTGCGAGATCACGAACCGGACGAGACCGGTGCGTGGGGGATAGGGAGGATTGGGCGGGGAGCGCAGCGGCAGCTCCGCCGCCGCAAACTGCGAGACGGAGTGCGCCGCTGCGGCCCGAATCGCGTGGTGATCGGGCGCGCGCGTCTGCACGAACACCCGGCCACCCCGCGCCCCCCGCCCCGCCCTGCCTGCCACCTGCGCCACCAGCTGGAACGTGCGCTCGCCGGCGCGAAAGTCCGGGAAGTGCAGGCCCGTATCGGCATCCACCACGCCGACGACCGTGACATTCGGAAAGTCGAGCCCTTTCGCAATCATCTGCGTCCCCAGCAGGATGTCGATCTCGCCGCGGGCAACCCGGTCCAGGATATGATGGTGGGCCCATTTGCTCGAGGTCGTATCGAGATCCATCCGCGCGATTCGGGCGCGCGGGTAGCGCAGTCCCAGAAAGTGCTCGAGCTGCTGCGTACCCAGGCCCCGCAGCCGCTGGGTCGCGTGCCCGCACACGACGCAGGTCTGCGGAATTGGCTCTTCGTGACCGCAGTAATGACAGCGCATGACCGGCGGCGTCTGGTGCACGGTGAGCGCGATCGCGCATTGCGGGCACCCCGGCACGTTGCCGCAGGCAGGACATTGCACGAACGTCGCGAAGCCGCGGCGATTGAGCAGGAGGATCACCTGCTCGCCACGCTCCAGCGCCCCGGAGATCGCGATGTCGAGCGCCTCGCTCCAGGGAATTGCGCCGGGTGGAGTTTCTGGTGCCGCGATGCGCGGCGCGCTTCGCAGATCCACCACTTCCACCGGCGGCAACGGGCGCGCCTCCACGCGATCGGGCAGCGTGAACGTGACGATCCGCTCATCACTGAGCGTCTCCAGGGACGGGGTCGCGCTACCGAGAATAAGACGCGCCCCCTCGAGCTGCGCGCGCATCGCGGCGGCGTCGCGGGCATGGTAGCGCGGCGCCGAGCTCTGCTTGTAGCTGGGCTCGTGCTCCTCGTCCACCACGATCGCGCCGAGGCGCTGGACCGGCGCGAACACCGCCGAGCGCGGGCCTACCGCGACGAGTCGTTCGCCGCGGCGCAACGCGCGCCAGGCATCGGCGCGCTCCCCGTCCGAAAGCCCCGAGTGGAGCACCGCCACGCTGTCTCCAAAGACGCCGCGCACCCGCGCCACGGTCTGCGGCGTCAGGGCGATCTCAGGCACGAGCAGGATTGCCCCGTTTCCCGACTGCACGACGGCACGAAGCAGGTCGAGATAGACGAGTGTCTTGCCGGAGCCCGTCACCCCATGAATTAAGGCAGGTTGGTGGAGGTCGGTGCCGCGAATCCCCTCCACCACACGGCGCTGGTCCTCCGTGAGTGAAGCTGGTGGAGGTGTCGAAAGGCCCGCGAAGGGATCGCGGATCTCCGGCACGTGCTCGATACGCGCGAGCCCCTCCCGCACCAGGCCGTCAATGGAATTCCGCGACAATCGCAGCTGCTCCACAAGGTGGGCTACGGGCGCGCTTCCTCCTAACGCCTCCACCGTCTCGTACACGACGCGACGTTGGGGCGCCCGCTTGAAGCGCCGCTCCCGCTCGAGCAGCGAATCCATGCCGTTGCCGGTCAGCACGAGCACACGCTCCGCGGCGGGCGCCGGCCCAGCGGGTCGCGCCACGCTCCACAGCGGTCCCGGCAAGATCGCCCGCAGGGAGAGGCCGAGCGGCGCGCCATAGTAGTCCGACATCCAGCGGCCCAGCTCGAGCAGCGGCGCGGAGATCGCAGGCTCATCGTCGGGTGCAGCAATGATTGGCTTGACGTCGATGCCTGCGGACGGCAGATGGCCGACGGCTTCCGTGACGATTCCCACGACGCTGCGCCGCCGCAGCGGCACCACCACGCGCGCACCGGGGACGACGCGCGCCGCCAGCGATTCAGGGACTTCGTAGATGTAGGAGCGGCTTAATGGGACTGGGAGGACGACTGCCGCATATGTCATCGCCGCCGGACACCGAGTCCTGGCGCCGTCGGCAGCCGAATCTGGCCTTGCTCGATGGTCGCGCCGGTGAATGGATCGTCCACGGTGAGGGCCGCACCATCCAGATCGGCGGCGTCGACCAGCGGCGTGAAATGCGCGGCGGCAGTGATGCCGAGGGAGCTCTCGATCATACAGCCGACCATGACGAGCATGCCGTGGGCGCGGGCCGTGGCGATCATGCGCAGCGCTTCGCGCAGCGACCCGCACTTGGCGAGCTTGATGTTGATCCCGTCCGCGCGCCCGGCAAGCCGCGGAATGTCGGCGGCAACGAGACAGCTTTCGTCCACGACCACCGGCAACTGGTGCTTAGCCGCGACCGTGCGCACGGCTCCAAGTCCCTCGAGATCATCCGGCACGAGCGGCTGTTCGAGGAATTCGACGCCGTACTCCTTCAAGACGGGGATCATCTGTTTGGCCCGGGCGACCGTCCATCCCGCGTTCGCGTCCACCCGGAGGGGCTTCTTGGTCGCCTCGCGGACCGTACGCAGGATGTCTTCGTCGCGGTCGGTGCCGAGCTTCACTTTCAGAATGGGGTAATCGTCCGCTTCGCGCACCTTGGCGCGCATCTTCTCGGGCGAATCGAGCCCGATCGTGAAGGACGAGAGCGGGGCCCGCTTCGGATCGAGCCCCCACAGCCGCCACAACGGCTGGCCCAGCTTTTTCCCGACGAGGTCATGCAAGGCGGCCGACAGGGCGGCACGCGCCGCCCAGTTCTTCGGCACTGCATGCTCCCAGCGATCCTCCGCCCCTTCCAGGTCGAACGGATCGCGGGGCATGTGCCCGCTGAGCCGCTCGAACGCGGCGAGCACCGTGTCGAGCGTCTCGCCGTAAAACGACGACGGGTCGGCCTCGCCCCAGCCTTCCTGCCCGTCGCCATCGACGAGGCGGACCCAGGCGCGTTTGTACCCGTTCGTCGAGCCGCGGGCGATGGCAAACGGATGACGCGTGGTGATGGAGCACTGCTCGACGTGCAGCTTCACAGCCAGCGATTCTTCTTGAGCCACCACATGATCACGCCGGAGGTCACTGCCATCACGACGAGGGCGCCGTAGAAGCCGTACGGGTTATGGGTGAAGGGCATCTGGCTGAAGTTCATGCCGAAGATTCCCGCGATGACGATGAGCGGCAGCGCGATCGTGGCCACGATCGAGAGCTGCTTCATCACGGTGTTCAGGCGGTTCGACGTCTGCGACAGATACGTCTCGAGCACGCCGGCCAAGAGGTCGCGCACGGTGTCCATCGACTCCACGATGCGAATCGTGTGGTCGTAGACATCGCGATAGTAGAGCTGGGTTTCCTGGCGAATGAAGCCGCACGGCCGGTTGGTGAGGATGTTGAGCACTTCGCGCAACGGGCCGACATGGCGGCGCAGCGAAAATGCCGCGCGCTTCGCCTTGAAGATCTCGTGAATCAGCTCGGGGTTGAACCGCTCGAACAGCCGCTCTTCCAGCCCATCCACCATGGTGTTCAGCTCTTCGACCATCGGGAAGTAGGCGTCCACCGACTGGTCGATGATGTTGTGCATCGCCATCTCGACCCCGCGCGCGAGCAGCTCGGGGTTGCGCAGCAGTCGGTCGCGGACGATGGCACAGCTCTTCGACGGCAAGGCGTGCACCGTCACCAGGAAATTCTTGCCCAGGAAGAAATACAGGTTCGACGTCGCCAGGTCGTACGGCTCCGGCGTGCCTTCGTCGAAGCGGATGACCGCCATCACGACGAAGACGTAGCGCTCGTACTCCTCGAACTTGACACGCGTGCCCGGCGAAAGCGTGTCCTCGATGGACAGGGGATGGAACGCGAACACTTTTTCGAGCAACGCGAGCTGGTGCATGTTCGTGCTGTCGATATCGACCCACAGCTCGCCTTCACCCGCGTGGAGAATCTCCCGGATCCGCGCCGGGGAGATGTCTTGCTCGAGCACACCGTCGGGGCGCCGGTAGAGGCTGGCTGGCCAGTTCTTCGATGCCTGCGGCTGCTGGGCGGGAGCGGTGGTAGCGGTCACGTCCTCAAGATAGCGCTCGCACGAATGCGACGACACCGGCAGCCAGTAGATCGAGCCGATAGCCGCCCTCGAGCACACCGACGACGGGTCGCGTTCCCATCCGCCCGCGCAACGCCTCGGTCCACTGGATGATGTCGTCGGGCTCCAGGGTGAACTCGCCCAGGGGATCGCCCGCGAGCGAGTCGAACCCCGCGGAGACGAGGAGGATGTCGGGGGGCCACTGGGCGAGCGCGGCATCAACGCCGGCGAGGAAATCGCGCACGTACACGGCCCGGGGCAGCCCGCCTGGTCGCGGGACATTGAACACGTTCCCGACGCCGCGCTCGTCTTCCGCCCCGGTCCCCGGATACCACGGGTACTGGTGCATCGACACGAACCGGATCGACGGGTCGTGCTCGACCAGCGCCTGCGTGCCGTTGCCGTGATGGACGTCCCAATCGACGATGAGCACGCGGGCGCATCCAAGCGCCTGCGCGTGCCGCGCGGCGACCACGACATTGTTCACAAAACAAAACCCCATCGCGCGCGCGGCGAGTGCATGGTGCCCCGGAGGACGGGTGACACCGAAAGCCCGGCCGGTCTTGATCCCCTGCTCGACCGCCGCCAGCGCCACGCCGGCCGACGCCAGCACGCTCTCCAGACTCCGCGGGCCGAGGAACGTGTCGGCGTCGAGCGCTCCACCGCCGCGCTCGGCGAGTGTCTCGAGCATATCGAGGTATTCCGCGGGGTGAACGCGCTCGATTGCGTTCCGCGTCGCCGCAGGGGCTTCGACCCACGAGATGAGCGGCGCGAGCTCGGGGCGCCGCAGAGCCTCGAGCACCGCTTCGAATCGTTGCGGTCGTTCGGGATGTCCCGCGCCGTAATGGTGCCGGCACGCCGGATTCCAGACGACTGCGACGGACACTATTCTTTGCGGTGCGTGTGCAGCAGATCGCGGAGCGATTCGACTTCGCGTTTCATCTCTTTTCGCGCATCGACGAGCTCTGCCATGGCCCGCCGGAACCAGAACCATCCGATGACGGCGAGCAGCGCGACAACGGCAAACACGGCGGCCCAGACGATACGGTCGATCATCACTAACAACACGGCGTTGAGCAGCAGAAACCCGACTGCGAAAATCGTGACAGCGCGGGTGAACGCGTAGGTGCTCACCGGACCGGTTGCCGCCGCGCCGGCAGCACGATAAAGGGGGCGTTCGGGACCGCGCCCAGCTGGCCCAGCGTGATCGCCTCGTCCAAGACCTGAGCGCCGCGGAACTTCACCACGAACCGGTCCTCACCGGCTGTCGTCTTCAGCGCCGCGCGCAGCGCTTCGTGCTTCAGCTGCGCGACGGTGGTGTTGTCATCCACCTGCACCGGGACCTGCTCCCAGGCGGGCGTGACCATCACACGCACCCCATAGCGCTCGCTGACGCCGGCTCCCGCCATCACGCGACTTCCACCGGTGACGCGAGTGGCAGCGTCGAGAGGAATCGGTCGAGCGCCTGGTCGAAAAACAGCGTGGATCCACGGACGCGTGTGACACCCTTGTCTTCCCAGGCGCTGATCACGACCTCCTCGCCGCCCTGCCCGCGCAGGGTTACGAAGTTCGGGCCCGATTTCTCGAGGAACGCCGCCGAGTTCGGGACCCGTTCGGCGAAGAAGCGCTGTGCGCGCGCCACCACGTCGGCGGGCGGGAGCGACACCGTCGTCGTATGGATCATGGTGTCGCGAGAATCGTGATGCCCACGGCGCAGAGGCGCATTGCAAAAAGATAGTGCCGAACGGCGGTCACCGGGGGGTGGCGCGATTATTCCGGAGCCTCGGGCCACACTTTGTCGGGACGGGCCGGCGGTGGCTGATCCGCGTCCAGACGATCGGCGCGGATGTCCGCGTAGATGAAGTTCTCGGGGGCGACGGGCGAATCGGCGAGCCGGCGCAGCATCGCCAGCTGGCCGACATGCGTCATCGTGTCCGCAAACGGCCCTTGCAACAACTGCTCGGTCGTGATCGAGCCTGTGGCGCCGGTCGCGAGCAGCGCGCCCACCGCTTCGAGCATCTCGTGGAAGCGCTCGACTTCCGCTTCAAATGTGGGCAAGGGATCGGGCTTCACCGGATACGAGCCGCCCTGAAAGTAGGTGCGCACGTACCCCATCAACGACGTCATGTGACGGATCAGCTCCGCGGGAGTGCGGACGCGGTTGCCGGCGCTGTACGTCGCGTAGTGCTCCGGGGCGCCGCGCAGCGCCTTTTGGGTGCGGTAGGCGATGGCAGCAAGGAAGTGGCGCAGCAGCTCGCGGTCACGGTCCACGATGGAAGGTATGCTAGCGCCGGAACATGAAGAATACCGCCCCGCACATGCACAGCGCCGCCCACAGATAATTGAGCCGCACCGGTTCCTGCATATAGGAGGAGTGGGATTATTCTAGCGCGCGCAGCACTTCACGGGCGGCACGCCGCCCGCTCGCTAGCGCGCCGGACACGGTCCCGATCTGGGCGCCGTCCGTCGCTTCGCCGGCAAAGAACAGCGTGCCATCCACCGGCGGGCCCAGCGCGCGCGGGGCACCGTTGCCACCGACGCCGATATAGCTATAGGCGCCGCGCGCGAACAGATCCGCGCGCCAGT
>Ga0137378_10001938_pt1 | contig 17651 bp, 18 predicted proteins | sample SagtaG_21_FD_104813 | JGI IMG/M metagenome (GOLD analysis project Ga0137378, IMG submission 104813) | Vadose zone soil microbial communities from Sagehorn Ranch, Mendocino, California, USA - Sage2_L_60_16 metaG | ecosystem: Environmental > Terrestrial > Soil > Vadose zone | place: USA... | reverse complement strand
CCCGGATCGTTCGGGAGCTTGATGGAGCTGACGTGGGGCGGGACCCGGCCGATCCACCTGCCGGACGGCTCCGAGCGGACGTTCCTGGAGGACGGAGACACCGTCATCCTCCGCGGCCACGCCGGAGGAGTGGGCCGTCCCCGGATCGGCTTCGGCGAAGCCAAGGGCACCGTGGTCCCGGCGGGGGTCGATCGGACCGCGCCTGCCGCCCACGCCGCCCGATCGGCCGGTGAGTCGTAAGGCTACTTCACCATCCTGGGGCGATGGCGGTCGACGATCGAGTCGCAGTCGATGCCTCGCGGGAGCGTTCCGAAGGCCAGGCCTCCGCCCCGGGAGAGCCGTGTCGCCAGGAAGGCCTCGGCCACCGCCGGGGGTGAGTGGCGAACCACGAGCGACGCCTGGAGCAGCACACCCAGCTTCTCGGCCACGCGCCGGGCCACGTACTCCACGTCCCCCGGCGGTCGCGTGGCCTGCCGGGCCACCGTCTCCTTCGCCGCGGCCAGCGCCGAGTCGATCCGTTCGTCGGCGCCGGACGCCAGCGCCACCTCGTCGAACAGCGCGTCGGCCGTCCCCGGGTCGCGGGCCAAGGCCCGGAGCACGTCGAGGGCGATCACGTTCCCCGAGCCCTCCCAGATGGAGTTGAGCGGGCTGTCCCGGTAGAGCCGCGGCATCGGCGACTCCTCCACGAAACCGTTCCCGCCCAGACACTCCAGGGCTTCGGCGACCAGCGGCGTGGCCCGCTTGCATACCCAGTACTTCGCCACGGCCGTCGCCACCCGCTGGAAGGCCGGCTCGGCGCCGGGTTCGAAGGCCCGGGCCAGCCGGATCGCGAGGAGCGTGGCCGCCTCCGACTCCACGCACAGGTCCGCGAGGACGTTCGTCATCAGGGGCTGCTCGATCAGCCGCGCACCGAATGCCGAACGGTACGCCGCGTGATGGGTGGCCTCGGCCACGGCTCGCCGCATCCCTGCGGCCGATCCCAGCACGCAGTCCAGGCGAGTGTGGTTCACCATCTCCAGGATCGTGGAGAGCCCGCGACCCTCGTCTCCGACGAGCCACGCCATGGCGCCGTCGAACTCCACTTCGGAGGAGGCCAGTGCCCGGGTCCCCAGTTTGTCCTTCAGTCGCTGGATGAAGAAATTGTTCCGCTCGCCGTCGGGGAGCAGGCGCGGCAGCAGGAAGCAGGACAGCCCGCCGGGCGCGTGAGCGAGGACCAAGAACGCGTCGCAGGCGGGGTGCGAGCAGAACCACTTGTGCCCCGTCAGGAGGTAGCCGTCGGCGGTTCGTTCGGCGCGAGACGTGTTCGCCCGGACGTCCGATCCGCCCTGCTTCTCGGTCATGGCCATGCCGCACAGCGCGCTCCGGTCGGGGTCGGGATCGACCAGGCGCGGTTCCCACGAGGCCGCCAGCTCGGGCGCGTGCCGGATCGCGGGGATCGCGGCGTACGTCATCGACAGCGGGCAGCTCACCCCAGACTCCGCTTGCGACAGCATCATCAGGAGCGCGCCGCGGACCACGTGCGCGCCCGGCCGGGGCTCGCGCCACGGGAGCGACGGGATCCCGGCCTCGATCCCCAGCCGGAGGAGCGAGGTCCAGGCCGGGTGGAACTCGACCTCGTCCACCCGATGTCCGAACCGGTCGTGCGTCCGGAGCACCGGAGGGTTCCGGTCCGCCAGCGGGCCCAGCCGGAGCGGTTCCCCCCCCACGGTCCGGCCGAACGCGCCGAGGCGTTCGAGCCCCCACTCGCCGCCCTCGCGGGCGACGGACTCCCGGAGGACGGTGTCCTCCCCGAACAGGTCGTAGCCCTGGAGCGGCGGCGGCTGGTTCGTGACCTCGTGCGTTCGATGGGCTGGCAAGCGATCCACGGTCGCCATCACCGCAGCGTACCGCCCGCCGACGCCCGGGCGCATCGGTCAGATGGGGGGCACCGCCCGGCTCAGAACACGAACGGGCACCAGGGAGCTGGGTCCGTGGCGAACATCGCGTCGGCCCGGGCCAGCGCTCCCGGGGAGTCCTCGTCCACCCGACCGGCGCGGTGCAGCGCCCGGAAGCCCACGCCGCCCAGGTAGGCGGCGGACAGTTCCACGACGCTCAGGCGGACGTCGGCTTCGGCGTCCGTCGGGGCGCAGTCCGCGCCGTCCGGTCCGCCGGTCAGCTCGTAGCGGCCCTCGACCCACGGACAGAAGGGGTCGGACACCTCGAACACCAGCCGGCCCTCGGTCGCGTACCGCCGTCCCGCCAGGGACGCGGGGACGTCGAGCATCCGGAGGTACAGCCCGTCGCCCACCCGGAACTTGAGGCGCCGCGGTTCGGTCACCATCAGCAGCAGCGGTTCGTCGACGGGCCTTCCCCACGCGGTCGTCCGCGAGGTCAGGTCGATGCCGAAGCAGAACCGCCACAGCGCGGCGTAGGCGGAGAGGTTCTCGGCCATGAGCTCCTCGACCAGCACGGTGGCGCCCGGGACGCCCTCGCTCCAGTCGCGCTTGATCCGGTACGAGACGTAGCCGTCCACTCCGTGGGCTTCGTGGAGCGCGAAGAACAGGGCACCGCCACCCTGGCGGAACCCCCACTCGGGATCGAAGTAGTTGTCGAGCCACACGCGTTCGGACCGGTCGACGAACCCGACCCGGTGGCCGCGCAGCCGTTCGTAGACCTCCGGCATGGTCTTCAGAGCTTCGTCCCGCTCCACCAGGACCACGCGGCCGGGGTCCTCGACCTCGGAGGCGAACCGGGCCCGATCGCGGTCGACCTCCAGCCGGCCGGCGTAGGCAGCCACGCCGTAGCCGAACCGACCGTAGATCGAGCCTTCGGAGGCGAACAGGCCGGCCATCGGCTCACCCAGGCCCCGGACGTCGTCGAGCTGGCGGCGCATCAGCGCCGTGAGCACGCCGCGGCGGCGGTGCGTCGGGAGGACCCCGACGCCCGTGACGCCGGCCAGCGCGATCTCGGCGCCCGGCGTGGTGAGTCGGAACGGCCAGACCTCCGCCGTCCCGATCAACGACGTCCCGTCGAACGCCCCGAGCGCGCGGTCGAGCACGGTGGTTCGCCGCATGTGCTCGAGCTCCTCGTCTCGGGCCTGCATGCCGAACGCGCCCTCCATGGCGCGGTGGTACCGGGGCAGTTCCTCATGCGTGATCGGCCTGATCGTGAGGTCCACGCGTGACTCGCTCTCGGATCGCGTTCGGCTCGTGCGGCGGCGGGAAGCCGGCCGCCGGCGACTCTAGCAGGCGGTCGAAGGATGGCCGGACGGTGAAAGGGAGTACGATTCGGGGCATATGGAGTCGACGGATCGCGAGTACACGTGGCAGGGGCGAGGTGGCCCATTCACGCTCCTGCTCGGTGGCAACGTGTTCGTTCCCACCCGGACCAGCTTCGAGGTGGCCGACGGGCTCACGATCAACCCGGGCGAGACCGTGATCGACGTGGGCTGCGGCTCGGGGGTCCTGTCGTTCGTGGCGGCCCGGCTGGGCGCCGGCAAGGTCTATGGGACCGAGGTGAATCCCGAGTCGGTCGAGTTCGCCCGGCGGAACGCCGAACGGCTCGGCCTGGCCGACCGGGTGGAGGTCCGGGAGGGCAACCTGTTCGAGCCGCTGAGCGGCGTCCTGGCCGACGTGGTGATCGGCGACGTGGCCGGCATCCCGGACGACATCGCGGCGATGACCGACTGGTACCCCGGCGGGTTCAGCGGCGGGCCCACGGGCGCCGAGGTCCCGGTGGCGATGCTGGAGGCCAGCGGGCCGTTCCTCCGGCCGGGTGGCAGGCTCTACCTCCCGACCGGCTCGATCCAGGACGAAGGGGCCGTGCTGCGGGCCGCGCGCCGGATCTTCGGCGAAGGCCGGATGCGACAGCTGCGCGAGCGGATCTTCCCGCTCCCGGCCAAGCTCGGCGAGAGCCCGGTGGTCCGAAGGCTGATGGACTCCGGCGTGGTGAACTTCATCCGCCGGGGAAGCCGGCTCCTGTGGGAGCTCCGCGTGTGGGAGTGCATCGCACCCCCGGCCAGCGCCGCCCGGCCCTGAAGCCCCGCCCCGGCCCCTCCGCCATCCGCGTGGTGCCGCTCGCTGTGGCGACCCTCATCCTGTCGGCGGCGTGTACCGGAGGCGGCGGCCCGTCGGCGTCACGAACAACACACACCGTCGGCCCCGGACCCGTGCGATCGACGCTCCGGATCCAGGCGGCGGGGTTCGTGCTGCCCGCCCCGGTGCAGCGCGCGGTGGCCGTCTCCTGGAACGGGGTGCTGTACGTGGCCGGGGGGCTGGACGCGGCGGGGTCCTCGGTGACGGCGGTGTCCGCCTTTGATCCCGCGACCGGCCGCGTGACGTCGATCGGATCGCTCCCCCAGGCCGTGCACGACGCGGCGGCAGCCGTGATCGGCCGTCGCCTCGTGGTGTTCGGTGGCGGAGCCTCGCAGGTCTCGGACGCGGTGCAGGCCTTCGACCTCCTCCGGCGCACCTCCGGCGTCATCGGCCGGCTGCCCGCGCCGCTCGCCGACGTGGCGGCGGCCTCCATCGGCGCGACGGTGTACCTGGTGGGCGGCTACGACGGGCGGACGCCCCAGGCCGCCATCTGGTCGACCACGGACGGGGTTCGGTTCCGGCGATCGGGGACCCTCCCGGAGGGCCTGCGCTACGCGGCGGTCGCGGCGGTCGGTGGCTCGATCATCGTCGCCGGCGGGGTATCGGCCAGGGGGCCCGTGTCGACCGTGCTGCGGTTCGATCCGGGCACCGGGAAGGTCTCGGTCATCGGTCGGCTCGACGCGCCCGTGGGCCACGCCGCGGCTTTCGCCCTGGGCCAGGACGTGTACCTGGTGGGCGGGGAGGACGCCGCCGGACGGGCCGTCCGCTCGGTGACGGACATCGACGCGGCCACCGGGACCAGCCGGGCGCTCCGTCCGCTCGCCCGGCCGGTCTCGGACGCCGCCGCCACGACGGGCGACGCGATCGGGTGGATCGTCGGCGGCTGGCGGGGTGCGGCGACCGTCACCCAAATCCTGCGGGCGACGCTGCAGCCGGTGGGCGGACCGCCGACCGGCGGGGGTCCGTGACAGCCCCTACAGTTACCCGCGTGGCGAGCGCGAGGGAACGCCGAGGCCTGGCCGAAGAGGTGCTGGTCGTCCTGTCGCTCTCGCTGCTGGCGAGCGCCGTCTACTCGCTGCTCGACCTCCTGGCGGCGCCCGTCAGGGGCGTGACCAGGGCCACCTACCCGGCGGGGGGGCTCCAGTACCAGGTGGCCGACGTCGTGTTCGGCGTGGCCCCGGTCGCACTCGTCCTGCATCTCGCCCGCCGGAACGGTGAGGGGCTCGGTCCGTTCGGCCTGCGGTCGGAGCGGCCACGCTCGGACGTGGCCCTGGGCGTCGTCCTGGGCCTGATCGTGGCGGCCGTCGGGCTCGGCGTGTACCTGGGGTCGGTGGCCTTGGGGATCAATCGATACGTCGTGCCGATCCCGCCGGCCGGCCACTGGTGGACGATCCCGATCCTTTTGTTGGGCGCCCTCCAGGCGGGGCTGCTCGAGGAGATCGTGGCCGTCGGCTACCTGGTGCGGCGACTCGAACAGATGGGATGGGCCGCGGCGGCGGCGGTCGCCGCCAGCGCGCTCCTCCGAGGCTCGTACCACCTCTATCAGGGGTGGGGTGGCTTCGCCGGGAACCTGGCGCTCGGGGTCTTCTTCGGGATCGTCTTCGTCCGGTACCGCCGGACGTGGCCGCTCGTCGTGGCCCACGTCCTGGTCGACGCCCTGGCCGGGCTGGGATACCTGGCCTTCCGGAGCCACCTCCCCGGATCCTGAGCGCAGCGAACGATCACGCTCCCGGATCAGCCCGCCGGGTCACGCCAGGGCGACCACCTGGCCGGAGGCCCGGTCGATCGTGACGGGGATCCGGGAGAGCGGACCGGGCGCGGGGCCCGCCACGACCTCGGCGCCACGGGTCGGGTCGAACTGCGCACCGTGGCACGGGCACACCAGGAGCCGTGCGCTCGGGTCGAACTCCACCAGGCAGCCGGCGTGGGTGCACACGCGGCTGTACGCGGCCACCCGGTCCTGGGCCAACCGGCAGAGGACGGACGGCCCTGCCCGGGGATCGTCGAACGCGACCGCCCCACCCACCGGCACGCTGTCGAGCGACGCGATCTCCGTCCCCGCCCCGGTGGGGGAGGAGGAGCCGGGTCGCGGCTTCCTCCCGGGGGCCGGGACCGCCGGCGGGGCCCTCCGGGTGGGTGGACCGGCGAGCACCGACGACGTCACCCCGAGGATCACCGCCCCGGCGGCGACCGCGGCTCCGCGCATGAACTCGCGCCGGGGCATGCCTTCCGCCGCCCGGGCTCGCTCGCGGCGGGTGCCGTGCGCGACGGCCCCCTTCGACGCCCGGTGACGGATCTCGACGAGTCCGGCCAGGTACGCACCCCAGCCGACCGCGTACATCGAGTCCGACCCCAGGAAGTACGGGTGCACGTGCCACGTGGCCGACAGGAACAGCACCACGTTGATCCCGAGGCCAACCGCCGCCCACGCGATCGGCGCGATGCCGAACAGCGTCCCGACGCCCGCGGCGACCTCGGTGAGCGCCACGCCGACGCCGGCGAGCACCGGGACGTGATCCAGGACGAGCAGGACGGGCCGGATCGGGCTGCCGACGGCGAAGGCCCGCAACTGGGTCCCGACGTAGTCGGGCATCCCCGCGTGCAGGAAGTTGGGGTCCAGGAACTTCTGGAGCCCGGCGTAGACGAACGTCGCCCCCAGGAACGCACGCAGGATGCGGAGGGGCCAGCCCTGCCGCTCCCAGCTCGACCGGAGGGATGGCGGCGGAGCGCGACGTCCGCGGTACGCGGAACCCGAACGCCGCTGCAGGGAGCTGCTCACGTGCCGAGTATCTGAACCCGCCCGTTTGAGCCGGATATGGAGAGGATTTGTTGTTCGTTTGACACGAGAGGCAAACTCAGCCGTGGGGCGCACCATGGGGACGTGCACGTCTTGCTGGGCGAGGACGAACGACGATTCGCCCACCTCCTCGCTCGACGCCTGGAGGAAGCCGGGTTCGCGGCGAGCCTCGCGTTCACCGGCACCCAGGGGCTCGAGCGAGCCAACCACGGCGACCTCGACCTGGCCGTCGTGGACGTGATGCTCCCGGAGATGGACGGCGTCACGTTGACACGGACCCTTCGGGACCAGGGCTCGCAGCTCCCGATCCTGATGCTCACCGCCCGGGACGCGGTCGACGACCGGGTCCGGGGTCTGCAGGCCGGAGCCGACGACTACCTGGTGAAGCCGTTCGCGTTCGCCGAGCTGCTCGCGCGGATCGACGCGCTCACCCGCCGCACCGGCCGGAGCGCCCGCCTGGCATTCGGTCCGATGGAGATGGACGTCCCGGCGCACCGGGTCACGGTGGGTGGGAGGCCCGTCGACCTCACGCCGAAGGAGTTCGAGCTGCTGGAGTGTCTGCTCCGCAGCGCGGGTCGCGTCCTCACGCGATCCGAGATCAAGGAATACGTGTGGGGCTTCACCTTCGACGCGCCGACGAAGGTGGTCGACCTGTACGTCCATTACCTGCGGCGGAAGCTCGCCGACGCCGGCGCCTCGGACGTCATCGAGACGATCCGCGGGGTCGGCTACGCGATCGGCCGCTGACGCCGCTCCCATGGACGGGCTCGGTTCGGTCCGAACGCCCGTCTTCCGGTCGCTCCGCCTTCGGATGGCCCTCTCGCACGGTGCCGTGCTCGCGGCCATCGTGCTGCTGCTGGGGGGGACGGGCTACCTGCTGCTCGAGCATAGCCAGAGCTCGCAGGCCACCGCGTCGCTCATGGCGGCCGCGCAGGACGAGCGCGATCGGGTCCTGGAGTCGAGCGTCGTGTCCGCCCCGATCGACACCGACGTGCCATCCGCTGCGGCGACGCGCCTCGCCCTGTTCCGTCCCGACGGGACCGCCGTGGGGGAGGCCAACGACGTCCCCAGCTGGCTCCGTCCCCACCCGCAGACGGTCACCACGGTCGCGGTGCTCGGCGAGCCGGTTCGGCTGGTGACGCTCCGGGCCGTCAAGGAGGGCAGGCTCCTGGCGGTCGTGGTGGCCGGGCGATCCCTGGCCCCGGAGGAGGCGCTGCTCGAACGGGTCCAGCTGCTCCTCCTGGCCGGCGGCCTGGCGGCGGTGGCCCTCAGCATGGCGACGGGGTGGTTCCTGGCCGGTCGCGCGGTGCGGCCGGTTCGACGAGCCTACGAGGCCCAGGCGGGGTTCGCCGCGGACGCTTCGCACGAGTTCCGCACCCCGCTGGCGTTCATCCGCTCGGCCGTCGAGCTGATGGTCGAGCGCGAGCCCGACCTGGGGAACGAGGTCCTCGAGGAGGTCGACTACCTGGCCGCCCTCACCGACCGGCTGCTCACGCTGGCCCGGGCGGACTCCGGGACGCTGCCGCTCCGGGTCCGACCCGTCGAGGTGCTCCCGCTCTGCGCGGAGGCGGCCTCCCGGAACCGCGCGGTGCACGCCCTAAAGGTCGATGTGGGGATCGAGGAGGACGGAGCCCCGACGCCCGCCGCGGGCGAGGCTCCCGGACCCGTGGCCCTGGGGGATCCGGTGGCGCTCGAAGCGGCCCTGGACGCCCTGCTCGAGAACGTCGCTCGACACGGTGGCGGCGAGGCTACGGTGTCGTGCAGGCGGGTGAACGGCCGGGTACGGGTGAGCGTGGCCGACCATGGTCCGGGCCTTCCTCCTGCGCAGCGGGCGCGGGCGTTCGAACGGTTCTTCCGCGCCGACCCGGTCCGGGGGCGCGACGAGGGGGGTGTGGGGTTGGGCCTGGCGCTGGCCCGAGACCTCCTGGCCGCGCAGCGCGGGAGCCTGTGGCTCGAGGAGACGCCGGGCGGCGGACTGACCGCCGTCATGGAGCTCCCGGCCACCGACGAACCCGCGACCGACGAGCCGCCGGGCTCCCCCCGATCGCCCAGATTCGACTAAGCGCGTGCAAGCCGCACCGTCGTGACGGGAGCGAAGCCTATCCTTCTCGCATGGCCGAGACGATGCGGGAGGAGGTGCGGCTCACCCGGTTCAGCCACGGCGCCGGTTGAGCGTGCAAGCTCGCTCCGAGCGATCTGGCCCAGGTCCTGGGCCGCCTGACCCCAACCGCATATCCACCCGAGGTGCTCGTGTCGCCGGAGACAGGCGATGACGCTGCGGTGGTCGTGCTGCCCGGCGGCCAGGCCATCGTCCAGACCGTGGACTTCTTCACGCCGATCGTCGACGACCCCTTCGACTGGGGGCGGATCGCCGCGGCGAACGCCTTCTCCGACGTCTACGCGATGGGCGGCCGGCCGCTCCTGGCCATGAACCTGGTGGCGTGGCCGGTCGAGGAGCTGCCCCTCGACCTCCTCTCGCGGGTCCTGGAGGGCGGAGCCACGGTGGCGACCCAGGCCGGCGTGACGATCGTCGGGGGCCATTCCATCCACGATCCGGAACCGAAGTACGGCATGGCCGTGACCGGCCTGGTGGATCCCGATCGCATCGTCCGGAACTCGACGATGCGTCCCGGGGACCGGCTGGTCCTGACGAAGCCGCTCGGGCTCGGCATCGTGTCGACGGCGCTTAAGGCCGGGAAGGCGTCCGTGGAGCAGGTCCGGGCCGCGGTCGACGTCATGACCACGCTGAACGCCGCAGCGGCCGAGGCCATGGTCGAGGTCGGGGTCTCGGCGGCCACCGACGTGACCGGCTTCGGCCTGCTGGGCCATCTGCACATCGCGCTGGAGGGCTCGGGCGCCGCGGCCCGCATCGACGCCGCGGCCGTCCCCTTCCTCGCCGGAGCGCTCGAGCTGGGCCGGCGGGGCTTCGTCCCCTCGGGCACGGTGGCGAACCGAGCGTTCGTCGCGCCGCACGTCGGGTGGGGCGACCTCGCCGACGCCGACCAGCTCGCCCTCGCGGACGCCCAGACGTCCGGCGGTTTGCTGATCTCGGTGCCGGAGGACCGAGCCGCGGCGCTCGCGGACGCGCTGGAGCGGCGTGGGGCCCCGTCCGCGGACGTCGGCTCGGTGGAGGGAGGGCCCGCCGGCCGGATCACGATCGAGGGCCGCATCCGCGGCTGAGGGGTTGGCGGCGATGGTGTCCCAGACTTGCACATGTGAATCACATGTGACATGCTCATCGCATGTCGAAGATGATCCAGGTTCGGGACGTGCCCGACCGCCTGCACCGCGAGCTCACCCGGCGGGCGAAGGCGCGCGGGGAGACCCTCACGGCCTACGTCGAGTCGATCTTGGAGCGCGAGATGGCGCGACCCCCCGCCGAGGAGGTGTTCGAGCGGATCGCGCGCCGGACGCCCGTTGACCTGGGGCGGCCGGCCGCGGCCCTCATCCGTGAGGAGCGGACGCGGAGGGAAGCCTCCTGAGGTCCATCGTCGCCGATGCCTCCGCGCTCGTCGAGTTCGTGCTGCGAACCGAGCGGTCGCGGCCGTTCGAGGACATCGTGACGGCGACGGACACCGACCTGCATGTGCCGGCGCTGTGCGAGGTGGAGGTGACGGCCGCGTTGCGCCGGGCCCTCCTGGCGAAGTCACTCGCGGCGGCCCGAGCCGCCGAAGCGCTCGAGGACTACCTCGCACTTCCGCTCACCCGCCACGGGCATCAGGCCCTGCTCGGGCGAGCCCTCGGGCTGCGCGACCGCTTCTCGGCGTACGACGCCATCTACGTTGCCCTGGCGGAACGGCTGGACGTGTCGCTCTTGACCGCGGATGGTCGGCTCGCCCGGGCCGTTCGTTCGACGCTGGGCGTCGACGTCGTCCCCGCTTGAGCCGTCCCGTCATCTGGCGGTGAATCCGATGGGTCCGATAGGATTATCCGCGGAACGACGATGATCGAGATCACGGCCGACATCCGAAGCCAGATGGTGGAGCAGGCGTTCGCCGAGCTCCCCAACGAGGCCTGCGGGCTGCTGGCGGGCCGGAACGGGAGCAGAGTTCCGGCGGTCGAGCGCTTCTACCCCATGACGAACGCCGACCGCAGCCCCATGAACTACCGGTTGGACCCGAAGGAGCAGCTGAGGGTGTTCGACGAGATCGAGGAGAGAGGCTGGGACCTGGTGGGGATCTTCCACTCCCACACCCACACCCGGGCCTACCCGTCACCGACGGACCGGCGGCAGGCCTTCTACCCGGAGGCCCACTACGTTCTGGTCTCGCTGGCCGACAGGAATAACCCCGACCTGAAGGCGTTCACCATCCGAGACGGCGAGATCGAGGAACAGGAAGTGAAGGTCGTATGAGCAGCAACGGGTTCCCCACGTTCACCGAGGACGAGGTCCTGCGGTACTCGCGCCACATCATCCTCCCGAAGATCGGCGGAGCCGGGCAGCGCAAGCTCCTCGACGCGAAGGTGCTGTGCGTGGGCGCCGGCGGGCTCGGCTCGCCGGTGGCGATGTACCTGGCGGCGGCCGGCGTCGGGACGCTCGGGATCGTCGACTTCGACCGCGTGGATCTGACGAATCTCCAGCGCCAGCTGCTCCACGACACCGACGACGTCGGCCGGCCGAAGGTGGCGTCCGCGATCGAACGCCTCGAGGGCATCAACCCGACGATCGACTACGTCCCCCACGACACGGTGCTGACCTCGGACAATGCCATGGACATCCTGTCCGGGTACGACGTGGTCGTCGACGGGAGCGACAACTTCCCGGTTCGGTACCTGGTGAACGACGCCACGCAGATGCTCGGCACACCGCTCGTGTACGGCTCGATCTACCAGTTCGAAGGGCAAGCCAGCGTGTTCCTGCCAGGTCAGGGCACCCCGTGCTACCGGTGCCTGTTCCCGCAGCCGCCGCCGCCAGGAGCCGTTCCGTCGTGCAGCGAGGCCGGGGTGTTCGGCGTGCTCCCGGGGATCGTCGGGTCGATCCAGGCCGTCGAGGCCATCAAGGTCATCACCGGGATCGGCACGCCCCTGGTCGGCCGGCTGCTGCTGTTCGACGCCCTCGACATGGAGTTCACATCGGTGAAGCTCCGGTGGGATCCCGCGTGCCCCGTGTGCGGGGAGGACCCGACCGTGACCGAGCTGATCGACTACGACCTGTTCTGCGGCCTGGCGCCCGCGCAGTCACCGCCCGAGGCCGAGCACGGCGTCAGGACCACGGTGGAGGCGTGACCGACATGCGGGCGAACGGCGCGGTGAAAGTGAAGGTGCCCACGATGTTGCGCGCCCGCGTGGGCGGCGAGGCCGTGGTCGAAGGCTCCGGCCGCACGCTCCGCGAGGTGCTGGGGGACCTCGAGCGACGGTACCCGGGCTCGACGGCGACCATCGTCGACCAGGGCGGCGACCTCCACCGGTTCGTCAACGTGTACGTCAACGGCGAGGACGTCCGATACCTCGCGTCGCTCGAGACGGAGGTCGCCGCGGGCGACACCGTCAGCATCCTCCCTGCCGTCGCCGGCGGCTCCTGACCTCGGCGGGTCGGTCGCGGCCCGCTGGTGCCCGCGGGGCGTGGCGACCGACGCCGATTTGGTCCGAATGGCCGTTGTCACTCCGGTGCCGGCGCCCTTTCATTGGAGGGGCTGAGTCGCTAGGCTTGCCATCCGCTGCTCGCGGATCCGGATCGAAGGAGGGGCCGTGTCGTCTGCGTTCGAAGCGGTACGAAGCTTCTACGAACGAGCCGCGGAGCGGCTCCAGCTCGAGCTCTCGCTGCGAGAGGCGCTCGCCACGCCGGCCCGGGAGATCACCGTCCAGGTCCGAGTGCCCATGGACTTCGGCGGATTCAAGGTGTTCAAGGGATACCGGATCCAGTACAACAACGCGCGGGGGCCGTTCAAGGGCGGCCTGCGGTTCCACCCCGACGTCTCGCTCGACGAGATCCGCTGCTTCTCCGCCCTCATGACGTGGAAGACGGCGCTGATGAATATCCCGTTCGGCGGCGGGAAGGGCGGCGTGCAGGTCGACCCGAAGATCCTCTCCGAGGCCGAGCTGGAACGCCTGTCGCGCGGGTTCATGCGGGCGATCGCCGACGCCATCGGCCCCACCGTCGACGTCCCCGCGCCCGACGTCAACACCACGCCGCAGATCATGGCGTGGATGGCCGACGAGTACTCCCGCCGGTACGGGCCGAACCCCGCCGTCATCACCGGCAAGCCGGTCGTGCTGGGCGGCTCGCTGGGCCGCGACGCCGCCACCGGTCGGGGTTCGTTCATCTGCCTGGACCGGCTGGTGCGGGCGCGCCACTGGCTCCGCGAAGACACCACCGTGGCGATCCAGGGCTACGGGAACGCGGGCTCGTGGCTCGGGCTGATCCTGGAGGAGATGGGTTATCCGGTGATGGCCGTGTCGGACAGCCGGGGCGTCGCGTTCAACGCGAGAGGCCTCTCGCCGCGGGCCGCGCTGCAGCACAAGCACGACACCGGGAGCGTGACCGGCACGACCGGAACCGAGACGCTGTCGGGCGAGGACATCTTCGGGTTGGACTGCACGGTGCTGACCGTGGCGGCCCTCGAGGAGAGCGTGCACACGGGCAACGCCGACCAGGTGAAGGCGTCGGTCATCCTGGAGACCGCGAACTACCCGGTGACCGCGGAAGCGGACCCGATCCTGCAGGATCGGGGGATCACGGTGGTCCCGGACATCCTCGCGTCGGGCGGCGGCGTGGCCGTCTCGTACCTGGAGTGGGTCCAGGACCTCCAGCGCGAGCAGTGGACCGAGGAGCGGGTGAACTCCCGTCTGGGCGAGCTGATGGGCGCGGCCACCGACCAGGTGCTGGCGCGGGCCGACGCGGAGGGGTTCTCGCTCCGGGACGCCGCGTACATGATCGGCGTGGAGCGGGTGGCCGAAGCCGAGATCGCTCGCGGCTACCGGTAGTCCGACGGACGCCGTTCGAAGGCACGTCGCGCGCCGCCGACGTCGCCGGATCCGGCGTGCACGCTCCCTCCGGGTGCGGTAGTCTCGCGCCCACGAGGGATCGGAAGGCGGTACCCACGCCCGGTCGGTCGCGGGAGACCGAAATCCTTCGGGATGACAGACTGCGGACGCCTGGTCGCCCCCTTCCGGTCCCTCAACCATGCCCGCCCTCCCGAGCCGCGCTAGGGTTGCCCTCGTGACCTCGAGCCACCGGGAGGGGACATGGACATCCGCACCGTTGTCGTCGACAAGCCCGAGGACGTCAACCTCATCCTGGGTCAGTCGCACTTCATCAAGACGGTCGAAGACCTCTACGAGACGCTCGTGGGGTCCTCGCCCGGCCTGAGGTTCGGGCTCGCCTTCTGTGAGTCGTCCGGACCGCGCCTGGTCCGGTGGGCCGGGAACGACGACGAGCTGACGAAGCTCGCCGTCGACAACGCGCAGGCCATCGGGGCCGGGCATTCGTTCATCGTCTTCCTGCGAGAGGGCTTCCCCATCAACGTGCTGAACGCCGTGAAGATGGTCCAGGAGGTCTGCCGGATCTACTGCGCCACGGCCAACCCCGTGGAGGTCGTGATCGGCGAGACCGACCTGGGCCGAGCGATCCTGGGCGTGGTGGACGGGGGCAGCCCGCGGGGCGTCGAGACCGACGACGACATCGCCGAACGGAAGAGCCTGCTCCGGCGGTTCGGCTACAAGATGTGAACGGCCGCGGCCGGCGACGTGGTGGTGGTAAGGCTGCTGTACTGAGTGTCGCGCTGGTGGCCGGAGCGGCGTGCGGCGGCCCGTCGCCTCCGGTGTCGACAGCCCCGTCGACGCCGGGCCCGACCGGGTCGGTCGCGTCGCCGTCCGCGTCCCCATCCATCGGTCTGTCCGACGTGCGCGTTCGGCTGAGGAAGGTGGCGACGCTGGCCTCGCCGCTCGCGATGGCGGTTCGGACCGGCGACGACGCCCTGTACATCGCGGAGCAGGTGGGCAACGTCGTGGCGATCCGAGGGGGGCGCGTGGACCCCACCCCGGTGCTCGATCTCACCACGCAGGTCACCAGCGGCGGCGAACAGGGCCTCCTGGGTCTGGCGTTCTCGCCGGACGGCCGGTTCCTGTACGTGGACTACACCGACCTGCAGGGGAACACGAACGTGGTCGAGTTCGCCATGGGCGCTGGCGGCCGCGCGGAGGTCGAAACCCGGCGCGAGGTCCTGTTCGTCCGGCAGCCGTTCGCCAACCACAACGGCGGGAACCTGGTGTTCGGCCCGGACGGGTTCCTGTACGTCGGGCTCGGGGACGGGGGGAGCGAGGGCGACCCGCTGGGGAACGGGCAGTCGCTCACGACGCTCCTCGGCAAGATGCTTCGGATCGACCCTCGGCCCGGCGGCAGCGTGCCACCCGGCGGGAAGGGCTACGCGATCCCGCCGGACAACGCGTTCGTCGGGCGGAGCGGCGTCCGCCCCGAGATCTGGGCGTACGGGCTCCGGAACCCCTGGCGGTACTCCTTCGACCGCGCCACCGGGGACCTGTGGATCGGCGACGTCGGGCAGAACACGTGGGAGGAGGTGGACCTCCAGCGGGCTGGTTCGCCCGGTGGCCAGAACTACGGCTGGAACCGGCTGGAGGGCGCGCATCCATACCAGGGTTCGCGGCCGCCGAACGCGGTCCCCCCGCTGTTCGAGTACAGCCATGCCACGGGGGGCTGCGCCGTCACCGGTGGATACGTCTATCGGGGCACGCTGATCCCCGGACTCGCCGGCGCCTACGTCTACGGCGACTTCTGCAAGGGCGACGTCATGGCCTTCCGGCTGGCGAAGGGCCGCCCGGAGGGCCTTCGCCAGCTCGGCGTGCACGTGGACAACCTGAGCAGCTTCGGCCAGGACTCGCGCGGCGAGCTGTACGCGTTGAGCCTGACCGGCCCGGTCTATCGGCTGGCCCCGGGCTAGATGTAGGCTCAAGCCCGCTTGCGCGGTGGGTCGAAGAACGGCAGCGAGACGACCGTCGCCGGGACCGTGCCGCGCCGAGCCTCGACCGTCCATTCGGCGTCCAGCTCGGTCCCCGGCTCGGCGTGCGCGGCCGGGACCGAGGCCAGCGCGATCATCTGCTTGAGCGTGGGGCTCCACGTGCTGCTGGTGACCCGGCCGACCCGCTTGCGCCCGGCGAACAGCGGGAACGGCTCGCGCGAGGCGATCGGCGACACCGCGGGCGGCAGTCCCTGCGACGCGAACATCCGCTCGATGCCCTCCCACCCGATCTCCAGGCCGACCAGCCGCCGGGGCGGCCCGCCCGCGCGCTGCTCCGCCACGAGCGCCCGCTTGCCGACGAACCCTCCCTTGTCGAAGCTGGTCAGCCGTCCCAGGCCGATCTCGAACGGCGAGTAGCTCTGCTCGGGGATCATGGCGTGGCGGGAACTCGTGTAGTCGGCCTCGATCATGATTAGGCCGGCTTCGACGCGGGCGACGTCCAGGGCGAGGATCCCGGCCGGCCGGATGCCGAACGCCGCGCCGGCTTTCATCAGCGCGTCCCACAGCGGGACGGCCTGTCCTTCGCCGACCCACACCTCGTAGCCGAGGTCGCCGGTGTAGCCGGTCCGGGTCACGTCGACCGGCACCCTGCCGACCTTCGCGGATCGGGCACGGAAGTATCGGAGGTCGGCGAAGGACTCACCGGTCGCGGCCTCCAGCACGTCGCGTGACGCGGGTCCCTGCAGGGCGAGCGCCGCCGTGGCCTCGGTGGTCTCGCGGACCTCGACGTCCAGGCCGGCGGCGTTCATCCGGAACCAACGGAGCGACGGGTCCGCGGCGGTCCACCGGAACCGGTCCTCCTCCAGCCGGGTGATGGTGCCGTCGTCCAGGACCTTCCCCTGCTCGTCGCACCAGGGCGTGTAGTAGACGTGCCCGACGGCGAGCTTCGTCGCGTCGCGGGTGATGATCCGGTCGATCAGCCGCAGGGCGTCGGGCCCGGTGACCTCGTACTTGAAGAGCGGCGAGACGTCGATCAACGCGGCGACCTCGCGGATCGCGTTGTATTCGATGTCCGGTGCGTCGGCGAACGTGCCCGCGGCGAAGTAGCCGGCCCACTCCCGCCACACCATCTTCCGGTTCAGCGGTGCCGTTCGCTTGTGGAACGCCGTGCCGACGCTCACGGAACCCCTCCTGGCCAGCCCTGGATCGGCGCCCAGTATGCACGATTCCCCCCTGTAGACTGCTGCGGCGAAGTTTGAACGGCGGCTCAGGACGACGCTCAGGGGGATCTCAGGTGGGGGCGCAGCGCTACGACGCGGTCATCATCGGGGGCGGGCACAACGGGCTGGTGAGCGCGGCCTACCTGGCGCGTGGCGGCCTCCGCACGCTGGTCCTGGAGCGCCGGCACGTCCTGGGCGGCGCCGCCGTCACCGAGGAGATCTTCCCGGGGTTCCGGTTCAGCGTGGCCTCCTACGTCGTCTCCCTCCTCCGCCCAGAGATCATCCGCGACCTCCAGCTCCCGAAGCACGGCCTGGAGATCCTCCCGCTCGACGGCACGTTCACCCCGCTCGACGGCGACCACCTGTGGCGGGTGAACGACCACGGCCGGACGATGCGCGAGCTGCGCCGGTGGTCGGCCGCCGACGCGGAGGCGTACGAGGAATACGGCCGGCTGATGGTCGACATGGCCCGATTCATCAAGCCGATCCTCTCCATCGTGCCGCCGGATCCGGGCCGGATCGACCCCCGCGAATGGCTGCCGCTGGTCGGCCTGGCGAAGCGCTTCCGCGAGCTCCCCGAGCGGCACCAGGCCGTGTTCGTGCAACTGATGACGATGAGCGCGGCCGACTTCCTGGACCAGTGGTT
>Ga0137378_10001935_pt1 | contig 17664 bp, 15 predicted proteins | sample SagtaG_21_FD_104813 | JGI IMG/M metagenome (GOLD analysis project Ga0137378, IMG submission 104813) | Vadose zone soil microbial communities from Sagehorn Ranch, Mendocino, California, USA - Sage2_L_60_16 metaG | ecosystem: Environmental > Terrestrial > Soil > Vadose zone | place: USA... | reverse complement strand
GCAACGGCGCGCACCCGGCCGCGGGTGCTCCGTCAGTCGGAACGCCGGCGGACGCCGCGCCCGGCGGTCGTGGCGGCGGCAACTGGCCAGCCCGCCGCCGCGGCGCGCTGGCGCTGGCTAGCCGGATCCCGTCGATGCTGCGGCTGCACTGGCTGGTGTCGGTCCTGCTGGTCGGAGGACTGGTCCTGCGGGTCCTAGCTCAGTTGGCCTACCACCCGGCGATCATCTACATCGACACCCTGAAGTACCTGTATGACAACTGGCCCGGCTCCGATCCCGTCGGCTACAAGGTCCCGCTGAAGATCATCCTGGCCGTCGGCGATCTCGGCACGGTCGAGGTCGTCCAGCACCTGCTCGGCTTGGCGATCGCCGTCACCTTGTACGCGGTCATGGTCCGCCGCGGCCTGCCGCGCTGGTTGTCCGCGCTGGCCGTCGCCCCGGTGCTGCTCGACACCTACCAGGTCCAGGTCGAGGCGATGATCATGCCCGACATCTGGTTCGAGGCCCTCGTCGTGGCCGGCATCGCCATCCTGCTCTGGCGGCCGGTGCCGAGCATGCGCCTGGCCCTGATCGGGGGCGCCCTGCTCGGCGCCTCGACCGGAATCAGGCAGGCCGGCGAGATCCTGACCGTTCCCGCCCTGATCTTCGTGCTGGCGATGGGCGGCGGCTGGCGCAAGGTGGTGCAGAACGCGAGCGCCGTCATCTGCGCGTTTGCCCTGGCTCTGCTGTTCTACCTGAGTGCGGACTACCAGCTCGCTGGTCATTTCTGGATCTCGCGGTCCTCGGTCAGCCTCACCTACGGCCGGATGGCGGCCGTCGCGGACTGCGCCACGCTGAAGCTTCCTAAGGTCGAGCAGCCGCTGTGCCCGTCGAAAGCGGAGCAGGCCAGGGGACCTGACAAGCTGGACCACGGCATCTCCTCACCTCTCCGCACCTATGACACGTCGCTGCCCGCGCCGCTGCTCAGCCAGCAGAGCCAGCTCGTCGCGAACTTCAATAAGTCGGTGGAGCGCCAGCAGCCGCTGCGCGTGATCTCCGGCATCCTGCACGACTCGGTGAAGCTGTTCGCGGTAAACAGGCTGACCAGCCCGGGCGACACCCCGATCGTGCGGTGGCAGTTCCAGCGCCATTTCCCGACCGTTCAGTACGCCCCCTGGATCGCCGTCCGCAACGACAAGATCTGGCTCGACCTCGGCTCGCTTGATTCCCCGAGTTTCGCCGTGCTGAACCCCGCCTACGGCGGCGCACCCCAGGTGAACAAGCCGATCGCGGCGTTCCTGCGCTACATCCAGGTGCGCGGCGCGTATACGCCAGGTCCGCTCTTTGCCCTGTTCCTGCTCACCGGCCTGGCCGGTTCCGTGCTCGCCTTCATGCGCCGGCCCCGTTACGCGGCCGCGCGCCCGGTCGCCCTGGCCTGCTTGTTCTTCTGGGCGACCGGCGTGTTCGTGCTCGGGGTCTCCGACCTGTTCGAGTTCACCTGGCGCTACCAGATCCCCGCGCTGGTCACCCTCCCGCCGGCCGGCGCACTCGGTATCGGCGCCTTGATCCTCGCGATCCGCAAGCCTCGCGAGGCGCCTGCCGCGCAGACCGTGCCCGGACGAGCACCGGAGATGGCCACTCCGGCGCCGTGACCAGTCCGCCTAGCCGCTCGGGTAGCCCGCGCGCTGCCGCGGCCGGCCTGGCCGGACGGTGCCTGCGCGCGGCGGGGCGGAACTGGGCGCTCGTCGTCCTGCTGACCGCGGGCCTGGTGCTCCGCGTGCTCGCCGAGCTCGCCTACCGGCCCGCGCTGCTGTACATCGACACGATGAAGTACCTGTACAACGCCTATCCGGGTGCCGACCCGGTGGGCTACAAGGCGCCACTGAAGGCGATTCTCGCGGTCGGCGGCCTGAACGCCGTCGCCGCCGTCCAGCACCTGCTCGGCCTGGCCATCGCGGTCACGATCTACCTGACCTTGCTGCGTCGCGGCACGCCGCGCTGGCTGGCCGCGCTGGCTACCGCGCCCGTGCTGCTCGACGCGTACCAGATCCAGATCGAGCAGACGATCATGCCGGACGTCTGGTTCGAGGCGCTCCTGGTCGCGGGCATCGTGCTGCTGCTCATCCGCGGTGTCGGCCCGGCCCAGGCCGACCCGAGCTCCGCCCGCGGTGCCGTGAGCACGGCTGGCTCCCGGCGCTGGAGTCGCGGCCTCGGCGCCGTGATCATCGCCGGACTGCTGCTCGGTGCGTCCGCGACGATCCGGCAGGTCGGCGAGATCCTGCTGCTGCCCGGCCTGCTCTACCTGCTCATCGCGGGCGGCGGCTGGCGGACCGTGCTGCTGCGAGCTAGCGCGTTCACGGCCGCCTTCGCGATCCCGATTGCCGGCTACATGACCGGGTCCTACCTGATCACCAGTCATTTCTGGCTGGCTAGCTCGACTCCGAGGATCTCGAGCTACGGCCGGATGGCGGTCGCCGCGGACTGTGCCGCCCTGCACATTCCCGGCTACGAGCGAGCACTCTGCCCGACGCCGCGGCAGCGCGCGTACGGCATCGACTGGCTTGACCATGATGTCGCCTCGCCGCTTAAACGCTTCGTCGCGCCAGCGGGCCAGAACCGGTATGCCATCATCGCCCGCTTCGACCAGCAGGTACTTGCCCAGCAGCCGCAGCGCGTCCTCGCCGCGGTAGCCCGAGACGGCCTCAAGCTGTTCTCGCTGTCGAGAACTTCCAGCCAGGGTGGCACGCCGATCTCGCGCTGGCAGTTTCAGGAGTCCTACCCGACCTACGGCGACTGGGTGACGCTCGACAGCCAGCACGAAGTGGTGCTCGGCCTGCGTCTCACGCCGGGCAGCGCGATCATCACCCGGCACGTCCTTGACCGCTCGTACGGCGGGCCGGCGGCCGTCAGCAGGCCGCTCGCCACCTTCTTGCGCTCGTACCAGCTGGATGGCGGCTTTACTGCCGGTCCGCTGCTGGCCCTGCTCACGCTGGCCGGCCTGCTGGGATCACTGCTCGTCCTGGTCAGGCGGCCAACCTGGCCGCGGCGCAAGCTCACTCAGGCGTGCCTGCTGTTCTTCGCCGCCGGCCTGGCCGTCCTGGCCATGTCCGATGCGTTCCAGTTCTCGTGGCGATACCAGCTGCCCGCCCTGGTCACGCTTCCGCCGGCCGGCGTGCTCGGACTCACCATCGCCGGAAGCTACCTATTCTCGCGCCCGGGCGCGGCCGGCGGCGCGCAGCGTGCCGACGCGCCCGAGCTGGCCAGCCCGGCGGTGTGAGCCCGGTGGTGTGAGCCCGGGCTTAGCGGAGCCCGGCGAAGAGGTCGCTCTCCGGGACTGACGCCTGGGTTTCGTTACGGACCCTGGTGAACATCTCGTAGCCGAACGCTGACTCCACGATCTCCGGCGGGATCTTGCTGAACCAGGAATCGGTGATCTGGCTGGCATGCGTCATCAGTGCGTCCCGCTTGCGCTCGAGTACGGGCCTGATGTCCACCTCGGTGGTGATTCGCGCTTCCGCCTCGGCGATCTGGCGCTGCTCCTCCTCGGTCATCTCCCATTCGGGGACATCCTCGCCGGCCTCACGGAGAGCCTCGAAGATCTTCTGCCATTCGCTCCGGCGCATCGCCGTCAGGTAGAGCTTCGCCGGGATGCCGGTCTTCTCGACCGCCCCGATCGCCGCCCTGGCCGCGTGCACGTGATCGGGATGCTGGTAAGCGCCGTCGGGATCGTAGGTGATCACGACCTGCGGCTGGTAACGCTCGATCAGCGCCGCGATCCGGTCGACAACCTGATCCAGCGGCACGTTGCAGAACGCCTCGGGGCTGTGCCGGTACTCCCAGTCCGGCATCCCGGAATCGTGGTAGCCGAGCAGCTCGAGCTCGGTGACCCCCAGATGCTTGCACGCCTCGCGCAGCTCGTTCAGCCTGGTCTGCGCGACGTCGTCGGTGTCATGCCCGTCTTCGCCCGGCTTGATCCCGGCGGGGCCATCCCCGAACTCTCCGTTCGTACACGTTACGACGACGGTTCTCACGCCATCGTCGGAATATTTCGCCAGCACCCCGCCGGTGCTCGAAGCTTCGTCGTCGGGGTGGGCATGGACTGCCATCAGGGTCAGTGGCTGGTTCATATCTCGAATCTACTTCAGGATTACGTCAGTCCTGGCGACCCGGGGCCGCCTCGAAAGCCGGACCGGCTGGCTGGCCCGGTCGGCCGGGCAGCCACCCGGTACCCAGCGTCCCTTGCGCCGCCCGCCTGCCGAATGGGCCGCCGCCCCGGCCGCGCAGGATGTGCGCGATCCCGACCGCGACCAGCGCCCCGGCCAGCGGACCGGCCAGGTAGGCCCACCAGGCGGTCCAGTCGCCCAGCACCAGCGCCGGGCCAAGCGACCTGGCCGGGTTCATCGACGCGCCGCTGACCGGAGCACCGATCAGCCCGGCCAGCGCGATGTAGCTGCCGACCGCGATGGCGGCCATCGCACCGATCTGCTGAGCCCCTGAGGCGGTCCCGAGGATCACGCTGACCAGTCCCGCCGTGAGGATGACCTCCCAGGCCATCGCTCCCCAGCCGGTGATGCCCGGCCCGGGCAGCGTCAGGCCCGCGGTGCCCTGCTTGCCGATCAAGCCGACCACGATCAGGGTGGCCAGCGCGGCCCCGGCGAACTGGGCCATGAGATACATCGGCACCCGGCGGAGCGGGAAGTCGGTGCGGAGCGCGAACGCGATCGTGACAGCGGGGTTGAGATGCGCGCCGGACACGGCGCCCATGAACAAGATGATGGCGAGCACCATCAAGCCGGGCGCGACCACGAGCGCCGACGACGAGATCGCATGGCCGCCGAACCTTGCGTTGACCATCGGACCGCCCGCCGCCACGAAGACCAGCAGGGCCGTGCCGAACAACTCGGCGAACAGCCGCCGCCACTCATAGCTGTCATCGGTGAAGTCGAACTGCCTGGCCAGGGCGTTCGGCTGGCCGAGCGAGCGGAGGCCGACCTCGCGCTGGCGGACCTCGCGAGCTTCGCGCTGGCTGGCCCGGTGCGGGCCAGGCTCGCCCGCCAGCCCTGGCCGCGGCCCTGGCTCCGGTCCGGACCCCCGCCCTGGCTCCGCCGCCGGCCCTGGCTCAGGCTGCGGCCCTGGCTCCGGCTGCCGCCCCGGCCCTGGCTCCGGCTCCGGCCCCGGCTCAGGTCCGCTCATCGCGCTGCTCCCTCGTGCTCAGGCCATCCGGCGTGCTCAGGCCATCCGGTCAAGGATGCCCTCCACGAGATCCATCGACGTGTGCGGGTGCAGAAACGCGAATCTCGCCACCGTCTCTCCCTCCCAGGCGGACGGCGGGATGAAGGCGATCTGCTCGTCTAGCAGGTCCTGCGCCCACCGCGTGTACCGCTCGTGGGTCCAGCCGCGCCTGCGGAACAGCACGACCGACAGATCGGGCGGCCTGATCAGCTCAAGGTAATCCCGTCCGGCGATCTCAGCGGCCGTCTCCCTGGCCAGGCTGATCGCCGCTTCGATGGCATCTGCGTACGCGCGGACGCCATGGACACTCATCGAGAACCACAACGGGAGTCCTCTGGCCCGTCTGGTCAGGTGGTAGGCGTAGTCGGTCGGATTCCACTCCCCCGGCTTGTCGTGGATGACGTCGAGATAGGAAGCGTCCTGCGTGTGCACCGAACGGGCCAGCGCTGGCTCGCGGTAGAGCAGGGCCGCACAGTCGTACGGCGCGAACAGCCACTTGTGCGGGTCGACCACGAACGAGTCGGCCCGATCGATCCCGGCGTACTTGTCCCTGACGCTCGGCGCGAACAGCCCGGCTCCGCCGTACGCGCCGTCTACGTGAAACCACGCCCCGAGGCGGGCCGCGACCTCCGCCAGCCCGGCGAGATCGTCGACGATCCCGGCGTTGGTCGTGCCGGCCGTGGCCACCACCACGGCGATCGAGCCGGGGTCGGGATCGGCGGCGATGGCCCCGGCGGCGGCCTGGCCGGTCAGCCGGTGATCAGGGGTCCTGACGAGCAGCGCGTCCATCTCCAGCAACCGCAGGGTGCTCGAGACGGATGAGTGCGCGTCGGCGCTGACGAGCGCCCGCCAGCGCGTGGCCTGGCCTGCACCTGGGCGGCGCTTGGCCATCTCGCGGGCCACCGCGAGAGCCGACAGGTTGGCCGCCGATCCGCCGGAGACGAAGCAGCCTCCGGCCGACTCGGGCAGCCCGGCCCGGCTCGCGATCAGCGCCAGGACCTGATTCTCGGCGTGAATGGCCCCGGCCGCCTCCAGCCACGAGATGCCCTGGATCGAGGCGCACGAGACGAGCATGTCGAACAGCAGCGCGGCCTTGGTCGGAGCGGCCGGGATGAAGCCAAGGAAGCGCGGGCTGTCCGCTGAGATGACGGCGGGCGCGACGGTCGCCGCGTAAGCGCCGAGAACCTGGTCGGGATCGTGCCCCTGGTCGCCGATCAGGCCCGCCAGCGCCAGGTCGAGCGCCGCGGGATCGTGCGATCCCCGGTCGAGCGGAACCGGATCGAGCCGGAGCCGGTTCTCCGCGTAGGCGAGCACGGAGCGGATCATCTGCTCGGTGACCTGGTCAACTCCATGCATGGGCGCAACCTAGATCATCGTGACTCGTCCAAGCAAACCGGCCCCGCCACACGCCGGCCAGCGCTGACGGGCTTGCGTTCGACAAAGGCAGGTGGTCGCGGCTGACCCCCGGCGAACAGCTAACGGACGTCGTCAGCGTGACCGCCACGCAGGTCAGGGTCGGACACCACGCCTGGGCCCGGCGCGCGGTCTGCCGCGCCGGCGGCGCCCGGCGTGGACAATGGCGGGGACAATAGGGGCGATCACACTGGCTGCGGAGGCGGATAACTCATGGACCTGTTCGACCTGACCGGAAAGACGGCCGTCGTGACCGGGGGCACCAGGGGCATCGGCCTGATGATCGCCCGCGGCCTGCTGCAGGCCGGGACCCGCCAGGTCTACATCAGCTCACGCAAGGCCGAGGGCTGCGCCGATGCGGAACGTGAACTCGGCCAGTACGGCCAGGTCAAGGCCATCCAGGCCGACCTGTCCACCGAAGCTGAGTGCCTGCGGCTGGCCAGCGAGGTCGGCGAGAAGGAGTCCGCGCTGCATATCCTGGTCAACAACGCGGGAGCCACCTGGGGGGCGCCCCTCGAAGACTTCCCCGCTTCGGCCTGGGACAAGGTACTCGATCTCAACCTGAAGTCTCCGTTCTTCCTGACCCGGGCCTTGCTCCCGCTGCTCGAGTCCGGCGGGACGCACGACGACCCGGCTCGGGTCATCAACATCGGCAGCATCGACGGCCTGCATGTCCCCTCGCTGCCCACGTACTCGTACTCGGCGAGCAAGGCGGGCCTGCACCACCTGACCAGAGTGCTGGCCAGGGAGCTCGGACCCAGGCACGTCACGGTCAACGCCGTTGCCCCCGGACCGTTCGAGTCCAAGATGATGGCCGCGACGCTACGGTCCTTCGGGGACGCGATCGCCGAGTCTGCGCCGCTGCGGCGGATCGGCCGTCCCGACGACATGGCCGGGGTAGCCGTCTACCTGTCCGCACGAGCGGGCGCGTATGTCACCGGCACGGTCATCCCGGTCGACGGCGGGCTCGCCACGACGGTCTGAACCGGTCGCCGCGTGCCAGGGAGATTGGATTGCTGACCGCGCGAACAAGCGCTCGCGCGGGTTAAGTCCGCGACCGCACCGGGTGAATTGCCGACAATTCGATGCGATGACGAATGAATGGCAGGCCCCCCGCCTCCCCCCAATGGCGGGGAACCTGCCAGTCGGACACCTGTGCCCGTTGCTCCGGTCTACGCCGGCGCTGATACGCCCAAAGTGCCTTGAGTAATCGTCCGCCACGCATCGTCAGCAGAACCGTTCAAGAGCGCTACCGCGCCGTCACTGGGATGAGAGCGCACCTCGCCTGGCCCGAAGAAAGCCGACCAGTCGCGAATACGAACGTGCAGTGCGTACGCTTCGCGAGTCGCCTCTTCAAATTCGCCCCACGCCCTCGCGAGCGTAGCCGGAGTGTGTGACGAATGGGCGACAAGCTGTACGAGCTCAGGAACGACCGTCGTCGGATCGTCTAGCGCACAACCCTCCAGAATCCGCCGGATTTCACCGAACGTCAGCTGATCGAGAAAGTCTTGCCCTGAGTCAACCTCGCCGCGTCCGGCGCAGGAACGGGAGGGCGCCGGCTCACAATCTGGCCATGATAGGTCATCCTGCACGTAGCTAGCATTCCGGTCCCCGCCATTTCCGGCCTGGCGTGGCGAGCGGTGGCGGGGCTGATATCCGGCCTCTGAAAACAGGGCGCCGGTAATCCACGTCATTCCCATCCGCTCGGCCCCCGTGCCAGGAATCGGAGCTCACTTCGTGGCCGTGGGAGTACGGCCCCGGGACGGCGATGCACTTGCGGTCGCGTTCTACCGAGCACGAAACGGAACTGTGTCACGAGTTGCCCAGTGGCGCGGCTCCTCAAGGCCATCAGATTCGGTCAGCTTGGCCATGACCTCGGATGCCAGGTAGCGCCGGTGACCTCCGAGAGTGCGGATGGAGTTGAGCTTGCCCGACTTGGCCCACCTGGTGACGGTCTTGGGATCGACCCGGAAGGCTGCCGCGACTTCCGCTGGTGTCAGGAGCGAACTCGCCGGACGTGTTGCGTGACTTGCAGTCATGCCTTTTCCCCTTACCTGAAAATAAGTTGGCTAACTAGAACGCAGGGGCCCTCCGGCAGGACGAACCCAGGCGAATTAATGTGCAACGTCCCCCTTACGCTGCTGGTCCCTCCGTTTCGCAGTAATCGCGGGTAATAGCGGCGACAGGAACGCGAAGCGCGTGTGCGATCCTGTGAATCGTGGCGGGACGCGCACTCCGCTTTTCCCGCTCGATGTTCGAAAGCGCTGCCTGACTCATGCCGACCTGCCGGGCAAATTCCGGCTGATGCCAGCCGTCCTTTTCGCGAAGAGAGCGTATTGCGGCGCCGTTCTGGCGAAGCCTTCCCGGTACCCCGCTCGCGAGCTTCGGCGTGGCGGTGACCGTTTGTGTCCTGCTCATGCGACATAATCTAGGGTCCAGGCTGATCTGCCGCAACCGATATGCGGACACGGACAGGCACCAACGGTCAGAAGCGCCCCGCAAACGGTATGCGTAGTCATGCAGCTACAGCGTGTAGCGGCAATTAGTCGCGTTCGCCGGTCCGGCCCCAATCAATGGACCGGCGCGGCGGCGACTTCGGCGTGTGAGGTCACGAGCACAAATTGACACCGAGGTCGGCTCGTAATCGGCGCTGGTAGCGACGCTGCTATATGTGTTGGCCAAGCCAGGCCCGGACGTCGAGCCGATGCCGCGCCCGCCCCGCCGAGAACACGATCCTGGTAGGGAACGAACCCTGATAGAGCTATCATCATCGAGATGCAGGCTATATCCGAAACCGACGGGGCCAGGATCGCTGCGGATGGACTGTGATGGATACATATCCTTCGGAAGCCTGGCGACGCTTGGGCCGTATGCTGGAGCGTCGCCGGGGCGAGCTCGGCTACGGGTTCCGTCAGCGGGCCCGCTTCGCTCGTGACTGCGGCGGCGGCACGATCTCCGTCAAGACCATCAGCAGGCTCGAGAACGGCGAGCGGAGCTCGTACCCAGAGTCCACTGTCGGAGCGGTAGAAGCTATCTACCAGTGGTCACCTGGCAGCGTGGAGTCCGTGCTGACCGGCGGGGAGCCGAGTCCGATCCAGCTGGCCGAACCGCCCGCCCTGCACCAGGCCACGAATCCTGATGCGCCGCCTTCGGCGGGCGAGCGCATAGCGAGCTGGGTCTATGTGCGCATGCGGCAGCGCGGCCAGCAGGACGACGCGATACATGATTTCCTCGACGCCGAGGGCCTGCCACGAGAGCCCACGACTATTTCGGCCGTCCAGCGCATAGCCGATGCGACCGGGGCAACCGTGGCCGAGGTGCTGGCACTGCTCGGCGTCGAGGACATCAGGTCACGCCGGGTCCTGCGACCAGTTCCCAGCGGCGAGGTCGAACACCCGACCAACCAGGCGACCTCGGGCACCAGCCAGGCCGAATGGCGCCGGAGCTAATAGCGATCGCTGGGCTGAGTCCGGCGTCCAGAGCGCGTGCCGCTGCGGGCCACCAGATCGATGACACTCGGCTCACCCGATCCTGACGAGATCGCATCCGCACGAGCGTTAGCGAGCGCCTGAGCCATCTGATCTGACATCGCGGCATTGCAGCCCTGCTGGAAGCCCCGGCGCCATGAAATCCAGGCGTCCGGAACGATCACGGCGATCCAGCCGCCCAGCGTGGTCATCGCGGACGGTAGTGCCAGGCCGATGGCCTGCTGGACGCTGATGGCGTTGCAAATGCAGAGGACCATTGTGAGGAGAGTAAGTAAGGTGCCCACGGCTGCCGCCGCGGGCCGTATGCGTGGCCAGCCGCTCCTAGCGGCGTGCCTTCGCCATGGTGGCCCACCGTCCATCTATGCGTTTATCTCCCTCCTGGGGGGAACAGCACACGTTTGCACCATCGGCTTAGCCAGGTGGTATCGGCACCCAGCAGGTCTGCTCTGACCATGTCGACCTTTAACACCCTAACCGCTGAAGCCGCGAAAACGTCGATGACGGACCCTATAGGCGTGTCGGCAGCAAAGGCGCCAGAAACTCCGGAACCGTTATCCCCCGATAATGGATGATGCCGAAATCACCGGCCATTCTGGCGTCCCCTCGGCCGGACCGGGACGGGCCTGGGCCGTGGCGACAAGGGCGGTTCGAGCCCCCTGCCGACCGCCAGCCGGCCTGCGGTTCGGCGGTGATCAGGTCCGCCGGCGGCGATCTGGCGATCACCGCGGAGCGTCGAACACGGTGCGCAGGCCCCGCGAGAGTGTCAGCAACGGCACCGTGATGTGGAACTCGTCCGGAAAGACATCGGCGTCGACCTTGGTGTTCAGCCAGTCAAGCTGGCGAAGTCGCTCCGCCATCTTGATCGTGTCGGCCACCATGTCGATATGGCGAACCTCGTTCTTGGCGCGGTCCTTGGGGGGCAGATTAACGACCTCGCGCTGGCGACCTTCATGCGTCTCGTGCGCGCCAACGCCGAGGTACACGACGACCGGATCGTCGGCGTCAGCCCGACGCGAACTGGCCTCGCGAGCAGAGCCGGCCTCGTGTTCGAACATGGTGCCGCGGTCCCACCATAGTGACGGGCTGCCGATGATGTAGCGCCGGAACACCGCCGGTGCGGTGAGAAGCACATATATCCCGAATAGGCCGCCGAAGGAGTGCCCGAAGTAAGTGGCGTTGTCGTGATCGACGTCGTAGCGACTGACGACCCACGGCTTCAGCTCCTTGTCGATGAACTGGAGCAGCGCGCCAGCCCCTCCCATCGCACCATGATCAGGAAAGAGCCTGGCGAACCCGGCATCCCAGGTGGGGGTGAGGTCGCGAGTGCGGGGCTCCATCGTGTCGTCGATGCCGCCGGCCCGGTAGCCGATTCCGACGACGAGCAGCGGCGGCAGATGACGTCCCAGCTGCATGCTGCGCACGATGTCAACGGCGCCGCCGAAATAGCCGTTCGCATCGGTCAGGTAGAGCACGGGCACGCGCTGTTCTCCCGTGGTGCCGCAATGACCCACGAAAATCTTGAATTCGTCGTGGACCATTTCCGACGTCAGGTAGTGGACTTCTGTGTCGGCGAGCGGGGACTCATCGTTGTTCACACTCAAAGTCTCGCCCACCGGCAGCAATAAGTCTGCGCCGCTTACCCGGTTTTCTGGGTCATTGGCCGGAGTGTTCGCCCTCGGGCGCTTCGTCGGGCAGCCGGATGAACCTCGACGAGCTCGCAGCGGCTTGATCGACGAAGCGGGCAGCTGACCCGGGCCGGCCTGACCCGAGCCGGCCTGACCCGGGCCGGCCTGACCTCGGGCCGGCCTGGCTCGGCGGGTTCACCGCCGGGCGATGTCGAAACCGCAGAGCTGGCGTTCGTAGGGTCAGTAAGAGATGCCATGGGACACCCGCGCTGGACAACTGGAGGCGAGATGAAGTACCTGATGCTCGGTGCGATCACCGAGGCAGGTCAGCAGCTGCAGGGCCCTGACCTTGAGGCCTGGATGGCCGAGATCGGGGCCTGGTACGAGAAGTACGGCGCTGTCGGGGCCCTGGCCGATCCCGGCTACCAGCTCGACTGGCCCGACAAGGCCAAGACGATCCGGGCCGGCGGCGTGACCGACGGCCCGTTCATGGAGGCCAAGGAGGTCCTTGGCGGTTACTCCCTGCTCGAGACCGCCACTATCGATGAGGCGGTGGAGATCGGGAGGACCTGGCCGGGGGTGGACCGGGGCTGGATTGCGATCGAGATCCGGCCGGTCATGGCGCAATAACACTCGCGGGATCACACAGACAACCGGCGCGTGAGCAGGTCACGTTCGGCCGGATTGGCAGCAAGCGCGAGCGCTCGCTCGTTGGCCGCCCTGGCCTGCTCATGCCGCCCGAGGTCAGCAAGCAGTTCGGCCCGGACGGCGTGGAAGAGCCGGTAGCCGTCGAGGTCATCGGTTAGCGGGTCGACCTCCGCCAGCGCGGCCACGGGGCCGATCGCCATCCGGGTCGCAACGGCCCGGTTGAGCTGGACCACCGGTGACGGCGTGAACAGCTGCAACCGGCCATAAAGGTCCCGGATCTGGTGCCAGCTCGTATCCGCATAACTCGGCGCCTGCGCGTGGATCGCGGCGATGGTGGCCTGGATCTGATAAGGGCCAGGACGGTGCATGCCCATCGCGCGGGCGAGCAACCAGGCGGCCTCGGCGATGAGCGGCCGGTCCCACCGGGAGCGGTCCTGATCCTGGAGCCGCACCAGCCGTCCCCAGCCGTCGAACCTCGTTGCGGCCCGGGACTCGTGCAGCAGCATCAGCGCCAGCAGGCCGAGCGCCTCGGGTTCGCGAGGCATCAGCCGGTGCAGCAGCCGGTTCAGCGTCACCGCTTGCACCGCCAGGTCACGGCGCGCCGGCGTGCGCCCGGCGCTGGCCAGATAACCCTCGTTGAAGACCAGGTAGATGACGGCAAGCACTTCATCCAGCCGATCGCCGAGCTGGTCAGGATCGGGAATGCGCACTTCGGCGCCAGCATCACGGAGTGCCCTGCGGGCCCGCGACAGCCGCTGCGCCATCGTCGGCTCGCCGGCCAGGAACGCGGCCGCGATCTCGGCCGTCGTCAGCCCGCCGACCACCCGCAGGGTCAGCGCGATTTGTGACTCCCGCGACAGCGACGGATGGCAGCACGCGAAAATCAGGCCAAGCAGCTCATCTTCCTCGTCCTGGCCGCTCGCGAGATCAAGGCCGGGCAGTTCCTCCGGGCGGCCATGAAGACCAGCCTGCAGCGGCTGCGTCACCGCCAGGAGCGACTGCTTGTCCTGCCCCGCGCGCTCCCGGCGGATGCGGTCAATCGCCTTGCGGCGGGCGGTGGTGGCCAGCCAGCCACCGGGATTGGCCGGAACTCCCTCGGCCTGCCAATGCTCAAGTGCCTCGATGAACGCGTCCTGGACGGACTCTTCCGCCAGGCCGACATCGCCGAGGCGCACGGCAAGCGCAGCGCGGATCGACGTGGCCTCCTGGCGGTACGCCTTCTCGAGTTCGGCGGCATCGTCCACGCCTGCCAGTGTGCCCGTACCTTGGGCGGATTGCGCACCTGGGGCGGGCCGCCAGCGCGACGGCAAGCAATCGTATTGTCCACAATCTTTGCGGAGGGCAGAACTTCCGCCGCTGGCCCAACCGCCAGGCTGCAGCTGGCTCTTGGTCTACGCGCGCTCGGTCCGGCCGCTCAGCCAGGGCGCGACTCTCGGCGTCCGCTCAGGGCCAGCCGCGCGGCGCTGACGTCCTCGCGGCCGTGCCCGGCGCGCACGGCACCGTGCCACTGCCGGGAGAGGGCGGCCAGCAGCGGCAGCGTGTCCCCGGCGGCCTCGCCGAGCGCCAGGTCCACGTCCTTCAGCGCCCACTCCAGGGGGAACTCGGGCGCGAAGTCACCCCGTTCCATCTTGTGCAGCTTGGCGTCGGCGATCGGTGCGTCCAGCGGCCCCCCCTCGATGACCTCGTCGAGTCTGGCGGGGTCGATCCCCAGCGAGCCGGCCAGCTGGAGCGTCTCGGCGACGCCCTCGATCAGGACGGACATGTAGGCGTTGACGACCAGCTTCATCCGGCTGCCCTGGCCGGCGTCCCCCAGCCAGACCGTCCGGCGGCCGAGGGCCGCGAACGCCGGGGCCACGATCGCCTCGGCCGCGAGCGGGCCGGAGGCCAGGATCAGCAGCTGGCCGCTCTCGGCCGGGCCCTTGCTGCCCGACACGGGGGCATCCACGAACATGACGCCGGGCCGCTGCGCGGCCAGCCGGTCCCTGATCCGCAGGGTCGCCTCGACGCCGATCGTGCCCATCTGGGCCCACACCGCGCCCGCGGCAAGTGCCGCGGCCACCCCGCCGTCGAAGACCACCGAGGTCACCACATCGGCGGTCGGCAGCATCGTGATAACCACCCGGGCATCCCCGACCGCCTCCGCCGGCGAGGCCGCCACCACCGCGCCGGCCTGGCCCAGCGGTGCCGTCGCCGACGGCGAGCGGTCCCACACCGTCGTCGGCAGCCCGGCAGCGACCAGCCTGCGCGCCATCGCCGAGCCCATAATGCCGATCCCTAGCACAGCAACCCGCACGTCGTAACCATGATCATCCGGAGCGGCCATCTCGATCTCCTCTCGCGCAGCCCACAGTCCGCGGCCAGTTCTGCACCCATTCCAATCCGGCAGATCACGTAATTACTACCCCGCGCGGAGCAGCCAGTTCGCGCCGAGCGCCCGGCGGGCATGGGCGGCCGGGGCGACGTCGCTGCTGAGCGAGGTGGCAGATCGGCCGTTAGGGCGCGGGCTGATGCGCGTCGTCAACCCACCTGAACTGTGCAGACGTCGCTCAGTGGCTGGTCATTTACGTCGCGTGTTAGACTAACGGCGCATGACGGAACGGGCCGAACGGCCAGCGCGGCCAGCACCTCGGCAGCCCCAAGGGCGTAAGTCCCAAATTGCGGCGAATGCGCGCCCGCCCGCTCCGTTGTGCACATTCCTCCCCATGAGGACGTGGCCATTTCGTGTCGGCCCACTTCCGCCCAGCAGCATGGTCGCGTCGCGCGGACTGATGTGCCGATGCCCCGGAGCTGCGTCAGGGTGAAACCGGTGCTGCAGCCGGCTCCACGGGTATACCTGCCGTCAAGGTGAGCGATTGGAGAGCACACGATGGCACAACCGGTCAGCCCCGTACTTTTCATCCACGGCCTATGGCTGCACCCGAGCTGCTGGGGTCCATGGGAGGAGTTCTTCCGCGACGCGGGTTACGCGCCGGTGGCACCGGGATGGCCGGGCGTCTCCGACACCGTCGAGGCGACCAGGCGCGATCCCGGCAAGGTCGCCGACCATGGCATACAGGACGTCGTCCAGCATTACGCGCAGATCGTTGGTGAGCTCGACGCCCCTCCTGTCGTCATCGGGCACTCGTTCGGCGGACTCATCGCCCAGCGGCTGCTCGGACAGTCCGCAGCTGCTGCGGCGGTCGCGATCGACGCGGCGCCGATCAAGGGCGTACTCAACCTCCCGCCATCGGCGCTGAAGGTCGCATCGATCGCCCTGCGCAAGCCAGCCAACCGGCACCTCGCCGTCTCGCTGACCTCCGATCAGTTCCGGTACGGTTTCGGAAACGCCGTGCCGGAGCAGGAATCCGCCGACCTCTACGAACGCTGGACCGTGCCGTCGCCGGGCAAGCCTCTGTTCGAAGCGGCGCTGGCGAACTTCACTCCGCGGTCACCCGCAAAGATCGATACGCACAACAAGGACCGCGGACCGCTGCTGCTGATCGCAGGTGGCCGGGATCACACCGTGCCTGCCGCCATCACCACGTCCACGCGCAAGCTCTACCACAAGTCGCCGGCGATCACGGACTTCCGGGAGTTCCCCGATCGTGGTCACTCGCTCACGATCGACCATGGCTGGCAGGAGATCGCGCAGTCTGCGCTTGACTGGCTTAAGCAGCGGCCGACCTAGCCTCCGCCGGCGGGCGGCATGCTAACACCGTCCCGGCGAGCTCGGCGAGAAACGCCGGGACGATGTTCGCTGCCGGAGCCAGCTACTCGGCGGCGGAGCCGACGGTCTCCAGTTCTCCGGTCAGGTCCTCGTCGGGCCTGGGCTCACGGGCGAGCTGACTCGGCCACCACACCCTGCTCCCGATGTCGAGGTTCAGCGCGGTGACGAGAACCGACCGGACAATGATGCTGTCCAGCAGGACGCCGAACGCGACGGCGAAACCCAGCTCGGTCAGGAACGTGATCGTCAACGTGCCGAGCACGGCGAATGTCCCGGCCACCGAGTGCCGTTCCGAACGACAGCACCACGGTGGCGATCAGCATGATCGGCGCGACGACGGCGCGGAGCAGCAGGGCAAGAAGCAGGAATACGACGGCCAGGATCAGCGGGATGATCACATTCCTGTCGTGTGCCGCAGCCCGCTGCACGTCCAAGTTAACCGCCGTATTGCCGCCGACGAGCGCGTGAGCCCCTGGTACCGCGTGCACGGCGGCGCGGACCCGGTCAATGGTCGTATACGCGGCCTGGCTGTCGGGCGGCATCTTCAAAGTGCCGTCGACGAAGGCGTGAGGGCCGTGGACCTGCGGCGGGGTAACTCCTGTGATGCCGGGCACGCCGGCGAACGCGGTTCGCAGCTGCGCGGACGCGGCGGGGTTGCCGACGACCACAACCGGCTGGCCCACGCCCGCGGGGAAGTTCCGGTCCAACACCAGCTGTCCGACGACGGAGTCCGGGTGAGCGCGATCGGTCGCCGCCCCCTCGAGTAGGCGCCCGGGGCTGGTTAGCCGATATTGGCCGCCAGGTCCTGATAGGGAGGGACGAGCTCGCCCCACCGCGCCTCGGTGTCGCCGCGCTCACGCCCGGCGAGATAGGCGGCGAGGTTCTCGGCGTGGATCTGCCACCCGGCCCCGTAGAAGGCGATCTTGTCCAGGGGAATGCCCAGGACCTCGATGACCAGAACGGTGTGGTCGCCGCCGGCGGTCAGCGTGGCCTCGAGGGTCTCGTCGAACGGCGGCACGCCGTTGCCCTTGCGCCAGGACTCGTCGGTCTCCCTGGTCGTCACCACCAGCCGGCGCGGAGGCTCGCACGCTACGATGCGCCCGGTGCTTTCGATGTCATCGGCTTCGACGTAGGTGCGGAACTGTCCGCCGGGGCGGAGGTCGCCTTCTACCTGTGCGTGCCAGCGGGCCAGGCGTGCGGGATCGGTGAGTGCTGACCACAGGTCATCGATATCGGTGTCGTAGCGGTCTTCGATGCGCACGACGCCGTTGCCGTCTGCTGCTCGCAGGCTGCCCAGGATGCGGGTAGCCGGGCCTGGGTTGCTGGTCATCTGGTGCTCCTTCGTTCGCTTATTCCTCGGGCTATCTCGGTGTGCAGGGCGTCCAGCCGCTGTTCCCACAGGACGCGGTACCTGGCCAGCCATTCATCGATCTCGGCGAGCGGCTGGGGGCGGATGCTGTAGATCCGCCGCTGCGCTTCCTGGCGGACCTCGACCAGCCCTGCCTCCCGCAGCACCCGCAGGTGCCGCGACACCCCCGGGCGGGCAATCGGCAGCAGTGCCGCCAGCTCGCCG
>Ga0137378_10001931_pt1 | contig 17683 bp, 10 predicted proteins | sample SagtaG_21_FD_104813 | JGI IMG/M metagenome (GOLD analysis project Ga0137378, IMG submission 104813) | Vadose zone soil microbial communities from Sagehorn Ranch, Mendocino, California, USA - Sage2_L_60_16 metaG | ecosystem: Environmental > Terrestrial > Soil > Vadose zone | place: USA... | reverse complement strand
TGCCGCGATCCGACGCGCGCGTGCGCCTCGTCGGCAACTCCGGCAGCGGCAGGCGGAGCTTCGCGATCATCGACTTCACCTGCGCCAGCTCGTCGACGCTCATGGTCTCGAAATCCTTGCCCTGCAGTACCTCGCGGGGGGAGAAGCTCAGCAGCGCATCGACCTCGATTTCCTGCGCCTGTGCATCGTCCTGTTGGTGGCGCGTCTGTGCGAGCGCATCGGCAAGGCGCGCCAGCAGCGGCGCCTCGGCTTCGTCGCGGGGAACGCGCCCGTAGACCTTGGGCAGGAGGAGCTGCAGCATGCGCTCGAGCAGTCGCGGATTGCGCCAGAAGAGCTCGAACGCCTGCTCGAACAAGGCTTGCTGCTCGTGGCGTTCGATAAGCACCGACTCGAGCGCGGCGCGGAAATCCTCGCGATTCTCGACGCCCACCGCTTCGACTGCGTCGAACGCAGCGATGACCTTCGCAGGGCCGACCGGCAATCCCGCGGCGCGCAGCACGCGCGCGAAATGCACGATGTTGGCGGCGAGCTGTTCGCGCCCCGGCAATTTCTCCACCATCGTCACGCCGACAGGCTCGCAGCCTCGTCCTGCGCCTGCGCGACCAGGCGGGACGCAATCTCGGGCGTGATCGCTCCGATGTCGTCCTGGTATTTGAGCAGAGCGCCCAGCGTGTTAGCCACGGTGTCGGGATCGAGCGAAATGCGATCCAGTGCAACGAGCGCTTCCGCCCAGTCGAGCGTTTCGGCGATGCCGGGAGATTTGAACAGATCCATGGTACGCAGCCGCTGCGTGAACGCGACGACTTCGCGCGACAGCCGCGAGTCGGCGCCGGGGACCTTGCGCCGCAAGATGGCGAGCTCGCGCGCCGCGTCGGGATAATCGACCCAGTGATACAGACAACGCCGCTTGATGGCATCGTGAATCTCGCGCGTCCGGTTGGACGTGACGATGACGATCGGCGCTTGCGCTGCCTTGATCGCGCCCAGCTCGGGGATCGTCACCTGATATTCGGCGAGCACCTCGAGCAGGTACGCCTCGAAGGGTTCGTCGGTGCGGTCGAGCTCGTCGATCAGCAGCACCGCTTTCCCGCCTTGGTCGGGCTGCAAGGCCTGAAGAATCGGGCGCCGGATGAGAAAGCGCTCGGTGAAGATATCGGTCGCCAGCGTCTTCCGGTCAACCTTGCCGCCCGCCTCGGCGAGCCTTATTTCGATCATCTGCCGGGGATAGTTCCACTCGTATACCGCCGACGCGGTGTCGAGGCCTTCATAGCACTGCAGGCGGACGAGCGGATGCTCCAATGCAGTGGAAAGCACCTTGGCGATTTCGGTCTTGCCAACACCGGCCTCGCCCTCCAGAAACAGCGGCCGCTGCATCTTGAGCGCGAGAAAGACGCTGGTCGCGAGCCGGCGGTCGGCGAAATAATCGTGGCGCTCGAGCAACGAAACGACGTCGTCGACCGACGAAGGGAGCTTGAGTGAGGACATGGTGCCGGCAGGGGATGACTTTCGCATTATAGCGTCTGGACCCCTGCGGTCCTCGCGCTCTGGTTCGAGCCGATCAGTGAAAATCCCTCGATCGCGTGACGAGATTGCCCAGCATCGGGGTCTGATCGCGCAGCCGGCCGGCGATCACATGCACCACTTCGCCTTCGCGCTCGAGCGTGCCGTAGACCGTGAGCAAATTGGAGCGCAGCAATTCCTTGCGCTGGCGCTCGGCGAGGTCGCGCCAGACAATGACGTTGACCATGCCGGTTTCATCCTCGAGGGTGACGAAGGTGACGCCGCTCGCGGTTCCCGGACGCTGCCGCCCGGTGACCAGTCCCGTGACGCGCGCGGGACGTCCGTGCGCCAGCGTTTTCAGCTCGGCGGCGGTCATCATGCGCGCGCGCTTCAGCCGCTCGCGCAACAAGGCGAGCGGGTGACGTCCGAGCGAGAGACCGAGACTCGCATAGTCGGCGACGATGTCCTCGCCTTCGCTGGGCGCGGGCAGCACGGCCTTTGCTTCGTCGATCGACGACTCCGCAAGCAGCGGCGGCATGCGCTCGATGCCGCTCACGTCCCACAACGCATTGCGGCGATGTCCGCTCAAGGAGGCAAACGCGCCTGCCGCGGCGAGCGCTCCCATGTCGCGTCGTGTCAGGTCCGCGCGCAGGGCAAGATCGGCGACGCTTTGAAATCCTCTCGCCGCTCGCGCCGCGACAACTTTTTTGCCGCCGGCTTCGGTGAGGCCCTTGACCATGCAAAGGCCCAGCCGCAACGCGGGTTGCGCAGAAGCTTGATGACGCTGGGTCCCCACTTGCGCAACCTGATAAGGCGTCATCCCGGCCGAACGCAGTGAGAGCCGGGACCCAGTGACTTTTGGCGAACGACACTGGGTTCCCGCTTGCGCGGGAACGACGGAAGATGCGTCGTCCCGGGCGAGCGAAAGCGAGGCCCGGGATCCAATTTTGTATCGGTCACTCGGTGTCCCCTCTACAAAGGTGGATAGCGGATGAAATTGGGTCCCGGCCCCCGGATCGGAGTCCGGGGCAGGCTCCGCAGGGACGACGTCTTCCAGCGTGCACTCCCATTCACTCACGCACGCATCCGCCGGCAATATCACTCCATCGTGACGCCGCAGATCCTGCGTGAGTTGTGACGGCGAATAAAATCCCATCGGCTGCGAGTTGAGAAGCGCGCAGGCAAATGCAGCCGGCTCATAATGCTTGATCCATGACGAGACGTAGACGAGCAAGGCAAAGCTCGCCGCATGCGACTCGGGAAAACCGTATTCGCCGAAGCCCAGGATCTGCTGATAGATCTGTCGCGCGAACGCTTCGTCGTAGCCGCGCTCGCGCATGCCGACGACCAGACGTTGCTCGAAATGCTCGAGCCCGCCCTTGCGTTTCCACGCCGCCATCGAGCGCCGCAGCTGGTCGGCCTCGCCCGGCGTGAAGCCGGCGGCGACAACGGCGAGCTGCATCACCTGCTCCTGGAAAATCGGCACGCCGAGTGTGCGCTCGAGCACGCTTTTAACCGCGTCGCTGGGGTACGTGACGGGCTCGAGCGATTGCCTGCGGCGCAGGTAAGGATGCACCATGCCGCCCTGGATCGGACCGGGGCGCACGATCGCGACTTCGATCACCAGGTCGTAGTAATTACGCGGCTTCAAGCGCGGCAGCATCGCCATTTGCGCGCGCGACTCGATCTGGAAAACGCCCACCGTGTCGCCGTTATCGATCATGTCGTACACCGTCGGGTCTTCCGCCGGCACGTCGGTGAGCGCGAACGGACGTCCGTAGCGCACCGAAAGCAGATCCAGCGCGCGGCGGATCGCGGAGAGCATTCCCAGCGCCAGCACGTCGACCTTGAGCAGGCCCAGCGCGTCGAGATCGTCCTTGTCCCATTCGATCACGGTGCGCTCAGGCATCGACGCGTTTTCGACCGGAACCAGATGCGACAAGGGGCCGCGCGAGATCACGAAGCCGCCGGTGTGCTGCGACAGATGACGCGGAAAGCCCAGCAGCGTGGTCACCAGTGCGAACAGCCGCTGCATCACCGGGCTGCCGGTATCGAATCCCGATTCCTTCAAGCGCGTGGGCAGCGCGTTCCTCCCATCCCACCACGCCATGGATTTCGCCAGCCGATCGACCTGCGCCAAGTCGAGCCCCAGCGCCTTGCCGACGTCGCGCAGCGCGGATCGCGGGCGGTAGCAAACGACGGTCGCGGTCAGCGCCGCGCGCTCGCGGCTGTACTTGGTGTAGATGTACTGGATCACCTCCTCGCGCCGCTGGTGCTCGAAATCGACGTCGATGTCGGGCGGTTCGTTGCGCTCGCGCGAGATGAAACGCTCGAACAGCATCTCCATGTGCGAGGGATCGACTGCGGTGATGCCGAGGCAGTAGCACACTGCGGAATTGGCCGCCGATCCGCGGCCCTGGCAGAGAATGCCCTGCTTTCGCGCGTACTCGACGATATCGTATACGGTGAGGAAAAACGCTTCGTAGCGCGCTTCGGCGATGAGCTCCAGCTCGTGCTCGATCAGGCCGCGCACTTTTTGACGCTTGTCTTCGGGAGTGCGGTCCTCGGGAAAGCGTCGGGCGTATCCTTCCTCGGTCAGCCGGCGCAAGTACGAGGTCGGCGTCTCGCCCGGGGGCACGATCTCCTCGGGATATTCGTAGCGCAATTCCTCCAGCGAAAACGTGCAGCGGCCGGCAATGGCCAGCGTTTCCTTAAGCCATGCTTCGGGATAGATCCGGCGCAGCGTTTCCAGCGGGCGCAAATGACGCTCGCCGTTGGGATGCAGCGCGTAACCCGCTTCCGCGACTGAGGTCTTGAGGCGGATCGCGGTGAGCGTGTCCTGCAGCGCGCGCCGCTCGCGCGCGTGCATGTGCACGTCGCCGGCGGCGGCAATGGACAAGCCCGTTGCGGCCGCAATCGCGACCAGCTTTTGGCAGCGCGCCGCATCGTCGGCATCGAGCAGGCGCTCGCCCGCGATCCACAGCGTCCCGGGAAAGCGGGACGCCAGCCAGCGCGCTTCATCGATGTCGGGGTCGCGTCCCGGCAGCCACAGCGCGAGACATCCCGTCACGCCGTCGGCCAGATCGGCGCGGGTCAGACGATAAGTTCCTTTCGCCGCGCTGCGCCTCCCGCGGGTGATCAGCGCGGAGAGATGGCCGTAGCTCCCGCGGTCGGTTGCCAGCAGCACGAAGCGCAGGCCGTCATCGAGCCGGAATTCGCTGCCGATGATGAGCGGCAGCTCGCGCTTCTTTGCTTCGACATGCGCGCGCACTACGCCGGCCAGCGAGCACTCGTCGGTGATCGCCAACGCCGCATAGCCGAGCTCGTGTGCGCACACGACCAGCTCCTCGGGATGCGATGCACCGCGCAGGAAGGAGAAGTTGGAAACGCAATGCAGCTCGGCGTAGGACATTAGGCGAATATCCCGTGCACGAACCATCGCCCGCCGCGATCGCGATACAACCACAGCTCGCCGCCTTTCGCGTCGTGGCCGACGAAATAATCGCGGCCGATTTCCCTGCCGTCCCACCATCCGGTTTCGATGCGCTCGGGACCCAACAACAGCTTCACTTCCGAGGATGCAGGCTCGCCTTGCAGCGCCCGCGGCTCGGAAAGAAGCCACAGCGGCCGCAGCGGTTTCGCCGATACGGGCTGCGCCGCGCCGATGGCGGCGTCGTTGCGATAAGCCCACGCAGATTCCGGGCGGTGATCGGCGCGAAGCGAAAGCGCGCGCACCGCGTCATCGCCCAGCCGTGCGCGCAGGCGCTCGACGAGTTGCGCGCCGCCTTCGTTATTTTTGCCCGCTCCCGGAAAAAAATCGCCCTCCTGGATACGCAGCGGCGAGATTTCCTCGGAGACGAGACGGATCGCCTCGACCCTGTCCGGCAGTTGCTCGCGCGAGAGCCGCTCGCGCAATACGTTGAGGATATGATCGACCTGCTGCGTGCAGGCGACGCCGAGCACGATTGCGGTTGGCTTGGCGTCCTTGTGCACGAGATCGCAGGTGAGACGGGTAACGCCCGCTCCGCGGCCGCGCAGGAACCCGGCCAGCTCGACGACGAGGCGCTTGACGGCAAACAAAAGCGCTTCGGCTTCCTCGACCGGCGAAGGCAATTCGATCTGTCCGTGATAGCGCTCCGGCGCCACGAACATCGGCCGCGCATCGGGCAGCATTCCTCTCGCGCGATCGATTTCATCGAGCAGGGATTGGCCGAAGCGGCGAGCGACGCCTTCCCGCGGCAATGCGAGCACGTCCCCGACGGTACGCACGCCGACGCCGGCGAGCGTATCCGTGAACGCCTGCGCGCTGCCGAGCAGCGTAACCGGCAGCGCCGCGAGCTCCCGCTCGAGATCGTCGCCCTGCTCGATCGCGATCGTGCGGCCGGCGCGCGCCAGGAGGCTCGCTGCTCCCGCGGTAGGCGCGGTGGCGATGACGACGGTAAAACCGGTCGCGGCCAGACTCCATTCGATGCGGTCCAGCAGCGTGCTCAAGCCCCCGAAATAATTGAGACACGCGGATATTTCCAGCAGCACGCCGGCAGGCGGCTCGATGCAGATGGTCGATGTCCACTGCCCCGCCCACAACGCGATGTTATTGAGCGCCGCGGCCTCGGCGCATTCGTCGCGCAGGTGAATCGAGATTTCAGGATCGAGCGCGAGCGCCGCGGCGATGGAGAGTCCCGCGTCGATGCCTCGCTGCTTGGCTGCATTGTTGGCGACCAGTACATCGGGGCGATGGCTCGCGCTGCTGACGACCGTCGGCGATTGCCGCGCGTCGGCGCGAGCAAAAACCGACAGAGGAAGATCGGGAAAATGCAGGCAGATCCAGAGCATTGTTGATTTCCCTTGCCCGGAAGCTCTTCTCCTTCCCCCTCAGGGGGAAGGTTGGGATGGGGGTGGTTAGTCAGCGATCGCAACCCATCCCCACCCTAGCCCTCCCCTTGAAGGGGAGGGAATCGCTCCCACCCCACCCTAGCCCTCCTCCTTCGCCAAGCTCAGAGCCTGCCCTGAGCCTGCCGAAGGGACAGGCTCTTGAAGGGGAGGGAATCGCGACGACAGCCGCGCAACGTTCTGCTTGCCCCGAGGATCGGGTACGGGAACGCGCCGCACTTCATCCGCGCGAGCGAGAGCGCGATTCCACACCAGGGCATACGGCCCTCCCACGGGATAGCGACGATTGAAGCTTGGGGGACGGTTTGCCGGTGGACGGTCGGGTTTCGAGAGCGCCCTGACGACGCCCGCGAGAGGACCACCGTCGCCTGAAGCCGGCTGCGCCGCGACATCGAGCAGCAAGGGCCTGCTCATCACGCCGCCTCGCCGCTTGAATACGTCGATATGAAGAAGGCTGCCGGCGCGCGACAGTCGAATGCGCAGCGGCGCAGGCGATGGTTGTGAAGCGCGCGCAGTTCCGCTGAAAAGAAACGCCAGCGCGCCGCCTTCCTGCGCGGCAAGCTGGAGCCGCCGCTCGCGTTGATCGCTCATCGCCGCCGGCCAGAACAGCAGACCACCCACGCTGTTCGAGCGCAGCACCTGCTCCGCCGCCCACCAGGAGTTCCGGCCACCCGCATCGATGACGGTGACGCGTCCGGGATCGATACCGCAGCCCGCAAAGGCCGGGGCGTAAGGAATATGCGGCGAACTCACCAGCACTATCGCTTCTCCCGCCTGCGCAAGCCGCTTAAGCGCGGGCATGAGCAGACGCAATTCGCCGATGCCCTCTTCATCGAAAAGCAACTCGGTGAGCGCGCTTTTGGGCCAACCCGCTCCCGGAAGCTCCCGATCGAGCGCAGGAAACCCGCTGCCGACTCCATCGTCGCTTCTCGCCAGGCGATCGCCTCGCCAAACGAGCGGGTTGTGCAATAAATCGGCGAACGCGGGTGTCATGACAGCAGACTCCCCGACCGGGTCCGCCCGGGCAAAGCCGGGACGAACGCCGGTCAGACAGGAAGCAATATTCTATCGAACGATCGTTCGATAAGTCAATATATGAGGGCCTGTCCACACTACTGCAGCCATCGACGCCGAGGCGAAGTTGATTAAAGCGACGAACATGAGTCGAGCTTTTCGAACGTGCACAAACGACGCAACAATCGTCGCGCGAGTCGTGGCGCGACTCGATCAGGTCGAACTCGAAGTTCTGCCTATTGCCGCGGAATGCGTAGCCTGTGGGAAAATCAAGGCTACCGGACGCGCTTCTGCGATCTGGCCGCATTGAAATGACACTACAAAAACTCGCCGACGCGACAGACTTGCGCGAATCGACCGTGCAGGTTCCCGAACCAGGCATCGGGCGCGTACAGCCGTACGTGCCGCGCACGCTGCACCAGCACCTTGTCGATGATCCGAACGTTCGAAGCTGGACCGAGGACGGCACGGCAGCGTTCGTCGACATCTCCGGATTCACTCAACTGTCCGAACAACTCGCGCGCAAGGGCCGCGAGGGCGCCGAGCAAATCACCGACGCCATCGGAAACAGCTTCGAGTCGATCCTTCGAGTCGCCTACGAAAACGGCGCGAGCCTGCTCAAGTTCGGCGGCGACGCGCTTCTGCTGTGGTTCGAGGGAGAAGGGCACACCACGCGAGCGTGCCGCGCGGCACTCCTGATGCGCGAGGTGCTGCACGAGGTCGGCCGGATCGAGTTGCCCGACGCCAAGGTTACGTTGCAGATGTCGCAGGGCGTGCATTCCGGACGCTTCAACTTCTTCGCGGTCGGAACGTCGCATCTCGAGCTGGTGACGACGGGTCCCGCCTGGAGCCGGCTTGTCACGCTCGAGCGAGCGGCCGAAGCGGATGAGATCTTCGTAAGCGCCGAGACAGCCGCGGCGCTTCCGGCTGAGTGTGTAGGCGAGCTCAAGGGACCCGGCCTCTTCCTGCGCCAAGCGCCTCCCGGCGATTCTGAGAAGATGTCGATACGGCCTCGCCCGTCGCTTGCCTTCGAGACGCTGGCGCACTGCCTTCCCACCGCGATCCGCGCGCACATTCTCGGCGGCGGCGGGACGCCCGAGCATCGTCCCGTCACGATCGCATTCATCCGCTTCGAGGGCACTGACACGCTGATCGACCAGCACGGCCCGGATGCGGCTGCCGATGCGCTGCATCGCCTGATGAGCGCGATCGATTCGGCCACCGAGGAGCAGGATGTGTCCTTCCTCGCCTCCGACGTCGATGCCGACGGAGGCAAGCTGATCCTGACCGCCGGCGCGCCGAAAGGAACCGGCAACGACGAAGATCGGATGCTGCTCGCGCTGCGCAAGATTGTCTCCAGCGACCTGCCGATCCCCATCCGGATTGGCGTGCACCGTGGTGCAGTGTTCGCCGGCGAGATCGGGCCCAAGTATCGCCGCACGTATACGGTGATGGGCGACGCCGTGAACCTGACCGCACGCGTGATGGCCAAGGCCGAGCCGGGCCTGATCTACGCGACGGCTGACGTGCTGGACCGTTCCAACACGCTGTTCGAAACGACCCCGCTCGAGCCGTTTGCAGTAAAGGGAAAGGCGGAGCCGGTTCAGGCGTGGTCGGTCGGCCGCCCCGAAGGCTCGAGGGCAAGGCAGGTTTCGCTGCAGCGGCTGCCCTTGACCGGGCGCAATGCCGAGCTCGGCGTGATCCGCAAGGCGTTCGCGAGCGCGCGCTCGGGAGCAGGCCGCCTGATCGAAGTCATCGGGGACGCCGGGATCGGCAAGACGCGGCTGCTCGAGGCGCTGCGCGACGCGGCGGCAGGGTTCAGCAAGCAGCACGCCACCTGCGAGGCCTACACCTCGTCGATCCCGTATGTCGTGTGGCGCGAGCTGCTTCGCGAGATGCTCGGATTCGGCCGCGACACGCCCGAAGCGGACATCGTGGAGCGAATCCGCACGGAGGTGGCAACCAAGGCGCCCGACCTTGCGCCGTGGCTGCCGCTGCTTGCGGCGGTGTTCGATGTCGAAATGGCCGCCACGCCCGAGATCCTGCAGTTGGCGGAGAGCAACCGCCGCACGAAGCTGCACGAAACTGTGGCCCGGTTCCTCGAGGCCGTGGTGCCCGACAAGCTGCTAGTCGAGATCGACGACGTGCACCACATGGATGAGGCCTCGGCCGAACTCCTGACGCACCTGACGGGCGGGCTCGCCGCGCGGTCGTGGCTGTTCGCGGTTGGGCGCCGCCCTTCAAAGACCGGATTCGAGGCGCGCGAGGCGCCCGAGGTGGTCCGCGTCGAACTCAAACCGCTTGCGCCGCAGGATGCACTGCGGCTGGCGCAGCTCGCAGCCGAGAAGAGTCCGCTCCCGGCGCACGCCCTCGAAGTCGTCGCGAATCGATCCGGGGGCAATCCGCAGTTCCTGCGCGACTTGCTGCGCTCGGCAATCGAATCCGGCGGCGTCGCGGACCTGCCCGACTCCGCCGAAGCGGCCACGATGACGCAGATCGACACGCTGCCGCCGGAGGATCGCGCGCTGGTGCGTCGCGTCGCAGTGTTCGGCCTCACGTTCCACCCGCGAATGGTGTCGTGGCTCTACACCGAGGAGGACGGCCCGGCGCCCGACGCGGCCGCGCTGGACAAGCTGCGCGACCTGTTCCACGAGGAGCCCGACGGATACCTGCGATTTCGCCAGACGTTGCTGCGCGACTCCGCCTATCAGGGGTTGCCGTTCAAGCTTCGGCGCCGGCTCCACGGCGCGGTCGCGGCGCGACTCGAGGAAGAGATGGATTACCCGGAGGAAGCAGCAGGCACCCTCTCGCTGCACTACTTCGAAGCAGGCGAGTTCCAGCCAGCCTGGCGGTACGCCACGGTCGCCGCGAAGAACGCAGAAGGGGTCTATGCCTACGTCGAAGCCGCCGGACTTTACTCGCGCGCGTTGGAAGCCGGACGCCAGCTCACGAATCTCGGGCAGCAGGAGCTTGCCGCAGTGCACCTGGCCATTGGGGATGCATGGTTCCGCGCAAGCGACTTTCGCAAGGCGCTCGCAACCTACACGGCTGTCCGGCCGCTGGTCGCGAGCGACCCGCTCGCGGAGGCCGGCGTGTTACTCAAGCTCTCACACGCGGAGGGGAGGCTCGGCAAGTATACCGAGGCGCTTCGCTGGGCCGAGGAGTCCCGCAACCTCGCGCAACGCGTGCCGGGCCCAGAGGCCCTCCGGCAGGTCGCGCGCTCGCGTGCCCGCTACGCGATGGTCCTTCAAAGGGAAGGCCGCACTGCGGAAGCGCTCGAATGGGCCGAGCGGGCGGTAGCCGACGCGGAGACCGCCGACGACCCGGAAGCACTCGGAGATGCGTACGTCGTGATGGGCTGGGCCTACGGCGAGCTTAGCAAGGAAGGAGCGCAACAGTTCATGCAGCGTTCGCTGGAGGCCTATCAGCGGGCAGGAAACATGGTAAGGGAGGCCGCGCTTCTGTCCGATCTCGGCGTCGTGTGCCAGTGGGAAGGCCGTTGGGACGAGGCACTGTCGTACTACGAACGCGGTCGCGGCGCGGCGCTGAAGATCGGCAACACAGTTAGTGCGCAACTGGCGCACGTCAACGTCGCCGAAATCCTCACCGACCGTGGCGAGTGGGCGGAGTCCGAGGCGCTCCTGCTGGAGACGCTGCCCTTTTGGAAGGCGTCGCAATTTCGCTACTTCCTGGCCGCCTGTCTTTCGCAGCTCGGACGAGTGTCGCTGCGCCTTGGTCGCCTCGACGAGGCGCTCAGCCGCCTCGAAGAGGCCAGGGCGAACTTCCTGCAGGTCGGAGCGGAGAACGAGCTCCCGCCCACCGATGCGCGTATCGCGGAGTGCCGCCTAGCCATGGGGAATCCGGACGCCGCCCTCGAGCTGGTGCGCAGCATGCTCGGCCGCGCAAGCGAATCGAATGGGATAGCCAGGGTGGTGCCGCTGCTGGAGCGCATACAAGGGCATGCGTTGCTCCAACAGGGCGATCTGTGGAGCGCGCGCGACGCGCTGGAAGCGAGCCTCGCTGCAGCGAGGGAACGGCGCAACCTCTTCGAGGCGGCTCTGACCATGCTCTCGCTGATCGAGCTGGATCGCCTGGAGGGTATCGAGCCGCCCCTCGAGATGGTGACCGAGAGCCGCTCCCTGCTTGCAAGCCTCAAGGTCCGGGCGGTCCCGCCCGTACCACTTCCGCCGCGATAGGGCGGATGCGGAAACGCGGAGCGGCCCCGAGGGGCCGCTCCCGTCTTCAGCAACCCAAGGGCTGACTATTCATTTACATAGCCGTCTGCCCGGTCGATGATCTTGAACCAGACCTGGATATAAGGCCCGGGGGTCAAGCCGAAAATGTTGCCAGCGGTGAGCGTCATCGACGTCCAACCCGTGTTCGCGATACACATCAGCGCAGGTTGGCCTGCCTGGTACTGAGGATACTGTGCCGCAGGATACGTCGCGCTGTTCTGGAAGAGCGGAACGTAGGGAAAGGTCGGCAAAACATTCGCGCCGTTCACATCGTCGTCCAGGCACGCGAAAGCCGGAACATAGTCAGCCGGGTAGTTCGGTGTGCCGCCGGGGCCCGTAAATGGCACCGTCGTCGCCCACGCGAGTTTCGGTTGCGTATTCGGCCACGCGCCGCTGGGGGGGCTGCCCGGGTAGGGTATCGGATTGAACACCACGACATACTCTGCCGATATTTGCTGAGCGCCCTTGTTCCCCGCGATGAAGCTCGCAGTGTTATTCGTGCTGCTGAAATTGAACTGGTACGGGACCAGCGTGCAATTGAGGTCCCCCGCCCAGTTGTTGCCGCGCACGATGCCCCAATTGGCTTGACCTTCGAAACCCGACTGCGTGAGGACGAGGCTGCCGTAAGAGCCGCCGGTGTTATTGCCGGTAGCGCAACCCAGAACGCCAGTGCAGCCGTCGATCGTAGTGGCGGTCGAATATGGCTGAGTCTGGGTGGTGTTGTCGTCGAACGGTGTTCCGCCAGAGAGCGAGTTACCCGTGCTTGCGTAACCTGTCCATATCTCCGGGGTGCAAGCGCTGAGATTGCTCGTCACCGCGAGGTACAGGCAGAAATGACCGGACGGCTTGACGCCGGTGAGGTTGTTGAGCGAGATCGCACCGGTTGAGGTCGGCGCCGCCCCCGTGTACGTCGGCGCGGTCGGGCACGACACCGTGGTCTGGCTGGGGGTCGTGTTGACGGAGTTGGTTTGAATAATCTTCCAACTCACGTCCGTCGGGACCGAGACCTGAATCGACTTCATCACCGAATTCGCCCCGTTTGGCGATTGGTTCGCGAAGTCCAGCAGCAGCACCGAGGTCGTTCCCGACGGTATGACGTTGCCGATCGAGGTCCCGGAACCCGTGAACGTACTTGCGTACAAAGTAAATAGCTTGTCCGCAGCGCTTGCCGGCATGGCGAACGCGGCAAGCATCAGCACCATAAAGAAACCCAGAACCTTGCGCATGCCATTCATTGCGTATCTCCCCAGAGACGTTGACCAACGTCCAAACGAAAGCCGCGGCAAGTGGTTGGCACTCGGCCGCAGTGGATTCGTGTAGACAAAGCGAGCCATACTTGTACTCTCGTTCGCGTCCTTGTCAAGAAGGTCGGAGCGCGCGCTCGCGCTGTAGACCGCAAGGCATCGCGACGCCCCGACGCTGCCGCATCGTTTCAGAGGGGCGCGATGCTCTTCCGGATCGGCGACAGTGGGAAAGCGCGTTAGCTGTGGGCTGCAATTCGCGCCCCGGCTCGGTTACCCGATCGAGCGCGCCACTCCTTCGGCTCAGCGTTGACATACTTCAAACCACCGGCATATGGAGCAGCACGACGATGCCCGCGCAGACGATCAGGCCGACGCCCAGCGGCGTTCGCAGCCGCTTGCCGCTCCGGAGGTTCTTTTCTGCTGCCATGACCGCTGCCAGCGCCAGCATCCACCCGATGCTTCCGGTACCGACGACGAACATCAGCAGCATCAAGGCCCAGCAGCAGCCGATGCAGAACACGCCGTGATCGAAACCGAGACGCAGCGCCTCGCGTCCCGGCGCCGTGCCGCGCCAGCGCTCGACGATGAACCCGAATGGCGTGTGACATTTTTCCAGGCAGCGGTACTTGAGCGCGCTGAACTGGAAAATGCCCGCGATTCCCAGCACGAATGCACCGACCGCCCAACCGTTGAAGTCGATCCACGCAAACTTTGCGGCGAAACCCAGCAGCGCTCCATCGACGATATGCGCGAGAAGGCCGAAGCCTGTCCACGCCGCCAAATATCCGATCACCACGAGCCGCAGCAGGTGATTCTGGTCGACTCGTCCCGCGGTGATGCGACGAAACATTTCCAGGATGGGCAGCGTCGTGGGTAGCATCATGGCCGCGATCATGAGCACCCAGCCGCCGGCGTAGAGCGCGGCGGGGACGAACCACTCGCCCTGGGGAAACGCTCGGCAGAGCGCCGCCAGTGCGCCCTCGGCCCATCCGCCGTGGTTGAGGTAGCGCGCGTAGGGACTCGCGGACCAGAGCCACAACGTGAGCCACGCACATGCGACCAGGCCGGTCACGAGCATGCGAAACGCGACTCGCCCGTCGTCGCCGAGTCGGCGCGCGCGCGGCGTTGCTTCAGCGCGCTGCGTAAGCCAAGTCATCTTCGAAAGAAAATCGCCGCGCCGGCTGCGGCCGGCGCGAGCAGCCGATCAGGCGTCGAAAACGAATGTGCTCTGCAGCGCGTTGTGATTCGCGAGCTCGATATCGATGCCGAGCTTCTCGACCTTGGATTTGTAGCGCGGCGCCTTGCCTACGTACACGGGCGCTCCGGGCACGGTTGAAAATACCGTGTCGGTGAGCGTGGTCGTCTTGCCGGCGGCGCTCTGGTACGGCACGAGTTCCGCGTAACCTGCATCGCCCACCTTGAGCGTGCCTTTGGCGCCCTGCACGTCGAAGGTGATGGGAACGCTCTCGACCGATACGATTTCGCCGATGAGCTTCGCAAGATCGGCGACCGGCCCGCCGAGCTTCCCGGTGTAAACACTCAGGATTGCGTCTTTCTGTTGCGGCGACGCCTTGTCGTCGACGTAGACGGCCGCTCTCCAGTTGCCCTGCAGGATATTGCCCGGTATGAAGGCGATCACCGCGATCGTCCTCCCCGCGATGTCGACGCCGTTGATCTGGCCTTTGTCGAAGCGCCAGGCGACGATGGTCTTGCACGTCTTGAAATCGGGATCCTCACCGATCCAGCACGGGCAGAGCACCCGGCAGTTGCAGACTTCCAGCAAGCGTCCCTCAAGGTGATAGGCCATGACCACCTCCAATGTTGTTTATCGACGGAATGACCGGCTGCGCGAGTTGCGGTCCATGACTAGCGTACTCCTGCCTGCACTCGATCTCCAGCATGAATATTCACGCTAGCGCCGGCCGCCGGCGAGTTGGATCGAGCGCGGGTGCCGCCGCAGTTTCGCCATCGCATAGATTCCGAAGGCAGGTCCCAGCGCCAGCGGCGCGAAGGCGTAGCGCCAGGTCAACGCGTCGACCAGGTACGGCATGAGATGGATCGTCACCAGCGTGAGCGTGAATCCCATCGCGGTTTGCAGGCTTAGCATGGTGCCGACCCACGGCGGAGGCGAGAGCTCGGCGATGGACGCCGAGAATTGCGCCGAGTCGGCAACGATGCTGATGCCCCACACAATGCATAGCGCGGTGAGCGCCCAGGGCGCGCCGCCGAAGAGCAGGCCCACCGTCGCCGCGCAACTGCCGCTGATCGCCATGGCAAGAATGGTGATGGTCGTGCGGCCGACGCGGTCGGCGAGCAATCCAGCGACCACTGCACCGATAGCCCCCGAACCGACGGTCGCGAAAGCAACCAGCTTGGCCGCCAGCGAAGCCGCTTCAGGCGGCATCACCATGCGAAAGCTCGCCAGAAGAAACACGCCGATCCAGGCCCACATCGCATACAGCTCCCACATGTGGCCGAGGTAACCCATGTTCGCGAGCCGCAGAGGCGCGTCGCGCCATGCGACGAGCAGCAGATGCGTATTAAAAGGCGGCGTGGGCTTGCGATTGGGCCCGATGCGAACCAGGTTGATGAGCGCCGATGCCGCGAGCGCGCTGCCCGACGCCGCGGCCAGGGTGATCCACCAGTCGAGGCCGCCGAGCGCGCTGAAAAGATGCGGCGACGCCGACCCCAGCGTCAACGCACCGACGAGCAATCCGACCATGAAGCCCATGTCGTCCCTGGCCCAGGTTGCGGCGAGCTTCATGCCAACGGGATACACGCCGGCCATGCACACACCGGTGATGAAACGCAGCGTCGGCGCGACCACCGATCCCGGGTCGACGACCAGCAGCAGCGCATTCGCTGCCGCGCCGACAAACGCGGCGCCCGCGAAAAGGCGGCGCGAATCGATACGATCGGCAAGCCCGAGCAGCGCGCTTGCGAGACAGCCGACGACAAAGCCCGCCTGGACGCTGCTGGTGAGCACCGCTTGGGCGAAGTTGGACAGGCCGTACTCGGCGACCAGCGCCGGAATGACTGCGGACGCGGAAAACCACAGCGCCATCGCCGCAAGCTGGCAGAGCGCGATGAGCGCAACCGAGACGGTTTTGGCGGCGAACGATGGCGGCCGTGCCGCGATCGCTTGCCTGCTCATGAGCGCAGGCGCCGCAAGCGATCGGCGGCGGCGAGCAGCGTTTCGTCGCGCTTGGCGAAGCAGAAGCGGATGACCCGATGATCGGTGCCATCCCGATAGAACGCCGAGAGGGGGATCGTCGCCACGCCGATCTCTTTGACCAGCCGCTGCGCAAACGCCTGCGCGGGCTCGTCGCTCACCCGATCGTAGCGCGCGAGCTGGAAATAGCTCCCTCTGCACGCAAGCAGCTCGAGCGGCGTGTCGGCAAGCGCGGAATGCAGCAGATCCCGCTTCGCCGTGAAAAAAGCCGGCAGCGTTTCATAGCGCTCAGGCTCGCGAAGAAACTCGGCCAATGCATGCTGCACCGGGCTGTTGACCGTGAATACCGTGAACTGATGCACGCGGCGGATCTCGGCGCTGATCGCGCGCGGCGCCAGCGCGTAGCCGACTTTCCAGCCCGTCGCGTGAAAGGTCTTCCCGAACGAGCCGATGACGATGCTGCGGCGGCTAAGCTCGCTGTCCCGCGCCAGGCTTTCGTGGCGCGCGCCGTCGTACACCATGTGCTCGTAGACCTCGTCGCTCACGATCAGGATATCGGTTCCGCGCGTGAGCGCGGCGAATCGCATGAGATCGTCGGACGAAAGCACGCTGGCGCCGGGATTGTTCGGCGAGTTGACCACGATCATCCGCGTGTGCACAGTGATCGCCGCCGTGAGCGCGGGCCAGTCGATCGAGTAACCCGGAAACGTGAGCGGCAGCGTCACCGGCGTCGCGCCGGAGAGGCGCACGGCGGGCACGTAACTGTCGTAGGCGGGCTCGAACACGATGACTTCGTCGCCCCGATGAGCCAGTGCCTGGATCGACGTGAAAATCGCCTGCGTCGCGCCGGTGGTGACGGTGACTTCGTGCTCCGGGTCGTACGCGTGACCGTAGAGACGCGCCACCTTGGCCGCGATCGCTTCGCGCAGGCGCATGACGCCGGGCATCAGCGGATACTGGTTGTGTCCGGCGCGCATCGCGGCGTCGACCAGATCGATCAGCGCAGGATCGATCGCGTAATCGGGAAATCCCTGCCCGAGGTTGACGGCGCCGTGCTCCTGCGCGAGCGCCGACATGACGGTGAAGATGGTCGTGCCGGTTGCAGGCAGCTTGGAGCGAATCTTGAGCACTATTGAGCGGAATATCGCGGCGATCCGGGGGCTGGTCGATGCGCTTGGGTTACGCGGCCAACGGCGAAGTGTAGCAGTCGTCGCGATTCGCCGCGAAGGTCGTACACTTGGCGGAATTACACCGCGAGAGCAGCATGACGATGCGATCTCAAGCCGCGCGGCGCGACCCCGCCATCCTCGGCCTCATCGGCAATACGCCGCTGGTCGAAATCACGCGTCTGGACACCGGGCCTTGCCGCCTATTCGTCAAGCTCGAGAGTCAGAACCCGGGCGGCTCGATCAAGGACCGCATCGCGCTGGCGATGATCGAAGCCGCCGAGCAGGATGGGCGGCTTTCGGCCGGCGGCACCGTGGTCGAAGCGACCGCCGGCAATACCGGCCTCGGCCTCGCGCTGGTCGCGCGCGCCAAGGGGTATCGCGTGCTTCTGGTGATCCCAGACAAGATGTCGGCGGAGAAAGTGCTGCACCTCAAGGCGCTAGGCGCGGAGATCAGGATGA
>Ga0137378_10001930_pt1 | contig 17685 bp, 6 predicted proteins | sample SagtaG_21_FD_104813 | JGI IMG/M metagenome (GOLD analysis project Ga0137378, IMG submission 104813) | Vadose zone soil microbial communities from Sagehorn Ranch, Mendocino, California, USA - Sage2_L_60_16 metaG | ecosystem: Environmental > Terrestrial > Soil > Vadose zone | place: USA... | reverse complement strand
TCCGTCCACGTCCTGCCCGCTGCCTAGATCGTGATAAGCGAAGCTGAATGGCAGAAATGGATTCTCCACCTCCGAGGCCTGACCCCAAGCAAAACTTTCTTGCCAGTTGCGCGCCTCAGCGGTCGCCGCTTCCACTTTTCGGAGGAAGTCGCTGAAGCATATCTCCGCGGAAAGCTCCATGCGGATCGGAAGAGAGCGCGCCAGGGGGCCAAGAGCACTGGATAATTCCTCATAGCGCCGGCCATCAAACTCGCACCCGGTCGTGGTATCTGGAACATCCGTCAGCCGTGACAGGAGCGCGTTCCAGGCGCCGAGAAGGACCACTTCGGGAGAAGTCTCGATTTGCGAGGCAAAGGTCACGACTCGTTTTGACAATTCTGGAATCGCTACCACTGTTGAAGCAAACGAGAACTGCTTGTCGTCTTTCGTTTCCAGAGGCAAGGCACACGATTGCAGCGCGGCGAAATCAATATTCCGGCAAGAGCTTCGCCAGAAGTCTCGTCCGGCTTTGGTCTCCTCGCTGGCCAGCAATTCGTTCTGCCACTCGACCAGGTCAGCGTATTGCATGACCCCGTCCGGCACCGGTTCGGATTCGCCGCCGTATCCAGCCGCAATCTCGCGAAATAGATTTTTCAGGGTTTCGTGATCGGCGCAGAAGACGGGTACGGTGAGCGCAAGTTTGTATCCACCGGCGCCAGTCGCTACCAGCAGCGCGCGCGGAGTGTGATCTCCTTCAGCATTCAGTAGGGAATCGCGCTCGCGGAGCAACAGATCCTCAATGTCGGACTTGTCCCCGAGAGCCTGCTCAAAATGAAACGCCGCTTCTTCCCGAATCACTTGAAAGGGCAGCTTGATTCCAGTCTGCCGCCGCAGCCCGGTGCGAAGAATTTCGTATTTCGAAACCGCCTGCTGCAGCGTTTTTTTCAACCTGGCTACATCCAGCGGTCCTTCGAGAACGATGGCGCACTGAGCAAACTGCTGCGCGCCGCGTCCATGCTCCAACCAGGCGCGTTCCTGCTGTGCGGAAAGCCGGAAAGCGGCTGTCGCCAATGACGATGCTGCTGAGGATGAAGGATCGGATGCCATGACTCTTGTGTAACTAATTCTGCCAGCATCATGCCCGGCGAGCATGTTACTTGCGTGACCTAAACCTCAGCTATCACCTTGCGGCGGGCCTTCTTTAATTTCGCCAGCCCGGCTTCCTGGAAAGTCTTCTGTTCGGACCCGCGGTTCTGTTTCTCGGCCTCATCGAGTGCGGCAAAGATCTGGCGCAATTTTATTTCGGGATCAGCACACACAGTCTTCAGCAGATGCTCGTAACGGTTCGCCATGCGTGCGATGGTGCTGGCATCAAACAGATTCGGGTTATACACCCACATGGTCGAAGGGTCGCGCTCTGGGTTATTCACAAACATGACCAGGTCGAAGCGCGAAGAACCGCTAACGCCCAGCGGCTCCAGTTTCAGGCCGCCGAATTCGCCGATCATTTGAGGCGTATTTTGCATCACGAAGAGAACCTGCACTAGCGGGTTGTGCGTGAGACTGCGTTCCGGCCGCAGATCCTCAACCAGTTTGTCGAAGGGAACATCCTGATGGGCCATGGTTTCCAGTGAAACTTCACGCACCTGCTGAAAGAATTCGGTGAACCTGGCTTCAGGGTCGAGCCGCGCTCGTATGGGCAATAGATTAACGAAGAATCCGATCAGCTTTTCGGTCTGAACCCCATTGCGGTTCGCTAAGTCAGTTCCGATGACAATGTCGTTCTGACCAGACAATTTGGCCATCAATATCTGAAACCCGGCCAGCAAAGCCATGAAGAAGGTGCCTCGCTGCTGGCGGCTCAACCCTCGCACCGCGCTGGCCAAGGCTTCCGGAACCGGCTGGCGATGCTGTGCTCCCCAGAATTGTTCTGTAGCCTTACGTTGTCGGTCGGTTGGCAGCTCCAGCACTGGCGGCGCACCCTCTAACTGCTGCCGCCAGAAAGCAAGCTGCTTATCCAGCATGTCGCCCGACAGAAATTCGCGCTGCCACACCGCGTAGTCGGCATATTGAATTTCCAGTTCCGGCAACGGTGAAGGCTTGCCCTGCAAGTTCGCTTCATATAGCGTCGCCATCTCCTGCGCCAGCACGCCCAGCGACCAGCGATCGCTGATGATGTGGTGCGTATTCAAAATCAGCGCATGATCCCTCTCTCCGATCTTGATCAGCAGCGGGCGCAGTAGCGAGCCGGCCGCCAGATCGAAAGGCTGCTGTATCTCTGCAGTCGCCAGCCTGCGCGCCTCGGTTTCGCGCGCTTCGAGTGTGGGCAGATGGCTGGCATCGAGCATCTCTAGCTTCAGTTCCAGCGAAGGCGCAATCACTTGCACCGGCTGGTGGTCCGAAGTCTGGAAGGTGGTCCGCAACGACTCATGCCGCCGCACAATTTCGTTCAAACTCTTTTCTAACGCTTGCGGATTGATCGGCCCCTTCATGCGGGTCACGTAGGCGACGTTATAGAGCGGATTGCCTGGCTCGAGCTGATCCAGGAACCACAACCGCTGCTGCGAGAAGGAGAGTGGAATGGGTTTCTCGCGAGAAGCACGGCGCATCGGCGGAGTGGCTTCGATTCCTGCCTGCCTTTTAGCCAGCGTCGCGATCCGCTCCGCGAGACCCGCGACCGTGGGCGCTTCGAACAAGGCCCGCAGCGGCAATTCAATCTTGAAAGCTTGACGTATGCGGGAAACCACTTGTGAGGCCAGCAGCGAGTGTCCGCCGAGAGCGAAGAAGTCGTCGTGAATTCCCACCGGCTGGAACTTCAAGACATCTGACCAGATGCCGGCCACCACTTCTTCTTCCGGCGTCCTCGGAGTCAAATACTCGCCCTGCAGCCCCGAACGCAAGTATTCCGGCGCGGGCAGGTTCTTGCGGTCTACTTTCCCGTTGGGAGAAAGCGGCAGTTTCTCCATCTGCACCCACGCCGACGGGACCATATATTCCGGCAAGCGCTCGCCGGCCCAGTCGCGCAACTCCGCCGGGCTCACCTGCTGATCAGACTCTGCCACGAGGTAAGCCACTAGCCGCTTGTCCCCCGGAACGTCCTCGCGCGCGATGACCACGCTCTGCTTCACAGTGGAATGTGCGCCAATCACGGCCTCGATCTCGCCCAGTTCGATTCGGTATCCGCGCAGCTTTACCTGTTGATCGGCGCGTCCCTGGAATTCAATACGTCCATCCGCCAGAAAGCGCGCGACGTCGCCAGTGCGGTACATTTTCCGGTCCGCTGAAGCCGAAAATGGATCGTTAACAAATTTTTCTGCATTCAGCTCAGGACGATTCAGATATCCGATTGCAACCCCATCGCCGCCAATATAGATTTCCCCGTACATGCCGGCCGGGACGGGCTGCAGGTTGAGATCGAGGATGTAAACCTGCGTGTTCGCGAGAGGTTTGCCGACCACCACCGGTTCCTCGGGCGAGGTGAAGTGATGATAAGTGGACCAGACCGTGGTCTCGGTCGGGCCATAGAAGTTGTAAAGCGATGCGTCCGCCGTCAATAGCCGGCTGCAGAGTTCGCGTGGGAGCGGTTCGGCTCCAATCACTCGCTTCAGTCCTTTACCGCTGAATCCTGCTTCTAGCAGCAGCCGCCAGGTCGTGGGCGTCGCGTGCACAATCGTCGCCCCGGTTCTCTGTAGCAGGGCTGAGAGTTCCTCTCCGTCGGCCGCCAGGTCCTTTCCGCCGATCACAACTCGACCACCCGACACCAGCGCCAAATAAAGTTCCGGGATGCACATGTCGAACGCAAAGGAAGCCAGCGCCGGGAAAACATCGTCCGGCCCAATACGTAGTTCGCACGCCATGAAGGTGAGCAGATTGACCACTGCCCGATGCGGAATCTGCACTCCTTTCGGCCGTCCGGTTGAACCCGATGTGAAAATAACGTAGGCGACATCTTCAGCCATGGCGGTCTTGCCCAGATTGGCCATGCTCTCGCCCGCAATGCTCGCCCATTCAGTGTCAATGCATAAAATCTGCTCCTGGTGCTCGGGCAGTCGTGACTGGAGCCCATGCTGCGTGAGAAGTACGGGCACCTGTGCGTCCTCAAGCGTCAGTCGAATCCGCTCGGCGGGATACGCCGGGTCAAGCGGCACATACGCCGCGCCTGATTTCTGAATTCCCAACAGCCCGACGATCATTTCAATGGAGCGTTCAACGAATATCCCGACACGTTGTCCGGGCCCTGCTCCACGCTTACGAAGTGCCCGCGCCACGTGGTTCGCGCGCTGGTTCAGTTCACCATAGGTAATCTGCCGGTCTTGACTCTCCGCCCCGCCGGGCTGAATACAGGCGACGGCCTCCGGGCGTTGCTCGGCCTGGAGTTCGATCAGTTCGTGCAGGCAGAGGCCTCGCGGGTAATCCGCTTCGGTCGCGTTCCACTCAACCACAATCTGCTGGCGCTCGCGTTCCGTCAGCAGCGGAAGCTGCGAAAGCCTGAGCTTCGGATTCGCAACTGCTGCTTCCAGCAGGACCCTGAAATGCTCCCCCATCCGCTCTATCGTCGCGGCATCGAAAAGATCGGTGCTGTACTCCAGACGCCCCGTGATCTCTTCCGGCATTTCCTGCATGGAGAGGAACATGTCGCCTTTAACCGTCTTAAGCCCGCTGGAAACGTGTTTCCACCCCAGTGCGTCAAGCTTCGGTGTCTCCACCGCCGCATTCTGCAAAACGAAATAAACCTGAATGAGCGGACTGTGGCTCAGGCTGCGCTCCGGCCGCAGCTCTTCCACAAGTTTTTCAAACGGCATGTCCTGATGCGCGTAGGCGCCCAATGCTGTCTCTTTCACCCGCTCCAGAATTTCCCAGAAGCTGGGGTCGCCGGAAAGTCGAGTGCGCAGGGGCAGAGTGTTCAAAAAGAATCCGATGACGTTCTCCAGGTCCGGATGCGCGCGATTCGCCACTGCGGTGCCAACCACCACGTCGTCTTGTCCGCTATACCGCGAGAGCAGTGCCTGGAATCCAGCCAGCAGAGTCATAAACAGCGTCGCGCCTCGCTCCCGGCCCAAGCGGTTCAGCTTGTCGGCAAGTTCCCGCGGAAGGGAAAGGGAAACAGCGCCTCCATGGGAACTTTCGACCGCTGGGCGCGGCCGGTCCGTCGGCAGTTCCAACACCGGAGGCGCGTTCCTGAGATTGTCTTTCCAATACGCCAGTCGCTTTTCGATCACTGCGCCGCGTAGCCACTGGCGCTGCCACACCGTATAGTCGGCGTACTGCAGCGGTAGTTCTGGAATCGCCGCTGTTTTGCCTTGGATACTCGCTCCATACAGGCGTGCCAGTTCGCGTACCAGAATGCTGATCGACCAGCGGTCACTTATCACGTGGTGAATGTTGAGCAGCAGGTAGTGGTCTGGTTCTCCCAGTCGCAAGAGTACGGACCGCAACAGCGGCGCTTGGGTCAAATCAAATGGACGATTAGCGTCTTCTGCAATCAGCCGCCTGGCTTCGGTTTCCCGGATCTCCGGATCGAGACTCGATAGGTCAATTTTCCTGAACGGGACGCGTACCCACGGCTGAATGATCTGTACCGGCTCGTCCCCTTCGGAACGGAAAGAAGTTCGCAGGCTTTCCTGCTGCTGTGCAATGAGGTCGAGGCTGCGCTGAATTGCATCCGCATCCACTGGCCCGGTGATCTTTATCGTGTACGCAAGGTTGAACGCTGGGCTGTCCGGCTCGAGTTGATCGAGAAACCACAGCCGCTGCTGCGCCGACGAAGCCGGAAGCGGTTTCCCGCGTGATGCCCGCGTGATTGCCGGAATCTCCAGGCCGGGCTTGCCAGCTTGAATTTGCTGGGCCAGGCTCTCCAGTTTCGGCGCTTCGAACATGGCCTTGAGCGGAATTTCAATCTCAAAAGCCTGTCGCAAACGCGAGATCACCTGCGCTGCCAGTAACGAGTGTCCGCCCAGCGCGAAGAAATCACTGTCTACACTTACCCGCTCAAGATGTAGCACGTCGGCCCAAATTGCGGCGACGCGCTCTTCTGTGGGTGTTCGCGGGGCAACGTAGCTCACGGCGGCAATTGCTCCAGCTTCTGGCGCGGGCAAGGCTTTGCGGTCCACCTTGCCGTTCGGAGTGAGAGGGAAACTGCTCAGTTGCACGAACGCCGACGGAACCATGAACTCCGGAAGGCTCCGTTTCAGGTGCTCGCGGAGCGCGTCTTCGTTGGGTTTCTCGCCCTGGGCAGGAGCCAGGTAGGCAACCAGACATTTCATCCCCGGCTCATCCTCGCGCGCCATCACCAGGCATTGCCGCACGCTCGGATGCTTCGCCAAAACTGCTTCAATCTCCCCCAACTCAATGCGGAACCCGCGCAGCTTTACCTGATTGTCAAGCCGACCCAGGTATTCGAGATTCCCGTCCGGCAACCAGCGGCACAGATCGCCGGTCCTATACATCCGCGCATTCGTCGCAGCGGTGAACGGATTGGCAACAAATCGCTCAGCGGTTAGATCTGGACGCCCGAAGTAACCTCGCGCCAGTCCTGCTCCTGCAAGATAAAGTTCTCCCGGAATCCCGATTGGCAACGGGTTTCCATGCTTGTCGAGTACATAGGCCTGGGTATTCGTCAGCGGCTTACCGACCGTGACCAGGTCGCCACGATGCGTAAGCGTGTAAGTGGAATAGGTTGTGTCCTCGGTCGGCCCGTAAAGGTTGTAGAGTTTCTCCACCGAGGTTGACGAATAAACTTCGTTGACCAGCGTCTCGGTCAACGCTTCGCCGGCAAGATTGATGGCTTTCACCGATTCTGGCACTGCCTTCATCCGTACCAACTCAGCCATCGCGGAAGGCACTGTGTTGATCAGAGTGACTTCGTCTTTCGCCTCGGCCGTTGGCAGGAACAACGCGTTCTGCACCACGATGACTTTTCCGCCTACGCTCAGCGGGACGAACATCTCGAAGATAGAGAGATCAAAGCACACCGACGTCGAGAGTAGTACGCCGGCTAGCTCTTTCGGGGTGAATACGGTCCGGGCCCAGTGCACAAATGTAGCCGCGCTGCGATGCTCGAGCGCCACCCCTTTCGGCCTGCCCGTTGATCCAGAGGTGAACAGAACGTAAGCCAAGTTTTCTGGCTTCACTGCCGAAACTGGATTCTTACCGGATTCCCGCGCAATCTCCGGCCAGTCGGCATCTACGCAAACGATCTTGGCCGCCGTGCCGGAAAGTTCCCCAGTGAGAGATTTCTGGGTCAGGACAATGGGAGCCTTCGCGTCTTCCAGAATCGTGGCAATGCGGTCCGGTGGGTAGCTGGGATCGAGCGGCACATATGCCGCTCCGGATTTGAGCACTCCCAAAATCGCCGCCAGCAGGTCCGGGGTCCGCTCCATGAAAACGCCCACCAAAACATCTGGCGCCATGCCCAGCTTCATCAAATTGTGCGCGATCTGATTAGCACGAGCATTCAGTTCGCCATAGCTGACGCGGTCTTTACCGCACACGAGAGCGGTCGCTTCGGGTACGTGCGCGGCCGACGCCTCGAAAAAATCTTGCAGTCGAAGCCCAGAAGGGAATTCCGCTTCGGTAGCGTTGAATTCCATCAGAACGTTCTGCCGCTCTTCCTCTCCAAGCATTGTCAGCCGGGAAATCCGTTGTTCGGGGTGAGCGGCTGAAGCTTCCAGTAGCCGCTGAAAGTGTCCCAGAGCGCGAGCGATGGTTGCGTCCTCAAAAAGATCGGTGCTGTATTCTGCCCGTATCATCAGGCCTTCCGGCACTTCGATCGCGAACCACGACATATCGAAAATCGATGTCCCCGGATGAATTGGCATCCGCTCGAGTTTAAGTCCGGGCAGCTGTAGCGCCTGCATGGGGGCATTCTGCAGCGCGAACAGCACCTGGAAAATCGGGCTGTAGCTCAAGCTGCGTTCGGGTTGAAGTTCTTCGACGAGTTTCTCAAACGGAATGTCTTGATGCGCGTAAGCCTGCAAACACACTTCTTTCACGCGCGCGACCAGTTCCCGGAAGCTGGGGTCGCCCGACAAATCGCCGCGCAACGCCAGCGTATTCACAAAAAATCCAATCAGCGGCTCCAGCTCCGCAAAACTGCGGTTCGCAATCGGCGAGCCTACTACGATGTCTTCCTGCCCAGAGTACCGGGCCAGCAACGTCTGAAATGCCGCCAGTAGGGTCATGAAGAGTGTGACCCCTTCGTTCCGGCTGAGCGCAGTGAGCTTCTCGATCAACCCGCGCGGCAGAATGAGTGATTGCATCGCTCCGCGCATCGACATCTGGGCCGGACGTGGATTGTCGGTCGGCAGTCCCAGCACCTGGGGCGCTGCGGCCAACTGCTGTTTCCAGTAATCCAGTTGCGCGCCCAGGACTTCGCCCTGCAGCCAATTGCGTTGCCACACCGCAAAATCGGCATACTGGATTTGCAGGTCGGGGAGCGGCGAGGCCTTATGCTCCGCGAACGCGCCGTAGTGCGCAGCCAATTCTTCTGAAACCAGTCCCATCGACCAGCGGTCGGTGACCACGTGGTGCTGAGTCAGCAGCAGAGCGTGGTCTTCAGTGTCCAAACGCAGGAGCTGCGCCCGCATCACCGGGCCGGAAGAAAGATCAAAAGGCCGCTGCGCTTCTTCCTTCGCAAGTTTCAGCGCTTGTTCCTCGCGCCGTTGAGCCAGCATTCCTGACAAATCGGTGATGGGCAGAGGCAATCGCAATTCTCGAGCGATCACCTGCACCGGTTCGTCGCCGCTCAGAGCGAAGGTCGTCCGCAACGACCCGTGCCGCTCGACAATTTTGTTCAACGCACGTTCGAGAGCGGCCACATTCAGCTTGCCGCGCATGCGGAACATTTGCGGCATGTTGTAGAGCGGATTCCCTGGATCCAGTTGATCCAGGAACCACAACCGCTGCTGCGCAAAGCTGAGTGGAAGGTGATCGCGGTCCTCCACCCGTGTGATAGGGGGCGCCTGCAGCACCTTGCCACCTTGCCGGGCGGCTTCGATACGTTTCGCGAATTCGGCGACCGTCGGCGCCTCGAACATGGCGCGCAACGGCAACTCCACTTCCAGGGTCCGGCGTACTCGCGCTACCACCTGCGTGGCGAGCAGGGAATGGCCGCCCAAGGTGAAGAAGCTGTCATGAATACCAACCCGATCCAGCTTTAGGACCTCGGCCCATGCGCTGGCAACCATTTCCTCGATCACCGTTCGTGGCTCGACGAACCCGCCCGCTTGCGGGCGATAAGCCGCCCGCTCCGCATCCATGACGCGGACGATGCTGCCGACGTCAGTCAACTCCGACGCAATCCGCTCGAGCGTCCGGTTCTGGCCCGCCAGCAACGAATCGCCCGTCGCTGCTGATGCTGGATCAAAGCCCCAGACATGTCGCAAAAACGTGACAGTCTGTATCGCGTCTTCCCCGTGCGGAAGCAACAGCGCCATTGCCTTGGGACATTGCGCCCGCACTTCGCGGCATCGGTGCGCATCGGTACTAATGAAAACCACACTCTCCAGACCCAACTGAAGTTCTTCCGCGATCTCCCGCAGTCCTGACGCTGCGGAATCCATCCCCAGCCGCTGCGAGATGATGTGCTCAGGCTGCAGCGGCATGTCAGGGTGGTGCGCGAAAAAGCTGTTAACTTCCGCCTCGCTGCTTCTGCTGCAGATGCCCACCAACATGCCGGTCTCAAGCTGGTTGACCACGAACTCCTGCAACGCGGAAAACGCTCCAGCGCGTTCCCTCCACAGCGTGTCGTCGCAATCGAGCGTAATTAGTTTCTTCGCCGCGCTTCGCATCGCCAGGATTCGCCGCGCCAGCACAGTCCCGAGCGCCACGAAAAATTCCTGTACATATGGAATGTGTCCCAGCTTGGCGGCGTACTCGTCCTCATACTTCTCAACCGAGTAGAGTTCGAGCATATGCGCGGATGTAATGACCTGTACCTGGGGCAGGCGGCCGAGTTCGGAAACCAGGCTCCGCTCTACGTTCGCTAAGAATTCTGCCCACCGCGGATCGGAAGCGAATCTATTTTCCGCAGGGCACAGGCAGACCAGAAACGGCGACTGCGCTCGCCCGGCTGCAGCTTTCATCGCGCTTGCGAGTTCGAGCGCGCTACTTTCGATTCTGCCTTTCTTCTCGGCGTCGGTCTTGCCCTCTTCAAATCGCAGCCAGTCCGTCAAACGCAATAGGACAACATTGACACCATTCGAATTCGTTGACAGCATGCTGGCCGGATCGAGCAGCTGCTGGAATACTTGGTTATAAGGAGCGAAGCCGAACTCGGCCGGAATTTCGAGTTGCTTCATCCAAAATGCCAGCGGCGCTTCCAGCGGCCCCGCCGTAAAGGTGGAAACGATCGTAATGCTTTGCTTTTGTTGGCGACGCCGCGAAGCTTTTGCCCGTTCGATCATCTGCCGAGGGACAGTGAAATCCGAAACACGGCGCTGCGGAGCGTCGGCCAGATCCTCCAGAACTCCCGCGAATCCCTCTAGCAACGGTTGCACCGACTCGCGCTCGAACAACTCGGTCCGGAATTCGCAATCCAGTTGCAGTCCGCCATTCCGTTCCACCGCGACGAACCTCAAGTCCAACTGCGCGGTGTCGGTCTTCAACTCGACCACCTCGACGGTCAACGAATCAGCGGCAAATTTCGGCTCGGCAAAGCTCTGCAGCAGCAAGGCAACGTTGTAGATAGGGTTTGCGTCCGTGATTCGCGAGGACCCCGCCGCAGCCACGATCTTGGGGAAGGGGCAGTCTTGATGCGCAAACGCATCCATCACAATCTGCTTCTCCCGGCCTAATACGTCGGTTGCAGTCTCATCGGGCGAAACCGAATTCCGCAGCGGCACAAAATTCAAGAAGCAGCCAATCAGGCGGTCCGTTCCTGCCCGCGTCCGGTTGCTCGCAACCGTGCCGATCACCATGTCCTGCTGCGACGTCCAGCGATACAGCACAATGCGCAGCGCGCTAAGCATCACAGTGAATAGGGTCGTCCCCGTCGTACTGGCCAGACCCTTCAGTCGTTCGAGAGTGCCTTGCGGAACCATTACGCCGCCCCACTCGCCAGAATGATTGGACCGCTCTGGACGGGGCTTGTCGGCTGGCAGATCGAGCATCGGCGGCGCGCCCTCCAGACGGGAGCGCCAGTATTCCATCTCCGCTTCGAGTCGCGCGCCTTGCATGTTTTCGCGTTGCCAGACCGCAAACTCCGGATACTGACACGGCAACTCAGAAAGGCCCGGGGATTTCTCCGCCAGTAGCGCGTCGTAAATCTCGCCCAGTTCCTGAAACAAGACCGCGGGAGTGTGTCCGTCGGTGACCAGGTGGTGCGTGATGATGATCAGAAGATGATCATCGCTGCTCAACCGTACCAATCGCGCCCGCAGCGACAAGTCGGTGGCCAGATTAAACGGCTGCTGCCATTCCTTGTGGGCGATGGCCAGCGCGGCGCCTTCTCTGACCTCAATCGCAAGTGAACTCACGTCCTCGATCCGCAACTCAACTCGGCCACGCGGATCTATGACTTGGACCGGCTCGTCAGGTCCTGGCTCATAACGCGCGCGCAACACCTCATGCCGACGGCAAACTTCGTCCAGCGACCTCTGCAGAATTTCCGCGCGTAAATTCCCCCGAATGCGCAACATGCGAGGCTGATTGTGAAGATGTCCCAGCGGATCGGTTTGTTGTAGCAGCCAGAACATCAGCTGCGAGAACGACAGTGGTGGATTTGCAGGTGCGGCTACGGCTGCCCCCGGCGCCGTTGCCGTCTGGCCCCGCATCTCATCCGCAACCGTTGCCAGGTGAGCGATCGTCGGATCTTCAAAGAAGGCTATAAGCGGCAGTTCGACATTCAGCAATGCCTGCAACCGCGAAATCACCTCAATCGCTTTCAGCGAATCACCGCCCAGATCGAAGAAATTTTGCGTGGCTTCGATCTCGCCAGCCAGGAGGACCTCACTCCATACCTTCGCCACGGTGGCTTGGGTTGACGAAGCCGCAGGCGCTCCGCCACCATTGGAAGAGGCTTTCTCCCGCTGCAGTTCATCCGCAACTTCTGCCAGGTGAGCGATGGTGGGATCTTCAAAAAACGCAATCAGCGGCAGTTCGACGTTCAGCAATGCCTGCAGCCGCGAAATCACCTCGATCGCTTTCAGCGAATCGCCGCCCAGGTCGAAAAAGTTCTGCTTGGCGTCAATCTCGCCGGTCTGCAGAACGTCACTCCATACCTGCGCCACTGCGGCCCGTGTCGCAGAAACTCCCATTCCCGGCGACCTCTTGATGGTTGATGTCATCTACCGCTTACCTGACCGATGACCGCATTGCGGCTCCGCTCGCTCCGCGCTGCCAGAACTTGATAATCAATCTTTCCCCGGCCCGTGCGGGGCAAGTCAGAAACCGACTGCACCCGGACCGCATTCTTCGGCACCCCAAACGTCTCACTCAACATGGCAACCACTGTGTCCGCACTTTCGCTGCTGGCCTCCACTGCCACCATTAGCAGATCATCGCGCCCAAAGCACGCGGTGGGAAACCCAAACCGCCCCTGCACAATCTGTTCCACCTCATCGAGATTGAACCGCTTCCCAAACATTTTCAGAAACCGCTTCATCCGCCCCGTGACGTAAAAAAAACCATCTGCATCCCGCCGCGCCAGATCGCCGGTCTTTAACACCCCGCCCAACTCGTCGCCCTTCGACAGATCATCCCGGCATTCGGCATAGCCCATCATGACATTCGGCCCGGCGTAGATCAGTTCTCCGGTCTCCGCATCAACGTGCAGCGACCCTCCCGGTATGGCCACTCCAATTGAACTGACCTTCGATGCCAGGGCCTCAAACGGCAGGTACGAAATTCGCGCCGTCGCTTCCGTCTGCCCGTACATCACCAAGAATCTAAATCCGCGCTGCTGTGCCAGTTCATGCATTTGCCGGACGTGGGTCTCGGCCAAAGCTCCACCCGCCTGAGTCAACATTCGCAACGTCGCCCCACGCTTCTTCAGCAGTCCCGTCTGCAGCAGCATCTGATACGTGTACGGCACACCGGCAAACGACGTGCAACCATGGCGGTCCAGGCTGTCCCAAAACTCCCGCCGCAATACTCCGTGCTCGTTCAACACCAGCGTTGCCCCTGCCAGCAGATGGCTGTTAATCACGGAGAGCCCGTACGAGTACGCCATCGGCAACGATGTGATCGGCTTCTCGTCCGCGCCGAGGTTGAGGTACGACACAATCGAAGCTGCATTGGCTTGCAAGTTTTCGCCGCTAAGCCGCACCAGCTTCGGACTGCCCGTCGATCCCGACGTGTTCAGCAGCAGCGCCAGCGACTCGTGAATCCCCGTGGATTCAGGCTTCTCGTTTTCCCAGGTTCCAGTCTCTTCTGCCTTTCGCTTCCGGTACCCAGGAAAACTTACTTCGGCTGATGCTCCATAAATACAATCCGGTCGATACGTATCAATCAGGCGCAACAGCAAATCGTGGTTCAGGGTCGAATCCGCCAAAATCAAAGCTTCGCTGGAATCTAACGCCGCTAGGTACGCCACCAAGCATTCATACCGATTCTGCGCCAGCAGCATGCCCAGAGACCTTCTCCCCCGTCTCAGCTTTGGGCGCATTGCTCGCTCAACATCAGCCCGGAGCTCGCCGTAAGTCCTTTCCTGGCCAGTCAGACCGTCCACCACTGCCAATCTGTCCTGGGGATGTTCGAGATTCCAGAAATTCACCGGTCACCTTTGACTGGATCTTAACCTGTCACGCCAAACGGAAATAACAATAACTTAAGAGCCTACGAGGGGGAGATATCCATTTTAAATCAATGAATTGGCAGCTCCGTTACCCAATGACACGGATCCGTCAAACAACGGTGGATATTCTTCTCCTGGGGCAGTAATGTGCCGAATTAACGGCAATGGGGAGGGTGCGAGGCAATCGAAGGCCAATCGGGATCCAAGCCTTCTTAAGCTCCCCCCCAAAGGCTTGCACAAACCGTGCCATTTGTCCAGATTACCGCGCAGATTACCGCAGATTACCGCGCAATTTGGCTCCTAGAACCTGTTCTTGGCTGGGGCATGGGCCCATGCTACAATCGCCTCTAATTTTCGCGGCTGGGATGGTTTCCGATCCAGGGGAAGTTCAGATGAAGTTCCGAAGGTTCCCAACTACATTTGTAGTGTGTTGTTTGTGCCTGCTGTTCGTCACCATTCCGGCCTACGGTTATACCGACCCCAATACTGTCGGGCTAATTTCCCAGGTGCTGACTCCTCTCCTGATTGTCCTCGGCGCTGGCGTCACATTTCTCCGAAAAGGCGTGGCAGACGCTTTCTCCGCAGTCTCGCGACGCTTGCGCCGGCGATCCGATGCCTAGCGAGTCCGGCCTTTCCTCCACCCTCACAGCCCTCTGGTTCCGCCTGATGAGCCTCGGAATCATGGGCTTGGTATTCGCCGAAGGGCTCTTGCTGGCACAGGGAGAAGTTCAGGGCTGGACGTTTTATCTCACCGCTCCCGAAGTGGTCTTCGAAGTAGCGGTCCGCCTGATTTTCGCGGCGCTGGCCGGTATGGTTTTAGGGACCATCTGTACCGTCGCCCTTACACCCTTTCTTTGGCATTTCAAGGCATCGCGCGAGCGCCTGGCGGAGTGGGCGACCCGGGTTGCAGTAGTTTTGGTCGTATTCCCGGATTCCAGGTTCGCATTAGTCGCCCTGATCAAGTGGTCTCACCGCGGGGTGAGATTTACCTCCGCCTTGCTGGTGGCTCATTTTCTGGCTTTCGCCATTGCGCTTTGCGTTCCACGCGCACGGAAAGAAGTTGTGACAAGTCTCGACGGTTTCCTGGACGAAAAGATGACGCGACGCACCGCTCTTGCGACCGTCGGCGGCGCCGCCGCCCTGGCGGCGACCGAATTTGCACTGGGCACCACGGCGCGCACGGTAAAGGCAGCCCTGGTTGCACAGCGGCCCAAATCCAACTTCCTCCTAATCACTTTCGACGCCTTGAATGCGGAAGATATGTCCCTTTACGGACACAGACTGCCGACTACGCCGAATATCGACGCTCTTGCCGGCAAGAGCACAGTCTTTACAAATTTCTATTCCGCTTCCACGTTTACGACGCCGTGTGTAGCGACGATGTTAACGGGGACTTACCCCTCGGAAAGCCATGTTTATCAGCTGAAGGGCCGCACAACGAAAGTCGACAACAGCTTACCTCACGCAATGCGGGCTGCCGGCTATGCTACCGCCGCATTCTTTTCCAACCCGTACGCATACTATCTGGCGGAAAGACCGGAGAACGAGTTCGACTTCCTGCCTGAGCCGACGTTCCAGCAGGGTGGGCTGCAGAACGTGTGGGATGCGACTACGCCGCTGCATCAGAATTCGGGGATTGGAAACCGCATCGACGAATACATTGATCTCCAATCCTTGTGGAATGTTGTGGGACGATTGCCCGACAATCTCCACGAGCGGTACCGGGCGGTCGCGAGTTTTGAACACGCACGGGAACTACTCGGCAAATTGCCCGATGGATTTTTCTTGTGGGTCCATGTGATGACCCCGCACGGCCCATATCTTCCCGAACCGGCAGAGCTAGGGCGTTTTCTCCCCCGCAACGTGCACCAAGTCTTTGAAGGGGAAGGCAGACCCCACTGGAAACCGCACTACGAACCCGATCAGCAGAGCCTAGTAAACCAGTGGCACCTTCGCTACGACGAATTCATCGTAACCGCCGACCGCGCCTTCGGCGCCTTCATGTCGGACCTGGAAAGCCGCGGGAGATTTCAGGATACAACGATCATCGTTTCGGCCGACCATGGGGAAAGCTTTGAGGGCGGCGTTTTCCAACATGGCAGCGCCTATCAGACCCGGCCGGTTATTCACATTCCCTTAATCATCCGGACACCGGACCAGAAGGATTACCACAGAATTGCGGTGACGGCGGATCAGACGGCGCTGGCGCCCACGATTCTCGAACTCGCCGGCCAGAAGAAACCGGATTGGATGCGCGGCGACTCTCTGGTGAAGTGGCTGAATCGGGATGGACAAGGGGAAGGCGAGGGAGTGGCGTTCTGCCAGTATCTGGAGAGAAACAGCATCTTTAGGCCCTTGCGGCATGGGACCATAGGCGTAATCGACGGGCGGTCTCAATACCAGTACGTGCTTGACCTCGACACCGAAAGGGGCACGCTTCGCCCGCTGAAAGAAGCTCAAATCTGGAACCTGGACCGTGCGGCCGAAAATCCTGCGCTGGCCGAGGCGTTGCGGGCGGCGATCTATGCGCGATTTCCAGAGTTGCCGCAAAAAACGCCGTGAGCCGACAATGCCTGAACCTAACTGCGGGCGCCTGGCGGCAACTGCGCCGGAACTGGCGCCTCCGGCCGAGTCCCATGCTGGTTTGGCAGACTTTGGTTCCCGGTTCGCTGTTCTCCGTGCTGGCCGGATTGCAGGCGACGGTCGCGCGCGAGCAATTGGCTAAATCAAATTTCCGGAATGCCGTCGTGGTTCTCGGCTACTGGCGCTCCGGCACCACGCTGCTGCACCAGTTGCTATGCCTGGATGCGCGTTATACGTATCCCACGACCCATGCCTGCGTGAACCCGCATCATTTCCTGTTCACCGAAGCCTCGGCCCTGGCTCGCGGAGGCGCCAGCGGACAGCGGCCGATGGACGAGATGGAGGTCCGGTCAAGTTCCCCGCAAGAAGATGAGTTCGCGCTTCTATCGCTGGGCGCGCGTTCTCCTTACGAAGCGCTTCTGATTCCGAAGATACTGCCAGAGGCCCTGAAACTCACCGACCCACGTGACCTTTCGACGCAAGAGGGACAACGCTGGCGCGAAGTCTTCATGAGTTTTCTCGGGGGGAGCATCGGCGCGTGGAAGCGGGCGGCCCATGATGCTCAAATCGCCGACGCATGGCGCTCGCGTCGCCACTCTTCGCGAACTGCTTCCCGATGCACGGTTCGTCTTGAATCGGTGATCCGGATGTGGCGCAAAATGTTCGAGACCTATGCCCCGGGGGCCGATTCCATCAGACGACGATATCCGTGAAGCAGTGATCGCCGATCGTCCCCGGTTTGAGGCGAAGCTGGCCGCGACGACCGCCGCTCGGCCGAGAACCGATTCATGACCATGACCTACGAGTCCCTGATCGCCAATCCTGTCGAGGTGATCGAACAGCTCTACCAGCAGCTGGAACTCGGGAATTTCGGCGTGGTGCGGGAAGCCTTAGTTGCTTATGCATAGGGTGACGGGGATTATGTTCTCGTTGCGTTGCTAGTCAGGCAGCTTTGAGGCCGACGGCCTGAACGAGATCATCCACGGCGTGGGTGACGCGTCGGTAGAGCCGGTCGAGCTGCGAGAGAGGTTGATTTTGTAGTTGGTTGTCTGCCGGAAAAGGCCGCAGCAAGCCGGCGGTGAGCGGGGCGTAGATGCTTTCGAACAATTTCAGAAAGACCAAGCAGATGCGATAGCCATTGGGTAAGAGCCGGTAGCGCCGGGAGTGGGGAATCTTCTCGACGAGAGCTTTGGCCCTGAGCTTGGACAGGTGGTAGCGCAAGGCGGAGAGACGGTAGTCGTCGGTGGAGCAGCCCAAGGCCTGGGCGGTTTGGGGATGGAGTTCTGTGGTGGAAAAGGTGCTTGCTGCGGCGATGTGGGAGAAGCGCAGCAAGGCATGCATCAAGGCCAGTTGGCGAGGATGATCGAGCTTCAAGCCAGGAATGCGTTTGC
>Ga0137378_10001916_pt1 | contig 17718 bp, 10 predicted proteins | sample SagtaG_21_FD_104813 | JGI IMG/M metagenome (GOLD analysis project Ga0137378, IMG submission 104813) | Vadose zone soil microbial communities from Sagehorn Ranch, Mendocino, California, USA - Sage2_L_60_16 metaG | ecosystem: Environmental > Terrestrial > Soil > Vadose zone | place: USA... | reverse complement strand
CGCCGCCAACTTTCTGCCCGTTTTCGCAGGACAAGGTCCCAGTGCAGCCCGTGGCCACGATCGGCATGTAGCTGGTGTGGAAATTGGTGCCGAAGGTGGGCACGATGTTGACGGGCGGAGTCGCTGTGTTAGTCGTGGTCATACAGCCCGCCGGCGGAGGATTCGTGGTGCACGTGGGATCGATGTAGAAGGTTCGATCCTCCTCAATGATCCACCGATAGTCGGTGATCGCGGTCGTCTTATTCGCGCCGTCAAGAACCTTAACCGCAAGGTTGCTCGGAGTCGGGAAGATCAGAGTCACAGTCGCGGTGGTGGCGCTTTGCGTCCCCTGTGAATTCTGCGCCTTGTAGGTAAAGGTGTAGGTGCCTGGCCCTGCAACGGAAGCATTGAACCCGCCGTTCGGATCCACGGAAAGTGTCAGGCCAGATGAGGGCACCACTGTCGTAGCAGGAGTAAGCGCAACTGAAAGAGGATATCCTAACCCATCCTTGTCGACGGACAGAATGCCGGGGGGCGAGATCTGCAGGTGTGTAGCCACATTCGACGTGTAAGTAATGTTATTCACAGTGATGCCGGAGCCGGCCTCGAGTGGCGCCGCACCGAGAGTGACCGTAGCAGTCACGCCGGAGGAGCATGCCGTCCCCGTGACAGAACCGTTGGCGCAATAGGTGAAGGTAGTAGGAGCGCCTGTATAGATGAATGTGCCGTCGGGGTTCAGGGTCAGTCCTGCTACTGTGCCCACCACCTGAACGCCATATACATTGGTGTCATTGGCGATCAGGCCTTTGCTTGGATCCGAGATGGTGAGCGTCTGACCGGCAATCACGGAGTTGTAGGTGTCTGCACGGGCTACGGCTCCGGTGCCGGCCGTCACGGCGGAGGGCAGCAATGCACCGTTGACTCCGATGTAAGCCAACATACCGGCATCGCGGCCGATCTTGTTGCCGGACAAGCTCAACTCGCGGTCGAAGATCGGCAGCGCGGTAGCGGTGACCGGGGGCACATTGATCATGACGTCGTAGGTTTTTCCGGCAGCCATGAATACTTCGCTCTGAACCCGTGGAAGTCCGGGCAAAGGATTGCCGTCTTCAGCGATAAGAGAGACTCCCGGAACCGTTGCAGCGGTTGGCGTTCCTCCGGTCACAGCGGTCAACTGCTGTGTTTGCGATCCCACGATCGAAGGCACGTGCATGTGCAGGCCGGCGTTCACCATGCGAACCAATACGGTGCCGGTTGCAGGCACACCCGTGGCCGGCAGAGTCGCGAACAGGGACGGGTTGGTGGTGGCGATCGTCTTGTTGAACGCCACGCCGTTAATTAGGTAATAAAGCGGCGTGTAGTTTACCGCCGGCGGATAACAGGTGTTCAGAACCCCAACGGGAGAGGCGGGGTTCCCGCATTGGCCCGGCTGGCCCGACCACACCGCTGTCTCGCTGAACCCCGCAGTGTTAACTGCGGTGCTGACCGCGTTGTTTTGGACCGGGTCGATCTCGCTGAACACCAGCGGAATCTCCGCGTTGTAGCTCACGGCCGGTGTTGTCCCAACGGCCGGATAGGCCGTGCCCGCGGTGGCTCCTGCGGGCGCAGTCGTGACAACTAGAATTCCGTAAAGTCCCATGGGCCCCTGGATAGACGGGTGCGTACCCGATTCAATCAGGTACGTACCGGGCAGCAACGGATTAGCGACCGTCCCCCAGGTCAGCGACGTTGCCGTCGCGCTCACGGGCACTTCCGTTGAGAACGATTGCACGCGCGGGCCCTGGGAAGGCGCCGTAGCTCCCGGCCCTCCCGTGATAGGCCAGGTAGTAGCGCCCTGGGCGTTTGTGTGGTCGGGACTCGTGGTGGAGGTTGCAGCCGTCCCCAGTCCGCCGCCCAACTGGCCAACGATCACCAGTGAAGTGGGTATGTTGCCGCCCGCAAACGAGAGGCTATTTGTCAGGTTGACCTGCAGGATTTGGCCAGTTGGGATGGTGATCACCACCGGGGACCAAACTGCGGCAGTTGTAGCCGCCGGGTTCGATGCCGCGCAAGTGGCGGTTGAACCGGCCGCGGCTGCACCGCAACTGTAGCCCCACATGGGTACCGCAGATCCGTCAGGAAGGGTGGCTGTGGCCGGCCCCGCGATCAAATTAACCTGCTGCTGCGCGCCCGCCAAACCCGCGCCAAGGAGGAGAACCGTCGCTCCATGCACAGCTGTCTTGAGAATCGATCCGAGATAGTTGATTCGCATGTTCGTTCTCCTCATTAGTTGGATTCGTCAATTACAAATTCCCGGGAATCGACCAGCATCATCATCAACATCCCGCCTGGGAACGCGTTGTTGGTCGTGATCTCGCGCTCGTTATGCGAATGCCACATGAACGCAAAGCCCGCTTCGCCGGTTGGCGAGTTTGCGATAGTGCCGGACGGCGGGGTGCTGCCAGTCGGTCCAGTTGCGCGCACGGTGGCATCGGGGCCCAGATAGGGGCTTCCGCCGTACCAGGCGCCGTTGGTGAGGATGTTTGCGTCGGGCAGACTCACAGGGCCGCCGCCTGCGACATCACCAAAGGGCGCGGCCTGGACTGGCTTGTTGTGGTCCTGGCACCATTCGAAATAGTTGATTGCCGTTGGAGCGCCGGTGTTATAGCCGTTGGCATCCGGGGTGCAAGGGAGTTTTGCGAGCGTGTCGCCCGAAGCGGGATTGTGCCCATATGCATCCCAGTTCAGGCCCTTGCCCGTCCAGTAGAAGATTCCATCGAAGGCCATCCCCGGAGTCGTCGTGGTGGTAAACATCAGGGGTCCGGCAAGCTGGGTCGCATCGGTTGAACTGAGAAGCAGGTTTCCGTCCCGGCCCAGGATGCGCACATGGTTCCCGTGCTCGTGGAATGGATGCTGCCAGCGGCCCTGGCCGATCACGCGTATGAGCACCTGCTCACCCGGATGCATGTGAGGGTTGCCGTTGTAGGGTTGGTGCGGATATGCGGGAAGATAGTTGGGGTCCATGTCGTCGGGCATGGAGCGCCCGTTGACCATGAAGTATGCGGGGTGATAAGGCTCGGTCCGAACATCGAGGCTGCATCCCGCGGCCCCGGCCACGCAGCCGGTCGTGGCCGCCACCTGCGACTGGGCCTGGCTATGAATGCTGGGGTCCATCTCCGAGAACTGGAAGAGATATTCCCGGTCGTAACAGGTCTTGGCGTGGTCGTATGCAGCGTGCGCCAGCCGGAAATCTGCTTCGCCCCAGTGCGCTTCCGCAGTAAGGTTCTGAGCAGCCAGTCCGGTGTTGCAGGTGGCGGGAACTGCGCTCGGAAGCACGATCACAGCCCCGTAGAGGCCCATCTCGACCTGAAGGTCACCCTGGGTTCCGCTGTAGTAGGCACGTGTCCCCGGCGACGTGGGTGTGAACGAATACGTAACCGTGCCGCCCGGTGCCGCTTCATTGGTCAGAAGCCCAGCCACGCCACCCGACGCCGTCACGTTGAAGCCTGGGAACAGAATCGATGTGTTTCCGGCCGCCGTCGGTAGATTGTTCGTCAGGTTTACCGTGACGGTCTGTCCTTCAGTGACGATCAGTGTGGGGCCGGGAACCTGCATCGTGTTGCAGAACGTGGCCGTGATTGCCGCCGGCGCAAATCCGCTCGGCACACCGTTACAGCCGTATCCCCACGAGTAGATCGACTGCCCGTCAGGCTGGGTAAGGTAAGCGGGCTGAGCGGTCAGGTTGAAAGTTGGGCCAGTGATGCCTGGAGCCGCAGCGTGAGCCGTCGCCGTGAGCGACAGTGCCGCCACCGTTGCAGCCAGAAGCAGTCGTGTCTTCAAAAGCGCGTTTTTCATATTCATCGGCCTCATGGCTGCTCTCCTAATTGACGTGGATTTCTGTCATCAGCCCGCCGAAGTTCTCGGCGTCGTTGGACAAGTGGTCGAGGTTGGGGGTGTAGAGGTAATAAGTTCCCACGGGAACGCCCGTGCTATCCAGAATCACGTCCAGCGATTCACCGCCGGCCAGCGTGATCGAGTTGGTGTAGTAGCTCATGTTGTTTCCAGCTTGATCCCGGAGCAGCTTGGCGTTGTATCCGACGACATGCATGCGAATTCCCAGCGAGGCGAGCGTCTGATACTCCGTCACGTCCAGGTCGGAAATGCGCAGGAGCGCCTTCTGCCCAGCAGTGATGTTGATGATGGAAGGCAACGGTTGTGAGAAGTGACCGACTCCATCCGCTGACACCGTTGATAGCGGACCGGCTGTAACAGTGTCGGGGTAGCTCCTTCCGTTCAGAAGGAAGTACTTGTCCTTCATATCCGTAAAGCCTTCCGGGTTGAAGGTCATGCCGACAAAATGGAAGTTGGGGTCGAAACCGTGGATTTGGAGCGGATACTCCACATCGTAGGCCGTCGATCCGTCACCATCGTTGTATGCATACTTGCCTCCGCCTGTAGCCCCGGTGTTCACCGCTGGAAGGGGATTGCTGCAAAGAATATCGGCGGCGGAATTGCATGCCGTGCGGGGATCCCCCTGCTGTGCGGTGAGAGCTGCGTACAGAGTGGTGGAGGAGGGGACGCGATTTTGCCGCGGGCGGACGTAGATCTGACCCACCATGCCCATCTGCAGGTGCTCGGGAGGGGTAATGTGGCAATGCCAGAAGTAAGTACCGGCATCCGGCGCCAGGTAGTAATACGTGAAACTGCCGCCGATATTGATAGCGACCGACGCATCCGGCACGCCGTCATAGAAGGCCGAGGCGTTGGGATAGCCGTGGAAGTGAACAGTATGCTGCTCGAACAGGTCCGGCCGCATAATCATGCCCACGTTGGTTAACGTAAGGAAAAATTCGTCGTCCTCGTCAATCGCCATCAACGGGGCTGGGATGTTGCCGTTCATCACGCCGACATCCATGATTGGGCGCGGATCCACATGACCATCGAGCCCGTTGGCAGGAAGATTCGGGCACGGTAAAGCCGATCCGGCAGCAGCGGCCGCAGCGTTATCGGCGATGCAGTCGGCATCAGGAGTCAAACCCACTGCGCCGTTATAGACAACACCGTTTGTTGCGGGATCGCCGGGCACCAGGGTCCCGCCGAAGACCGTATTGAACCCGGCCGGGAACTCCGTTCCAGGCTGGCCCGACGAGATGTTTGTGATGCCCGACAGGGGCCCGAAGGAAAACATGTATGTCTGGGTGCCGTCGCCCATGGTCGCATAGCCATCTCCGCCGGAGATCTGCTGGCACTTGATAGCTCCATTCACGTTGGTACTCGGCACCAGATATCCATTGGGGCCTAGAGTTTGAGACGTAGGCGACGTGTAGGCCGGCTCCGAATTGTTGTTAGCCGCAGTTGGATGAGTGATCGTGCTGGTTGGACATTGAACCCTGAAGGACTGTGCGATCGCGGGCATTGCCGCAAACCCTGTCAGCGCCAACACCAAGGTGCCTACGATTTTGCTCGACATGCGCTCTGCTCCTCCCCGCCCAAGGCGAGTTGCTTCTCCAGTGGCGACACCGATTGCCGCCGATTCATGGATGTCTGGAAGTATTTGAGGCGATAACCCACTCAGACTTGCGCTAGAACAAAGACTTTGCGTAGCCTTCCCCCCCGACAATGGCTCGGTCGTGATTTGAATGTTTATCCGAGCCGGGACAAAAGGCCGAAACATGACCGATGGACGCACGCGAGTGCCAGAGGCATGGCGGCGCGATCCGTGAGGCGGGCAACCCCGATAATTTAGTAAGAGGACGATCAACTCAAGTTGCTTTTTCTCCAATGAGCTGGCATTCTTTCGCGGCTCGGGTAAGGCACTTTGACATATAACTGATTCTCCAAATAGAAACCTTCCCCTCGTCCGCATGGGACGACGGCTGCCTGCAGGCCCAGGGATGCCCGTGGGGACTCCGGACGATAGTCAAAAATAATTTGGAGCTGAATGGTCTGAAAGGAGCTTAGGAAGGTTAGTTGAGCACCTTCTCGATGAAGCTCGACGCACTCATTGAGATCTCTTTCGGCTGCGGAATCCTGCGGCAATCGGTCGGAGACGGGAAACGGGGTAGGGTCCGAGAGACCGAGACGGAGATCTGGATCATGGGAAATTCGAATCCTCTCCCTCCGCCATTGAATTGTCGGAAAAGAAGAAGGCCACTCATCTCATAAATAAGTCTTCCGATCATCCAGTGAGCAAGGTTGGCCGGGCAAAAATAGACGTTACTTTTTGGGTGGGACGGTCTCTTTGGCTCCGGCGCGGCCGCGGGATTCTCGAGGAGACGGGTCACGTATGTAGATGTTGTCAGTTGCCGTCCATCCGCCAACTCGGCACCACTCTCGACATTGAGCAGCTTGTGTCCATCCTGGGCGGTGGTCACGGCGGCGGCCATCGTTAAACCTATTACGCTGCGTGAGTGCGACCAGATGAGTCGCGCTCACGTCCTCCGAAGCTGTCTTAAATCCAGACGCACATTCCAGTGGAGCGATCCCCATCACATGAGAACATGCCGACAACCGGTGTTTAGAGCCAGTTAAATGGAGTGCGGTGATTGTAGCCCCGAGCACGACGCAGGGCGGCTTCGATACCCATCCTGTTCGCCCTGGCTATCGGAAAACGAGCATGTAGCGGGTCTTCATTCTAGGTACCAGCGGTGAATCAGGTGGCGAGTACTGGACTCTCTTGGGCCTATGGCTTCATCGACGCGCGGAGTTGGCCCCGGGCGCGGTTTAGCCTAGCCTTTGCTGCCGATTCCGAGATGCCGAGAGACCGCGCAATCTCCTTGACTGACAATCCTGTGGTCTGATGAAGCTCAAGGATCTTTCGTGAGCTTGATTTTAATCGCATTACTGCCGCTTTAAGCATGTGTGCACTCTGCTTCCGAACGTAGTACTGCTCTGGATTTTCACTCTTGTCCGTCAGATGCCACCCCTCCCAGGATGCAGCCCCGTCACAGATCCCATCGATCGCGATCTCCACATATCTTCGCCTTTTTCTTAAGAGCATGAGCGCCGTGTTGATTGCAATGCGCGTGAACCAGGTAGAAAAACTTGCTTTGAACTCAAATGTATTGAGGTGGAGGAAAGCATTGGTCAAGGAATCTTGAAGCACATCTTCGGCATCTTGCCAATTTCCCACGATGCGGTAGACCCTATTCAAGATCCGTCTGCTATGGCGGCGTGTTAGCTGATCGAAAGCTGTATGGTCACCTGACCGTGCTTCTGACACGAGCGCCGCATCATTGCTTGCCTGCGGGAAGTTCTCAATCGCTACCACACTGCTATCAGTCCATGTGGAATTCACAGTCCAGCTCCTTATTCCGTTGGTTTGGAAACCAGCCGCTGACCGAAGGTTCTTCTCCGGCCAATGCCGCCCGTTGTCGGATCTGATGTTGTTAGTAGCAGGTTCAGGGCCACTCGATCGGGCGACTAACTTCCGGGAATTGAGCGGACTTTGACAACGGATATGAGGCGTTCGTGACGTCAGTCCGTCATCGAGTGTCGAAGCTCTGACAGTCGTCGGAATCATTGAGCAACTAACTCACACTGTACGGTCGATTCTGAATGGATCCTGGATGGCCAAGCTACTGCAACACTCAACTGCAGATCGAGCGCAAACGATTCGAGGACCAACCCTAAGCCCGTGTCTGCGTCGCGCCGCCCTTGCCCCGAATCGACATAAATCGACCGAAGGAATGTTTTGTGCGTAGTGCTATAGCTCTCTTACTAATTAGCGACATAATAGGGACGCTCGGCGCTGCTGCCATCGCTCTTTATGCATTTCGGCGGAGAGCCCACGAAAGATTCCTGCTCTGGTTCGGTCTATTTTCCATACTGTACGCGGTTGTTCTCATCGTCAGGAATTCTGCTTTCGCCTGGGTTTTCGACAACCGCAGTCGGTTGGACTTGCCGTTGATCACCTCATCAGCCTGTCGACGGTTGTTCCCGGGCTATTGCTCTTTTAGGATTTCTACGGACAAGGATGGCGCTCGTCACTTTGGTGGTTAATTGGACTCTATTGCGCGGCCGCAACCGTCGCTGCGATTGGTATCGCCCTTCACCACCATTCAAGACTGCTCCCTCCACCTGGGACCGCCTGGTGATCATGGTGCCGATTGTTCTGGCAATGGGATCTCTCACGGGCCATGAGCGCTGTCGTTGCCGAGCCGGCGAATCCTCTTTGCGGGGATGGTTGCGTTCTTCTGTGCTTTCTCGATCGATTGTCTCATGCATACGCGGGGAGACGCCTTTGGGACCGACTCCGAGTGTCGGCCCGCCGACTGTTCTCAATGCCGCAGTCAATGCAACACACAGGTGGGTCTGGATTTAGCTGACCACGAAAGATGGCATGCCACATGCTATGAGAAGAGCAGGATGAGCAGTTTCATCCGCGACATCGCCCTTGAGGCCTACTATGTGGATCGTACGCATCGCGCTTTCGCGCCCATACACCTTCGTCGTACTCGCATTGCTGCTGTTTCTGGCTGCGCCGGTCATGATTATGCGCACGCCGGTGGACATATTTCCGTCAATCAACGTGCCCGTGGTGAGCATCATATGGACCTACACCGGCCTGGTACCGTCCGAGATGGAAACTCGCATCACTTCTATCTACGAACGGGCGCTCACGACCACAGTGGACAACATCGAGCACATCGAGTCGCAGTCGCTCAATGGGGTCGCAATCGTCAAGGTTTACCTGCAGCCGAGCGCGAATGTCGATGGAGCCATTGCCGAGGTTATTGCTGAGGCGCAGTCTACTGTGAAGCTTTTACCGCCCGGCATCACTCCGCCGCTCGTCATTCGCTATGACGCGTCGACTGTCCCAATCCTGCAGCTCGGCCTTAGCGGCAAAGGTCTGTCTGAGCAGCAACTCAATGATCTTGGATTGAACTTCATTCGTCCGCAACTCGCAACTGTTCCCGGTGCGGCAGTGCCCATTCCGTACGGTGGCAAACTGCGGCAGATCATGGTCGATATCGACTCCCAGCAGCTGACGGCGAAAGGCCTCTCTGCCACGGATGTGGTGAACGCTGTCAACACGCAAAATGTCATCCTGCCCTCGGGAACCGCCAAGATTGGTCCCACGGAATACAACGTCGGACTCAACGGCACGCCGCCAACAGTGGAAGAGCTGAATAACCTTCCGGTTAAGACTGTCAACGGCGCCACTGTTTACATCCATGATGTCGCACACGTGCGGGATGGATACGCGGTGCAGCAGAATATCGTTCGTCAGGACGGGCAGCGTGGCGTTCTGCTCAGCATTCAGAAGTCCGGCAACGCATCCACACTTTCAATCGTGTCGGCTGTCCGTGCTGCCTTGCCCAAGATCGCCGCCACCCTCCCTTCCCAGCTCGTTATGCGGACTCTACTCGATCAGTCCCTGTTTGTACGTGCATCGTTGGTTGGCGTGGTACGCGAGGGCGTCATTGCCGGCGCGCTTACCTCGATCCTCATTCTTGTTTTTCTCGGTAGCTGGCGAAGCACGCTCATCATCTGTGTCTCCATCCCGCTGTCTATTCTCACGTCAGTTCTTATCATGAGCGCGCTTGGCGAGACCATCAATATCATGACTCTCGGTGGCCTCGCACTCGCCGTCGGCATTCTCGTCGACGACGCCACGGTCGAAATTGAGAACATCGAGCGCCAGCTTGGATTGGGGAAGGATCTTCGTCAGTCCATCCTGGACGGCGCACAGCAGATCGCAGTTCCCGCGTTCGTCTCCACGATTTGCATCAGCATTGTGTTTGTTCCGATGTTCTTTCTATCGGGCGTTGCACGCTATCTCTTTGTACCTCTGGCTGAGGCCGTTGTCTTCGCATTGCTTGCTTCGTATTTCTTCTCGCGGACCATCATCCCCACTCTGGTGATGTTCCTTTTGCGCAAGGAAGTAGAGCGTCATCGTAGACCCGAGGCTGAACAGACGCCCGGCTGGTTCGAGCGCCAGCATCATCGCTTTGAGCTCGCCTTTCAGAAGTTTCAGCACGGATATTCCAGCGTCCTGCAGCTTTGTCTCGACAGGCGTTTACTCTTCGGAGCCTGTTTCTTGATCTTCTGCGCGGCAAGCCTACTGCTGTTGCCGACTCTGGGCAATGACTTCTTTCCCACCGTAGACGCGGGTCAGTTCCGGCTCCATGTTCGGGCCAAGACTGGCACGCGAATCGAGGAGACGGCACGCCTCGTCGATCAAATCGAACGATCAATACGCGCGAAGATTCCTGCTTCCGAGCTGAGTGGCATCCTTGACAACATCGGCCTGCCGACCAGCGGCATCAATCTCTCGTACAGCAACGGCGGAACCATCGGCAATGCCGATGCCGAGATTCTCGGTTCGCTTCAGACAAATCATCACCCCACCGCGGATTACGTAGCCCGCCTTCGCGAGGAGCTTCCCAGGGAATTCCCTGGAACGTCATTCTTCTTCGAGCCCGCTGATATCGTCAGCCAGACACTCAACTTCGGTCTTCCTGCTCCGCTTGACATTCAGATCGTTGGACAGAACCTTGCTGGAAACTTTGCAGCCGCATCGCAGATCGCTACCAAGATGCGCGACATTCCCGGCGCGGTCGATGTTCACATCCAGCAACAATTCGACCAGCCCCGGCTTCAGTTCGATCTGGATCGTGTCCGTGCCCAGCAGGTAGGCCTCACGACGAAAGATGTTTCCAGCAGCCTGCTGGTGTCTCTCAGTTCTAGCTACCAGACCGCGCCCAACCTCTGGCTCAACCCGAAGAATGGTGTCTCGTACATCATCGCGGTGCAAACACCGCAATACAAAGTCGCGTCGCTGGATGATCTCAGAACGATTCCCGTCACTTCCTCATCGAGGCCTTCCAGCGCACAGCTATTTGAAAACCTCACGACCATGAGCCGCACGCAGGAGCCTGCCGTTGCCAGCCACTTTAATGTCCAGCCGGTCGTTGACATCTATGGCAGTGTTCAAGGAATCGATCTCGGGAGAGTTGCGTCCCAGATCGCCACAATCACGAATGAAGCCCAAAAGCATCTCCCCATCGGAAGTCACCTGGTCGTACGCGGACAGGTCGCCACCATGCGCTCTTCATTTACGGGTCTCTACGTAGGACTTGGCTTTGCCATTGTGTTGGTTTATTTCCTGCTCGTCGTGAACTTCCAATCATGGAGCGAGGCCTTCATCATCATTACCGCCCTGCCCGGTGCGCTGGCGGGCATTTGTTGGATTCTCTTTCTCACGCACACCTCACTTAGTGTTCCGGCACTGATGGGCGCCATAATGAGTATCGGCGTCGCCACTGCAAACAGCGTTCTCGTAATCACCTTCGCCAATGAACGCTTCGCTAAAACCAAAGATGCGTCCCGCTCCGCGCTTGAAGCGGGAGCAACGCGGCTACGCCCCGTCATCATGACGGCCACCGCCATGATCATCGGCATGGTGCCCATGGCGCTTGGCCTGGGCGAAGGTGGGGAACAGAATGCTCCTCTCGGCCGCGCCGTAATTGGCGGACTTCTGTTCGCCACGCTCGCCACACTCTTCTTTGTACCTACTGTATTCGCATTCGTCCGGTCGCGAGCCACCGGACACAACGCTACTCCGGAGGATCCCCATGTCGCATGAGGATGTATTCAACCCGCAACAGCAACTTCAGACGTTGCCAGCACCCACTTCACTTCCCGAAACCGGCAATGCCCGTAAGCACTCCCGTCTGCTTTGGTTTGTGACAATACCCGTCGCGCTCTGTCTCCTCGGATTGTTCACGCTGCTTAGCAAGTCGCGCACACAATATACGCTCGCGGCCAGCACGCAGGCTGCCGCAGCTGAGCCGGTGACTGTGGTGCATCCGCAGCCGGGAAATCTGAGCGAAGAGCTTGTTTTGCCGGCTACGTTACAGGCGTTTTCACAGGCCCCAATCTATGCGCGCACCAGTGGATACGTCATCCGCTGGAACGCCGATATTGGTCAACATGTAACCAATGGTCAGCTGCTGGCTCAGATCGAATCGCCAGACGTGGATCAGCAGCTCATACGCGCGCGCGCAGCACTCAATCAAGCGCAGGCCAATCTCACGTTGGCCGGCGTAACAACCAAGCGATACCAGGATCTGATCAAGTCCAACTCTGTCGCTCAGCAGGAAGTGGACCAGAACAACCAGAATCTGGCGTCGCAGCAGGCTGCCGTTGTGTCTGCCGCCGCGGATGTCAAACAGCTCGAGGTGCAGCAAAGCTATGAGTGCGTGACGGCCCCCTTTTCCGGGGTGATCACCGAGCGGCGCACCGACATCGGAGACCTTATCAACGCCGGCAACAGTGGCACTGGCGCTGAGTTATTCCGTCTCTCGAAAATCGACGTGATGCGTATCTTCGTCTCGGTCCCTGAGGCCTACAGCGAACAGATCAAGACTGGAATGCACGTCAGTGTACAACTCACCGAACTACCTGGCCAGACGTTCGATGGCCAGGTAGCGCGCAATGATCACGCGATCGATCCCGCAACGCGCACACTGCTCGTTGAAGTGGATGTCCCCAATCCTGGCGGCAAACTACTGCCCGGGGCCTACGGTTTGGTCCACTTCAAACTCAGCTCTCCCACGCGTCCCCTCATCGTTCCCTCCGGCAGCATTCTCTTTCAGTCCGCCGGACCGCAGGTCGCGATCGTAACTGCCCAGAACAAGGTCGAACTCCGCAAGGTAGTCATCGGTCGCGATTTCGGCAACACCATGGAAATCACAAACGGGATCAACGCGCAGGATTCTGTGGTTGCCAGTCCGCCGGACTATCTGGTCAACGGCATGCCGGTATCTGTCCAAGGCCAAGCCGTCGTACAACCGCCGGCAAGTAATAAGAGGAGTTAGCGCTCATGAGGACCTCTTCAACATATTCATCCTCCTCAGCTCGGTGGATTCTGGGTGTCGGCTTGTCGTGCACACTCTTCAGCGGCTGCATGGTCGGCCCTAACTACCATATTCCTTCGGTGCCCACAGCGCCGGCGTACAAGGAGTCCGCACCCACCTCGGCTGTTAAGGTTCCTGCCGGAGCTGCTTGGTGGCAAGTCTTCAACGACCCCACTCTGAATGATCTGGAAACCCAGGCCGTCGCCGCCAACCTTGACATTCAGATCGCCGTAGCACATGTCGATCAGGCCGATGCAGTTCGCCGGTCCGTCCATTCGTTTCAACTTCCCACGGTCACGGCGAACCCATCGGCGGCTCGCACGCGCGAGGCACAGCAGCGGCCCAACAATGGAAACACCAATGGCAAAGCTGCTACTTACAATGATTTCCAGCTCCCCCTTAGTCTCGGCTACGAGATCGACGCCTGGGGTCGCCTTCGCCGCATGGCGCAATCCGCCACGGCCTCCCAGCAGGCGAGTGAAGCGGACCTGCGCTTCGTTCGGCTTTCGGTGGCAGCATCGGTGGCGGACGACTATTACACTCTGCGCGAGGCCGACACCGAGACCAAGATCCTCGAGTCTACTGTTATCGATCTCGAACGAGGTTACGAGATCACGGACAATCAATTCCACCGCGGGCTCATCAGCGAATTGGCCGTCAGGCAGGCGCAGACCATTCTCGACCAAACGCGCGCACGCATCGAGGCCCTCCGCATACAGCGCTCGCAATCGGAGCACGCAATCGCGGTTCTCCTCGGACGCCCTGTCTCCGGGTTCTCTATCGCGGAGGCTTCCACTCTCCCGACGCCTCCTGTTATTCCGGCCGGAGTGCCTGCCGACCTTCTCGGTCGGCGTCCGGACATTTCCTCTGCGGAACGCACGGCCGCGGCAGCGAGCGCCCAGATTGGCGCCACAAGGGCCGCCTATCTGCCTCAGATTTCACTTACCGGCCTGGCCGGTTATGAAAGTACAAATCCCACTTCGCTTCTCAACTGGCAGAACAGCATTGCTTCGATGGCCGCCTCCGTTGTGGCTCCCATCTATACGGGCGGACGGCGCAAAGCGAGCATTGACCAGGCAAATGCGGCTTATCGTCAATCGGTCTCCCAATATGTGAAGACCGTGCTCGTAGCCTACCAGGACGTCGAAGACCAGCTTGCCGCACTCCACTATCTCTCCCGTCAGTTCGATGCAGAACGCAATACCGTCGAAGATGCATTGCGCGCTGAAGAGATTGCGAATAATCGGTACAACGCAGGATTGGTAAGTTATCTCGATGTTGTATTTGCCGAACAGATGCTCCTGTCTAATCAGGAGATCTCAACACAGGTCGAGGGCCAGCGCATGGTAGCTACGGTTGGACTGATTCGGGCTCTAGGAGGAGGTTGGTAACCGTATCGTGCTCGGAAAGTTAGGCAGCCCTCAGCAAGACACCTCACCGAAAAGAGGAGACATGGAGATACGTATGAAATTCGTAGTTCTGACCGCCGCAGTCCTTTCCGGAATGTCAAGCCCTTCCCTCGTGGCTCAAGCGGTCAGTCTGCCGGACCTGCCGCAAGTGAATGGCCCTTTCAAACTCTTGGCCGCTACTGACCTGGCCTCCGGCAAGTCGCAATTTCGTTTTGACGGCGGTGACACTCCGCCGGTGATTCGTGTACGGCCAGGACAGGACATCCGCATCGAGTATGTCAATGCCCTGTCGCCGGTCTCAAAAGAGAAGTGCGTGATGGTGCCGTGCACCAACAGAAGCAATCTCCACTTCCACGGCCTTCATGTTTCGCCGGAGAGACCGCAGGACGACGTTCTCACCATGTCTGCCGCTTCGGGTGAGACGCTCCAGTACACTGTCAAGGTTCCGCGCAACCAGCCGCCAGGTCTTTACTGGTATCACACGCACCAACACATGGAGAGTTATCGCCAGGATCTCGATGGAATGTCCGGTGCCATCGTGGTCGAAGGCCTCGACCGTTACATTCCGGAACTCCGCAACATGGAGGAGCGCATTATGGTTCTTCGCGATGCGGAGTTGGATGAGACGGGAGCACAACGATCGGAATTGATACGCAGAGTATCCATGCAAGCCGATCGCTGTGGCTCAAGCACAGAACAGCCGGAGCGCGCGTTCACAGTTAATGGTGTAGTTCGGCCACAAATTGAAGTCGCGCCCGGAGATCATCAGTTTTGGCGCATTGTGAACACCAGCCCCGACCTCTATGCGGATCTCGAGATCGACGGCGGCTCGTTCGACGTTGTCGCGCTGGATGGAATGCCCTTCGCCTTCCACGATCCGAGCATCCGTAGCCGGAAGCTGAGCCATGTGCTGCTTGCACCTGCCGGACGACTGGAAGCGATTGTAACCGGTCCGCCGGCGGGTAATCAGGCCACACTCCATACGCGTTGCTTCGACACCGGCTCGGACGGAGATCCAAATCCGGCCATGGTCCTGGCAGATATCGTGCCGCCCACCGGTCGCCATACTCCTAGACCGATGGTGCCGGATTCAGGTAAGCCGGTGTATGAACCTGTTCCCAAAACGGCCACGCGCTCGGTGGAACAGGGCGAACCGCAATTCACCGCTGTCTTCACAGAAGACAAGAATGGCTTCTATATCAACGGAGAGAAATTTGGCATGGACTCCCCTCCAATGTTGACCGTCAACGTCGGCTCCTACCAGCACTGGCGCGTCACAAACCAGACAAACGAAGTACACCCGTTTCACATTCATCAGGTCCACTTCCTGGTGTACGCGCTAGATGGACGGCGACTGGCGCAAACCGAGTGGCTTGACACCGTCAACGTACCAGCGAGGGGCTCGGTCGATCTCGTAATGGACTTCACCGACCCCATCATCCGAGGTACTTCGCTATTCCACTGCCATCTTCTAAATCACGAAGACAAGGGAATGATGGCCAAAGTCGTTTTTAGATGAACGTCATTCGAGTGCGCCGATCCCGCTGAGTTCCGAGCCCTGCACTTTGGGCGGTCGACAGGGTGAAGAACGCTCCGTGTAACTAGTTGTGAAATTGTCCGTCTATTCAGATCAGTGTCTCGACCGCGATTGCGTCGAGGATTTTCAAGGAGGTTGGTGTCCGTGCAAATTCGACCATTTGTGCTTGTGTTTGGAGTCATGCTCATGCTCGGTGTGGTCCCTCCTGTCGTAGCTCAGGACAAAGAGGTCCAGCAGCCCTCAGCGCGTCAGCACCTTCAGCAGTTCCATACGCCGCAATCCATCGACCAGGAACTCGCGCGCCTCACCAAAGATCTGGAGTTGACTCCCGAACAGCAGCAACAGGTTCGGCCTCTGCTTGAGGAGCACCACGATAAGATTCAGGCGCTTCTCGATAGGAATCCGACGGCTTCGCGGCAGGAACTCGCTCCGCAGATTCATGCTATCAGCGACGAAACTCACCGCAAGATTCACGAATTGCTCACTGATCACAAGAAGGAGCTGGAAAAAGCGATGCAGCGACGCGAACATAACGGTCAAGAGAACAGGCGATCTGCTCCGCCTGCGGCAGAGTCGCCAGGACCATCTTCTCAGGCCTCTTATGGAGGAATCCGGTCGGACCCCTAGGCGCTGGAGATCGATTGTATTAAAAGGCTGCACCTCGAGCGCTCCCAGACAACATCTAAATATTCGACGTGAGGAGGTGGCAATGTTACCCATGGATCGCCGCGAATTCTTGAAGGCAGCCAGCGGGGCTGCGAGCACAATCGCTGCACCACCAATGCTGAATTCGATCCTGCAAGCAGAGACGACTAACGAGCAAAGTGGAATGGTCTATCGCACCCTGGGGCGCACTGGCGAGCGCGTTTCGGCCATCGGACTCGGCGGATATCACATCGGCAAATCCTCGCTCCCGGAGCAGGATTCCATTCAACTCGTGCGGCAGGCCATCGACCGCGGAATCACTTTCATGGACAACTGCTGGGACTATAACGAAGGCGTCAGCGAAGTTCGAATGGGCAAGGCGCTGGCCGGCGGATATCGGAACAGGGTTTTCCTGATGACCAAAATCGACGGCCGCACCAAGGCCTCAGCGGCGCAGCAGATCAACGAGTCCTTGCAACGGCTCCAAACCGATCACGTAGACCTGATGCAGTTTCACGAAGTGATCCGGCTGGAAGATCCAGATCGCATCTTCGCGGAAGGCGGCGCCATGGAGGCGATGCAAGAGGCCAAGAGGGCCGGAAAAGTGCGGTTTATCGGGTTCACGGGGCACAAGGACCCGTATGTCCACCTGCGGATGTTGGATCACGCGCGCACACACAGCTTTCATTTCGACGCAGTGCAGATGCCATTGAACGTGATGGACGCGCACTTCCGCAGCTTCACGCATGAAGTGCTGCCGGTGTTGACGCGCGAAGGCATTGCGCCGCTGGGGATGAAGTGCTTCGGCGACCACTTCATTCTTGACAGCAAAACGGTGAAGCCAATCGAGGCGTTGCATTACTGCCTGAACCTCACCATCGCCGTGCAGATCACCGGAATCGACAATACGCAGGTTCTGAATCAAGCACTGGAAGCGGCGAGAACATTCACCCCGTTGTCACAGGCCGAGGTGGCGAGCCTCCTGGAGCGAACCCGGCCGGCGGCACAGCAAGGACGGTACGAACTCTACAAAACGAGCGCGCATTTTGACGGGACGGCGCACAGGCCGCAAGTTCTGGGCTGAACACAACGTGTCCGACGCGCTGACAAACTGGAGATAGAACGGCAGGCGCTCACCGAGTCAAGTGGGCCAAGAATCTTAGGTGCCGGCCAAGCGATCGGCTCCAGTAAGTATCCACCGGCAGAGCCGGTGGCTTTACGGTTGCTGGCCCCTCAAAGGGGCCTGATCGCAACCGTTGAAAAGCAAAAGCAAAAACAAAAGCAAAAGCCCGATCAGTTTAATGCT
>Ga0137378_10001915_pt1 | contig 17720 bp, 12 predicted proteins | sample SagtaG_21_FD_104813 | JGI IMG/M metagenome (GOLD analysis project Ga0137378, IMG submission 104813) | Vadose zone soil microbial communities from Sagehorn Ranch, Mendocino, California, USA - Sage2_L_60_16 metaG | ecosystem: Environmental > Terrestrial > Soil > Vadose zone | place: USA... | reverse complement strand
TAGAGAAACTGAAGGGAAGCAAACCGCGCTGACTCAATTTGGAGTGACCGGAAGAATAACAAGGTCGGCGCGCAGTGGACCCAATCGCGTCGTCGCAGTAAGCCGTAGCGGTAGCCGTCGATCATCGTCGCTGATCCATGCCCGTAGGGCGAACTTGTCACTTTGCGGATCGTCGGTAGTCAGCGATAGTTGAATCGCGCGAATTTTTTGCGAGCCGAACTGAATGGTCTCGCGACTAAGCGAGGAAATAAATAGAGTCCTTGGTCGATTATTCACCATAATTGAAAGAGCATTGCGCTTCGGAGGCGTGAGGTTCATCGAACGTATGGCGTAAAAGATCGAGAGACAGTCGTGCGTACCAACCGGGATCTCTATCTTCTGACCCTTAGCGGATGTAGCGGTGCCGTAGTCTTGATTGATAGTCAAACTCTCGGTGGTTCGCTTCTGGCCTTCGACCAACTTCAGGTCAGTGCGAAAGGGCAGAAGCGTCTTTGGATCGATGTATGAATTGACCTGATCGTTGGCAAAGAACAGACGCTGCGCCGCGTTGGTGGTTTGTGCGGTGACCGTAAGCATCAGACCGTCATGATCGAAATAGCGAGAGCGGGCGCGCACTTGAAACGAAGCAAGCCCGACAACTTCCTGATTACCGCCCAGGTAGACCTGATAGTTCAGCTGCTCACCGACCTTAAACGGCAGAGCCGCGAGCACCTCATCGGCAATCGGAGATCCGGACCCGGTCAAGGGTGGTGACTGTGGCGGCGCCACGGCGACTTTGGCTGAAGGCGTGGGCTGCTTTGCTGGTGCCTCCGGCACGAGTTGCGATCCGGCAATCACCGCTCGTATCTCCCCAGATCTGACCTTTGCTGTTACCAAAATCGGAACGTGCCGTTCGTCGTCACTGAAGTAGATGCGTAGCCGATAATCGTTGATCGCCGAGTTATTCGGCATCCGGATCTCTGACACGATGGCATTGAATGATCCTACGTTCGTTCTGATCATCTCGTGGCCTTTGACCTTCAATTCCGCCTGATACTCCTGAGAGCCGGCGCGAACGGTGAAGGGATAAGTCGAGCCTTCACCGAGGGGCAGCGCTCGCAGTCGATAGAGTGCAGAGAGAAAATCATAGGTGCCGGCAAACCCGGCGGCCGCCGGTTTATCCGGAACGGCTGGGTTACTCGCTGGTTGATTGAAGTCGCTTGAGGTATCGGAAGTGCGCGCCGCTTCGCGCACAACCTCCTGGGCGCGAAACGGGAGCCCTGTGCTCTGATCTACATAGGTAGTGTAATCATTGTTTAGCGCATAGAGGGCGGCCGAAACTACGCCGGTAGTTTCCACGTGTGCGCGCAGCTCAAAGGCGTCGCGACCGAAGAATGTGCCACGCGCGGCGACGAAAAGCTCCACATGCGCCGCGCTAATGAAGTTTGAGAAGGATACGTTGTAAGTCAGGCGCTCACCAACGCGGTAAGGAGCTTCGGAGAATGGAAATGTTACTACCTCACCTTTGCGCTGGCTGCTGGCGGGCAGCACCAGCGCGGTGAGGATAATTGAAGCAGTCGCAATCGCCGCGAACAAGCGTTTCAAATTTCCGATCACCTTTGCATGATAATGTTTAAGTCGCGATGGGGGCAAATATTGCTTCCCCGCTCAATTGTACACGCAGAGGGAATGCGCGAGTTCCTGTTTGCTGCGAGTGGGCCACGCGAATCCGTCAAATCAGTTAAGCTTCCCCCATCTCTTTAACGATTTGCCGGGCGGCTTCGGCCGGATCTGCGGCGTCGATTATCGGTCGTCCCACGACGAGATAATCCGAGCCGGCCCGAATGGCCTCCGCGGGCGTCATCAATCGCTTCTGATCGTTTGGCTTTGTGCCCGAGGGTCGGACCCCGGGCGTCACGATCAGAAAATCTTGCTTCGCAACCGCAGCACGCACCGCAGCTACTTCAAGGGGCGAGGCGACCACGCCGTCAAGACCACTGGCTGCGGCTAATTGCGCGAGCGCGGTGACCTGCTGCTCGGGACTCTTCACGACGCTGATTTCCGCCAACACTCTGGCGTTCGCGCTGGTGAGAAGGGTGACGCCGATTATCCTGGGACGCACCAGATCCTCGCGCGCGGAGACTTCCGCCACGGCTTCCGCGGTGCGGCGCATCATTTCGGCGCCACCAGACGTATGCACGTTAAAAATCGATATACCGTGTCGCGCCGCTTCCACGCCTGCCGCGGCCACGGTGTTGGGAATGTCATGATACTTAAGATCGAGAAAGACGCGCCCGCCTGCGTCGATGATCTCGTGAACGATCGTTGGTCCGACGGCCGTGAAGAGTTGCATGCCGATCTTGAACATCGCGGCAACGTCGCGCAGCGCACTGAAGAGTTCACGTGCCCGCGGCGCTGTTTCGACGTCGAGTGCGACGATTAGTTTGTCTCTGGCAAGACTACCCAATTCTCCGCCAACTTCCTTCGTGCGGCGGCAAAGCCGCACTCAAGCGAGTGTATTTGCGTGGCAACCTACCGCTTCATCGAGTGATCGAAATCCCTCCCTTTTCAAAATCTCAGCAAGGCCATCGTTTATGTTCCGGGCGATTGCCGGGCCTTGATAGATGAAACCTGTATAAAGTTGAACCAGGCTGGCGCCGGCGCAGATTTTTTCCCAGGCGTCTGCCGCGGTAAAGATACCACCAACGCCAATGAGGATCAGCGAACCGGCGGTCAGACGATACAGGTTCGCAATCATTCGGGTCGACCGATTCTGTAAGGGTGCGCCACTCAACCCGCCCTCGCCACAAGCGTTGACGAGCGCAGCTGGCGTTTGCAGTCCTGCGCGCTCAGTTGTTGTATTGGTCGCTATAATTCCATCCACGGAAGTCCGGCGCGCGACCTCGACGATCAACTCAAGATTGTTTTGATCGAGATCCGGAGATACCTTAACCAACAGAGGGACGGTTCGCGAATGCGTGGAGCTCAGTTCGCGGTTGCGTGCTTGCAAGACGCCGAGCAGTTGTGAGAGCTGATCGGCTTGCTGAAGTTCGCGCAAGCGAGGCGTATTCGGCGAGCTGACATTCACGGCGACGTAGTCGGCGACCGGGTGAACAATTTCAAAGCATTTCAGATAATCGGAAACCGCGTCTTCCATGGGCGTCGCTTTGCTTTTGCCGATGCTTACTCCTACGACACAAGCGGGTCGGTTTTTTCTCACGCGCGCGACAAACTCCTCAGCGCCGTTGTTGTTGAAGCCCGCGCGGTTGATCAGCGCTTTGTCCAATGGGAGACGAAACAGACGGGGCCGTACATTGCCTGGCTGTGGTTGATAAGTCACGGTACCCGCTTCAATAAAGCCGAAGCCAAGCGCCGCCAGACCTTGCAAAGCAATTCCGTTTTTGTCGAATCCCGCGGCAATACCAACTGGATTTGCGAACGTGAGACCAAAGCGTTGCAATTTCTCAAACGGTGAGCGATTGAATCGCCTGGCAACGAGATTCCGGATAACACGGCGGTTCAGGGCTGAAGAAAGCGAATGCAACGCCAGCTCGTGAGCCGTTTCTGGCGGCAGGCGAAAAAGTATCGGGCGCAGCAATGACCGATAGAGCATTACGTCGGTAACAAGTGACGAGTGAAAATTGACAAGCTAGAAGGCGAGTTTATCTTGTCACCTGTCACTTGTCACTCGTTACCGTTCTTGTTAGTATCGCCTGAAATGGAATTCGTCGAGAGAGCCCGCATCATGGATGGCCCGCGCATCAATCGCGCGCTGGCGCGTCTGGCGTCAGAGGTTGTCGAAGAGAATCACGGCACGAGCGATCTCTATCTCGTCGGCATCAGAAGACGCGGGGTGCCGCTGGCCGAGCGCATGGCCGACAAGATCGCGGATCTCGAAGGCGTCCGTCCGCCCGTTGGCATTGTGGACATCACGCTTTATCGCGACGATCTTTCTACAGTTGGCGCCAAGCCGGTCGTTAACCGTACTGAATTGCCCGGAGATATAGACGGCCGCAGCATCGTCTTGATCGATGATGTCCTTTACACGGGTCGAACCATACGCGCGGCGCTCGACCAATTGATCGACTTCGGCCGGCCGCGGCGCGTGCAGTTGGCGGTGCTCATAGATCGCGGCAAAGAGCATCGCGAGTTGCCGATCCAGGCGGATTACATTGGCAAGCTGGTGCCGACAAAGAAGAGCGAGATTATTAAGGTGATGCTCAATGAGTTTGACGAGCAGGAAGGGGTGCTAATCGTCGAGCGCCCGGCGGCGGCAGCGGAAGCGGTTTGAAGGCGGCCAGCAGTGGCCGCTTTTTTGTGGACTGAAATGCGAATGAACCACGAAGTTCGTTTAGAGGCGGGCGTTGCCCGCCGGCTCAAGATTGACGCAATCGGGGATGGTGATTGAAATCACCATCGAACCGGCGGGCAACGCCCGCCTCTAAACCAGAGTCGAAATGACTTTCACGCGCAAACATCTGTTGGGCATTCGCGAATTAGCGGCAGGTGAGATAACGCACCTGCTCGACACGGCCGAAACGTTCCGCGACGTCTCAAAGCGTGAGATCAAGAAAGTACCAGCGCTGCGCGGCCGCACCGTGATCAATCTCTTTTTTGAACCATCCACGCGCACCAGGACGTCTTTCGAGATCGCGGCCAAGCGATTATCGGCTGATGCCGTCAACATTAGCGTTGCAACTTCGAGCGTCAGCAAAGGCGAGACGTTGATGGACACCGCGCGCAATCTGGAAGCAATGTCGCCGGATTGCATCGTCCTGCGTCACTCGATGGCCGGCGCTCCATATCATCTCGCGAAGATTTGTAACTCATCGATCGTCAACGCCGGCGACGGCGCGCACGAGCACCCGACGCAGGCGCTGCTTGACGCGCTGACGATACGTGAACGCAAAGGCCGGATCGATGGGCTGAGCGTTGCAGTTATCGGCGACATACTCCATTCGCGCGTTGCCCGCTCGAACATTTACTTGTTGACTAAGCTCGGCGCGACGGTGCGGGTTGCCGGACCCGGCACGCTGGTTCCCGCGGAGTTTGCGGAATTAGTCGAGCAGGGACTGCGCATAGAGCGCAGCGTCGAAGATGCCGTTGCGGGTGCGGATGTTGTGATGATTCTGCGGATTCAGCGCGAGCGACAGGATGCGGCGTTCTTTCCGTCGATGCGCGAATACGCGGTTCATTACGGTTTGCATCCGGAACACCTCAAACGCGCCGCGCCTGACGCCATCGTCATGCATCCGGGTCCGATCAACCGAGGGATCGAGATTTCATCGGAGATTGCGGACGGCAGCAGTTCGCTGATACTGGACCAGGTAACAAACGGGGTGGCAGTGCGGATGGCCGTGCTTTATCTGCTCGCCGGCGGGTCGCGCGACGGATTTACCGAAGAGCAGAATGGTCGAGCAAAGAAGGAGAAGAGAGAGCGCAAGGGAAACAAGGGATGAAGCTGCTGATTGCCAACGGTTATGTGATCGATCCGTCGCAAAATGTGAACGCCGGTCGCAATCTGCTGGTCGAGGACGGTCGCGTTGTCAGCTTGTTGGATCGAGGCCAACCCGCGCCGAAAGACGCGGAGATGCTCGACGCCACGGGTTTGATTGTCGCGCCGGGGTTCATTGACATGCACGCGCATCTGCGCGAGCCGGGTCAGGAATACAAAGAGACGATTGCTACGGGCACGGCCGCGGCGGTAGCGGGAGGTTGGACCAGCGTATGCGCAATGCCCAACACCGATCCCATTAACGATAGTCCGGCCGTGACTCGCTTCATTATTGAGCAGGGTGAACGGGCTGACCTCGCCAATGTTTTTCCCATTGGCTCGATCACCAAAGGCGGTGAGGGCAGGGAACTGGCCGAGATGGGCGAGATGAAGCTTGCCGGCATCGTCGCCGTTTCGGACGATGGCCGGCCGGTGCCCAGCGCGGGAATGATGCGGCGCGCGATGGAATATGCGAGGGGCTTTGATCTAACGGTTGTGGATCACTGCGAAGATCGTTCTCTGGTGGCTGGCGGCGTGATGCACGAAGCTCGCTGGTCACTGATTCTTGGATTACGCGGTATGCCGGCCGTCGCGGAAGAAATCGATGCCGTACGCGACTGCGCGCTGGCCAAGTTGACCGGTGCGCGCGTGCACCTGGCGCATGTTTCGACGCGCGGCGCGCTCGATGCTGTGCGCCGCGCGAAAGAGATCGGATTGCCTGTGACATGCGAGGTCGCGCCTCACCATTGGACCCTGACCGACGAAGCGGTTGCGGAATACGACACGAACACAAAGATGAATCCGCCGCTGCGCAGCCCCGATCACGTCGGCGCGATCATCGAGGGTTTGCGAGATGGAACAATCGACGCGATTGCCACCGATCATGCGCCGCACCATGCTGACGAGAAGGCGCTCGAATTCGATCAAGCGCCCTTCGGTATCACAGGACTAGAGACCGCCGTGGGCCTCGCCTTCGATCTGGTCAAGCAAGGTGTTATTGATCTGGAACGGCTGGTCGAGTTGTGTTCGATCCACCCCGCGCGAATTTTCCAGTTGAAAGATCGCGGCACATTACGGCAAAACGCATGGGCCGACATAACGATTCTCGATCCCGCATTTCGGTGGACCTTTGAAGCGTCTCGATCGAAATCGAAGAGCCGGAATACTCCCTTTGACTGACGCACCATGACCGGCGCGGCTGTCGCGACAATAGTTGCCGGTCGGGTCGTTTACCTTCATCCGGATTTCGCTCGCATTACCGAAGCAAGACAAAACGCGGCATCGATGAAGTGAGCTGTTGCCTTGATGACGCGTCGCCGAGCCACAAAGAAAAACCCGCGGCGCTCTCTCCTTCGCAACGGGTCTCTCTTTGTGGCCGCTCACTTACGTTATTACCGGGGCGGCCGAATCGTTTCTGTTTCGTAAACCGTGCAATGATTGTGCCGAAGGCTCGAAGTAGCACGAGCCGAACCGGGGTTTTGAGTTTTTCGGTTTTCATGCGCTATTGTCAGCTCCGTGAGCATCGCCCGACCGAAATGAACGTGTGTCTTCAATGCACAAGTTCGTCCGCTCCTTGCACCATATGGAGCGAGGCCCACAAGTCGGGTAGCTCATTTCTCGACGGCGGATGTATCATGCGTCCGCTCCAATACAGGCCATTCTCATCGACGAGGAATACCATGAGACTATCCTTCAGATCGTTCTCCGTTTCCGCGCTGGCCGCGTGCTTGTCTCTGGTTGCAGTGGCGGCGTTGGCGCAACAACCGCGCGGCATCACGGCAGAGGATTACTACTCGTTTGAGTTTTGAGCGATCCGCATATCTCGCCCGATGGAAAGCTGGTCGCTTATGTCGTGACGAAAGTTGACCGCGCACAGAATCGCAGAAACTCTTCCGTCTGGCTGGCGGCAATTGATGGCAGCCGCGCGCCGTGGCAGTTTACAACCAGTCCGCAATCGTCGAACTCGCCGCGCTGGAGTCCTGATGGAAAGTGGCTCGCGTTTCTTTCGTCGCGACCTGGTGAATCAATATCAGGAACGGCAGCGACCGGCGCGACGACAATTTCACCAACAATCGGGGCGGGAGCTGCCGGTGAACAACCGCGCTCGCAGGTCTATCTGCTGTCGATGAACGGCGGCGAAGCAAGGCGCATCACAAACTTGAAGAACGGCGTGAACGTGTTTCGCTGGTCGCCTGACGGCACGCGCCTGGTCGTCGTCAGTCGCGTTGGGCCATCTGACAGTAGAGGCGACAGCCACACTGAAAGCCGAGACCGCAGCGACGTGCGGCATTACAAAAACACGTCATACAAATTCAACGATACGGGCTGGTTCGATGATCGCCGCACGCATCTTTGGGTCGTGGACGTAGCGTCTGGCAACGCAAAACAGATCACCGAAGGGAACGATTGGAACGACAGCGATCCGCAATGGTCGGCGGATGGAACTCGCATCGCTTTCGTCTCGAATCGCACCGGAAAAGAATACGACGAGAATCGCAACACGGACGTGTGGGTGATTTCAGCTGGAGGCGGGGCGCTGACGAAGATTTCAGATCACGACGAAGCGGACAATCAGCCACGTTGGTCACCAGACGGCAAACAGATTGTGTTCACGGGCGAGGTTCACGACCGCGATCATCCGAAAATCTGGCTCGCGCCTGCGACTGGCGGGACGGCGTCCGTGCTCGCGGCCAATGGGCTGGACCTGATTCCCGGCGGTCTCGAATGGTCGGATGATGGTAAATCGCTTTACTTTGAAACCGGCGTGAAAGGCGAGAACCATCTGTTTCGCGTCGACCTGGCGACGAAATCGATCGAGCAAATCACGTCAGGTCCTCGTGCCGTGCGCGGTGTTGATTTCAATGGCCGCACCAACACGATGGTTTACGCGGCTAACGATTTCAAACATCTCGACGATCTCTATGTCGCGGATGTCAACGGCCGCAATGAACGCAAACTCACGAATCTGAACGAAGCGCTGTGGAAACAACTGCAACTGGCGGACGTCGAACGTTTCACTTATAAGGGCGCGGACGCTTGGGACATCGACGGTTTCCTTGTGAAACCGATCAATTGGCAAGAGGGCAAGAAATATCCCATGATCCTTAGCGTTCACGGCGGACCGGCGGGGCAGTACGGCGTCGATTGGTATCACGAGTTTCAGGTCTATGCCGCCAGGGGCTACGCGGTGTTGTTCACGAATCCGCGCGGCTCGACGGGCTATGGCCAAAAATTCGAACGCGGCATCGTTGGCGAATGGGGCGGCAAGGATTATCAGGACATCATGAATGGCGTTGATGCAGCACTGAAAAAATATTCCTGGATCGATCAAGATCGCATGGGCGTGACGGGCGGGAGTTACGGCGGGTACATGACCAACTGGATCCTCGGTCACACCGATCGCTTCAAAGCGGCGGTGACGCTGCGCAGCGTCTCCAATTTTATTTCGGACGACGGCACACGCGACGGCGCTTACGGGCATGCGCCTGACTTTGGCGGAGACATATTTCAGAAGTTTGATCTCTACTGGGATCGTTCGCCTTTGAAGTATGCAAAGAACGTCAAGACTCCGACTTTGATTCTGCATTCAGACAACGACTTCCGGGTGCCGATAGAACAGGGCGAACAGTGGTATCGCGCGCTCAAACATTTTGGCGTGACGACGGAGATCGTTTTCTTTCCGCGCGAGAATCATAACCTGACGCGCACCGGCGAACCGAAACATCTGATCGAGAGTTTGAATTGGCAACTCTACTGGTTCGACCGATTCATCAACGGCAACAACAACGCGGCGCCGCCGGATCAAAAGTGAGTTACATACTTCATGACGTTTGAATAAGGAAGGTGCGTTATGCGACGAATCGTAACCCCAATTCTCTTTGTTTTCAGCGTGGCGATCTCGATCGCCGCGCAGACAAAACCACCCGTCACGCCGTCGGATTACGGCCAGTTCGAGACGCTCGCCACGGTGCCAAGTCGCGGTGGCTTATCGCCTGACGGCAAGTGGCTGGCTTACGGCATCAACCGCTCGAATCGCAACAACGAGCTGCGCATCACCAGCGTCGCCGATGGCACGACGAAGGTGGCGGCATTTGGCGCGCAGCCCGTCTTCTCGGCCGACTCGCGCTGGGTGGCATACGCCATCGGCTACTCCGAAGTGCAGGAAGAGAAACTGCGCAAAGACAAGAAGCCGATTCAGCGAAAGCTTGGACTAATGAGCCTGACGACCGGCGAGATGACGGTCGTCGACGCCGTCGAGTCGTTTGCGTTCAACGTGAGCGGATCGTACCTGGCCATGCGCCGCTATCCACCTGAGAAAAGAGAATCGCCGGATGCCGCGGCAGCTACAGACGCCGACGACACGCCGCAGGGTGCAACGTTGATCCTGCGGCAGCTCGCCAGCGGACGCGATACGACGTTTGGCAACGTCGCAGAGTTCGCCTGGCAGGACAAAGGCAAATTACTGGCATTCACAATTAGCGCCGAAGACAAGACCGGCAACGGCGTACAGCTATTCGATCCCGAGACTGGCGCCCTGCGCGTTTTGGATTCGTCTTCGTCTATCTACAGCGGGTTGGCCTGGCGCAAGGACTCCGCCGATCTGGCGGTGCTGCGATCCAAGACCGACGATCGACACGACGGTCCGACCCAGGTGACCCTGGCTTGGACGCACGTTTTGGATTCGTCGGAGGCGAGACATGACTACGACCCGACCACCGACAAAGCCTTTCCGCCGGGTCTGCGTCTGGTTTCGTTTCGCAGGCCATCGTGGTCAGACGATGGCGCAACAGTTTTTCTCGGCGTCGCGAAATGGAATGAAAAGCCGCCGGCCGCCGCGAAGACAAACGTGACCGCAACGAACGGCGACGGTGCGACCGCTGCGCCCGCAGATGACGAGGAGCCGGCGGACGTAGACGTGTGGCATTCGCACGACCTGGATGTTATGCCCAAACAGAAGATCGGCGCGCGCAGCGACCGGCAGAAGAATATGCTCGCGGCCTGGCAACTCGGCAACGATCGCCTGGTTCAACTCGGAAAGGAGCTCACCGAGCAAGTAACACCGGTCAGGCGTCAGCAGCTTGCTTATACCGCTAACTGGTCCGCTTACGCGATGGAGCGGACGATCGGACGACCGGCGGCTGACATCTACCTGACGGACCTCGCGACCGGAGAACGAACCAGGATCAAAGAGCGGCTTCCCGAGGATCGCTACCTCCAAGCAAGTCCGCAGGGGCGTTACCTTCTGTACGTGCAAGATGACCACTATTGGACGGTGAACACGGCCACGCGAGCGATTGTGAACATCACGAAGACCGTGCCGACCTCGTTTGTTGATCGCGAGTCGGACTTCACGATCAAGCAAAAGCCTGCCTTCGGCGTCGCGGGGTGGACGAAAAACGACGAGGCCGTGATCCTTTACGACAAGTTCGACCTGTGGAAGATCGCAGCCGACGGATCCCGCGCCACACGTTTGACCGACGGCGCGGCCGAACAGGTTCGTCATCGCTACGTGCGGCTGAATCCGGATGACGAATGGATCGACACCGACAAGCCGCTCTACCTCAGTCTGTTCGGCACCTGGTCGAAGAAGAGCGGCTACGGGCGTTTGCTGCCGGGCGCAAGCGCGGTTGAGCGCCTCGTGTGGCTGGACAAGAGCGTCACTCGTCTCGCAAAAGCGAAAGATGCGGACGTCTACGAGTATGTCGTCGAAACGTTCGAGGATTCGCCCACTGTGTTCGTCGGCGCTCCCGATCTAAAGAGCGCGAAGCTGGTGACGAAGACGAATCCTTTTCAGGATCGCTTCGCGTGGGGACACAGTGAGCTGGTTGAATACAAGAACGATCTGGGCGAGCGACTGCAAGGTGCGCTCTATTATCCCGCGGGTTACGAAGCGGGCAAGCGCTATCCGATGATCGTCTACATGTACGAGCGTCTTTCCGATACGCTGCATCGCTATGTCGCTCCGGCGGAACGCGACCCCTACAACGCGTCTGTGTTCACTAGTCTCGGCTACTTCGTGCTCGAGCCGGACATCGCTTTTCGGAAGCGCGAGCCGGGTCTGTCGGTAGCAGCGTGCGTTGGCGCGGCCGTGAAGAAAGTTATTCAGACGGGGATCGTCGACGGGCGAAAGGTTGGAATCGTTGGGCATTCGTGGGGTGGGTTCGACACGACTTTTCTGGCCACGCATACCGATTTGTTCGCCGCAGCGGTGGCGGGCGCGCCGATCACCGATCTGGTGAGCAACTACGGGAATCATCACTGGAGCATTGGGATCGCCGAGACCGATCACATCGAGACGGGACAGCAGCGTATGGAAGTGCCGCTCTGGGAAGATCTGCCGGCCTACATTCGAAATTCCGCGGTCTTCGGCGTGCAGAATATGAAGACGCCTTTGATGATTGAAGTCGGCGACAGCGACGGCACAGTGTTCTGGCACCAGGGCGTCGAGCTATACAACGTCGCTCGGCGCGCGAAGAAAGATGTCGTGCTGCTCGTCTACGCCGGCGAAGATCACGGACTGCGCAAGAAGCCTAACCAGCTCGATTACCACCGGCGCATCGTCGAGTGGTTCGGGCATTATCTAAAGGATGAACCCGCGCCTTCCTGGATCACCAACGGCCTCAGCTATCTCGATCGCGAGCAGGAACTGAAGAAGCTGAAAGCGCGCAAGGGAAAGAGCTGAGCTGGGTCGCACTACAGAACCGGGAGCGATATCGCTCCCGGTACTGACCTCATCGCGCGGTTGACGCTAATCATCGCCGTACGGTATCGCAAACGGTGCGGTGGTAAATCACACTTGTGACACAGTGAGGTCAGTACCGGGAGCGATAGCGACCTGATCAGATCAAACTGCCCAATCGGGCAATTCTGTGTAATCTTTGGATTGCACCATCGAACGATGAAAGACAGTCACGCGCGCATGAACAGACGCAACTTCTGCACGATTGCCGGTGGCGCCGTGGCCTCGCTCGCCCTGAGCACTGCTTGCCGTCGTAGTTGGTCCAACCTGCCAGGTGATGGACGGCTCACCGTGCGGCCACACGTGCCAGGTAAACCGTCAGCTAACTCATCTCCGTCCGGCAACCCATCTTCATCTGCCAAGTCAACTTCATCCGGCAACTCATCTAATGGCAAACCGATCAAGCTCGGACTGGATCGTGAGCGTGATGCGCTCCTTCAAGTACCCAAATCCGCAATCAACTCGCCTCTGCCGCTGTTGCTGTTTTTGCATGGCGCCACGCAGAGCGCGGACGATATGTTCTGGTATCTCGATTCAGCGCCTGAAGAAGCGGGCGTTGTGATCCTGGCGCCGAACTCTCGCGACACCACCTGGGATGCGATTACCGACAGCTTTGGGCCTGATGTGGAGTTTCTGAAGCGCGCGCTGGAGCGTGTTTTTGAAACCGTGGCGATCGATGCCGCACGCATCGCTGTCGGTGGGTTCTCGGATGGCGCTACGTACGCAATCGTGCTCGGACTAATCAACGGCGACCTCTTCAAGCGCGTCGCGGCGTTCTCACCCGGATTCTTGATCGATAGCGCGGCGCAGGGAAAGCCGCGCTTCTTCATCTCGCATGGAACCCGGGACCCCATCCTGCCGATCGACCGATGTGGTCGCAGAGTCTCCGCCGAGTTGAAGGCGCGCGGGTATGAGGTGACTTTCCGAGAGTTTGACGGACGTCATGAGATACCGGCTGACGTAATGCGTGAAGGTCTGCACTGGGTGGCGAGTTGATAATCCCCTGATTAGGAAATGAGGTCACGCCTGCGATTCTGCGATCTTGTTCATGTGAACCGATTAGATTCCCGGGCCAGCATTTGCATTCATCAACGCAAAAATGCGGAAAGGCGCCTTCCCTTACGGTCGGGCTACTGCCCCTACCTTGATGTTGGATCCTAAGGAGGCGTAGTGTCGGCGCCGTAGACGGAGGATGTCCAGGAGGCGAGATGCATCTATCATGGTTGAATAGCCGCAGCGTCGGCATTCGTGCATGCGGTTCGGTAAGCCTTTGGAATGTTCTGCTGATCTGTTGTCTGCCGTTGCTATTGAGCAACCACGCCCTTGCTCAGGCGCCCCGATCAGGCAATCCGATCTTGCCCGGTTGGTATGCGGACCCCGAGGCGCGCATCTTTCAGAACGAGTACTGGATCTACCCGACGTATTCAGCGCCGTACGGCGAACAGGTCCTCATGGACGCGTTCTCCTCAAAGGATCTGGTGAACTGGAAGAAGCACCCGCGTGTGCTGGATGTGCGCGACGTTCGCTGGGCCAAGCGCGCATTGTGGGCGCCGTCGGTGGTGCAGAAGGGCGGCTGGTACTACCTCTTCTTCGGCGCCAACGACATTCAGAACGACCAGCAGTTGGGAGGCATCGGCGTCGCTCGATCGCGCCAGCCGGAAGGCCCGTTCAATGACTATCTCGGGAAGCCTCTAATCGACAAGTTTCACAACGGTGCGCAGCCGATCGATCCATTCATATTCGAGGACCGCGACGGGTCACACTACATCATTTATGGTGGCTGGCGGCACTGCAACATCGCGAAGCTGAAGGACGACTTCACGGGCTTGATTCCCTTGGCTGATGGGACGACGTTCAAGGAGATCACGCCCAAGGGTTACGTTGAAGGCGCCTTCATGATCATGAAGGACGAGAAGTATTACTTCATGTGGTCGGAAGGTGCCTGGACAGGCCCTGACTATGCGGTTGCCTACGCCATCGCGTCGTCACCTTTCGGGCCTTTCAATCGCGTGGGAAAGATTCTGCAGCAGGATGCATCGGTCGCTACCGGTGCTGGTCATCATTCTGTGCTGCATGCGCCGGGCTCCAACAAATGGTACATCGTGTATCACAGAAGACCTCTGGGGGAGACGGACCGGAATCACCGAGTGGTTTGCATTGATGAAATGCGCTTCGACGAGCAGGGCTTCATCATGCCCGTGGCGATCACGAAGGACGGAGTGGCGCGAGACGTTCTACGGTAGCGCGCCGGTGAAGAGCCGCCTCCCGCAGTAAAACGGAAAAGATCTGGGGGGCAAATTCCGCTCAAAGGTATCTTCAGCCGGCGGCTCCAGGGCGTGTTCGTCTGGCCGGCGTAAGTGCCGATGTCGATGTAAACAAATCGCTCGCCGGCGGGACCTTGCACAAAAGGTCCGGCAAAGTTTGGCAGATCGTCATTGCGGCCGGTCTTCACGGTGACCGTAGGTTCATTCTCCATATCCACAGATTACGCAGATTACGCAGATTGGTGAAACCAGGAAGAAATATATATGACGGCCCTTCGGCCTAAGCTACCCGGTCGCTACCGCTCCCAGTTCTGACTCCATCGCGGTGGCGTCCGTTCTGCGGATTGATAATTGAGAATTCCGGAAGCACAAAGTTCACACTCTTAGCTGCATCATATAAACTGGAGACGCCGTATTAAGTCATATGTCATTAATGAACAAAACAGCAGCGTTCACCGGGCTCGGCGCTTTGCGCAATCTCGTCTCGGATTCGATGGCTATCGACATGGGGTCCGCGGCAACTATCATTAATGTGCGCGGGCGTGGCGTTGTTGTAGACGAGCCATCACTGGTTGCCGTTAATATAACCACTGGTGAAGTAATCGCGATAGGGCTGGAAGCACAACAGATGTACGGCAGAGAGGCCCGCGATGTTACCGTGATTGCGCCTTTGCTGGACGGCGTAGTCGCGGACTTTGAAAGAACCAAGGTGATGTTGGCGCATTTTGTTCGTAAGGCACGTAGCGGTATTTCCCATTTCAGCCGGCGCGCGATCATGAGCGTCTTGTCCGGCATCACGCAAGTTGAGCAGAGAGCGCTATTCAACGCCGCTGAACAAGCAGGGATTGGCCGCGTTTGCATGATAGAAAATGGCTTAGCCGCGGCCCTGGGTAGCGGTGTCAAAATAGAAGACACTCGCGCCTCTGCGGTCGTCGACCTCGGTGAGTCGACTACCAGTGTAGCCGTAGTCGCGAACGGCGCCATGGTTCACGCGCTGACCGAGCGAATCGGAAGCTGGGACATCAACTCAGCATTTATCGATCATGTGCGCCGCCACCGCGGACTCGTCATTGGGGAGCAAACGGCGGAGCGGCTCAAACTTGAGCTAGCTTCAGCGACTTTGCCGGATGACCTTGCACAACAGATCACGATCAAGGGTCGCGATATCTTGACCAGCAGTCCGGGGGCAATCGAAATCACCGCCGGGGAAGTCTACCCCGTCGCTCACGAAGTCGTTCGCAAGATAGTCGACATCATATCTGCAACCCTCGCCGAGCTTCCTGCCGAAGTAGCCGGAGACATACATGATCGCGGGATCATTCTGACCGGTGGCGGGGCCCTGCTCAGCGGGTTTGATAATTATGTAAGGGACCAAACCCGGCTGTCGACCCGTATCGCTGATGAACCCAGATATGCAATCGTGCGCGGGCTCGAGCAGGTGTTCGCTGAGCCGCTTTGGCTTCGCCGCGTGATACGCTGTAGACCTGACCAGTTCCTTGATTTCGAGCGAGATATCTCGGCGCTTGAAACTTGAAACCTTCCAATGAATTGATATAAAGCGCAATGAAGTCAATCTGCTGGTGAAGTACGTGCGACGCTTTCGTAGTCAAAACTAGTTTAGTTCAATTTATACGGCGCGCTATTCCAAAATAAAAATCGATATCTGTTGGATAGTCTTACCCGCGCGGGACCCAAGAATCTTTGGCTTGAGCAAATGACGTTTCCCAGAGCCAGCGGCATCCTGCTTCACCCGACCTCGCTTCCGGGACGTTTTGGCGTTGGCGATCTTGGTCACGAGGCTTATCGTTTCGCGGACTTTCTGATTGCCAGCGGCCAGAGCCTCTGGCAGGTGTTGCCGCTTGGGCCCACCGGCTACGGCGATTCTCCTTACGCCTGCTACTCCGCATTTGCCGGCAACACTCTCCTCGTTAGCCCCGAAAAACTTTTTGAAGAAGGGTGGTTGACGAGGACCGACTTAGATGAGATTCCTTTACTGCCAGCTAAGCGGATTGATTTTGAGCGAGCCCATAAGTTTAAGGACCTCATTCTGGATAAAGCATTTGCGCGTTATCAGCGTACCACTAATACCAAACTGCGCAGTGCGTTCGAAACGTTCGCCGAGCAGAACGCCTCATGGCTCGACGATTACGCGCTCTTTCGCGCCCTGAAGAGCGCGCACGGCGGCACCGCATGGCACCAATGGGAACGCGGGCTGGTCCGGCGCACACCTACCACACTGGCTCGCGCTCGTACGGAACTGCACGAAGAGATAGAGGCGCACAAGTTCTTCCAGTTTCTTTTCTTCAAACAATGGTTCGCGCTCAAAGCCTACTGCAACGAGCGGAACATCAGATTGATCGGCGATATCCCAATCTTTGTAGCGCACGACTCGGCTGATGTCTGGACCAACCCGGAACAATTCAAGCTTGACCGAAATGGTATTCCCAGCGTAGTGGCCGGAGTGCCGCCCGATTATTTCAGCGCCACTGGGCAGTTTTGGGGAAATCCGCTTTACAACTGGGAGCAAATGCTGGCGGATGATTTTAGATGGTGGATCGAGCGTGTGCGGGCTACGTTACAGACGGTCGATATCGCCCGCATCGATCACTTTCGTGGATTTGCTGCCTGCTGGGAAATTCCGGGGGGCGACACCACGGCGAAGCGCGGACGCTGGGTGGAAGCGCCGGGCAGGGAATTGTTCATCGCCATTCGGAAGGCGCTGGGCGAGCTGCCGATCATTGCGGAAGACCTGGGCGTGATTACACCTGATGTGGAGAGGTTGCGCGATGATTTCGGTTTTCCCGGCATGCGCATTCTGCAGTTTGCCTTCAGCAGCGATACGAAAAACGTCGACCTGCCCCACAACTATTACCGAAACACCGTTGTCTATACCGGCACACACGACAACGACACCACCGTCGGCTGGTTCAATAGCATTGCCGGCGCCGGCTCGACCCGCACGGCACAGCAAATTAGCCGGGAGAAAAGCTTCTGCTTGAAATATCTGAACACCAGAGGTGCTGACATCCAGTGGGACTTTATTCGGGCCGTGCTCTCCTCAGTTGCAGACACGGCCATCGTGCCTTTGCAGGATTTGCTGGGACTCGGAACTGAAGCCCGCATGAATCTGCCCAACAGCACCAACGGCAATTGGACGTGGCGATTTGAGGAGAATGCCCTGACCGAGGCGCACAGCGAGCGGCTGAGAGATATGACGGACACTTACGGGCGAACGAGGCGAGTA
>Ga0137378_10001912_pt1 | contig 17728 bp, 10 predicted proteins | sample SagtaG_21_FD_104813 | JGI IMG/M metagenome (GOLD analysis project Ga0137378, IMG submission 104813) | Vadose zone soil microbial communities from Sagehorn Ranch, Mendocino, California, USA - Sage2_L_60_16 metaG | ecosystem: Environmental > Terrestrial > Soil > Vadose zone | place: USA... | reverse complement strand
TGAATTGCCCGTTTGAAGCTCTTTTCGGCGGTGGCATAATGGTCTTCCTGCGCCTCAATCACTCCTGCAAGATTGTCGAATCCCGGATCAGCAGGAAATTCTCGTATCGATTTGGTGAGTAACTCGCGTGCCGCGCTCAGATCGTGATTTTCGATCAATTGTTGAATTTGCAGGATCGCCTGCTCCCTTGCGGGGGAGGTTGGGGCGGAGTCGACTCGACTTGCGCCCACGAGAACCGCGATGCAGATAATGGCTAGAAATGAAGCCTGACTGTACCTTCTCATCGCGGAACCCGTGAGCGTGCCCGTTTTCAGGAGGGCAGAAGCGCGCAAAAAAAATTATACCTGAGCGGCGTAGCCGCGCAGCGTAATAACTCGACTGTCTTATACTGTCGGCGAGACGATGAAGGTTGTAACTGCATGCGCTGCTGGGCTTCGATGACGGGATTCGGTGCGGCCGGTTTGCTTTGGCCTATCGCTTTGCTTGCGATGGCATTAAACTGCCGAGCTTTCGCCCAGGAGCCGCCCCCACGTCCAATCGAAACGCAAATCGCGGAGGGCGTGCAGGCGCTCAAAGCAGGCGATCTGGATGCTGCGGAGCGCGCTTTTACCCATGCACTGCGTCAGGGAACAAGGAACGCGTTAGTCCTCCACAATCTCGGTGTCATAGCTCAGGAGCGCGGCAATCATCGGGAAGCAGTCACACGTTTTCAGGAAGCCATCCGCTTGCAGCCAACTTATGGTCCCTCTCGACTGCTTCTTGGTTCAAGCCTCATGGCGCTAGGTAAGCACGACGACGCGCTTCGGGAGCTCAAGCGAGCGATGGTTTTGATGCCGGACCAGCCCCCCGCCCGTCTGGAATTGGCAAAGGCCTACGAAGCTTCCGGAAACTGGATCGCAGCAGTCGAGCAGTTACGGAGGCTAGTCAGGCTGGCTCCAGACAACGCTGAGTATTCATATCAGCTGGGAAAGGCTCTGACTAAGCTTTCTGGCTGGTCGCTCCGCGAGATTGCACGCGTAAACCCTGATTCCGCGCGACTGCGCCAGGCACTTGGGCAGGAATATGCGATCCAGGAAAAATACGATCAGGCGTTGGCGGCGTATCAGCGGGCCGCGCAGTCCGATCCGAAGCTGCCGGAGATTCATTTGGGAATGGCCGTAGTTTTGCTTCAGTTGAAAAGGTACGACCAAGCTCTCAGGGAAATCGAGGTTGAACTGAAACTTGTGCCGAAGAGCAAGGTCGCAGCCGAGACAAAAGCAAAGATCGAAACCGCAAAGGCGGGCGCTGCACCTTAATCTGTCTGTGCACGGCTAATTTCATGAACAGTCTTGCTATTGCTACGATGATGCTGTTGTGGCCATCGCCGCAACTGTTGCTGGGAGAGCCACAAACTCTTGCCGGCCAGCAAGAAGACTCGCCAACGCCCCGCTACGATCTGTCCAGGCTGGAGCTTCCCCCAGGTCGCCGCACTGAACTGAAAATCGCTCTAGAGAAAAAGGACTACAAGAGAGCAGAGATGATTCTGGTCGAGGAAGCAGAACAGGACCCCAAATCGTTCCGGGCCGCGAACTTGCTGGAGTTTGCTGGAGGAGTTTTCTTCCTTGACGGGGAGTACCTTAATTCAGTAATCGTCTGGAAAAAGGCGGAAGCGATTGCTCCCCTCGATGAACGTGCAAGCTTCACCTTGGCGATGGCATACATCCGACTCAACCGACAGCAATGGGCTCGGCCCGAATTGGAGAAGCTGGCGGCGGCGCAGCCCGGCAACTCACTCTACCCTTACTGGTTGGCGCGCCTTGACTACGACAGCCAAAAGTATTTGGATGCCATTGGGCGACTACAGAAAGTCATAGCGCTCGAGCCGAAGATGACGCGTGCGTACGACCTCCAGGGGCTCTGTTATGACTACCTTGGCCGCTTGGACGAAGCGATCGCGAGCTTCAGCCGCGCAGTGGAGTTGAATCGGATGCAACCGGCCCCATCGCCTTGGCCGAATCTGGACATGGCAATTTCACAAATGGAATTGAATCAATTGGCGGAAGCAGAAAAAAATGTGCGGGAGGCGATGAATTACGACTCCCGTCTGCCGCAATCGCGATACCAGCTCGGCCGCGTATTAGAACGGCAGGGAAAGAACCAGGAGGCAGTACAGGCCCTCAAGAATGCTGCGGCACTGGATCCTACGTATCCTGAGCCACACTATCTGTTGGGGCGCATGTATCAGCGGTTGGGCCAACCCGAGCTGGCGAAAACTGAAATCGAACGATTCCAGCAGTTGCAGAAGCCGCGACCGACGTCGCCAGCCCTTGGGTCTTCGCCACCGCTGAATTAGCAGCGAGTTCATCCCAAAAAGAGCGCCATCTTTCGTGGGAAAAGATGGCGCTTTCGTGAGTTGGTTCTAGGCGGGATTAGAACTCTAGCCTTGCTCCAATTTGGATACTGCGGGGAGAACTCATACCTCCATTCCAGGCCCCAAAATTGGCGCCGCTAACATCGTTGTTGAAAGCAAAACTGGAGCCTTGATTGTTTACGTTGGCTCCATTGTAGAAGTAGTGTTGGTTAAAAGCGTTGAAGAATTGGAAGCGAAGTTGGAAGTTTACTCGCTCGCTCAGATAAGTGTTCTTGGTCAGAGCGAAATCGAAGTTCTTGGCATTCGGACCTCTGAGATTTGAGATGCGAGGACCGTCGCCGGTGTAGCCGTATTGTGACGGGCCACCCACACCGGTAGTATCGGTGTAGGCAAAATTACTGGCAGACTCAAATGCCGCAGCATTGAGAAGGGGCCCCTTGTTTGGATTGAAGCTATTCGGATCCTGCAAGAATGGATCCACTCCTGGCACTAGGCCCACCAAGCAATTCTGCCTGAATTGTGGTACGACCTGGCACGTGCCAGACCGGAACCACATTGGCGTACCGCGCGACCAGTGAATTAGCGGGCTGAATTGCCATCCTCCAACCACAGCGTTCGCGGCGCCGCCGGTGAGGTAACGCTTACCACGGCCAAAAGGCAGCTCGTATACGAACGCTGCAGAAACAATCTGGGGAACGTCGTCCGACGAAAGAGTGCGGGCGCGAGCTTTCTCGAACGGCGAAATCACGCCTTGAGTCGCGTTCCAGGTTCCGCCAAGCTGCTGCGTGTTGTCCGAAGCGTCCGAAATGAGCTTCGAATTCGTATAGGACACAAGCATGTAGAGACCATGCCGGAAGCTTCTTTCGGCTTTCAGTTGGAACGAATGGTAAATGGAGTTTCCCTTGTTCTCATTTAATCCCTGAAGCGGAGGGCAGAACTGCGGATAGGGCAAGAGCGCTTGCGCAACCGTAGGTGAGCAATTGCTGCCGCCTTTATTCATATCAGCTACCCATCCGGTATATGGCACGGACACGCCATCGACCGGAAGCTCTGAAGGGCCAAAAGTATCCAGCAGTTCGGGTATGCCTGGGCTAATACTGCTGGGAGCCTCCAGAGACCGAATATTTGGAGCAAAGGGATCAAGCACATTAACTGGCTGTAGGCTGGATGTTAGGCGAGTACCTTTGTTTCCGACATAGGCCACGCTGAGGGCGATCTGCTTGGGAAGTTGTCTTTCAATCGTAAAATTCCATTGTTGAGCATACGGCCGCCGGTTCGCATCTACGGGGCGATAGGCCGAGCCGTTGCCGTTGGCTTGGGTAGGCTGAGCGCCATTGTCGTAACTAGGATCTATAAACGGCGGGAGCGCTGCTGGATTCGGGACACCGTTGTCCAGATAGAAGGCAGGCCTGATGCTGGCCCCGACAGGGGTGGTTCCGAACGTTTGGTGTAGGTTGAAACCGTCAAGTGACATTCCTCCGCCCCATCCCGGATAAAATGCCTGTGCGAAGAAGATACCGTAACCGGCGCGAACCACTGTTTTCTGATCTATAGCATATGCCGCTCCGAGCCGTGGCCCGAAACCATTATGCCAAGGCCTTTCTGGATAGGGCGCGCCATAGCAGGCACCTGTGGCTTGGCAAGCTGAGTTGTTTCCAGCAAAAGCCAGACGACCAGGTAGTCCGCCCGCACCAGGGTTCGTGCCCACGAGATCGATGAAAGAAAAGTGGTCGTACTTTTCGCGCGAAGGCGAGTAATAATCCCACCTTAAGCCATAGTTAAAAGTAAATTTTGGAGTGATTTTCCACTCGTCATTGCCATAGAGGGCCCAAACCGTTTGACGCGGGTACCATGAAGGCACAGTTCGCCGATCAACTGAGCCTCCACTCACAGCTCCCAACAAGAAGCTGGCAATCGGACTTCCGCCGTTGCCAGATAGGCTTGTAGTTGATCGATCAAAGCTGTATGTACCTGATTCGTTATTGGACTGATGAATATTGCCCTGCACCGAACGCCACTCAACCCCAAATTTAAAAATATGATGGCCATAAATCTTCGTCACGGCATCATTCCACACCCAAGTTGGACGTACGGTGATGTTGGTTGCCGGCGGACCGTTAGAGTTAGAGATCGGGTTGTAGTTGTCAGAGAACGTGAATGCGGGGAGAGCTTTGGTTCCAGCCGCATTGGCTATCTGCGGTAGTTTTCCGACAAAAGCCAAGTTTTCTGACCCATAACCTTCGTTGCGGTTGAGGTATCCGAAGGTGGTGTGATTTAGCAAGGTCGGCGAGAACGTGTGCTCCCAGTTAAAACGCGAAATCGGGGAATTCTGCGGCCGGGTAGGTGATTCGGTTGCAATGGCGGTCGGAAGTTCCGTGGCTTTGTTGAACCCGGTAAACTGGCGCCACCAGAAGAAGTAGAAATGGTCCGAATCTCCCCAATTGTGGTCGAGGCGCAGCATGTAAACGTTGGAGTTGCTGGTCAAGGTATCCGGCACTGGCTTGGACAGCGTGTAGTTGTTCGTTGGCTGGTTATTAGTGGGCGTAGGCAGTTCGGCTAGATAGGCCGTAGAAATGGGGCTGATGCACCCTGTCGGAATCTTATTTCCGGGGAATTGTTGTCCGGGTGTGACCCCAGTTGCTGCACAGGCTGGAGTCAGCGGACCGGCCGGAACATAGATGTTGTTTCCGGTAGCAGTTGCCCAATCGCTGAAGTCGCCGGTTCGTTCTGCGAGCGAGGGAATGGAAAGTGTCGGCACCGTCGAGCCGCCAGCTTGGTGATAGGACTCCCAATCGAAGTAGAAGAAACTCTTGTGCTTGCCACTGTTTACCCAGGGAAGCTTGATTGGTCCACCAATGTTGGCGCCGAAGTCATGCTCATTATCCGCTGACTTCTTAGAACTGCCCCACTGGGTAGCATTCAGGGCAGCATTGCGGCCATATTCAAATGCCGCACCGTGGAATAGGTTGCTGCCGGACTTGCTTACCATCGTAATTTGCCCAGAAGTGGATGAACCATACTGAGCGTCGTAGCTCGATGTGACGACCTTGACTTCCTGAATCATATCCGGCGACATCTGGAAATCTTGATGGATCGAAACCATGCCGCTCTGGCTCATGAAGCCTTCCTGCATGGTTGCTCCATCGAGCAGAGCTTCGTCGCCGGATTCCTGGCCACCGTTGATGCGCGCTTGAAAAGCCTGGTTTGAACTGCCCGTCGAGATTCCGGGAAGCAGCACGGCGAGAGCGGCCGATGAACGCGGCTTGCCTTCGACGACAAGCGGAAGATCCTTCACTGTCTCCGGGTCAGCGCCTCCTTGCAAGGTCCCATTATCGAAATTAATGGGCGTGTTCTGGGCCTCGACCGAAATGGTTTCGGTTTGCGAGCCAACCTTGAGCGGAACATCTACACGAGCAGATTGATTGATGGTGATAACGATGTTCTTCTGCTCATACGACTGAAAACCAGACTTCGTCACCTTCAGGTCATAAGTGCCTGGCGTCAAATTGCGAAAGCTATATTCCCCTCGGTCATCAGCCGTGAACTTGGCTTGGAAGCCAGTGGCGGCGTTGGTCAGAGTCAGCTCTGCCCCGACCATGGCGGCGCCAGACTGATCCGTCACCGTGCCCCCCAGGCTAGCGTTGCCGATTTGCGCGTCGGCCAAGGTGGTAAAAGTGAGCGAGAGGATCAGGAACGAAACCCAAGCGAAGTACTTCGACGCATTTGTCTTCTTGGACATGGTCGTAACCTCCCGTAAGGCCCTGGTTGCGGATCGAGTCTTTACATTTCGCCCGCACTAACGCGAGACACCGGCTGCAAAAACGTTGTGCAGCTAATACAGAAGTACTATCGGATTGCGATTATGTGGGCCAGGCATTCTCGTCTGTCAAGGCAAAATGTTCTAAAGGTGGCGTTCAGGAAAACTCAATGAACTTGAGGTCTCATACAACAGATGCGAACGATCAGGCGCCGGCTGATTCCTGAGATGATTCAGAATGTTTCACAACAGAGAAATTCTCGCAGCGAAGAAAGGCGGGACATTGATTGGCGCAGGTGCGAGCATCGTGTTGTTCACAACTGACTTGGAATGCCAACGGGTAGCCCGGTCACTCCAGTCATCAAACTTTTGACGAATACAGCTCTCGCGCACAGACATTATTGACATCGACACCGGCCCGATCATCCCGGGGAATCCACCATCCAGCAGATGGGCGAGAAGGGCTAGCTCTGATTATTGAGGTCGCGAGCGGGGCAGTCCGCACCAAGCTGGAGCAGAAGAATCAGGAAGATTTTATTCCGTGGAAGCGGGGAGTGACACTCTGACACGGCTCTCCTCAGAGAATCTTCTGGGTCACACTATCGAGGTAAGTGTCTGCAAACGGCCGGCTCTGCGCTAGGCTGAAATCTTTCACGTTCTTCAGCGAGTATTTTCCGGCATCCCCGCCTGGAAGCCTGATGTGCGTGAAGTCGGCACGGTCGACGTCATCGAGGAAAAACGCCAGGCGAAAATCTTCCTGTAGCGATTGGATCTCGACATCGCGGACTTCGATGCCCTTGACGTGGCGAATGAAAAATCCATGCGCTGGCATCGGGCCAAAGCGGTTGGGGTCGGGATATCCGTTCTCGTTTTCTGGCGGATTGATCGCGGCGTCCTCTTTCGTTCCCCCGCCGCGATGCTGAATGTAGATATTGCTAAACTTCACGTCTTCGATGGGGTGGCCGGGTATGCCAGTGACAATCGTGGCCTGGCGCGAATCGGCATTTGAGACCACCACGTTGCTGATCAGTACACGCCGTAACTGCCCGACGGGCGTCCCTTCCGGCCCCCGCGTGCGGCTGCCCAAGCGCAGGAAAAAAGGCACGTCAGTGATATCGCGCATTGTGATGTTGTTGATGGAAACATCTTCAAGCAGGCCGCCGTCCACAGTTTCGAGAGCTATGCCCCGGCAATCATCAATCACACAGTTCGTAACCGTGATATTTCGAAATCCGCCGTTACTTTCTGTCCCGAGCTTGATGCGTCCATTTCGGGACGCCTTGTAATCAGGGCCAATGCGTTTGTAGCTGGCGTCGACGAGCGTTCCTTCTTCATAGCCCCCGGTCACGTAGCAATTCGCGATGGTCACGTGATCGGTGGGTCGGGCATAACCGAGAGCATAGGAGCTCTTCGGGCAGATTGCGTCATCCCAGGGGGAATTGACACTGCAATTAGAGATTCGCACATTCCGACAACAATCCACGTCGATGCCATCGCGATTCGTATCAATCAGCAGGTTGTCGATGGTTAGATTGTCGACTCCGGTGGCGAGAACAGCGAAATGTCCGCCGTGCAGAATTGAAATGTCGCGAAGGGTGACATTGTGGCAATTTTTCAGGCTAATCGCTTTGTTCCCGATGCCGGGCGCCAGGGCCTTGTCTCCTTCGCCGCGACTCAATCCTTTGCCCCAGATGCGGCCCGGACCAAGAATGGAAATATTCGAGATGTTTTCACCCCAGATCAGGCTGTTATGCCAGTGACTATGCCCGAAGTCCTGGTATTTGTCCCATTGATTGGGCTCGGGCGGATCATAACCGCCGCTGGTTCCCGCAGGTGGTGCGTCGGCGGCGACGATGATTGCGCCGGGACCAAGATATAAGCTGACATTACTTTTGAGGCGGATGGAATAGCAGAGAAAGGATCCGGCGGGGAATTGCACTGTCCCGCCGCCTGCGGCTGAGGCGGCTTCGATTGCCTGGTTGATCGCCGTTGTATCGATGGCTCGGCTATCACCCGTCGCACCAAATGCTGTGACGTCAAATCGTTCGCGGTGTGAGGTGGCAGGCTCCCCGGCGCCATGAGCGGTTCTAGTTGCGCCCAATACGGAAACTACAGCTCCTGCCCCGCTCAGCTTCAAGAAATCTCGTCGTGGCGTGTTTTGTTCAAATATGGAACGATCTTCCCTTAATGTCACAGCACCTCCCGAATCAGTAAGAAATGCGGACGTTTGAATCGAGTCAACCTTGACCTCGCCGCCCGAGTTCTGCCGTACGACGCTATTGCGTCGAGACTTTTAGCATCACAACTCCATGCTTTGGCACCATGGCTGAGTATGAGGTATTCATCGGACCAATATCCCGATGTTCCCATAGATTGCGTAGGCGCGCAGTGCCGCTGATGCCGAGCATTTTGAGGTCAAGCCTCATCCTTAATTCCGATTCTCCACGATTGAACAGACCGACTGCGTAGCCGCCGTCACCGAGTTGCTTGGCCCATATTTCAAGTGGGCCTTCATCCCACAGTCGACGTCCCTGAAGGCCTTTTGTGTCTTGATCAACCGCGATGACTTCGGAATTCGTAAGAATCTCTTTGGTTTCAGCACTCATGCTGCGCAGATCGTTGCCCGCGAGCAGCGGAGCCGCGAGTAACGCCCACAGCGACATGTGCGTTAAGTATTCGTCGCGTTTCATCGCGCCGTTGCCGACTTCGAGCATGTCCGGGTCATTCCAGTGTCCGGGGCCGGCAAATTTCTCCAGTCCATTTTGACTGAAGCCGATCACCGACATGCGGTCATAGTTGTCCTTAATATCACCAGTAGTACGCCATAGGTTGCCAGTGCGCGGCCCCCACTGCCAAGGAGCCTTTACTCCCCAATTGCAGATGCTGAATACGATTGGCCGGCCAGACTGCGCGAGCGCATCGCGAAACTTAGCATACTGAACTTCGGGATCAAGGCCTTCGGCGTGGCACCAATCGATTTTGACGTAGTCAACGCCCCAAACCGCATAGGTTTTCGCGTCCTGAACTTCATGATCGAAGCTTCCAGGGCGTTTTTCACAGGTAAGCCTTCCCGCGTCCGTACAAACCCCCAGCTTCAATCCTTTGCTGTGAACGTAATCAGGCAGGGCTTGAATGCCCGATGGAAAACGATTCGGGTCTGCGACAACCGTTCCCTGAGCGTCCCGGCTGACCTGCCAGCAATCGTCAATATTGACATACTGATAACCCGCTGCTTTCATTCCGCTGCTGACCATGGCGTCGGCCGTTTCCCGGATCAGCTGCTCGCTGACGTTGCAAGCAAATTTGTTCCAGCTGTTCCATCCCATGGGTGGAGTGGGTGCAAGTTGAGCCAAATGATCAGCACCGGCTGGCAAGGGTGGAGTGTCGGCGGCAGCACTGCTAGCCACAGCAAGCCCGACTACGATCAAAGCGCGTAGAAAATTGTCCATGGCAGTCCCTCGTGGTGTTCTTTACAGTTGATCGCAGCGGATTATAAAGCCCAACAACCATTTAGAGCATTGAGTCTTTCTAAAATGACTCTTCGCCAGAGATGCTCGATCAGATCTCGGGGAATTGATCCACCTAAGGGCGTTTCCTTGCTCTCAGCGGACGGTCCTGCTCCGTTTAGCCTGGTTGAAAGTTGACCTCAGTTTTTCTCCTTTGACTTTCCACAGGACACAAACCTATAGTCCCGCGAAATCGAAAGCCGGATTTATCGGTTGAATGCCAATACAGGTGTGAACGTGGAAGCAACTCCCTTCAGGCAGTTTGATTCGAGCGACAGGCCTGGCGCTGGGAACCCACTCCGTGGCGATCAAATTGAGTCCACGGTGAAAGATGTGTTGGACTCAGCACCATGCATCGATGTACACACACATCTTTACCCGCCGGGGTTCGGCAGGCTGGGGTTATGGGGAATCGACGAATTGCTCACCTACCATTATCTTGAGGCGGAATTCTTTCGGTTCTCGGCAATATCCCATGAGGAGTATTGGTCGCTTTCGCAAGAAAAGCGGGCGGACGCAATCTGGCAAGCATTGTTTGTCGAAAACAGCCCGGTCTCCGAAGCGACGCGCGGCATCGTTGCGGTGCTCAAGGCGTTTGATCTTCCCACCGATAGCCTGGATCTGACCGAAGCGAGAGATTTTTTTCGCACCCAGCCCCTCGATATCCATATTCGGAATGTGTTGCGCATGGCGGGCGTGACCACCGTCGTAATGACAAATGACCCTCTTGATCCCGAAGAGGTTTCGGTATGGATGAACGGAGCGGAGAATGACGGGCAATTCCAGTCCGTGGTGCGTTTAGACAGGCTCTTGCGGGAGTGGTCTGAGCCATGGCAGCGGCTGGCCAGCCAGGGTTATCAGGTTGGTGATCGTGCTTCGGCAGCTTCCATCAAGGAAATCCGGAGGTTTTTTTCCGATTGGTGCGAACGAATGCAACCGGTCTACATGGCTGTGTCGCTTCCGGATACGTTTCAGTTTCCGGACGGCTCGGTGCGGGGCAGAATTTTTCGCGAAGCGGTATTGCCCTCCTGCCGTGAATTCAATCTGCCGCTCTCTCTCATGATTGGCGTCCGCTGCCAAGTCAATCCGAAACTGCGCTTGGCGGGCGATGGTGTGGGCAGAGCAGATCTGCGCGCGATTGAAAATTTGTGTCGTGACTTTCCGGACAATCGGTTTCTAGTGAGTGTGCTAAGCAGGGAAAACCAGCACGAGCTTTGCGTGTACGCCCGCAAGTTCAATAATCTGATGCCATTCGGGTGCTGGTGGTTCTTGAACAATCCTTCCATCGTCGAGGAAATTACACGAGAGCGACTTGAGATGCTGGGAACCAGCTTTATTCCACAACACTCCGACGCGCGCGTGCTTGAGCAGCTCATTTATAAATGGCGAAATACCCGAAGGACTTTGGCGCATATTCTGACCAAAACCTACCACTTGGTCTCAGCGGACGGGCGTGGCGTGACTCGCCGCGAAATAGAAAATGATGTCCACCGTCTGTTTCGGTCAAACTTTGAAGCCTGGACGGCCACAAGAGATCAAAAGGCCACGATGTCCTAGGCAATGCGGCTTTTAGACTGAGTCTCTGGAGCGAGCATTTTCTGAAGAGAGTCAGCGATCGATAGGGTCAACTTGCGCGGGTAATCCGCGCGGACCATGGCAAGCGCCAAAGTTCTGCCCAGGCGACGCCCGTTGATGCGGTATGTATGAAAAAACCGGGTGCGCTGCCGGAGTGCGTGCTCCGGCAACATCGAGCACCCGAATCCTGATTCGACCAGGCGTTTGATTGCCTCGGTGTCGTCAGCTTCCATCACAACGTCGGGAGTGATTCCGATGTCCTTGAAAAAGCGATCAATCATCACGCGCAAAACGCTGTGCTTGGGATAAAGAATGAAGGGAGCCCGGGCGAGGTCGGCTGGACGGATCGACCCAACTGGACCGCCATGCACCTTTTTTGCCGAAGGACGCAATATTAGGAGCTCCTCCTCGAACAGAGGCATGATTCTTAGGTTTTCTTCGGGAACTGGCAAAGACACCAGTCCAAGATCGAAACGCCGGTTGTGCAGTCCGGCAATGGTTTCTTCTGTGACACTCACCGTCACACGAATTTCGGCGTTCGGATATTGCTTGCGCAATTGCCGCAGCGGCTTGCCAAGCTGATAGATCAAAGTGGTCACGCCGGTGGCGAAGTGGAAGGCGCGTGTGTCTTTGGTAATGTCATTTTCAAACTCTTGGCGAATCTGGTCCTTCAGACTGACCATCGCTTTCGCGCGTTCGGCCAGGCGAACAGCTGCCGGCGTAGGGATCAGCCGTTTGCCGTTCCGCACGAACAGCTCGGTGTGAAGTTCGTCCGCTAAATTACGTAACTGGAGACTGACGGCACCAGGGGATAAATAAACTTTTTCCGCTGCGCGCGTCATGCTCGGAGAATTCATCACCGCCAAAAACAGTTCCAGCTGATAGACGTCCATATGGGTCCGAATTCAGGTCCCTGGCAACTCAGGTGCATTTCTGTGGCGGAAAACAGCAGTGTGCGAGGAATAATCCCTTTAATCTTCCTGAAATTTCAATTTAGCATTTCAAGTTTGACACCCAATAACCGCTCCTGCCATCTTTACTACGCCGCAGGAATACTTTAACAAATCTAAAGGATTATGTTGAGCCCTGGCCTCCTGAAAGATCGTTTCTGTATGAACGTCCGCGCCGGCTGGCAAAAACGAAGCAGGGCCAGCTGGCTTTGCGCGCATTCTTGTTCGCCGCGGAAAAAACATTCGCGACGTTGCAAATTGCACCTCTTGGCAGGCTTGCTTTTAGTGGTTTGTTTTTCCTTTAGCACGGCGAGCTGGGCCGCAGTCGAGACTCTGGAGTCTTCTGTCTTGCGCCTGGAAATCACTTCGAGCCCGTATTCATTTCACGTGCTTGAAAAGGCGACAGGCGAGGTGCTGGTATCGCAGGACTCAACCGTGCTCACGATCGGCGCAGAGCTGTATCCCGTATCGGACGCTGGCCGCCTAGTAAAAAGTCCTGATGGAGTTCACGGTGATCTGCTGCTGCAGCTGGCGGGACGCGATGCGCTAGCGTCGGGAGCTCCCGATCGAGCGAAAGTGGCTTTCAGCTTTCTCAATCCTCACGTATTGCAGGTCGAAATCTCCTACAGTCCCGCAAATGGAATTTCTGAGGAATTCAATGATCAGGGAGAACACTATTACGGGGTTTGGGAGTATCCGTTCGGCGGAAATATCGACAATCGCGGAGCCGATCAGGATTTTCGCGGTTTGGGCAACGAGCGCTATGTACATCACGCCAGTGCTCGGGCGCCTTTTTACTTGACCTCAAGGAAGTACGGCATCTATGTCGAGAGCCTTGCGCCCGGGCACTACTCCATCGCGCAGGCCGGGAAGACCAGTTTTACGTTCAGGGATTCTCAACTGAAATATGACATCATTTACGGCCCCTCCTATGCCGATGTTCTGAATCGCTACAACGCGATGGCTGGGCCTGCCTTTATGCCTCCGCTGTGGGCATTTGGAACAATCTGGTGGCGCGACGATGAACATGAAGACCTGCGCAATGTCTCCAGTGCCCAGGAAAAAGTGATCGCAGATGCGGATCGGCTGCGTGCGCTGCGCCTACCTGCAGGCGCGATCTGGCTGGACCGGCCGTATGGATCCGGTGATCACGGTTGGGGCAACATGGATTTCGATAATTCCTTTCCCGATGCCTCCCAGATGATCCGCGACCTTAATGACCGCGGGATGAAGCTGTTGCTGTGGACTGCGAATCGTAGTTCGGCGGGCCTGTTTCAGGAGGGATCCGCGAAGGGCTTTCTTTTCCCGAATCCGTGGCCGGCGGCTGACATTCAGCGCCCCGAAGTGTACAGCTGGTTCAAGGACAAGCTGGATGCGTATGTGCGCCTCGGTGTCCGGGGTTACAAGATTGATCGTGGCGAAGAAGGGGAGATGCCGGAAACAGCCGAAAACAAGCTGAGTGTGCTATTTCCCAAACTTTCGGCTGAAGGTCTGAGTGCCGCATACGGCAACGACTATTTCGTGTTCTCGCGCAACGCCAACGACACCGCTCGCAAATATACGGCAGTGTGGAATGGCGATAGTTGGTCCTCATTCGAAGGATTGCAGGTATCGATAAAGACCGGAATCCGCTCCGGTCTGATCAACTTTCCGATGTGGGGATCGGATACCGGCGGCTATTTTGCTCCCGCCGGCAAGGACAAGGATTTGCTCGCCCGCTGGCTCGAGTTCAGCGCATTCAGCCCGATGATGGACGTCATTCTCGGACCGAAGCGGACCCTTTGGGACGACTACGATGCCGAAGTAGTCGACATTGCAAGACAATATGCCGCGTTGCACCACGATCTCATTCCTTACACGCGTTCCTACATGTACCATGCTACGCAAACGGGCATGCCGATCATGCGTGCCTTGATACTCTCCTATCCGAAGGAGGAAACTCTGACCGACAAATGGGACGAATATCTCTACGGCAGAGACCTTCTGGTCGCCCCGATTAGCACGGCCAATACTTCGGAGAGGAAGGTCTACCTGCCGGATGGGCTGTGGATGAACTACAACGAGAAGCATACCGTGTATCAGGGGAAATCTACGGTTGCTGCGAGCGCACCGCTCGAAACGATTCCCTTATTCATACGAGAAGGGGCTATCGTCCCGCGCGGAGATATCGTTCAGCTCAACAATAATTGGGATTCGATCTGGACTCCGAAGCTGCGTCTGGAAGTGTTTCCGGCCAGAAAACAAGCGAGTGAGTTCGACTACTTCACGGGCAAGGGGGTGCAAAAAATCACCGTGACACCTGGACAGCGCGAAGTGACGATTCAGTTCGGCGACTTGGGCGTTGACGGCACGGTACTGGTGTACTGCAAAGCTGTGAGGGGCGTATCGCGAAATGGCACGAGCCTGCGCGAGGGCACAGACTACAAATATGACCAGCAGGGACAGACTTTGGCGGTACAGTTTGAAGGAGCCACTACCCTGGCAATCAAGGGCGGAGAAAGTCTGTTCGCTTCGGGGACCCGATAGATTAAGTGGTCCGCAGTGCTTTCAGCGGAGGCTGGCTCCGCAGGCCGCAACTTTCGAACTGGATTCATGAGCGCTAACGTGAGGCTCTGATGAAGAGATTCAAGGCGCTGTGTCCGCTTGCAATTCTGTTCTTGGTGGCCGGCGCGCAAGAAACTACGCCGTCCGGATTCGAGCAGTGGACACCTGCGTCCCTCAAGCGTTTCGACCAGAAGATGCATGACGATGCCGCCCAGGACCCTCACCACTTCGCCGTCGAGCAGTTGGCAGACTTTCCCAATGACAGTTTCCTCTGGGTTCACCGCGAGGCCGATGGTCAAGTTGAGTGGCACGAAACTCAGGCGGATGTTTTCTTCGTGCAGTCAGGTTCTGCAACCCTGCTGCTCGGAGGCACGATGATCGATGCGGAGACGGTCGGGCCGCATGAGAAGCGCAATGGTTCCATCCGGGGAGGTGTCCGCAGAAAACTCTCTGCCGGCGATGCCGTGAGAATTCCGGCCCGAGTTCCACATCAGGTCCTCCTGGATGGTGCGCAAGAATTCAATTATTTTGTCGTCAAAGTGAAGGGCTACTAGAAGCGGACCGGCATCTCGCGGCCGTAGGAGTTTCGTTGACCTTGACAGGCAGGCTCTCAGGAAATCTCCCATTAGATGCGCGGTCGTCTGCATTCTACTGACTTGCCTTCCCTACGGGCAGACCGCAAATTTCCATAACGCGCCAGATTCCGCCAAACAACTCAAGAACCCCTACGCGGGTCAGGGCACGGCGCAAGGAAGACGGTTTTATCAGGCGAACTGTTCGCGTTGCCATGGTGACAATGCCGCGGGAATGGGGAATATCCCGTCACTGAACGCTCCGAAGATCAAGGGGACTACCCCGGGCGAACTTTTCTGGTTCATTACACACGGAGACGTTAACAACGGGATGCCATCGTGGGAAACGCTGCCGGAGATTCAGCGATGGCGCATCGTGAGCTACTTGCAAGGTCTTGGGACGCGACCAGAGGGGCAGAACATTGTTCAGACCCCAGGTACTCCGGTTGCAGCGCCCGTGAATGTGCCTCCGCCGAAAGCGCCCTTCACCGATTTTCGATACGAGGAGCCGGGAAAAAGTCGCAAGATCACCCTGGCTGATCTTCCTGCTCCCTTTGCAACACCCTCAGCCCCAAATGGGCCCAAAGTGGTGCCGCGTCCGGAAGGCGCATGGCCGAGAGTCCCGCCCGGTTTCAGAGTGGAACTCTTCGCAACTGGGTTCGAGGAGCCGCGGCTCATTCGCACTGCGCCGAACGGCGACTTCTTCATTGCTGAGAAGGGCGGCACGATCAAAGTGGTTCGCGGAATCACTGGGAGAGGCAACGCTCAGTTGATAGCAGTCTTCGCCGAGGGCCTGCGTATGCCGTTCGGGATCAATTTCTATCCTCCCGGGCCCGATCCGAAATGGGTATACGTGGGCAGCCTGCATGAGGTTGTGCGCTATGCGTATCAGAATGGTGAACTGACGCCGCGCGGTCCGGCCGAGCACATCGTGGACTTGCCCCGCGGCGAGTATCATTGGACCCGCGATATTCAATTCTCGTCCGACGGTAAGAAAATGTTTGTCGCAGTGGGCGCGGCTTCAAACGTCGATGACCCCGACACGACCCCGGCGGAAAAGAACACCGCTGACATTCTTGAGTTCAATCCCGACGGTTCGGGAGTGCGAGTTTATGGTGAGCTGTGGTGCTCAACCAATGAACGCGACGGGCTCGGCGATAACCTTGTTCCGGATTACATCACTCATGTGCAGGACGGAGGCTTCTATGGTTGGCCCTGGTGGTACATGGGCGGTCATCAGGACCCGAGACATGAGGGCAAGCATCCCGAACTGAAGGAAAAAGTCATCACTCCTGATGTCATATTGAATCCACATAACGCATCTCTCGAAGTCACGTTTTATGATGGAAGACAGTTTCCGGAGGAGTATCGAGGCGATATTTTTGCCGCTGAGCACGGTTCCTGGAACCGATCAGTTCGGGTCGGCTATGAGCTGATTCGCGTGTCGCTCCATCAAAGCGGCCACGCCAGCGGCGAGTATGAAGACTTTATGACCGGGTTCGTTGTGGACAACGAGCACGTCTGGGGACGTCCGGTAGGCGTTGCGGTGGCTCCGGATGGCTCGTTGCTGGTCACCGACGATGCATCGAATGTCATCTGGCGCATCACTTACGTTACGAAATAACGGGGAAGTCCGGCATGCAGTTCAGTGGCCGGCTCGCTGTGCTTTTTTCACACGATAGAGAACTTCGCCCGCCCGCGGAAGAAACTTAATGCCCTCTGCCTCGCGTCCTTGCCATTCGTCGAAATGAATGCTGTTCGGGTCGATATAATCCAGGTTCAATGCGCGGCACCGCTCTTGGGAAATACCTGTCGCAACCGTGACTTTGATTCGAGAGCTCTCAATGCCGCTATTCGCATTGTAAGTGCCCTGGCCTCTTAAGTGAGTCGAATGCGCGATCACGCCCAGGGGAACGTGAGCGAAGCGCGGCCACTGCTTCAAAAAATATTCGCAACAGTGGTAGCCAATCTCTTCGATATGCGTTTTATGCGTGTAGCTGGCTTCGGTGATGTGTGGAGCACAGAGGATTACCTCACCGCCCTCAACGATAGCTGGCTCAGATTTGTACATTCCTTTTGCCCCGGTCCAGAGATCGTCATACATCTCGGGCAAAACCGAGAGGACGCGCCGGAACGGTCGCTCGACCCAATAGATGTGGGTCTGAGCTGACTGCTCGGCAGCAATCTTCCACGCGTCGCGGGCGGTACCGAAATGGATTCCGAAGATATCCTTTTGTCTCAGGACCAGCGCGAAGCAAGCCACGGGCACTGAGATCTTCGCAGCCGCCAGATCGATCAGAGTTCGAACTGGAGTGTCATAGGTTCCGATGATGTTGTAGCTTCCGAGTAAGGCTCCGAGCCAGTGTGTGTGGTGAATCATCTCCCCAGTGCTCACGCCGGGGAACAGATACTTGTTTCCACCGGAAAACCCAACCACTTCGTGGGGAAAAACCGGTCCACAGATCAGCACTTGA
>Ga0137378_10001911_pt1 | contig 17729 bp, 16 predicted proteins | sample SagtaG_21_FD_104813 | JGI IMG/M metagenome (GOLD analysis project Ga0137378, IMG submission 104813) | Vadose zone soil microbial communities from Sagehorn Ranch, Mendocino, California, USA - Sage2_L_60_16 metaG | ecosystem: Environmental > Terrestrial > Soil > Vadose zone | place: USA... | reverse complement strand
CCGGCGCCAACAACGATCACAACGAGTCGCGCCCAGTTCATTCCATCTTCCTTCAAATACGCAGACATTGTACTCGTGCTAAGGGGCTTTCACACGTGGTCATCGGTCCATGTTGAAAGGTTAAGAGTCTGAATTCCTGCCGCAATAACTGAACGATCGAAAGGTCTTGTTCTTAGCCACGGCGAAAGTCAGAAATTTAATTTTTGTAACCTGAAGTAACTTGTTTTTGTCATCGTCTCTCGTAGAATGCAAATGCATTCTGGAGAAAACGGATGGCGATGGGCACAAGAAGGCGGAGAAGGCGGCAAGAGCGCTTGTGGGTTGGCCACCAGGAACTGGCGCAGGGGCCAGCGCATCCTTTTTACGATCGTGTGAATGAATTGCTGGAAGCGGAACAGTTCGATGAGTTTGCCGAGAAGGAATGTGCGAAGTTTTACGCGGAGAACAACGGGAGGCCGTCGCTGACGCCGGGGATCTATTTCCGGCTGTTGCTGACCACTCAACCGAGAATGACTGAAATTGGGGAGTGTCGATCAGCTGCCGATACCAGCCGGTCTCTGGCAGTTTTCCGTCGTTGTGGAAGTCCTTCGAGGGCCAAGAATGCAGCACCGTCGCGAGACTATCTTTGGCGAGTGTTCAGCTTATCGAGTGTGCGCTTCAGCTCTTCAAGCTTCTGCCCCGCCTCGCCAAGCTTGCCTTCCGCGGTGAGGCGCTGGTAGTCGGCGAGGTCTTTGGCAGCTTCCGCGATGAGGGCGTTGAGGTCGTCTGCGGGCCGGAGCGATCCGGCCGATGCCGGTGCGTGTCGCGTCGGCGCCGCGGAGCCCGGCGCGGCGCTCATCGACGAAACCGCTCCACCAAAAAGGGCCGCCATCGCCGACTCGAAGGTTGGTCCGTACGCAAGCCGATCTTGTACCGCGAGCACAACCAGACGCAACTCGGGCATTGGACTCCGCTCGGCCTGCAGGTAAATCGGCTCCGCGTACAACAGCGCACGCCCGCACGGAATTACGAGCAAGGCTCCGCGCCGCACGTGTGAGCCTTGCTGGTTCCACAGCGTCAATTGTCCGGAAAGCTGCGCGTTCTGATCAATTCGCGCCTCGATTTGCAGCGGTCCGTCGACAAGCCTGGTTTTGGGAAAGTTGTAGACCACCGACGTACCGTATTGTGCGCCGTCGCTGCGCCCGGCAATCCATCCAATCAGATTATTCCGGTTGGCCGGCGTGAATGGCAGAATCTCTACGAACTCAACGCCGGTTTCGCCCGGCAGTTTCATCAGCACGAAGTTCGGCTGCATCATCTGTGTCACTTGCTGCCCTCCCTCGCTCATGCCGACTTCGGTGGCGACTGTCCACAGATCCTCACGGTTGTAGAACGCTCCCGGATCCGTCATGTGATACAGCCCATACACTTCGGCTTGCAGTTTGAGCAACAACTCGGGGTAGCGCACGTGTTTGCGCAGCCCGGGCGGCATCGTGGCCGCATCCTTGAACAAACTTGGAAAGATGCGGCGGTACGCCGCGATAATCGGGTCCTCCTTGTCAAACACGTAAAACGTTGTCGCACCGTTGTAAGCGTCGATCACGACCTTGACGCTGTTCCGCATGTAGTTAATGGGATCGCGGTCGAGACGGTAATGGCTTGCGTACGGATAGCTGTCTGAAACCGTAAACGCATCCATGATCCACGACAGCCGGCCGTCATCGCCGAGCGCGATGTAAGGATCCGAATCGTAGATCAGGAACGGCGCCAGTGCCGATACTCGATCTCGCACGTTGCGCCGCATCAACAGCTGGCTATCCTTGTTTACGTCATCGCTGAACGGCAGCTTCGCGAGGTCGCCGCGGTCGAGCGCGATGATTATGCGGCGCAGAAAACCGCCGAGCACGATACCGCCGTTGCCCTCGTAAGACGTCAGGCTGTTGGTCTGACCTTGCGGGTAGTTGAATTCTTTCTGCCGTGTCTTCACGTAGACATCGGTGTTGGTCAGCTCGCCGAAATACACCTCTGGGCGCGTCACGGCTAGACCACGCACCGTGCTCTGGACGGGCATGTTGCTCAGAATCAAAGTGGGCAGTCCTTCCGGCGTGAACCCATTGACTGGATTCATCGTGATGCCGTAACCGTGGGTGTAAATCAGCTTCTCGTTAATCCAGTTGCGGCTGCTCTCAGGAAGCTTGTCGACGTTCAACTCGCGCGTGGCGAGCATCACTTGCCGAACTACGCCGTCGATTTCATAGCGATCAATGTCGATGTCGGGAAAGTCGTAGTAGGTGCGGATTTCCTGAATCTGACGCAGCGTGTCCTGCAGTGCGTGCCAGTCCCACAGCCGGATGTTCTGAAGGGTAGCCTGATTATTCGCCGGATCGGTTGCCGCAACATCTGTCTCAGCGGGAAACTCGTGTTGCGATACTCCGTCCAATCCGTAGGCCTGCCGCGTCAGCGCAATATTGTGGGCAATATACGGCTGCTCGCGAACCAGCTCGTTCGGTTTCACGATAAAGCTGCTGACGTACCAGCCGACCACTTGAAGGCAGATATAACATAGCGCCGCTGGGAGAATCGCCGCCGCAATCCAGCGCCCGCGCGCCAGGGTCACGCCGTTGACCGCCGCGATCACCGCACCCAGAACGAGCGCCGCCGAGACAATAAGCAGTCCAGTAAGCGTGACGTGCGCGTCAGTGTAGGTCACACCCGTGAAGATCGTATGATCATCGAACAATCGTTCGAATCGACCGAGGTACACACGCATTGCAAGGACCAGTAACAGGACCGCCAACGTGATGGAGAGCCCATGCCAAGGCAATGTGATGTACCTTCTGCTACGCCCGGCAAATGCGCGAGTTCCACCCGTAATGAGGATGAAAAAAACAGCGAGTACACAGGTCATCACAGCCAGCGTAAGTAGCCAGCCGACGAGCAGTTGCCACCCAGGCAGGGTGAACAGGAAGAAGTTCAGCGGCTTGCCAAACACCGGGTCCACGAAGCCACCAGCGCTGCGAGGTGCGTGCCAGAAAAGCGCGAGAGTCGGCCACTCCATCATCATGCCTGCGCCAGTTACAGCGGCTATGGCGAGTGAAAGGCCCAGTGCGATGAGGCGCAGCACAGGCTCAACCGGTAGCTTCAGCGGCTGTCCGCCGATGAAAATCGTGTGACCGCTCGGCAGCTCGGGCAGATGCGCTCGCTTCAGAGCCAGAAACGATCCGAACAGAATAAGAAATGTGGCTGCCGCAAAAGCAGTAAAGATTCCCCACTGAAGGCTCAGCGTTTTCCACAATACGTCCCGGTAGCCGAGTGACCCGAACCAGAGCACGTCCACGTAATAGGACAACGCGGTCCGACCGCCGAAAACGATGAGGGCAAGGACGGCGAGAATGAGGAGAAAGAAGCGGCGGCGACGGCGCGGCGGATAAATCCTCGGCCAGTCAACGGACTCCGGCATTGCTCCACCCCCTTTTAAGCAGCATTTCTATTGTCACAGTTCGCGCTCACATTAGCTAAATCTCAATGAATCCCTGGAGCAAATCCAGAACGGCCATATCTTTATGAACTCCTTACGATTCCCTCAGGCGTTCTTAATTGCTCCTTGCGTAGCATTGCGAACGCTATGTTCAGAGCCACGAGTCCTTTGTTCCCTTTCTCGCCGCTCCGGCATGCGGAGGTATAGCTATGGCCGACACAACGATCCTCGTGGTGGACGACGAGCCGCAAATTCGTCGCGTCTTGCGAACCACGCTTTCGGGTAACGGCTATGACGTCATATTGGCGGAGGACGGACAAGAAGCCATCGAAATGGTTATGCGCGAGCACCCGGATCTGATTCTGTTGGATGCGAACATGCCCGGCATGAGCGGGCTTGAGGCATGCAGTAAGATTCGATTGTCCTTCCCTGGTCCGATCATCATGGTCACCGTCCGAAATTCGCAACAGGACAAGATTCTCGCCCTCGATTCCGGGGCCGACGATTACGTCGTAAAACCCTTCACAATGGGGGAACTCCTGGCACGCATCCGAGCGGCCCTGCGACGGTCCAGTTCGGAAGAACCGCTTCCGAAGTTCGAAAGCCCGCAATTGAGTGTCGATGTTGAGCGAAGAATTGTGGACGTGCGTGGCCAGCGCGTCCATCTCAGTCCCAAAGAATTCGATGTCCTGCGACTTCTCATCACTCAACAAGGGAAACCTCTGACGCATAAAAAACTGCTGCAGACTATCTGGGGACCGGACCATGGTGAGGAGACGGAGAACCTTCGCGTGGTCATAAACCAGCTGCGGAAGAAGATCGAGAAGGATCCAACACGCCCGCGCTACATCTTGACCGAACCATGGCTCGGATACCGGTTCCAACTTCCAATCGTTGCCTCTGAAAAACAGCCACGGCGCAAGCAGTAAGGTTCATCGCAAGGGACGGACGGAATCGAGATCGAGATTCAGTTCCAAAACATTCACACGCGGTTCGCCAAGGAATCCCAAGTCGCGGTCCCTGGTATGTTTCTGTACAACTGTGCGCAGATCTTCCTCCTTCATTGCGCGTTCAAGGGCAACACGCGGTATCTGGAATTCGGCGGCTGCGGGTGAGATTTCAGGGTCCAGGCCGGAACCTGACGACGTCACCAGATCTACTGGAATCGGGCTTGTCGAATTTTCTGCTTGCAACTTTTCGACGTCGCCTTTTACCCGGTCGAGTAAGTTCTTGTTGGTGGGTCCGAGGTTCGAGCCGCTACTCGCAGTCGCGTCATATCCCGTGCCAGCATTCGACGGCCGTGAGTGAAAATAACCAGGCTCCGTGAAGGTCTGTCCGATGATTCTTGATCCCACGGTCTTACCACTTTTCTCGATCAGCTGTCCGTTGGCCCGCGCGGGAAATAACACCTGGGCCAAACCTGTGACAGCAAGCGGATACAGGATTCCGAACATCACTGTCGTAACCAAGGTGAACCAAAAGGCGATCACGAGATTTTTTTTCATAAGTTCCTCAAACAACCCGAAGATACGTCAGCAACACGTCGATCAACTTGATTCCGAAAAACGGGGCGATGATTCCACCCACTCCATAGATAAGCAGATTGCGCTGCAGCAACGCTGCCGCTCCCAAGGGACGATAGCGCACGCCGCGCAACGCAAGCGGTATCAGGGCGACAATAATCAAAGCGTTGAAGATCACCGCCGAGAGAATGGCCGATTCCGGCGTGCGAAGGTGCATCACGTTCAGCACATTCAGCACCGGAAATGCGCCCGCAAACATCGCGGGGATAATCGCAAAATATTTAGCGACATCGTTTGCGACCGAGAAGGTCGTCAAGGCACCACGAGTGATGAGAAGTTGCTTGCCGATTTCGACGATCTCGATAAGTTTTGTCGGATTCGAATCGAGATCCACCATATTGCCGGCTTCCTTGGCGGCCTGCGTGCCGGTATTCATAGCCACTCCGACGTCTGCCTGCGCGAGGGCGGGAGCGTCGTTTGTGCCATCGCCGGTCATGGCGACGAGTTTTCCCTTTGCCTGTTCGCGTTTGATAAGTGCCATCTTGTCTTCTGGTTTCGCCTCGGCGAGAAAATCGTCGACACCAGCTTGGCGCGCGATTGCGGCTGCCGTCAGCGGATTGTCCCCGGTGATCATCATGGTGCGAATGCCCATGGCGCGTAGGTGATCGAAACGTTCTTTCATTCCTCCTTTGACGATGTCCGTGAGGGCGATTGCACCGAGCACGCGGCCGTTCTCCGCAACCAGGAGCGGCGTTCCGCCGGTATTTGAAATGTCGCGAACACAAACCTGAAGTTCGTTCGGAATGCTGTTGCCGCGGCCGTTGCTGAGGCGGCTGATCGCCTCCAATGCGCCTTTGCGGATTTCGCGGCCGTCGATGTCTACGCCAGACATTCTGGTTTGAGCCGAAAACGGGATGAAATTCGTGCCGTGCGAGGAAAGATCCCGGCCGCGGAGCTTGTAGCGTTCCTTTGCCAGCACCACAATGGAGCGGCCCTCGGGCGTTTCGTCGGCCAGCGAGGAAAGCTGTGCGGCATCGGCGAGATAGGCCTCCTCAATGCCGGGCGCTGGATAAAACTGCGTCGCCGCTCGGTTCCCGAGGGTGATCGTTCCGGTCTTGTCCAGCAGTAGCACGTCAACGTCGCCGGAAGCTTCTACCGCGCGCCCTGACATTGCGATGACGTTTCTCTGGATCATGCGGTCCATACCGGCAATGCCGATCGCCGAGAGCAATCCTCCAATCGTCGTCGGTATCAGACACACGAGAAGGGAAACCAATACGAAAATGTTCTGTGGAGCGCCGGAGTAGATCGCGAACGGCTGCAGCGTCGCCACGGCGAGTAGGAAAATGATCGTCAGGCCCGCCAGAAGGATATTCAGCGCAATCTCGTTCGGAGTTTTCTGCCGGGAGGCCCCTTCGACGAGCTTGATCATGCGGTCGAGAAAGGTTTCTCCAGGATTCGACGTAATGCGCACTTTGATCTCATCGGAAAGAACACGCGTGCCGCCGGTGACCGCTGACCGATCGCCGCCGGATTCCCGGATGACTGGCGCCGACTCACCCGTGATTGCGGATTCATCCACAGAGGCCACACCTTCGATGACCTCGCCGTCCCCGGGGATGAAATCGCCTGCCGCGACGACGACGATGTCTCCGGAGCGCAGTTTCGAGCTGACCACAACCTCAATGCTGCCGTCGCTGCGCAGGCGATGCGCTTGTGTTTCGGCCCGCGCTTTGCGCAGCGTGTCGGCCTGCGCCTTGCCGCGGCCTTCAGCCATCGCTTCAGCAAAGTTGGCAAACAGAACCGTGAACCACAGCCACAACGTGATTTGCAGTCCAAAGCCGAACTGCCCCGCGTGGTGAGACGCGTTCCATGCGAGCTGAATTGTTGTCAAAACAGCGCCCACTTCGACAACAAACATCACCGGATTTTTGACCATCGTCCGGGGATTCAGTTTGCGAAAAGAATCTAAAATCGCCCGCGAAAGGATGGCGCTATCGGCGAGCGACTTTTTTCTAATTTGAGCGACCGGGTCCATAGACACCTCAGAAAACCTTCCCTGCGTTCATCAGCAGGTGTTCAAGAATTGGCCCAAGACTGAGAGCCGGGAAGAAGGTAAGAGCGCCTACGATCACAATCGTCGAAACCAGCAAAGCTGCGAACAGCCCACCCGTAACGGGGAACGTGCCGGCGGATTCCGGAACGATTTTCTTTTTGGCGAGACTTCCGGCAATGGCGAGCACCGGAATAATCATGAAGAAGCGGCCGAGGAGTTGTGCGACCGCTGTCGTGGTGTTGTACCACATGGTGTTTGCGCTAATCCCGCCAAATGCCGAGCCATTGTTTCCGGTCGATGAAACGTATGCGTACAGCACCTGCGATAATCCGTGAGGTCCGGGGTTGGTTATCCCCGCAGTGCCGTAAGGCTTCACAACTGAAACAGCCGAAAAAATAAGAATGGTGAACGTCAAAACAAGAACTGCAAGCATCGCCATCTTGACGTCGTACGATTCGATTTTCTTGCCGAGGTACTCAGGCGTTCGACCTACCATTAACCCTGCGATGAACACAGCGAGCACGACGAAAACGAATATTCCGTAGAGGCCCGCGCCAACTCCGCCGAAAACAACTTCGCCTAGCATGATGTTGATCAATGGCACCATTCCACCCAGCGGAGTGTAAGAGTCGTGCATGCCGTTTACCGCGCCGCAGCTGGCATCGGTCGTCACCGTTGCGAAAAGTGTGGAGTTCGCGATGCCGAAACGGACTTCTTTGCCTTCCATATTTCCGCCGGATTGCTGGGCGGTTGCATGCTGGTCGGTGCCGGTAAGGAGTGGGTTGCCTTTGGCTTCCGCCCAATAGGCCGTCGACACACCGGCAAAAAACAAGAACGCCATAGCCGCCCAGACTGCCCAACCGTGGCGCTGCGAACCGGTCATCCGGCCGAGTGTGTAGGTCAGCCCGGACGGAATCGCGAAGATCAGTACCATCTCGAAGAAGTTCGAGAGCGGAGTGGGGTTTTCGAAAGGATGCGCACTGTTGGCATTGAAAAATCCACCGCCGTTCGTGCCGAATTCCTTGATCACCTCCTGTGAGGCCACCGGCCCTTGCGCGATCACCTGCTGCGTGACGGTTTGCGTCGTGGTCTTGCCATCCGCACCTGTGACCTGCGCCGTGTACGGCTGAATGAGATCGATCGTGGTGTAGGACTTGAAATTCTGCACGACTCCTTCGGACACGAGGATCAGCGAACCCACCAGGCATACGGGCAGCAGAACCCACAGAAGGCAACGAGTCGTATCAACCCAGAAATTTCCGAGCTTGTCGGTTTCCTTGCGAGCGATGCCGCGAATCACCACGATCGCGAGAACGATGCCGACGGCGGCGGACACAAAGTTGTGATACGCCAGGCCCGCCATCTGGGTGAGATAGCTCATCGTGGATTCGCCGGAGTAGACCTGCCAGTTGGTATTGGTGGTGAAGGAGGCAGCGGTGCCAAAAGCTAATCCGGGCTCGAGATTCGGGAGTTTCTGCGGATTGAATGGCAGCCATTTCTGTGTGCGTTCAATGAGATAGAGCAGAGCCATCGAAACGCCGCTGAACAGAAGCATGGCCACGGCATATTCCGTCCAACGCATCTCACGCTTTTCGTCGACGCCAGTCAGTCGATACACGAGTCTCTCGATTGGCCTGAGAATGGGATCGAGAAATGTCTTTTCCCGGTTGAATACTCGCGCCATGAAAACCCCGAGTGGCTTCGTCACCAGGAAAATCACAAAGAGATACAATCCGATCTGAAACCAGCCGTTCGCGGTCATTGGTTAAAACTCCTCCGCTTTCAACAGGGCGTAGAGCAAATACCCAAAGAGAAGCGCGCAAATCACAAGCAGTGCCGTATCTCCCGCAGTCATAGCCTCACTCCTTACTTCAGCCGTTCGCAGCCGCGAACGTAGAAAATTCCGACTGCGAAAAACAGTGCAGTCGCAGCGATGAAAATCGTGTCTAGCATCATGGTCTTTTCTTCCTCCACTCGTGCCATTCCATGCCCGTCAGGGTCCGTTTCTGTGTCAGGATCAAAAGTGCGAATCGAAGGTCACGATGACTCCCAAGATCAAGAGATTTTGTGTTGGCGTCAGAGCAACTATTCCTGGCGCCGTTTCACTCCCACGGAAGAAGCCGCCAGCGCGGCCGCGGGAATCATCGATCCGGTGCTCCAGTCTTACGATTGCGGCGGCTTGACGATAGGGCACGCGATATTCGAGGGTCGTCGTGTTTGCTTTGACGGTTTGCGGAAAGCCAGTCAAGCGGCCATCGCGGTCCCAGTAAACTTCAGGCCGAACGGTCGCGCTCCAGTTCCTGCTAAAGACCCAGTGCACGGGCAACTGGACGGACATCCAAAGCGCCCGCGGATTCCCAGGTGCCGTAATTTTTTCGGTCCCAACGTGATATTCGAATGCAGTGGTAATCCGGTCGGTTTTCCATTCGGCGATGCTGTCCCAAAGAAAGCGCCAGAATTCGAACCCGGTGTCCGATTGGTGAGGACCGAAGAGAACGGTTTCCTTCAGAGTCGTGTGGTTCGTAACCTTATATGCGATTTGGCCACCCGAGCTCGGCACGTTGTTGGCATCGGCGAGATGCCAGTAGCCGTTCACGACGAACACCGTTCCGGTAAGCTTGCTTGTCAGGGGATAGCTCGCGTTCACGCCCATCATGAGGTAAGGCGTGAAATCCGCGCCCCACGGCCGCGTGTAATTGAAATTGTCTTTTGCGTACAACGAGTCGTAGCCGATAAAGCTGGAGAAGATTCCAGCCTGCACCGTCAGCCCTTTCCCCACGGGTGCTAAATACGAGACATCCGTCGGGCCGAGATGACGCAACCACTCCGAGCCCGCGAGCTTTGGCGCAGTCGCAGAAAATCCGAAGATCCTGGAATCTTGCCCACCCTGAAGAGTGAATTCCATGCCCCACCGTGATGACTCCGAGGCGGTTTTCCGGAGATATGCGGCCCCCATATTCAGAATCGGCTGGTCGACCTTGTAGGCAGTCCCCCGGCTTCGAAACAGATCATTCGAAGGATGGTTGAAATCCAGAAGATATGCGGAGTCGAGAAATCCCCCGTATAGCCACTGAGGATTGAGCGTCCGCTCTTGCGCAGCTTGAGCGTCCGTGTCATTTGGTGGTATCGGGTTTCTTGGGAGTTCCTCGACCTGCCTGCGAGACGCTAACCGGTCTTCTTGAGGTCCCGAACTTGGGTCCTGCATTCGCGCGTATGCGGCGCAGGACCACATAACCAGCGTCGCGGAGACTGCGAACCTGGATTTCCGCCCTACCATACTCCACTCGACTGTGTGTTTCTCGGAGCAGAAACGCCGCCGGTGGCTGCCGCAGGCGTTTGCCCCTGCTTGAAAACTGGGGACACTATTCCCTTGCCTGAAATCCAGTCGCGACGCATCCGTAAAGACTGGCATCCACGTGCTAAGGAAGTCGCCAGGAATTTGTAAGGATTTCATAAAGACAGCTGATCCACGAAACGGAATACCGGGGTGCTCATTTAGAACTTCACGAGGATGGCAATGGTCGCTCGGTTTTCGGTCTTGCGGAGATCCGGGAACCACGTGTTTGTTGGCGATCCGTTGCAGGCCGTGAAACCGCTGAGGCAGACAAATGAGCCCGCTGTACCCTGATTGCCACCGGGTGGCGTGACTCCTCCGGAACCTGAAAAGTAGGGCACATTCGCGGCCCGATGGTTGTACTCCCATCGGAAAGTAATGTACTGGCTTGGCATCCAATCGAAGGTTCCGGATATATCCCAGGCTTTGTATGGATCACCGGGATTCTCCGTAAAGTAGGGCGTTCCAGAAGCCGCGGTGGCTCCATTGATGGGCGGCAGCAAGACCAAGTACCGCCCAGGATTGTTGATTTGTCCGCCGCCAATGGTCAGTCCATAACGGTCGTTGTCGAACCAGAGCCGGTTGTAAAGCATGTAACCCAAAAAGCTCTGCTTGGGACCCTTCGCGGAATTACCGGCACAGCTGACACCGCCGCCATGTTCGCATCCCATATCGCCAGTGAGCGAGAATGCGGCTTTGTCTAGAAATCTTTCCGGGTTGTCGTAGTATTTGATCTGAATGCTGTCGTCCGTGTGGTAGCGCACACGGCCGGGCGTGTTCAGCGCATCCTCCCCCAACATGTACTGATTGCCAAGAACCGATAGCCATCCAATTGGCCGCCATAAAATCTGCATTCCGATGCCAGGCCGGTTGTCGAAACGCCCGTAAGACTGCCAACCATTTACAAACCAGGGCTCGATCTTCAAATGCTCGGAGGGGAATATTTGGACACGCACACCATTGAAGAACCACGGGGTGTTGGAGGAGACGTACGACGGCTGGTAAGCCCAGTTGTCAAATTGGTAGTAGCTGAACAGGCCTACATACGACATGAAGATACCCGCGTCCACGTTGATGCCGTGCATCACGTTGAAGTGGTACCCGCCGTAAGCCTCTGACAAATAGCGGTAAGCATCGGCCAGGTTCCACTGGCCGCGGGCAGGACTCGCGTCGTTGCGCGGTGTGGTCTCGGAATACAGTCCGAATTGCGTCATCACCCTCGCACGAACGTTGTCGTAATGAAAATCGCCGCCAACGCCCAGTTGCGTGACATGCACTTCATTGGATCTGAAAATCTCGCTCGAACCGCCAATCGTGTCGTCCTTTGGATGGGCGAAGTCGTATACGTAGTCGACGTCAGCTCTGATTTCCGGCGTGAAGAATTTCGTATCGAGCGGAACCTCTTTGGTCCGGGGATTTCCATTCAGCCATGTGAAGTCGGCGAACGCAAACGGCTGTGCTTTCTCGGTCTTTGCTGTACCGCTCGCACTTTTTTCTGGCGAAACACCGGCAACCGTACCCGTCTTGGTGATGCCAAGGGATTCCCGGTCTGGAGCCGTTACGCTTGCAACAGAAGTGGGACCAGCAATGGGGCTCGCTGTGGATGCCGCCGATGAATCGGAGCCTGCGGGAGTGGAGGAAGAAACGGCTGCGGCCGGTTGTGCCTTCTCTTCGAGGTCGGCAACGCGCTTTTCGAGCTGCTCCACTCTGTCTAGCAGCCTGCGCTCTCGCTCCGTCAATGGGGCAGGCGCTTCGATCCTTGCTGTTGGCCCAGTCGGCGGTTTGTCCTTGCCGTCATCGTCCACAAACGCCATCGCGCGAGCAGCACTTCCGCAACACAGTCCGACCAACATAACCGACACAAATCTCTTCCATTTGAAAGTACGCATTCTTCTCTCCTTGCTTCTCTTTCCCGGTTTCATTGAACTCACGACCCTCTCGTACACGATCCGTTCGGACTCGTTGCACTTGGGTCCGCAAACGCGGGACCGCTCTCTCATGCCCGAGGCCCGGTGTGACCCTCGTAACGCTATGATGCTTTTCGTCACTCCTTTTGAAACAAATGGTCTGTGGGCGATTCTTCTTGCTGGTCTCACCATCAGCTTCACCTCGTCTTGCGCTTCGTGTCTCGCGTCCATTGAAATAGGACGAAAAGAAAGAAGGCGCACGCAAGGAAACCAACCGCTGCTAAGACGATGAGGATCATGGCCTGCGGGGAACGAATCGATGGGGTCGCTTTCCGTAATTAGGCGAACCAGACCCACGGATCCGTCCCGACTCCGGAGATCAACATAGCGAAATGACCATCAGAAAGTCCTGAGCGATTCATAAGGATTTCGTAAACAGCGCGACGTAATCTGACGGAAAAATAAGGACATTGGGCGGCATGATGGCAATCGACACTGCTCCGGTGGATTCAAGAAACTGATTCGTCCCATCCGCTGTTTGCTGAAGTTGCTCACGATTTTCTTACGAGAGGTTTGTATTTCCCCTTCACCGTCTTGTGCACCACTCGCGCGCAAGACAGTAGGACACCCCGACTAAGGAACCCGCCATCCTGAGACACATGAGGAATCTGACTAAAACCCCCATTGTGCAGATTGCGCTCGCTCGAGCATCCGGCTGCTAATCTGCGCAAATTCAGACACCAGCGCTTCTGTATTCCCGCCCTTCAGCGTCGCTGCATCTATTTCGGTGGTCAACAGAATGGCCGTCGCCAAGTCTCCGCTGCACTCGAGGCAAAACTTGTCCATCCTTCCAGGAAGCTCGACAAGTTCTGTAACACAGCCGCAAACGCTGCCGCGGCCAATTGAATCCTGATCAATTCCCTCCAAGTTGTTTAACACCGCTTTTCCTTTCCCTCCGCGACTTATGACAACAGTCACAATCGTAGGAAAAGGCGCGTCAGAAAGTCCTGAGGCGTTCGTTAGGAAACCGTAAGCTCGACGAACAACCAGGACGTTTCAACCACCTCGCCCAGGTTCACCACTTCCCTCGCCAGTAACGCGAATCGGCGATAGAGGACATTCGAATTTTGCGTTTGCGTTGCTGCGGCAAGCAGCGGCACGATGCTCACTAAACGAGGCCGTTCTACGGCTTTCGTTTTCCGATATGTTTCCCCGACACGTTCCTGCAAAAGGAGGGAAGAACATGAAAAGGCCAGTGTTGCTTTCAACGATCGCCCTCGCAGCTCTTCTGCCGCTCGAGGCCCAAGCGCAAAACACAGAGTCCGCCCCGTATCACAGCTCTGATACGCGCAAGATCTCTAAGAAGCTGACTAGCTTTTCGGCCAAGGTTGGCGACAGCGGCAAGATCCTAACGGCGGATAAGGACAACAAGATTTGGATGGTCAGCAATCCCGAAACGCTAAGCGGCATCGACGGGCGTCACGTAAAGGTGAAGGCGCTCGTAGATGTGGCCCAGAGCCAGATTCGAATTGTGTCCGTTACGGCAGTTGCGGATGAACCAGCCGGTATAAGGCTTCATGACGCCGCCTTCAGGAGGTGATCACACTCGTCAGGACTGCGTTCATTCATCCGCGCGCATAACGCTGCCAAATTCCTCGACTGCCTCCCTCCCAATCCCACGTTTGTGCCTTTACGTTGCGGGACCTCTGTTTTGCGGTTTACACTGACGCAATGCGCGTATCCGAACTTCCCAGGCCGAGTCCCGAACGTCTCCTCAAGCAGGTCCAAGCGGAGGAGAGCAAGCGGTGGGGTGCGAAACTCAAGATTTTTTTGGGCTACGCTCCAGGCGTAGGCAAATCCTATCGCATGCTCGATGAAGCCCGACGGCGGCACGAGCGCGGAGAAGATGTTGTCGTCGGCGCCGTTCAAGGACAGCAGTCCGAGGAAGTTCAGGCAATCTTGCGGAAACTGGAGCCGATTCCTCCACTCCAGACTTCCGAGGGCCAAGCCATCGATCTCGACGCGATTCTTCGCCGCGCGCCGCAGGTCTGCGTCATTGACCCTCTCGCCGCCCAGAATCCTCCTGGAAGCCGGCACGCTTATCGTTGGCAGGATGTGCAGGAGCTTTTGCGTAACGGTATCTCGGTCTTGTCGAGCGTCAACCTGCTTCATGTCGAGGAATACAAAGAAAAAGTTCAAGCGATCACCGGCAAGAACACCACGGAAACCATCCCGAAATCCTTCTTGCTCGCCGCCGACGACATCGTAATCGTAGATGTGCCACCGGACCTCTGCCTCTGGCGGCAAGGAGAAAAGCTCACTTCAACCGGAATCAGCAACTCTCAGGAGCGACAGCTCTCAGAGCTTCGCGAACTCGCCCTGCTACTGACCGCCGAAGTGGTAGATGCACAACTGGAGTCTTACGTTCATGCGCATGGCATCGAACCCGTCTTCGGGACGCACGAGCGTTTTCTCGTCTGCATGACGCCGCATTCCAATGCTCCGGCGATGATTGAAAGCGGGGAACGCAACAAAGAGCGTTTTCAAGGTGAACTCTACGCGGTGTACGTGTGCGAGCCCGGCCGGTCCAAAAGAGAGAGAGTCACGATTCGGAGGTATTTCGATGCGGCGAAAAAGGCCGGCGCTTCGACCGAAGTGCTGGAAAGCGATGATCCGATATCTGCGATTGTCGAATTCGCGCGTCAGAAACGCATCACGCAGATTTTCATCGGGCACAGCGCCCACAACACTTGGCGGGATCGTTTCTTCGGTGATCCGGTGCTCCGCCTAATTCGCGCGGCGGAAGGTATCGACGTCAGAGTCTTCCCTCATTAAGTCCGCTTATGCCTGAGTCTGTGGACACTCCACGCGGTAGTCTAAAAGTTTATTTGGGCTATGCGGCGGGCGTCGGAAAAACTTTCCAGATGCTTGCCGATGGCCACGCTGCCGCTGAACGCGGAGTCGATGTCGTCGTTGCCTATTTTCAACCGCACGCGCGCCCCGACACGATCGAGCAAGCCCAGGGTCTCGAGATGGTGCCTCATCGCACGATCGAATACCGCGGGAAAACATTTGAGGAGATGGACACCGACGCCGTGTTACAGCGCAGGCCAAGCATCGCGTTGGTCGATGAACTGGCGCATACCAACATCCCTGGCTCGAGCCGCACGAAGCGTTGGGAAGACGTTCAAGTCCTGCTGGATGCCGGCATCGAAGTGTGGACCACGATGAACGTCCAACACATCGAAAGCCTTAATGACCAGGTATGGCAGATCACCGGCATCCAGGTGCGCGAAACGGTCCCGGACGGGATCGTCCGGCAGGCGGCGGAAATTGTGGCAGTCGACGTCACGCCCGATGCGTTGCTCAACCGCCTAAAGCGGGGAGCGGTTTACAAGCCAGAAATGGTGGAGAAGGCGCTCAGCGGATTTTTCAAGGGTTCCAATCTAGGCGCGCTTCGCGAGTTGACGCTTCGCCAGGCGGCTCATGAAGTCGATCTCAGGCAATCCGCTTACGATGAAACGAGGGGATTTCAGGTTCCGCGCATTTCCGAAGCGCGCCCCGGCGGAGCAACGAATAACCAGCCAAAGGAGCGCATTCTCATCCACATAACGGCCGATCCTTCGACCGCCATGCTCATCCGTCGAGGACGCCGCGTAGCCGACTACCTCCATGCAGATTGCACCGCGCTCTTCGTGCACCAGACTCCCGAACTGTCGCAATTACCGACCGAGGAACGACAGGCCGTGGAGAAGCACCTGCGCTTCGCGCGGAGCCTACAGATCGAAACGCGGATTCTTGGCGGCAGCGATATCGCCAAGACCGTGGTGGACTTCGCTCGCCGCAATCAAGTCACGCAAATCTTTGTAGCGCACTCACAGGTTGGTTTTCTGGAACGCCTAAGTGGCAGGAATTTCACCGAGGCCATCGTCCGCTTCGCACAAGATCTTCAAGTGACCGTCGTTGCCGACCGGAGCCGCAGAGGGTCCTAGCCGTATCGGCCTGGACGAACTGGACAATCCTGGGCAGATCCCATCAATTCTTCTGGAATGTAAAGGGCGGAAAGCGGAATCTAAGAAAGTCGCGCCTATAAGTTTAGGGCCTTACTTTACGGGACTGCTGGTCTTGCTTTTGTCGCTCAGATGTTCTCGGAGGAGCGACAGGAATGCCTGCATTCCAGGTGACATCCATTTGTCTTTATGCCAGACAGCCAGTGTTCGCATCCCTAACTAAGTCTGCTCCGGACCATCGTAACGCGACAGCTTGCGCGCAGCGATTTCGGTCTCAGCAACAATCGTGGGAAGGCAGGCGATGCCCATACCTAGACCCGCACACTGCTTAATTGTCTCGACGCTCGTGAACTCCATGACCGCTTTCAGCCTGACATTCGCTGTCGCGAGCGCTCGCTCAAGCTTGGTGCGGTAGGCGCAGCCCGGATCAGTGAGCAAAAATGGCTGATCGCGTAGGTCTTCCGCGCCAATCGTCCCTAGCGCAAACAGCGGATGACGCGAACTCGCAAGCTGAGAGGCTCCGCGCAGAGCGTCTCGACTCTAAATCTCGAATCGTCGAGTCCGTCATCAATCACCAGTCCAAGATCGAGTTCAGCGCGTTCCAATTGAGGTACGAGTTCGGCGCTGTTCACAGCGCGGAAAACCAATTCGACATCGGGGAACTTTGACCGGAAAACTTTGAGAGACGCACGGCAGCTAGCCCAATTGAGCTGCTTCTGATTGGTGTGGGCAGCTGCATGGCTTCGGACGTTGTGTGAAGATTACAATGTGCAGGCCAAAGGTCGAAAACGGTAGACCTCTGAAACACTCGGTGCGTCGGATTGCCAGCCAAATGCCATTGGCACGAGCGAAGGCGAGATCTCCCACAACCTTTCTTGTATTACACCCCGTAATACATTAAGATAACAATCCGAGGTAATGTTATGCCATCTCCAGTGACTTTGAGGCTGGATAAGGAAACCAGGCTGCGGATCGCCCGCATTGCGCGCCGTAAACAAATGTCCGCGTCGGAGGTGATTCGCCAGGCGATCGAGACATGGATCGAAGAGCAGGAACCAGCTGGATCGCCTTATGAAATGGTTTCGGACTTGATTGGAATTGTTCACGGCAGAAACCGAAAACGCTCGGCTGGCGCGGGACGTCAGTTCGCCCTTCTGTTAAAGAGCCGACGGGGCTCCCGGTGATCTTAGTGGATGCGGGGCCTCTCGTGGCTCTGGTAGATGCAGATGATCAATACCATAAGCAGTGCGTGTCGACTCTTAAGGGTTTGCAAGAACCGTTGGCAACGGTGTGGCCGCCGCTAACCGAAGCCATGTACTTGTTAAACGATCTGCCGGCAGCCCAGGAAGCTTTATGGGAGATGTTGGTGAGGAGGGCGGTTGAGCTGCTGCCCCTTGGTTTGGGCGATTTGCCAAGAATCCGTGAACTTCTGCGGAAATATG
>Ga0137378_10001909_pt1 | contig 17735 bp, 18 predicted proteins | sample SagtaG_21_FD_104813 | JGI IMG/M metagenome (GOLD analysis project Ga0137378, IMG submission 104813) | Vadose zone soil microbial communities from Sagehorn Ranch, Mendocino, California, USA - Sage2_L_60_16 metaG | ecosystem: Environmental > Terrestrial > Soil > Vadose zone | place: USA... | reverse complement strand
TCCTCTCGCCTGGTGGCTAGAGCGGAAGCTCGCGGCTTTGTCAGAAGAAGCCTGTGACATGGCCGTGCTCGAGCGTGGGCATGATCCACGCGACTATTCCGAATACTTGCTGGATCTGGCGCGCTCGGTAATGGGCGCACGCAAACGTCTCAGGGTGGGTATGGCGATGCCCGGCTGTTTCCTCCCGCAGCGCATCCAGAAAATCTTGCAGGGCATTCAGGCGCCGAGGATTTCCCGGTTGCGTATGGCCGTCACTATCGTGGTCTGCACAGCTTTGTCCGTTGTTTTAGCCACCGGAACACTGGCTCATGTCCGCCTGGCGCCGGTTAGCCTTGCCGGCCAGATTTCTCCTCGACCTAATGTTTCTGGCACTGGCGAGCTTAAGAAGGCAGCGGCAGGAAAGTCGATAACTGAGCAGGCGGGTGTAACAGTTCAGGACGTTCAAATTCGCGGAAATCGCCGCGTCCCAACGGATCATATCCGCTCTAAACTGCAGACGAAGGTCGGTGATCCGATCAGCCTGACCACCGTATCACGCGACATACGGGCCCTTTACTCGCTCGGATTTTTTGATGACGTTCAGTTCGAAACCGAGAGCGCCAGTGGTGCAACGATCATCATTTTCTCTGTCAAAGAAAAACCGTTGGTACGCGCGGTCGAATACAAAGGCGTCCACTCGGCGACCATTACTGAAATTCAGCAAACGCTCCGCCAGTCACAGAAAGGGCTTACTCCTGAGTCGCCCTATTCTTTGGCAAAGGCGACAGAAACAGCGGAAGTTTTGAAGGCCATACTCGCCGCGAAGGGATACCTTGAAGCGACGGTGGGAATTGCCACGCGGCCAGTTCCTCCTAACGCCGTTGACGTTGTATTCGTAGTTGACGAGGGGACGCGGCAGTAGACCATCGTTGTCCTGCATAAAGTGAAACATCAGTAATGCCGGCCCATAAATAGGTCGCGGAAAGTAACCCATTATTTACGAGAAGGAGACTTCTTGGGGGAATTGAAGGTCACTTCTACGTGATGACGCGTCAACTTGCCGAATCTGTCAACGCGAATACGTTCGAATCCTAAACGAGATTCTCACCTGGAGCACCAGTAGAAGTCTGAAACATACGAAGTTCCTGATGTCAAAAACTGCTGTTTGATGCTCTGAACATCGAGCAGGGCGAGGTGCACGACCCAGACATGAATCTTCCCCAGTTGTTCGAGACGACGTGGAGTCGTCCATAGGATCTGGGAAGCGTCCGGCGACCATTTCGCATCATTTCCGCCACCAGCATAGCGCCAGATCTGTTGAGACCAATCGAGCAGCCAATAATCCTGAAAATGTGAGTCACTGCTTCCGGCTTCGGCTCCCACCAGAAGGGTCTGGCCGTTCGGGGACCATGCAATACTTTGCGGATAATTCCAATGTTCTGATCTTTCCGGCAGGCGGATAGTCGCAAGGATCTGCGTGTCGCTCGCACGCGAAACCTTCAGAACTGAGTAAAAGCAATCGCTACACCCGAAAGGGTTCGGCGTCGGAGGCAGGACAGTCGGATCGCGGACAACGTGCGCAAACATTGCTCCATCGGCAGACCATGTCAACAGTTTCCCGTTTCCGGCGATGTTCAATTCGGCGCGGGTTTTGGTTTCAGCGGATACGGTGCCGCTCAGATTTTCAACGCACTGGCCCTTTTCGGTATCCGTCAATTTCACTGCTTTCCGCTCAGGAAACCTTAGTTCCAGCCAGTCAATGTGGCTCGGGCCAACGAGCTGATAAACCCGGTGAGCCAAAATGATTTTGAAGCTGGATTGCAATGGCGAAGCTGCCGGTTGTGCTAAGGCCGTTATGATCCTGGACGATCCGTAGATGCAACTGAACAGCAGCGAAACCCACAAAGTCACGATGGCAGGGGTGGCCAGCATTGCCATTTTCGCGACGCTCCGTGCAACGGGAAAATTGTCAATTCCTCATACTACATCATCATTCGTTCTTAAGACATTTCAAAGGCTTCCGCTTAAACGTCGGATAAAGAGCCCGAGTCAACGCACGTGGACGTATGGTCGGCTATCCGTAGATGTGCATTTAAGAACCTGAAGTTGGCAGAGCGGAAGTTGACGACATCAAGTCGCAATGCGCTGTTCTGGTTACCAAGGTGCATTTTACTCGTCTGGAGTCGCGTGTGCGCATATCGCACGAACGCTGATTCTGTGTCGTTGCTGACTTTCGGAACCCACGATTCTCCCGCATTCCGGACAGCGAGAACCCGGAGGCAAGATTGGACCTCTGGGGCGTCGTCGTTGAAGCATTCCGTCAAGGATGTTGCACAGCTCGATCAAAACCGGGAACGGCATCGCTGCGTTCCACTGCGAGCGCAACGTCTCAATCATTTCCGGGAACCAAACTCGATTGCCGTCTCCCGCGGCCATTAGATTCATCTCCGACTGGAGTTCAGGGATCACAGGCAGTAACTGCAATTGCGCCATTCAGTCCGCGAGCAAGTATATGAGCCGAAGCATCAGCAGTAAACCCGATCATATCGCATTCAATCATGTCATCGGCTCGTACCGATTCGATCGTTGACGGCTTCACCGAGTCGCTGCTTGCATCCGATATACTTTTCAGTTGCCTGGACCGAATGGATTCTTCTCCGACAAAGCCCACAACAGGGGCATCCTTGGTCTTATAGCCTTTAGGAATCCGGAGCAGTGGATTACTCGCCACTACGGCGTGTATCGTTAGTAATCGGCGGATACGCTTTCCGGAATGATCACGTCTCGAAAGGCACCGAGCGTGAGAGTAGGCAAAATAAGAGGCAGCCGGGAGGAGTGAGTTGGCGGGACAGTGTCACAGTGTGGGTCTTATGTCAACCTGGGAGTGGCCACAGGCCCGGGCGAGCGGAGGAAGCTCTTTTTCGGCGTTTCTTCCTGACGCGCAACGGATCACACCGCGAGTTCGACCACACGTAATGGGCAGAATCCTGACCTCCCAGCGGTAAACAGGGCAACTAACAAACCGCATTAGCTATTTTCAGAATGCGTGTAAAAATAGCTGATGCAATCTATGAGGCTTCGAATCTTTAGCTCGGTTTTCATTGTCACGCTCCCGCCGCTCATTGCTTCTATTGAGAAGAGCCGGGTTGAGGAACGAGACCTGCCACATCTGCACTACGAAATGTGCTTGGAGCATTTTAGTCTTCCGTCTTACACAGTGATGACCACGAGCACTCACACAATTTCGGTAGTGACTCATTTTCAGGACCGCGGTCTGGATGATTGAAGTCCAGGGAGCCGTCAACAAAAATGCCTAATCATTGCCTTAAAGTGACGGTGACTGTAGACCCAAGCGTTCGGTTGCATCAGTTGCCGGGCACGCGTCTACGGCAATCCTCGTGACGATATTCACCAGTTTCGCAAATAGCACAAACGAGAAGCGGGACTGCCAGATTCTAACGAGAGGAGCAAAAGTATGGGTAAGAGGTTGTTTCTCATTTCCGTCGTAATGTTCGCGCAGATAGCGCGAGCGCAGGAAACGGGGAAAGCTGAGACTGCCTGGGATGGCGTGTTCACGGCGGCTCAAGCCGAGCGGGGCAAGGAAGCTTATGCCGTTAATTGCAGTTCGTGCCACTCGGCGGACCTTAGCGGCAGGTCTGCGCCGCCTCTCAAAGGCGACCCGTTCATGGAGAATTGGCGGGAGGATAACGTGAAAAGTTTGTTCACGTTCATCCAAACCCGTATGCCGGCGCGCGCCGCCGGAAGTCTCAGCGAGAAAACCTATCTCGATATTCTGACCCACATCCTATCCGTCAACATGTTCCCCGCTGGACCCAATGAACTCAGCACTGAATCGCTTGGCAACATCCAGATTGTCGGAAAGGAAGGTCCTGCTCCAATTCCGAAATTTGCTCTGATCACGGTGGTTGGTTGCCTGACTCAGGAGCCGGGCAGCGAGTGGAAGTTAGAAAATGTTTCTGCGCCGGTCCGGACACGCCAGGAAAAACCGACACGTGAAGAATTGCAAGCGTCTCGAACCAAGCCGTTAGGCACCGGCACCTACCGGCTGGTCTACATTGATGCTCTGCGTCCGGGTTTCATTCCCGAACGCCATCTGGGTGAAAAACTGCATGGCCACGGTTATCTTCTCAGCAATGATAAAGGCCAAGGCCTGAGCGTGACCTGGCTGGAGCCCGTCGCTTCAACCTGCAGGGAGTTGCGGCCACAATGAGCCGACCGCTGTATTACTAAAGTAATGCAATGTGGTAGGCTCGTTCGAAAGAGTGAACTCACTGTCAATTCTGTGTTAAGTCGACTGCTGACCCCGAAGATCCAATCGAACTATTTCGTATTGCTTTCGCAACAGAGAGATGAGATTGCCTCCCGAAGCAACGCTCTCAAGATCATTCAAAGTTAGCACGACGATCACGATTCCCCGGTCCTGAAATACTTTGAGTTGTTCTCGTTCAGCGAATTCCGTTTTGCCCGTCCCCGAAATGCCATTCTTCGAGAAAAGTACGCCAAATCTAGATTTCGTTGAATCCAAAACCCGACAGAACTTTGCCAAAACTGTGAAGTCTGCTGAGCGGCTCCAATCCTTGCATTCGCAGACAAAATACCGTCCAAGCTCAGAGCGGAAGTCTACGTCGAAGCCTTCCATCGCACACACGATGTCGTAATCCGTAGAGCCGCTTCGCTGTCGCCGTCTTATGCGGCAACCGGGCATACAGGACATCAAGTACTCTGCCAGTAATTCCAGAGCCTCGCCCGTACCATCTCCCAGATGCAGCAATAAATGTTTCACATAAAGAGCGTTTGACCAATACGTCAATGCTTCCTGTGATGCAGGCAATTCAGTCAACCACATGTTGCAGCAGCGCCTCTGGGAACAGAGCATACTTCGGCATCTGTTCCGCAAGCGTAAGAAATTGCCCAGCGTATCTCTGTAACTCCGCGTGTTGAAGACCTTGACGCCACACAAGCCGAAAGTAAGCGCCTGTCGTGTTCGGTGAGATCGTTCCCTTCTCACGTAACGCATCCTCACATAGAGTCAGCATCAGATAGCGTTTAGCATGAACCAGAAAACCAAGCATGCCAAAGCAGTCGCTGATCCATACCAAAGGTGTGCCTTTGTGGATACGACCTACGATCTTTTGGCCCTTAAGCAGTTGTTGATAGAGTCCCCACAAAATGCTCAGCGCCTCGTGTACTCGTCGGTGGTGGTAGAAATATAGCCCAACTAACTCCCAAGCACGGGTTTTCGCTGGTTCCGCAATCTGCGCCGGAGTGTATTTGTCCGGCTCCATCAAATGCGATGCGGCGGCCCTGTCTTCCAACGGGGAGGAAGATCGGCATCGAGCCCCTCCAGTTCTTCCATCGTATCCTGGATGGATGCCTCGCATCCGGCTATTTCAGCATGAATTCTCGTGCCGTCCTTGTCCAAACAACCTCGCGGACTTTTGAGCGATCTTCGTAGCCTTTCATCACTGCCTGGTCGTCGCCAACAGTCAGGCGACTCAAGGTATCGGCCTTCTCTTCATTGGCTTCCAAGGCGGCAAGGCTTGGGTACTCACGAAGGATCAGCAGGTTCCACGAGCTTGAATCGTCGTCGAGCGTCCTGAGGATCCGGTAGGATTTCTCGTAGCCTGCCTTGACTTGTGCGTCTTCGTCCTTCTTGAACTGACCGGCGAGGTACTGCAGATAGGCTGGATCCATTCCGGCTTTGATTCGAATGGCCGATACCGTCCACACCGTGCCAGGCCTGTAGCATTCTGTAAAGGGAGCATCATTTCGTAAAAATCGATTTCGGCAGCATGGCATGTATTCCCTTCGTGCCGTCCACGACCTGCGTGACGATTAGATCCATTGTGGCGCTCAACAGCATGTAGGCGTCATCGCGCTTCAGACTTTTCTCTTGAACAATGAAGTCGAGCATTTCGCGTGTTGCGATCTTTGCCGCCTCATTGAGATCGGGATGTAATCCAATCGTGATGTAGTCAGTGGCCGTTTCTGCGCGCGGCCATTTGATCGGCGTGTTTTTATGGAGGATGACCTGGATCTCGCCTTTGAGCGAAGTCTCGACGGCTGAAAGGCAAACTTCGCCCTCGCCCTGCGCAGCATGGCCATCGCCGATCGAGAGCAATGCCCCAGGGACATGAACCGGAAAGTACACGGTGGCGCCAGCGCCCAGATCGCGGTTGTCCATATTGCCTCCGAAGACGTTCGGCGGACCGCTTGGAACGCGTCCCATACCCGCCGGAGGCGCTACGCCCATCACTCCCCAAAACGGCCGGGCCGGTACAATAATGCCGTTTCCATAGTCGATCGTTTTCTTTGCCAGATCGATGAACAAGACCCGGTCCCTGGCATAAGGAAAGTCTTCGGGCAAAAGCCCGCGGTTCGGCGTGAATCCCTGCGCGGCAATAGGCAGCCGGACATCGACCGACCGGATCCGCACTTCCAGCATGTCGCCGGGTTCGGCTTCATTGACGTAGATTGGTCCAGTTAGCGTGTGATCGCCACGGCCGTCGTTATCTATTCCCTCATATTCCGCATACAGCTCGCGCGGGATTTTGTCCTTGGGAACGCCGAGCTTTTCGAAGTAACGCGGATTCCCCGTGGACGTTTCCAATCGGACGACGCTGCCGGAATCGATCCTGAGGACCGGCTTCAGCGATGCATCGAAGAAGCCGCGGTGGACATTGTTGGGCGTTGCCTTCAGATCATACACGGCAGCCGGATTTTGGGCGGCCGCACCAGTTCCCATCAAGAGCACAAATAGACTTAGCGTAGAGATTCTGGTTGTCACGATCGGCCTCCTTCTTCAGTGAGGACGTGCGCCGTTGATTTTATCGAGGCGGGCCGAGGCTGAAAAGGCATTTCGGGACTGAGCGGCTTCGTGCTTCCGCAGCGCCATCACGTGTTCTATTTCTTTCCGTTGCGACGTGGTGTTGCGAAGCTACAAAAATAATTGACGGGGCATAATAAGGAGTATATAGGCACAGCTATTCCCATTTGGAGGTGCGTATTATGTTTGGCGAGAAACGACGATCGGTATTCCTGAAAGGGTTGCTTCTCTTAATGGGACTCTCGGCTGCGGGCCTGGCGGGGATTCACGCGGGGACAGCCGGTGTAAGCCAGGGCGGCGCCTCCGGTGCACCAGCGGGCGGGCTGTTCATCCCAGCGGGACTTGCCCCGGCCACCAGTGGCCCCACGAAGTCCGACGGTATTTATGTCCCCAACACCAACCGGGAGATTTACCAGAAGATTTCGACGGATTACCAGGAGATCGTGGCCCTGACCAATCAGGTGAACGAGGGAAAGCCGGTACCGGCTGCTGAAATCCTTTTGCTCTATGAAGCGGGAAAGCATACCCGAATCGGTGTGGCTAGCCGGTCCTTGCGCGTCTGGGCGCGGGAAGCAGAGCGGTCCGAGGATTTTCCGGAGGCCGTCGCTTTTTATAAGAGCGCAACCTTCCTGGATGACCCTTTGTTGGACGCCATCGCCGGCGCTCGCACCGCCTCAGGCTACACGCCCGCCCAACGCCGTCAGGCCATCCAAAGGGGTGTGGAGCGCATCGTCTACCACTGGTCTCGCCACTATATCCAGCGGGGGACAGCCGAACTGAATCCAGGGTTTATTGATGAGGCATGGGCCATCTACGTGGGCGAGGAAAAAAGCGGAAAGTATCCAAATTCCATCGCCGCGACCGCGCAATCGATGGAGGCCCTCTTCAAAAGGAACGGTTCCATTGATGAACCTCTCCGCAGAGCGATGAGCCAGGCCCAAAAAGCCGCCGCTGGCAAGAACGCGGAGGCCTGCGCCGCAGCGGCCAACGACATCTACTCCCGGTTCCACGCGATCTTCTATCTGGGCGCCGCCTACTACCTGAACGAGGCGTTGAAAGCCACGGCCGGAGGGGACCTGGAGAACGCCAGGGCGGCAATGGCTGGAGGTTTTGCTCTCTATCAGTCGATCCAGCCTCAGGTGGCCCGGGCGGATCCGGCGGCCGACAAAACCATCGCCGGCTACTACAAGAGCGATCCATCCCGTCTTTCTGCGGCGCTGCGGGATTCCGCGCTTGCGGCGCTGAATCGTACCGCAAGCGCGCTTCTGCTCAAGCAAAGCGATCTGGTGACTGCTGTGAACTTCTAATGGTTCTATGACTGCTGGCGGTCGCCGGAGTTCGCAACACAATCGACATCCCGGCGACGGCCAGGAAAATCGTCCATTAGCAGAGCAATCGATCCTTTCACCTAGGATAGCCATTACAATGTACCCCCTATTACTCAGCTAATGTCTGCTGAGGTCCACGTTTCTGCGGCATCAATCCCGGCAGTCGGTTCTGCTCGAATGCGAGTTGTGCCTGATAAAAGGAAGGGCGTGAAAAACCAAAAGCCTTGGCCGCCTGAGTTACGGGTTGCTGCTCGACACGGACCTGGCGTAACATCCCGTACTTCACCTGGATCATGGCTCGACAACCAACAGGGTGTTGACGACCGGCGGCAGCAGCCTAGCGAAGCTCGGGATCGGTTAAGACGGGACCGCCGTCAAGCCCGGGGACGAACTCACCGTCACGTTCTTGGCAGCGGCGGACGCCACAGTCCGGTGGGGTTTCTAGAGACGATTGCCTGGCGCAGACGGGCACGTCATCACGCTCTCTCGCGGTGGCGCCAATGATTAGACAAGAGGGAGGACCACCATGGATTTTCGTCGAAGGATTAGTTGGACAAGGGTCGCGCTCGTGGTCGTCCTCGCGGTCGGCGGGCCGTTGACGGCCGGTGCGCAGGGTCAACGCGGGGCGGTTGCTGAACCCTACACACCCGGAGCGAACGCCAAAGACCTGAAGGCCGTGCTCTTCCACTGGATGTGGGGCATGGGCATGCTGAAGGGCCATGATGAACGCGACATGGTCGCATCGCTCGAATATCAGGGCAAGGGCACGATTCAGGTGGACGGACAACCCTGCACGCTCACGAGATATCGTACGAGCACCAACTACCAGACCTTCAGTCAGCGGATTCAGTACGCCTGCACGCGGCTAAACGGACAAACGTACTCGAACATCGAGGTGGTCAGCGGGCTGTACGCCTGGAACGAAGACACGCTCGGTGCGGAGATCGGTCCAACGAAGGGGAAGACCACTCCGATGCCAGGGACCTTGGAGGAGCGGCTCATCCGCATTTGGGCAAGCCCCCAGGGCGCGTCCAAGGCCGCGGTGGCAGGGACTACGGAGACATTCTGGTTGGGGGCCAACCCCGGCACTCTTTTCGACGACGGTGTCGCGAAGGTGGGCAAGACGTCCGTGTCGTGGGAGGCCGGTAAGCCGGTCGTGACGTTTCCGATTCCGGGTGTTCCAGGTGCGACCGCGACAGCCACCCTTGATGCGAAGTATATGACCGAGCGCGTGGTGGTCACCCAGGGATCGACGACCACGGAGTTCACCTACGCCGGCTATCAAGACTGGAACAACCGGCTGAACAAGATTGGGGTGTTGTACGCCGGCAAGATGGTCGAGCGTCGGAACGGCGCGGTCGTCCGCGACCTGACGACGGAAGTGACGGAGACGGGCAACGTGTATGTGGTTGCGCCCGTGCCGGCAAGCGTGAAGACTGCGATCAAGATCACGGGGCAGCTCCCCCGTGGCGTTTTCGCGAAGGTGGAACCTCCAGTCAACAAGTCGGCGCCCACGCCGCGGTTGGCCGGGCATCCTGACCTGACGGGCAACTGGTCTTATACTGACTGGATTGGGAACTACATGACGGGCGGGGGGCGCCGATGCGGTCCGACGCAGGGTGCCAACTGTAGCCGGCAAACCAATCAGACTGAAGATTTCGAGCTCTACTCGCCCTCGCGGTTCGGCAATTTGAATCGTCCACTGTACAAGCCGGAGCACTGGAACAAAGTTCAGGAGCTCGACATGTGGACGAACAAGTTTGACCCGGTCATGACCTGCCAACCTCTGGGAGTCCCGCGGCAGGGCCCACCAAGACGAATCTACCAGTCGGATACGGATATTACCTTTCTCTATTTTGGAGGCGATGCTGGGGGCGGATACGGCGAGTATCGCGTGATCCCGACCGATGGCCGCCCGCACAACGCAGAGGCGGCGTTCGATATCACGTATTTGGGGAATACCGTGGGACGCTGGGAGGGCGACACGCTCGTGCTCGACTCCGTCGCTTTCATCGATACGACATGGCTGGGGCGCGGCGGTTTCTTCCACTCCGATCAGATGCATGTCGTGGAGAAATTCACGCGTCAGGGCGATGCCATCCTATACGACGTCACGGTCGAAGACCCTGAGGTGCTGGTGGAGCCGTGGGTGTTGCCGACGCGAACGCTACGCCGCAACACGAATCGCGACGCGGGCCTTCTGCGAGAGCGAGGCAACTGCGAGATTTACGAGGACGGTGCGGCCGCCACGCAGATTCGGCACTAGCAGGAGCGACGAGCAGCCTGGTTGATTCCGTTTTTCGCGGTCGCATCCGTGATGGCATCTGGTGCCGATGATGTTGAGGAGGTGTACGAATGACTAAGTGGACTTTGCGATGCGTCGTCTTGTGCGGCTGGCTCTTGTCCGGTGCTTCGTTGCACGCTCATCATTCCCTCGCGGGCGCGTATGCATTGGGAAAGGAAGCGAAGCTGACTGGGGCGTTCAAGGCATTTAGGCTTGTGAATCCCCACTCGTCGTTGAAACTCGACGTCAAGAACCCGGATGGCTCGACAACCGAGTGGGCGATCACCGGCGGCAGCGTCCAGGCCCTCGCGAGGCTCGGGATCGGCAAAACCGGGCCGAATGCCCTCCACCCCGGGGATGAAATCACCGTCACGTGCGTGCCGGCGCTGGACGGCAAGAGTCCGATTGGGCTGCTGGTAGCGATTACCTACCCGGACGGGCACACCGTCCGTTTCCGGTCCCCCGAGGAGTAGACGGCGGTGTGGCAGCGGTTAGACAACAGAGGATTACTGCCACAGACTTCCGACGAAGGATCAGTTGGACAAGGGGCGCGCTCGGAGTCGTCCGCGCGATCAGCGGGCTGTACTCACTCCGTGCAAGATTCGCAATGACGAGCAGAACGTCGACCTGTACTCGCCCTTCATCGTCGGCTGGGCCGTCAGCGCCGTGAACGATCGGGCGCTCGAAATGGCGCTGAAGCGCGCTGAAGCGGCGGTGTCCCGGGGCTGGGTTGCTGCATCATTCAGACCAGGCCTGCACATACGCCAGCGAGGACTATCAACCAATGCTCGACGCCCGCGGCATCACGTGCAGCACCACTGTTTTTGCAACGCTAATTACAGGAGAAATGCCCATGGTACGCGAGACGATCAACGGCACTTTTCGGCAAACGAATTTGCCGAACGAATCTGAAGAATATCTTTCGAAACGAGAAGAGCTGCGTCGCGCTGAAATTGAATTGATGAATCAGCGCGAGCGGGTCGCGGAGCTACGCCGCCGGCTTCCAAAAGGTCCAGCCGTCGAGGATTATGTATTCGAGGAAGTCCCCGTGAAACTGGATGAAGGAGACAAGCCTGTCCGAACTGTACGACTCAGCCAGCTTTTCACCGGACCGGACCGGTCTGTCGTCATTTATCAATTCATGTACGGCAAAAAACAAACGAAGCCATGTCCGATGTGCACGGCGTGGATCGACAGCTTCAATGGTATTGCGCACCACCTGGCTCCAAATCTCGATCTGGCGATCGTTGCTGCGGCGGATCCGGCAGCCTTGCGGAGCCATGCTCGGGCGCGAGGCTGGAACAGATTGCGACTCCTGAGTGCCGGCTCCACCACATTTAAGTACGATTTCGGCAGCGAAGACAAAGAAGGAAATCAGGATTCGGCAACATCAGTCTTCACCCGAGACAATGACGGCACGCTCCGCCACTTCTATACCGGGCATCCATGGCTGGCTCACGACATCAAGCAACGCGGCATCGACGAGTTGAACCCGATCTGGAATGTCATGGATCTCACGCGGCAGGGGCGCGGCGACTTTTCCGCGAAACTCGAATATCGCGAAGCCGCATAACTCATCCACACACACAAAGGGCGTTGGCATTGAAACCCGTGCGAGTAGTCATGCCAACTCGTAAGTCAATCTCGAGTAATCAGCGCGGACACGTTGGTCTTAACGATTCGTCGTTGACTCGAAGGCATCGGTCATACCAAACTACATCTCGCTCAGAGCGACTCACTCTGAACGGGAAACTCCGGCGAATCTCTAGAGAGCCGGATCGAACAGGAGAAGAAAATATCAATGTCAAAACATGAAGAAGCCGATCTCATTCTGAAACTTTATGACCTGCGCCGGGAGCCAACCATGCGGATTGCTCGTGACTACTTCTTCCGGGACTTCAATCCGGTATCGATGGCGGACATTAGCAACGTTCTAATGGGCGAGCATAGCGGGCATCTCCGTATGGTGATGAGTTATTGGGATATGGCCGCAGCGCTCGTCAACCAAGGCGCCATTGACCTCAAGCTTTTCAACGATACAAATGGCGAACATCTTGGTGTTTTCACCAAAATGGAACCATTTCTTGGAGAAATCCGGGCCGCCTTTGGCCCTCAATTCCTAGCTAACCTTGAAAAATTGGTGGATGCGACGCCGGATGGCCGCAAGCGCGTGGCCGAGATTCGCGAACGTATGAAGAAGATGGCCGCAATGTCCCAAAGCCAAACCCAAACCGCGGCTCGGGGATAGTTCTCGATCGCGAACGAGGAGGTGAGGCGTGACTTGCCTCCTCGCTTGCATTCGCGTGAATATTGCAATCCTGACGGGCACTATAAGGCCGATACGTTACCTAGTTCTGAATGCTTCCGACGAACTGCAGCGCCGCCTTGTCCGACGATCATGCCGCCTCCGAAGCGTTTTCGCTACCTTTTAGTAACTTCGGCTTGAACGAGCATGTTCCAGCCGGTATTCCCTGAGCCCCGAAGAATTGGTCGGGGAATGGTAGAAACGCCTTGGCCTCAAGTTCGAGGGGCGCGGACGCATCGTTCCCCGATAAGAGCGCCGATACCGTGCCGGCGATCGGTCGAACAACTTTTGACCGAGTTCCTTCTCCAGTCGCTTCACTGCCTGACTGATCGTTGGCTGCGTCCGGGTCTTGCGATATCGTCATCTTGGGGTATAAGATCTGGTACAAATTGGTACACATCACCAGCTTGAGGTCACCAGATGCGCAGAGTGATTGGTTTGTATGTTGCGGCGCTGCTTACTGCCGGTGTGTTGCTGGCGCAGGAAGTTGGCGGCGGGCGGGGAGTGGCGCGGGCGGGCCCGCCGCCGCCGTGTCCGCCCAACGGGTATGGCGCGCAGGCCTATTACGCGCTGTTCGGCCAGAACGGGGGCGACGGGCTTACGGCCTATGAAATCGCGAGCCCGTGCATCGGCAAGGACGTGCGCGAGGTCGCCGAATCGATCGGCATGGGGCGCAGCAAGCTCCTGGGCGTCAAGAACGTCATCGGCATCCAGTTCAGAGCCGACGGCACGATGGCTGACGGGACCGGCATGGCCAAGCTCGCGAACGCGGAGTTCCACATCGCCTACAACGTCCCGGCCATGCGCATGTTCCTCAACGGCACGAAGGCCAACGGCCAGCCGCTGAAAGAAATTCGCGTGTTCGCGAATCAGTACGCGTGGAACGAGGCGCAGGAAGGGCGCGGCGCGACGGCCGCGATGAACACGTTGAACGATCGTCTGCCGCTCACTAAGCTGACGCCGTTTGGCGCGCTGTGGTCGGTCATCGAGGCCGAGGCCCACACGGTCGCCACCAAGACGGCCGACGGCAAGACGGTGCTCACCGGCACGTCGCCGTACGATGGCATCGAGGTCGCCGTCACGGTCGAGGATTCGCGGCAGCATCCCAAGCTGGGACCGTACGACCCGACGGAGCTGATTCGTCTTCCGGTCGCGGTGACTGCGAAGGCCAACGGCCACGTCTACGGAGCGACGTTTGCCGATTACCGCGGCAACTGGGAGCCGAACGTCTGGATGATCTTCCCGGCGCAGATCAAGTGGACGCTCGACGGCAAGCCGCTCGCCGAGCTGCGCACGACGTTCTTCCGCTCGAATCCGTACATCGTGTTTCCGATCCCCGATATCGTGAAGCCGAAATGATCGAATGAGCCCGATCACCCTGAGAGAAAGGACTTGAGAACCATGATCAAACAGTTTGTTATCGCATCCGCCGCCGCGCTGGCGCTGCTGATGATTGGCGCTCCTGCACGGGCCCACCATTCTGCGAACGCTGAGTTCGATACGCAGAAGCAATTCACCATCACCGGCGTGCTGACCAAGATCGAAAACGTGAATCCGCACTCATGGTGGTACGTGGACGTGAAGGGGCCGGATGGGAAGATTCAATCGTGGATGCTCGAGTCGCTGAGCCCCCGCGGGCTGATTCTTAAGGGATTGAAGGTCAAGACCGAGCTCCATCTTGGCGACACCTACAGCTTCCGGATCTCGCCGGCATTGAAGGACCCGGATCCCAAGACCAAGCTCGGTTTCATGCGCTCAATCACCGTCAACGGCAAGGAGTACGTGGTCATCGAACTGTAGGGGGCTGTTGTGAACGATACCAAGCGATCTCTCGCTGGTTTGGGATGCGCGCTGCTCGTCGCGACCGCGATGCTCGTCCAGTGGTCCGCGCAGCAGCCTGCCGCGCAGGCACGGCAGGCCACACAGGTGGGCGCGCTGCAGCTGCCTCCCGCAGCACAGCGTACGGGCAACCTGCCGCTACGCGACGTGCAAACGTCGTACAGCCCCGCGGGCAAGCGCGTCTCGCCGCAGGACGGCTTCGTCATGCAGCAGAAGTCGCGCGGCGACACGCCGCGCGACGCCGACGGGCATCCCGACTTGTCGGGCAGCTGGGGCGCGGCTTTCCCCAATCCAATCGGCGCTCCTGGAGGGCTGCGTCGCGACGGCGCGTTCGAGGCCGACCAGTCGGCGATGCAGCGCGGCGCGCAATGGAACAAGCCGATCTATAAACCGGAGTACTGGGAGAAGGTCCGTCAGCTCGACTACAGCAGGGTTGACGTCGATCCCGTGTATGGCTGCTACAAGCCGGTCGGCGTCCCCCGGCAGAACGTGCCCGCCAGAATCGTCCAGAAGGATAAGCAGATCTGGCTGCTGAACAACGTCGAGAACGGGCTGCGCATCCTGCCGCTCGACGAGGGCAAGCGCGACGAGAACGATTATCAGTTCTCCACCTATAACGGTATGGGACTCGCGCACTGGGAGGGCGATACGCTGATGATCGAGTCGGTCGGCTTCAACGATATCTCGTGGCTGGGATGGGAAGGCTATTTCCACTCGGACAAGATGGAAGTGACCGAGCGGTTCCTGCGCCAGGGGGACTTGCTCTACTACAACTTCACGGTCAAGGATCCGGAAGTGCTGTTGGAGCCGTGGACGTCGTACACCTACGTGCGGCGGGTGGTCCCGAATCCGGTCAGACAAGACGAGGCGCCCGAGTGCGACGAGCGCGACCTCAAGCTGCTCGCCGACCCCTATCTCCGCGGATAAGGGACGCCTGATGTCGAGGAATTCAGTATGAACCTATACGAAGCGAAAAATCCCCTCCTTGGCAAAGGAGGGGTGGACGCGCCATCAAGAAATATCCCCGTTCCTTTAAAAGGCGCGGACGGGGTGGTTCGTTCAACCCCCGAATAGATTCTAGCGGTAGCTTGAACGAACCACCCCGTCTGCGCCCGGCTAAGGTGGCTTCGCGACATTTCATTGATGGGCGCAGCCACCCCTCCTTCGCCAAGGAGGGGAATTCCAGCTCATTCTGTTTTCTTCGTTTGCTGCAAATTGTCTGGCGAGATCAGGATCTCTGAAATTACCGTCTGTCCATATTCTAACGGCCGGCGGCCTTCAAGATTTCACCCCAGGAACTTACGCCGCCGTGGATATGGGCGACGCGCTGCACGTCCAGTTTCAATCGCTCGACGTTTTCCACGAGATTGGTCGTGAAGGGGCTTGGCGCCGGGAGGGGCGGCACGCCTGGGCGCGGAATAAACGTGTCCGCCTGAATCAGCAGTTTTTCCTTCGGCACGTATGCCATCAGCAATCCTTCGCTATGCAAATTCCCGCGCACCAGATAGAGCTCGAGCGTCATATCGCCGTCGGTGAGGACTCGCTTGTCCTTAATTGTTTCGATGACTGGCGCGCGCGGCATGCGTGCAAGACGGTCTGGATTCAGCGTATGCGGATTCTTGAAGATTTCCTGCTTGTAGTAGCGTTTGTGCGATTCGTGCGTGATGATCGGAATAGCTTCGGCCACGTATGCGCGAATGCCACCGGCATGATCCGAGTGGTGGTGTGTATTGACGAGGTATTTGATCGGCTTGTTGGGGAACACCCGCTTTACTTCGCCGATCGTTGCCAGGGACTGGTCGTCACCCCCCGGTCCTTCGACAATGACGAGGTGATCTTTGAACTCGACTGCAATACTCCGCTCCGCGCCATAATTCAGAACCCAGATAGCGCCGCCGATTTTCTCAGATTGGATGCGGACAGCCGCGGCCGCCTCCGAGCCGCGTCCTCCGGCACCACCGCCGCGCTGGGGGTTGCCGCGGAATTCCAGTGCGGCGGAACTGTTCGGCTCCACGCCGTCGACTGTGATATCGAGGATCGGATAGCCGCCCTGACGCTGCACGATGTGCATGGGAAATTTCACGCCACCAAAGTCTTTGTAGCCGGAATAAATGCCTTCAATCAACGTATCGCCCGTAAAACCGCCGTCGATTCGCGTCTCGACTGTCTCGATGAGATTCTGTTCGTTGATCGCAGCCGTTACAGTGTACTTCCCGAAGGCGGTGAACGATACAAGCTTGTCCTTTCCGCGCTTGCCCGATATCTTCGCCCCGCCATTCGCCGCTACGCCCTTTAAGAAGCCATGCGGGGTCAGCCAAATGTTGAGAGCTCCAACCTCTGTACGCCCGTCTGTATTTTGGTTTTGGATGATGTCGCCCGGAACCGGACGGATGCCGCCCTGCCCCGTGGCCGGATTGAACCCACCCGCGCCGCCGCCTCGCGGCGGAAATTCATTGTCGATGCGAATGATCTCTTGACGCATCGCGGGGACGCTGTAGTTCACCAGCGCGGCGTACTTCGTGACTTTGTATCGTGGCCACGGCCCGCCGGACGTAAATGCCTGGCCAACCGAATTGTTCGTACCGGTGCCCGTGTATCGAATCGATTGCAGCATGGCGGCGCCCGTCGCCTTTGTTGAAGCGTCAATCACAGAACTGGCATCCTGTGCAGTAACGTTCAGCGGAGCGGTCACCGCGATCACGAACCCGATCAATAGCTTCTTTTTCATATGGCCCTCGCCGCCATTATAGAGGTCTACTATCCTCTGCAAAAACTAAAGACGACTTGTGCCTGGATTTCGCCTGGCAAGTTCCGCTCGGCGTCAACGAAGCACTGCCGGAAGGAAAAAGAAATACGGGATCGCCTGGCGCCGGTGGTCCCATGGCGACAGCCGGAGGCCTGTATTTATCGGTGCGACCGGCGACAATCGCTTCCGGGCCTTCGATTCAAAAGACGGGCAAGGAACTCTGGGCCTCGAAACTCGACTACAACCTGACGGCGGTGCCGATCACGTATCAAGGCGAGGACGGAAGGCAATGTTGAACAAGAGCGTATTCCCCTCCTTGCAAAGCTTGCAAAGGAGGGGTGGCCGCGCCATCAAGAGGATGATGCCGAAGGCCACCAAAGTTGGCGCGGACGGGGTGGTCAGTCCTC
>Ga0137378_10001901_pt1 | contig 17765 bp, 13 predicted proteins | sample SagtaG_21_FD_104813 | JGI IMG/M metagenome (GOLD analysis project Ga0137378, IMG submission 104813) | Vadose zone soil microbial communities from Sagehorn Ranch, Mendocino, California, USA - Sage2_L_60_16 metaG | ecosystem: Environmental > Terrestrial > Soil > Vadose zone | place: USA... | reverse complement strand
GGGTTTAGCCGAACGAAGGCCATGACTATTCCATCCGCCAAGCCGCGCATCGCCATTGGTTCTGACCACGCCGGATTCTCCGTCAAAGAAACGATTCGCCGGTATCTCGAGAGCGCAGGCTATGCGGTCAGCGATCTGGGAACCTCTTCCGAAGAATCCGTCGACTATCCGGACTACGGCAAGGCGGTGGGCGAGCGAGTGGTGTCGAAGCAAGCGCATTTTGGCATCGCCGTTTGCGGGACCGGGATTGGCATCTCCATTGCGGCCAACAAAGTGCCAGGCGTCCGCGCCGCATTGGCGCATGACGTCAATACAGCACGCCTGGCGCGGGAACACAACGATGCGAACGTGCTCGCGCTTGGCGGCCGCGTCGTCACCGGCGAAGCGGCCGTTGCCATGGTGCAGGTTTTCCTGACCACCGCCTACCTCGGTGGCCGCCACCAGCGGCGCCTCGACAAAATCACCGCCATAGAAAAGGAAGAACGGGCCGAAGCCGCAAAGCGTTAGACGAAATTGGCATTCCTCAATTCCATCCGATAAAATCGCTGTTCGGTCCATGCATGACAAAACGATGGCTTGCGAACGAGGTTTCTCATGACATCAACACCGCCCGCCGGGGAGCGCATGAATCGGCCGCTGGACTCCGTGGATCTGCAAATCGCGGATCTGCTGCGCGAAGAGGCGCGGCGCCAGGCCACCGGCCTCGAGCTGATTCCTTCGGAGAACCTCGTCTCGGAAGCCGTGCTCGAAGCGATGGGTTCGATTCTCACCAACAAATACGCGGAGGGCTATCCCGGTAGACGCTATTACGGCGGCTGCGAGTTTGCGGACAAGGTCGAACAACTGACGATAGATCGCGCGAAAGCGCTTTTCGGCGCGGAGCACGCGAACGTCCAGGCGCACTCAGGGACCTCGGCCAACATCGCGGTGTACATGTCCCTGCTCCAACCAGGCGACACGGTACTGGGCATGAATCTCGCGCACGGCGGCCACCTCACGCACGGCCACCCGCTGAACTTTTCGGGCCGGATGTACAAATTCGTGGCCTACGGAGTCAGGAAAGAAGACGAGCGCATCGATTACGACGAAATCGAAAAGCTGGCCCACGAGCATAAGCCGAAAATGATTGTGGCCGGCGCGAGTGCCTATCCGCGGATCATCGACTTCGAGCGCATCGCGAAAGCCGCCAAAGGCGTGGAGGCGATTTTCTTCGTCGACATGGCGCACATCGCGGGACTGGTGGCCGCAGGCGTCCATCCTAGCCCGATTCCGCACGCGGATGTCGTCTCCACCACCACGCACAAGACGCTGCGCGGTCCGCGCGGCGGCCTGGTCCTCTCGAAGGCCGCCTTCGCCAAAGAATTGGACCGGCTGACCTTCCCCGGGACGCAGGGCGGCCCGCTAGTGCACACGATTGCGGCCAAGGCCGTGTGTCTGAAAGAAGCCATGGAGCCTTCTTTCACGGAATATCAAAAGCAGGTGGTGGCGAACACGAAAGCAATGGCCGCAACCGTCGCCAAGCGCGGATTCCGCATCGTCAGCGGTGGCACGGACAATCACCTGTTCCTGATCGAAGTGCACTTGCGCGGCATCACCGGTTCCGACGCGGAAAAAGCTCTGGACCGCGCCGGCATCACCGTGAACAAAAATGCCATTCCCTTTGACCCTCTACCACCGATGAAAGCGGGCGGCATCCGCCTGGGCAGCCCTTCCATCACGACGCGCGGCATGCGCGAACCGGAGATGGGACAGATTGGCGGCTGGATCGCCGACGTCCTTACGAACATTGGCAATGCGGAAGTCGAGCAGCGCGTCCGCAAGCAAGTGGCCGAGCTTGCGGCAAAGTTCCCCGTCTATGAGGCGCGCATGCACCGCGGCAAAATGCATTCCGAACGCGCCCGCGCATAGGGCGAATTCTCTTCCTTAAATGAACATCTTCAAAGCGACCGCCGACTTCGAGCGCTGGTTGGCAAAACGCCTTCCCATCGTGCGCCAAGACATTGCTTTGAAGCATCAGCACATGGCCGACGCCGCTTTTCCCTTCTTTCGCGCGACGTTTTACCGCTGGCTCCAGCTCTGGCCGGAAGTTTGCCCCGAGCTGGCCAAAGCTCCCCCGGTTCTCGCTGTCGGCGACCTGCACATCGAGAACTTCGGCACCTGGCGCGATGAAGAGGGCCGGCTCATTTGGGGAGTCAACGACCTCGACGAAGCCTGGCCCGCCGTCTACACGCTCGATCTAGCGCGTCTCGCGACCAGCGCCTATCTGGCGATTTCCTCCGAGCATCTTTCCCTGACGCGCCGGGAAGCCGCCGAGGCCATCGAGGAAGGCTACCGCGACGCCTTAGCCGCGGGCGGCAAAGCCTTCGTATTGGCAGAGCACCACCAATGGCTGCGCGTGCTGGCGCTCGGCAAATTGCGCGATCCTCTGTGCGCTTCTGGGCAAAAATGCAGCAGTGCCCGCCGTACACCTCCAAGCCCCCGAGCGAAGCGCGCAAGCTCATTGAGGCCTCCCTGCCCGAGCCCTGCCGCGCCTACCAATTGAAACGCCGAATCGCCGGCCTCGGGAGCCTGGGACATCCCCGAATCCTGGCGCTGTCCTCCTGGGAAGGCGCCTTCATCGCGCGCGAAGCCAAGGGAATCCGCACTTCCGCCTGGGCCTGGTACAAGGACAACTCCGCCGAAGAACTCTACGGCGCGAGATTGGTGAACTCCGCCATCCGCGTCAAAGATCCCTGCGTACGCTTCCACGGCCACTGGCTCGTCCGGCGGCTGGCTCCCGACTGTTCCCGCATCGAGCTTTCCTCACTGCCCAAAGAAAGGGATGAGTCGCGCCTGCTCTATGACATGGGCTGGGAAACAGCGAACATGCACTTCGGAAGCCCGAAGGCCGTCGCGAAAGTAAAGCACGATCTGTCGTCGCGCCGCGGCCGCTGGCTGCACAAAACCGCCAAGGCCATGTATAAAGCCACCATGAAAGACTGGGAAGAATGGCGCCGCGGCTGGAAAGAGGCGGCGAGAACGAAGGCCAGCTAGTGCGCCCTGACGCAGGGCTCGAAGAGAACCACGGCTTTGAAATCTCGGCAACAGAGTGCGCCTAACCCAGAACCAAAGACCCAGAGAGTACTCCCTGTCCTGGCCGCGTCCCTTACAACGCCAGTCCCGCTGCACCAAGACTGTCCTCCAGGTCAGTAGATTCCCCGTCGAACGTCAGGTACGTTGCAAAATGACTGGGATGGGAACCTTTCTCGCAACCGTAGTGCTGGCCGTTCCACTGATCAATGGGTTTCGCGGAACTTCCTTTCTGGAGTTCCTCAATACGGTTTGGCGCGGACGCCCTCCGCGCCCCGCGGAAATTACCCCCGTTCCTGGAAATCCAATGCTCCTGCAGCTCCCGGTTCGCACAGGCCGAATGAGGTGAAACCATGATGGATACAGAAGCCTTCCGGGAGTTCAAGACCGGTCTGACCCTCCTTCGGGACAGACGCGCGGCCAAGGCCCTTCCCCACATGCGGCGTGCCGTGGAGCTTGACAAGAACAATCCCTACTACATGTCCTACCTGGGTGTGGTCTTGGCACGCTCGGAAGGTAAATGGGGCGAAGCGCAGAAGCTCTGCGACTCCGCGGTTCGCATGAAGAGAAACCAGGCGCAACTGTATTTGAATTTGGCGGAAGTTTACGCCGCCGCCGGACGGCGCGAGGATGCCCGCGAAGCCCTGGAATCCGGTTTGAAATTTGCGCGGCGCGACGTGCGGCTGACCATCGCCATCAATAAGCTGACTCAGCGGCGCCCCCCGGTTTTAAGCTTCCTCTCGCGCAGGCACCCCTTGAACCGGCAACTTGGCAGGCTGCGGCACCGCACCATGCGATTATTCGGGCAGGCCTCCTAACGAGTTCTCTCCCCCCAAACACAAGGACGGGCGTCCCATGCACTCGGGACGCCCGCTCTTGTTTCAAGTCGTATCTAATTCGAGGTTTATGCTTCTGAAGTTTGTTGATCGGTTCGCCCCGCACTCCGGTCGAGGGCGCGTCCCGGTTGCGCTTGTTCAAAAAGGCGTGCTGGGCCCGAAGTTGTACGAGTGCTGAATCCCCATCTCCATCAGGATCTTGATCCCAATGCCATACATGCCGGTGGGCAAAACATCGCGGCGCACCACTTCGGCCAAATACTCCCGATTGAGCGAGGCCGGGTCGTTTGAGTACGGCATGGTCACAAAGAGCCGCAAGCCTACCTCGTAGCCAGGTTCGCTCGACTGAAAATACACGCCCGACCTCGACACACTCATCGAACCACGCAAGTCCTCGAAATGCGTTTTCTCGGGATCGGACGGCCGTATGCGCATGAGTTGGGTAATTCGGCAGCGGCGATTGCCGCGCCGCTCGGGCTGGGTGGCGGCCGGTCTGGCCGGTGGCGCTGTTTCGGGCTTCTTGGTCGTCATTTCACGCACTATCTGAGGGTGGGTCGCCATGGCCAAACCGACTTTCCGGAGGAAATCCTGGCTGTCTATCCAGAAGCAGTGTAGTTCACCGGCGACGCAAAAACCTATAGTGAATACGTACCCCTAAAGGGAATCGGACGTCTCCGAAGAATAGTAGTACGGCGGTACTAAAAAGGAAAGGAGGGTTGGAGGAAAAAGTGAGGACGAAATGGGGCAAAAGGCGAAAAGAGAGAAAAGGGTCCCACTCTCGGGTACCTAAGCCGGAGTGAGTGCAAAAGGAGAACTCTCACCACGAGTTGCCGCGAGCCGCAAACGGCAGCCGGCCACCTTTCCGGTTGCAAGGCTGCTTTTTGACGAGAAGGCAAGCACAGGATTTCCACAAGAAAGCAACACCAACCGTCAGCCTCAGGAAAGAAGTCCAGCACCGAGAAGCGCTCCGGCATGGCCACTGCCACGCGGAGGGTTTTGCAAGGCGACCAGCAGGCTTCGACGGCAGCGCTGCCGTGCCAGAGGGACAAAAAAAACCCATGGTCGCTGTGGCCGCGGGAACCGCGCTGCCGCGCGAAGGCCTCTCGCCGATGTTGACTCATCCCGCTGGGTGGCCGAGGGACTCACCGACAAGGAAATCGCCAAGCGCACGCCGAAGCAGTCCACTCTCCCAGTGCCCCCTGTCATCCCGCCCGGCGAGCCTCGCGGCGGTTTGCTTTTTCCCTTGACATATGAATTAATTAGTACTAAATACTTGCTATGCGTCCCAAACACAACACGCTTACCCCTCAGGAGCTCGAAATCATGAAGCTCGTCTGGCAACGCGGCGCTGCGACCGTCCGTGATGTCTATGAAGTCCTCCTTGAGCGCCGCAAAATCGCTTACACCACGGTCATGACCATGATGAAGATCCTCGAAACCAAGGGTTATCTGAAAAAACGCCGGCAGGACCGCGCTTTCCTTTACCGCCCCGCGCATCCCAAGAATCAAATCATCCGCGGCATGATCCGCGAATTCATCGATCGCGTTTTCAATGGCTCAGCCGAACCTCTCCTCGTTCACCTGGTCAAATCGCACCATCTTCGGGAAAGGGATCTGCAAAAGATTGTCCGTATGGTCGAGGAAAGCGAATGAAAGCCCGCTGCCCGGATGGAAGGAGTCGTTTATGGACATGCCGCTGTGGTTTGCAAACCTGGTTTTCTGGAGCGTCCAGGTAGCCCTTCTTGTCTTGGCGGCTGGACTTCTAGCGGGCGCCCTCAAACTTCGGCAGCCCCGCGTGCTTTTCGCCTATTGGAGGTCGCTCCTCGCGACGAGCCTGCTACTCCCGTTTATGCAGCCCTGGCATCGCCCACACCATGGCGCACCGATGGTTATCTCCACTGACGTTGTTGGCGCTCTGCTTCCTGCGCCATCCAGCCCCGCCGCCAGCCACGGGCATCTTCCTAGCCTTCAAACCATCGCTCCGATTCTTGGCATCGTGATTCTAGTCGGAATTGCCTTGCGCTGCGCAATCCTTGCGCTCGGTCTTCTCAAACTTCACCGACTCCGCCAAGCCTCGAGGCCAATCGCCTCTGCTGCAGAATCTGCCGCCGTTCTCCAAGCAATGGCTACCCTGGTAGCTGCTCCCGCGGAGTTCCGTCTGTCCGCCCAAGTGGATTCGCCCGTCACGTTCGGGTTTGTGGCTCCGGTCGTGCTCCTTCCAGAGCGTTTTGCGTCTTTGGACCCCCGCTTCCAATCTGCGATTGCCTGTCACGAACTGCTTCACGTGCACCGCCTCGACTGGGTCCATCACCTCGGCGAAGAAATCCTTCGCGCTGTGTTCTGGTTCCATCCCGCCATCGCCTGGCTGGTCTCGCGCGTCCGTCTCGCGCGCGAGCAAATTGTCGATCTAGAAGTGGTTAGGCTGACCGAAGCGCGGAAACCATATCTGGAATCCTTGCTCGAGTTCGCCAACGGCCCCGCGCCCATCGCGGCCATTCCCGCGCCGCCGTTCCTCGCGGAGCGTCAACTGGTCGAGCGTATAGCGCTCATGCTCGAGGAGGTTCGAATGTCCCGGAGAAGACTGATCGCCTCATTGGGCGCCATCTCCTGCTGCCTGATCCTGATCATCTCGCTCGCTGCCTGGACTTTTCCGCTCCAAGGCGGGCCGCTGCCCGCCCCATCCACCCTCGGAGGCGTTTGGCAACAAAACCTCGATCGAGCGGTCCCGCTACTCCGGCGAATCGAAGTGAAGCATCACGATTTCACCGGCAACGTTTTGAGCGATACGGTTGTGAACGATGAGCGTACCCGCCTGAATCAGCTTCCCGGCCGGCTCACCGTCGAAACCGCCTACGACCAGGCAAAAGCAGGCAAGATGAAGGAAGCCCTGGAAAGCTTCTGGAGCGAGCGCGGAATTACGGTAGAAGTTCGCACGACCCTGACTCCCTACGCACGATCGACCCGTTACGCCAACCTGCAATTTGACGTCTATGAGCAAATCATCCTGCCAGGCAGACTTGAGGGCGGCACGGCTGGCGGGGTTGCCGGCGGTATCTCGCAAGGTATTTCGCACGGCATTGCCGAAGGAGTTTCTAGGGGAATCGTCGGGGGTATCCGTGGCGCCCTTCGTACGCAACCTTCCTGGGACGAACCAAGCGTGGACTATTCGACCATTTGGCTCGACACGGTAAAAAGAGGCCCGATGATGCGTCAGGTTCGCGGCTCCGGAACTCTCGTCCGCGGAGAAGGTTCCGCGAACTTAGTCGCTCGAGTGAGCGTTCCGGCTTCCTTGGCCGCCGACGTGAAACCTGGCCAGAGTGTCGCGGTCAGCACGGAAAAAGGTCCTCTGAATGGGCACGTCCACAGCACTGGCGCGCCGTCATCCAACGATACGCGCACTGTGGATATCGCCCTCGATGCCTTGCCCCCGGGAACCAGCGCGGGTCTCGAAGTCATTGCCACCATCAACATCGAAAAGCTCGACAACGCGCTGTTCGTCGGACGCCCGGTAGGTGGCAGTCCGAACACCGGGATGTTCCTGTTTAAGATCATCAACAATGGCTCGGAAGCAATCCGGACCTACGTGAAGCTTGGACGCGCCTCGGCGACTACCATCGAGGTCCTGGATGGGTTAAAAGAGGGCGACAAGGTCATCCTCTCCGACGTGTCCGTTGGCGAGGCCGAGCGCCTCCGCATCACCGACGACCAACACGTGCTCAAGCATTAAGGTTCAGCCCTTGGGAGGCCGGGCTCCGGCATCGCGCTTCCGTTCTAGTGTTTCCGCCATATAGCGCTCGAGTGCAGGGCTAAGGCGACGAAGACTTCTCCTTTTGTCACCGTCCTTCTCGTTCGGAGCCGCTTCTCCCGGCGCCGCGGCCACCTTGGCCTATCTTCAGCTCAGATTCTTCTTCGCAACCTTTCCGCCATCCACGAAGAGCAAGACGCGGCAGGAGGACCATCCCGATTCTCTTTTTGGACCGTCTTTCGCAGAAATGCCGCAAACCAAAAGCAGCATCGCGGCGGAGACGCATGCCAAGGCCCGTCAGCCAGGATGACTTCCCCGTCCCCTTTGTGCGATTCTTACTCCTCTATTTGGACCAGGGCGAGGACGATGCTGAAGAAATTCAAAGACCTGACCGAAAAAGAAATTCTGGCCGTCGCCATCGGTGCGGAGGAAGAGGACGGGCGCATTTACGGGGATTTTGCCGATGCGCTGCGCGAGGAGTATCCCTCGACAGCAGAGATGTTCGAGGACATGCGCAAGGAAGAAGCGGTGCACCGCGACCGGCTGATTACCATGTTTCGGCAGCGCTTCGGCGAACACATTCCGCTGATTCGCCGCGAGAATGTGAAAGGGTTCCTCCAGCGGAGGCCGGTGTGGCTGGTGCGTCCGCTCCGCGTGAAAGTCGCGCGGAAGCAAGCCGAGTTGATGGAGCTGGAGGCGCAGCGCTTCTATCACAAGGCGGCCAGCCGGACCAGCGACGTCTCGACGCGCGAATTGCTGAACCAACTTGCCGACGAAGAGCGCAAGCACACGCGCACCGCGGGCGAATTGGAAGAAAAGCATCTTACCGCCACCGCGAAAGCGCAGGAAGAAGAGTCGCACCGCAAGCTGTTTTTGCTGCAGGTTGTGCAGCCGGGCTTGGCGGGGCTGATGGATGGCTCGGTTTCCACGCTGGCGCCGCTGTTCGCGGCAGCATTTGCCACGCGGCACAGCTCGGACGCGTTCCTGGTCGGGCTGGCGGCCTCGATTGGGGCGGGAATTTCCATGGCATTTTCCGAAGGGCTTTCCGACGACGGCTCGCTAACGGGACGCGGTTCGCCATGGCTCCGCGGCGGAGTAACGGGGCTCATGACCACGGCCGGGGGCATCGGTCACACCCTTCCCTTCCTGATTTCCAGCTTTCGCGTGGCGACCCTCGTTGCCGTGGCCGTAGTGGCCGTGGAGCTGTGCGTCATCAGCTACGTACGGCACAAATACATGGACACGCCGTTCCTGCAGGCGACGTTTCAGGTGGTGGTGGGCGGTGTGCTGGTGTTTCTGACGGGATGGTTGATTGGAAGTTCGTAGACCGGAAAACGGAAATTAGAAAACTGAAAACGGCCAAGAACTGAACACGGACAACTGAGCACTGATGCGCTTCAGTCGGATTGCGCGGGAGCGTGAACCGGCGCGGGAGCCGCGCCGAATGCACCGCGCAGCCAGGATTGCAGACGGTCCATATAGATGTAAACGACCGGAGTGGTGAACAGCGTAAGCATCTGGCTGAGAATGAGGCCGCCCACGATCGTGATGCCAAGCGGGCGGCGGAGCTCGGAGCCAACGCCGCTGCCGAGAGCCAGGGGCATGGCGCCGAGCAGCGCAGCCATCGTGGTCATCAAAATCGGCCGGAAACGCAACAGGCCGGCTTTGTAAATCGCTTCGACGGGCGACTTGTTCTCCTCGCGCTCCACCTGCACCGCGAAATCGATCATCAAGATTGCGTTTTTCTTTACGATGCCGATCAGGAGGATGATGCCAATGAGCGCGATGATGTTCAGGTCCGACTTGATGATCTGAATCGCGAGAAGCGCACCGATGCCGGCGGAAGGAATCGTGGAAAGAATGGTGATGGGATGGATGAAGCTCTCGTAAAGAATTCCCAGAACGATGTAGACGGCGGCGAGCGCGGTGATGATCAGCACTTTTTGGTTCGTGAGAGAGTCCTGAAAGGCCTGCGCGGTGCCCTGAAACGTGGCGTGAACGGTGTTAGGCACCTTAAGTTCGCGGCGGGCCGCTTCAATATGATCGACGGCAGGGCCAAGAGAGGCGCCGGGAGCGAGGTTGAAGGAAAGCGTAATCGCCGGGAAGATGCCTTGATGGTTGACGGAAAGCGCGGTGTTGGAAGGTTCGTAGTGCGCGAACGCGCTGAGCGGAACGAGCTTGCCGGAGTTCGAGGGAACATAGATGGATTTCAACGCTTCCGGTGAGCGTTGCATCTCCGGGGCGACTTCCAGGACCACGTGATATTGATTCAGACCTTTATAAATGTTGGAGACCTGGCGCTGACCGAAAGCGTCGCCCAAGGTGTTGTCGATGTCCTGAACCGCGACGCCGAGGCGCGAAGCGGTGTCGCGGTCGATCACCAGGGAACTCTGAAGACCTTTTAATTGCTGATCGCTGTTCACATCGCGCAGCTCCGGAATCGTAGCGAGCTTGCGCTGCAGGATGGGCGCCCAGTAGGTGAGATCGGAGAGGTTGTCCGCCTGCAAAGTGTATTGGTATTGAGCGCCGCCCATGCGCCCACCCATGCTGAGGTCCTGAACCGCCTGCAGGTATAAGGCTGCGCCGGGAATTTTCGCGGTTTTGGCGCGAATGCGCGCGATAACCTGGTCGACGCTGATTTTGCGCTCCCCGAGCGGCTTAAGCTGGCCAAACATGCGGGCGGTGCTGCCCCCGCTGCCGCCGCCGGTGAACGAAGTGACGGACTCCACCGCAGGGTCGCTCATCACAATGTCGGTAAATTGCCGCATTTTCTGGGACATGGCGGCAAACGACAAATCCTGATCACCCTGGACCAAGCCAGTGAAGCGGCCGGTATCCTGCTGTGGGAAAAATCCCTTGGGAGTTTTCACGAAGAGATAAAGGTTCAGGCAGACGGTGCCAAGCGTAACCAACAAAATGAGGAATTGATGGCGGAGAACCCAGCGGAGCGAGACGTCGTAGGTACGGAGAAGACCATTGAAGGCGCCTTCCGAAAAACGGTAAAGACGATTGTGCTGTCCATTCTCGTGGCGCAGGAAACGCGCGCACATCATCGGCGTGGTCGTGAGCGAAACGAAAAGTGAAACGCCGATGGCCACGCTGAGCACTACCGCGAACTCGCGGAACAGACGCCCCACGATGCCCCCCATCATCAGGATGGGAATAAAGACAGCGACGAGCGAAGTACTCATGGAGAGAACGGTGAAGCCGATTTCGCTGGCGCCCTTCATGGCGGCGGCGAAGGGTTTCATGCCGTTTTCGATGTGGCGGGTGATGTTTTCAATGACCACGATGGCATCGTCCACGACGAATCCCGTGGAGATGGTGAGCGCCATGAGAGACAAATTGTCGAGGCTATAGTTGCAGAGATACATGACGCCGAAGGTACCGATCAGAGAGAGAGGCACGGCCACGCTGGGAATGATGGTGGCCCAGACGTTTCTCAAAAAGGCAAAAACAACGAAGACGACCAGCAAGATGGAAATGCTGAGGGCGATTTCGACGTCGCGGACCGAAGAGCGAATGGTGGTAGTGCGATCGACGGCAACGGTGAGATGCAGAGACGGAGAAATCGAGGCGCGCAGCAAGGGAAGGAGGGCCATGATGCGGTCGACGGTATCGATCATGTTGGCGCCAGGCTGACGGAAGATGGCCATCAGGACACCGCGCTTGCCGTTGGAGAGGCCCAGGTTGCGCGTATCTTCGACGGAGTCGACGACTTCCGAGATGTCGCGCAGGCGCACGGGAGCGCCCTGATGTCCGGCAACGATTAAGGGCTCATATTCGTAGGCTTTGAAAAGCTGGTCGGTGGCTGCAACGAACCACATTTGCTGGTTGTCTGAGAGCAGGCCTTTGGCAAGATTAGCGTTAGCAGATTGCAGGGACTTGCGAATCTGCTCGAGGCTAATTCCGTAGCTGTTGAGCTGGTCGGGATTGGCCTCGACGCGAACGGCCGGGCGCGCACTACCCCAGGTAAACACCTGGCCGACCCCTTCGACTTGCGCTAACTTCTGGGCCAGGATGGAATCGGCAGCGTCATAGATCTGCGCCGGAGGAACATTGTCCGAGGTCAGCGCAAGCATCAGGATGGGAGAGTCGGCAGGATTGACCTTGCGGTAGTTGGGCTGGCTGGGAAGGTCGGCCGGGAGCTGGCTGCGGGCGGCATTGATGGCGGCTTGCACGTCGCGGGCCGCGGCGTTGATGTCGCGATTGAGTTCAAATTGCAGAGTGATGTTTGTGGAGCCGAGGCCGCTCGAAGAAGTCATCTGCGTGACGCCGGCGATGCGGCCGAACTGGCGCTCGAGAGGCGTGGCGACGGCCGAAGCCATGGTTACAGGGCTGGCTCCAGGCAGGTTCGCGCCAACAGAGATGGTCGGAAAATCCACTTGCGGAAGAGGCGCGACGGGCAGGAAGCGGAAAGCGACGACGCCGGAAAGCAGAATGGCGACGGTGATCAGCGACGTAGCTACCGGCCTTCGGATAAAGGGCGCCGAGAAATTGGAAGAGACATGCAGGTGTTCCATCTAATCTCCGGGCGAAGGCTCCTCAATGGGATTGCCGATGTGAAACTCGAAGCGGCGGCTAAGCCAGTCAAAAGCGAGGTAGACGACAGGGGTGGTATAGAGGGTCAGCAATTGGCTGAGAATCAAGCCGCCAACGATGGTGATGCCGAGTGGACGGCGCAACTCGGAACCGACGCCGGTTCCGAGCGCAAGAGGCAAACCGCCGAGCAGCGCGGCCATCGTGGTCATCATGATGGGCCGGAAACGCAGCAGGCAGGCTTCGTAAATGGAGTCGAGCGGAGACTTGCCTTCCTTGCGTTCAGCTTCGAGCGCGAAGTCAATCATCATGATGGCGTTTTTCTTGACGATGCCGATCAGCAGGATGATGCCAATGAGCGCGACGACGCCAAATTCCGTGCGACAAAGCAGGAGGGCAAGGATGGCGCCGACTCCGGCGGAAGGAAGCGTGGAAAGAATCGTAATCGGATGGATGTAGCTTTCGTACAAAACGCCGAGAACAATGTAAACGGTGATGACCGCAGCCAATATCAAGATGGGCTCATTGGAAAGAGACCGGAGGAAGGCGGCCGCGGTGCCTTGGAATGTACCCTGAATGCTGGGCGGCATGTTCAATTCCTGCTTGGCACGATTCACGGCGTCGACGGCATCGCCGAGCGCCGCACCAGGAGCGAGGTTGAAGGAAATCGTCACGACAGGAAACTGGCCCTGATGGTTTAAGGCCAGCGCGGTATCGGCGGGATCGAAGTGCGTGAAGGAACTGAGCGGAACTTGCGCGCCGTTGGAGGATTTGACGTAGAGGTTTTTCAAAGCCTCGGGATCCTGCTGGAATTGCGGATCAACTTCGAGGACGACGTGATATTGGTTCAGTTGCGTAAAGATGGTGGAGACCTGGCGCTGGCCGTAGGCGTCGTAGAGCGTATTGTCGATGTCGGCCGGGAGAATGCCGAGGCGCGACGCGGTGTCACGGTCAATCACCAGAGAGGCAAGCAGGCCCTGGTTCAACTGGTCGCTGGCGACGTCGCGCAACTCCGGGAGCGATTTCAACTTGTCCATGAAGCTCGAAGTCCAGTATGCAAGCTCTTTCGGGTCGACGTCTTCGAGGCTGTACTGGAATTGCGTGCGGCTGACGCGATCTTCGACGGTCAAGTCCTGAACAGGCTGCAAGAAGAGCGAGACGCCGTCAACTTTGGCAAGCTCCGGCTGAAGGCGGCGAATCACGTCGGAAGCGCTAATTTTGCGCTCGGCCAGCGGTCGGAGGTTGATCTGAAGCCGGCCGGTGTTGAGCGTGGTATTGGTGCCGTCAATGCCGATGAACGAGGAAAGGCTTTCGACGGCGGGATCTTTCAAAATCACATCTACCAGAGCCTGCTGGCGCCGAGACATAGCAGCAAACGAAACATTTTGCGGAGCATCGGAGACACCGATAATGACGCCGGTGTCCTGCACCGGAAAGAAACCTTTGGGCACGTAGATATAAAGCAGAATGGTGCCGACGAGCGTCCCGACGGTAACCAGCAGCGTGGTGGTGCGATAGCGCAGCACAAATTGCAGCGTGCGGCCATAAAAGGCGATCACCGCGTTGAAGGCGTCTTCCGACTTGCGATAGAACCAGCTCTCTTCTTCTTTTTTCTGATGGCGGAGAAGCTTGGCGGACATCATGGGCGTGAGCGTGAGGGAGACGAATGCGGAAACCAGAATCGTGACGGCCAGGGTGACGGCAAATTCGCGGAAAAGGCGGCCAACGATGTCGCCCATGAAGAGCAAAGGAATGAGCACGGCAATCAGCGAGACGGTCAGCGAGACGATGGTGAAGCCGATTTGCTCGGAACCTTTTAGCGCCGCTTGTAGAGGCGAGTCGCCGGCTTCGATAAAACGGCTGATGTTTTCAATCATGACGATGGCGTCGTCGACGACGAAGCCGGTGGAAATGGTGAGCGCCATGAGGGATAAGTTGTTGAGGCTATAGCCCAAGAGATACATCACGCCGAAAGTACCGACCAGCGACAAGGGCACGGCAATGCTGGGAATGACCGTAGCGCGGACGCTGCGGAGGAAAAGAAAAATGACCATCACGACCAGGGCGATGGTGAGCACCAGCGTGAATTGGACGTCGTCCACGGACGCGCGGATGGTGGTGGTGCGATCGGTGAGAATATCCACTTTGACCGCAGCGGGAAGGGCAGCTTGAAGCTGCGGGAGAAGCTTCTTCACGCGATCGACCACGGCGATGATGTTGGCGCCGGGCTGGCGCTGAATATTGAGAACGACAGCGGGATTCTTATTGGCCCATGCGGCCTGCTTGTCGTTTTCCACGCCGTCGATGACGTTCGCGACGTCACGGACGCGGACCGGCGCGCCGTTGCGATACGCAATGATCAGCGGCTTGTAGCCATCGCTCGACAGCAACTGGTCGTTCGCGCCGATGGTATAGGCCTGGTGCAAACCGTCAAACGTGCCCTTGGCCATGTCCACATTGGCCTGGGCGAGTGCAGTGCGGAGGTCTTCGAGACTCAGGCCGTAGGAAGCAAGCGCGGTGGGATTCGCTTGAATGCGAACGGCGGGACGCTGGCCGCCGCTGATGCTAACCAATCCGACGCCGGAAAGCTGGGAGATTTTCTGCGCGAAGGCGGTGTCCGCCAAGTCTTCCACCTTGGAAAGCGGAAGGCTGTCAGAAGCAAGGGCGAGCGTCAGAATAGGCGCGTCCGCCGGATTGATCTTACTGTAGATGGGCGGATTGGGCAGGCCCTGTGGGAGGAGATTCGAGGCGCCATTGATGGCCGCCTGAACTTCCTGCTCGGCGACGTCAATGTTGAGGTCGAGCACGAACTGCAAGGTGATGAGGGAGCATCCGAACGAACTCGTAGAGGTCATCTGATTCAGCCCGGGGATCTGGCCGAACTGGCGTTCGAGCGGCGCGGTCACCGAAGAAGCCATGACCTCGGGGCTGCCGCCGGGATAAAACGTTTGCACTTGAATGGTGGGGTAATCGACTTGCGGCAGAGCCGAGACCGGCAATTGCCGGTAGGCGACCCAGCCCACCAGAATGACTCCCACCATGAGGAGTGTGGTGGCAACCGGCCGCAGAATAAACGGCCGCGACGGGCTCATCGCCGGGAACCTCCCGACTGGCGGCGCGGAGAATTGGGGGCCGGAGGCGCGCTAGGATTCCCAGGCGTGGCGTTGGTTGACGCTTGCGCGCCGCCATTGTTTCCGCTAGCGATCGTGGGCGCGACCCTGCTACCGTCCTGAAGTTTGTCCTGGCCATCAATGACGACCAACTCGCCGGCATTCAAGCCATCGCTCAGGCCGACGCGGTTGCCGGTGCTTTGCGCAAGGGTGACCGGATGGATTTTCACGATGTTGTCGCTACCAACGGCATAGACGTAGGTTCCTTGCGGACCACGTTGAATGGCAGCAGTCGGCAGGATGGTGAGATTGTGCTTGGTATCAACCAGCAGGTGCATGTTCACGAATTGATTGGGGAAAAGAGCATTGTCTGAATTGTTAAAAACAGACTTGAGCTTATAGGTGCCGGTGGTGGGGTCGATTTGATTGTCGATGGTGAGCAATTTGCCAGTGGCAATCTTTTGCGTATCGTCGCGGTCGAAGGCGTCGACGGTGAGCTGCACCCCGGCACGGAGCTTGGCATTGACCTGGGGAAGCTCGTCCTGGGGCAAGCTGAAGAGCACGGCGATGGGCTGAAGCTGAGTGATGACCACCAAGCCATTGGCGTCGGTCGCGTGCACGATATTGCCGGGGTCAATCAAACGCAGCCCGACCCGGCCGCTGATGGGAGCGGTGATGCGGCTATAGGTGAGTTGCAGTTTGGCGTTGTCAATCTGGCTTTGATCCGAGGTGATAGAGCCATCAAATTGGCCAACCAATGCTGCCTGCGTGTCAAGCTGTTGCTGCGGGATGACACCTTCCTTAAAGAGAAGCTTGTAGCGCTCGAGATTGACTTCGGCGTCCTTGCGCTGCGCCTGATCCTTGGCGAGCTGACCCTCGGCCTGTTCGAGCTGGACTTGAAAAGGTCGTGGGTCAATCTGGACCAGAACATCCCCCTCGTGAACGTACTGACCTTCCTTGAAGGCCACGTTGACAATTTGACCGTCCACGCGGCTGCGCACGGTGACGGTGTTAAATGCCGTTACGGTTCCCAGTCCGTTGAAGTAGACAGGAAGATCGCCACGCTGCGCGGCGGCAACCACGACGGGCACGACAAAATTGCCCATTCCGCCGGCGCCACCGCGGCCTCTGCCTGACGTTGCGGGTAGAGAAGGGTCGGCTGCCTCGCTAGTGATTCGCGAGCCTCGAAAATACCAAATGCCCACGACAATGCCGGCAATGACTACCACCCAGAGCCACCAAAGACTCTTCGAGGGCTTGGCCGGCGACGCGTCGGTCGCCGAGTGGCTACCGGGTTCGCGTAGGTCCATCGACTTGAGCTGCCCCATTCATTCGCTCCTAACAGATTGAAAAAAAACCTACATTCGTGCGAGCCAGCCGCCAAAAGGCACGGCATTAAAGGTAACGCCAAGGGCGGCTCCGACGAAGGGACATAGGCTACGGAAGCTTAGTCTATGCCTATATAGGACGGCCCGGAGAGAGCAAAGGTTACGTGACAGGAGGTCCGGAGCGGATCACAAAATATGCCATGCGCCGCCCCTCACCCCGGGCGAGACACAAATCCAGAAATTTGCAACGTGCAGAATGGCCGCGAAAACCGTAGACTGTGACGGAACCAAGAGCCCGCCGAAACATTTTTTGTCAATCCCGACTGGGACTAGGAGAACAGGTAATGGCTAAGGGTTTCATCCTCGGAATCGTGGTTGCCATTCTGTTGGTTGCAGGGGGCATGTACGTTTACTTTTCGTGGGGTTTCGCACCGGTCGCGACTTCCGCATCTCCGATGCCGCTTGAGAGAAAACTGGCGAAAAGCGCGCTCCATGCCTACCTAAATAAGTTGCCGCACCCGCAGCCGATGGTGCCCGCGGATGAAGCGAATCTGATCGCCGGCTCGAAGGTATACAAAGAGCAGTGCGCCACGTGCCACGGCCTGCCGGGCGAGCCCAAATCGGCCGTTTCGCAAGGGATGTTTCCCGCGCCGCCGCAACTGTTTCACGGAGTCGGCGTGACCGATGATGAGCCATGGGAGACCTATTGGAAAGTCGAAAACGGGATTCGCATGACGGGAATGCCGGCATTCAAGGGCCAGATCCCGGAGAAGGAGATTTGGCAGGCGACGATGCTGGTAAAGAACGCGGACAAAATTACCGAGTCCGTGAAAAAAGAGCTGTTTGCCGGAAATGCCACGCCGATGGCCATGGCCATGCCCGGGATGGAAGAAAAGCCGGCAAAAGAAACGAAGCCTGCGAAAGAATCCAAGGCAAAGAAAAATTGACATCCTCCCCGCCGCAAGCGGCGAGGATTCCTACGGCCTCTCGGTTTGTTTTTCCGAGATGGCTTCGGTGGGTTCCTCCCACAACCGCCCTACTTCAGCGGAGGACCACGAAGAGGCTTTACTTTTGGGCTGCCCGCCCATAGGTCGTTCGGACAGAAATAGAGAGCAGTTCGGGAGGAAAAGAAAGAGGG
>Ga0137378_10001897_pt1 | contig 17772 bp, 8 predicted proteins | sample SagtaG_21_FD_104813 | JGI IMG/M metagenome (GOLD analysis project Ga0137378, IMG submission 104813) | Vadose zone soil microbial communities from Sagehorn Ranch, Mendocino, California, USA - Sage2_L_60_16 metaG | ecosystem: Environmental > Terrestrial > Soil > Vadose zone | place: USA... | reverse complement strand
GTCTGGTTCTGCTCATCGCTTGCGCGAACCTGGCCAACTTGTTTGCCGCCCGCGGCGCGGCCCGTGCGCGTGAGTTTGCCATTCACGCTGCTGTCGGCGCGACTCGCGGCCAGATCGTCAAGAAGCTGTTAATTGAAAGTTTTGTGATCGCGCTTCTCGGCGGAGCGCTCGGCTTTTTCCTCGCGATTTGGGTGCGAGATGGTTTGATCGCCTTGAGTCCAGGAGACGTTTCGCGATTTCACCAAATCTCTTTCGATCTTCCGGTGCTCGGTTTCACATTTCTGGTCGCTTCGCTTACCACTATGCTTTTTGGCCTTTGGCCTGCCTGGCATGCATCGCACGCCGACATTCAACTTGCCTTGAAAGCCGGCTCCGCTGGAAGCGGCGATCCGCCATCGGCCAAACGCGCGCGGGATTGGCTTGTGATCAGCGAAATTGCGCTCACACTGACTTTATTGGTCGCGGCCGGACTGATTGTGAAAAGTTTTTCGCGCCTGCAATCGCTCTCACTAGGCTACGAACCGCGTGCGCTCTTCACTGCGCGCTTCGAATTGCCGTGGCAAAAGTACAACGACCGCGACAAGATTAACACTTTTGCCAAGGCGTTGCTCGACAATGTGCGTGGTCTACCCGGCGTGCAAAACGCGGCCGTGAGCTCGAACGGTCCGCTGATGGGTGGATGGCAAACGGGTTTCTGGCGTGAAGAAAACCCGCGTCCGCAGCCTTCCGATATGTTAAACAGCGATCTCGAAGTCGTCGGTGGCGATTATTTTTCAACACTAAAGGTGCCGCTTCTGCGGGGTCGCGCGTTTAATGAGCGCGACACCAAAGATTCGCCGCGTGTGATCATCATCGATCAGGCGATGGCTGAACAATATTTTCCCGGTGAAAATCCAATCGGCAAACGCCTCGGAGTTGACGCCGGCAACGACGAAGAAGGCTCGGTGATGAGCGAAATCGTCGGAGTGGTCGCGCGCATGCGGTTTCATGCAGTCGATGAAATGGCGCCGGTGCCAGTGATTTACTGTTCGTTAGGCCAGGCCCAGCGAACCAGTCTCACGCTCTTCGTAAGATCGACAATGGCGTCTGCGGCGCTCGAACACACGGTTCATGATGCTGTCACCTCGATCGATTCCTCGCTGCCTGTTTTCGACGCTCGGTCGATGACCGATCGCGTCCGCGAGACCTGGGGCGCGCAACGCCTCTTAAGTTTTCTCTTTTCCATCTTTGCCGGGCTCGCGCTGGTGCTGGCGACTATCGGTCTTTATGGACTGCTCGCATATACCACGCTCAAACGCGTCCCTGAAATCGGTATTCGACTTGCGCTTGGCGCGCGCCCGGACCAAATCCGCCGGCTCATTCTTTCGCACGGGTTGCAATTGCTAGCGATCGGTTCGGTGATCGGTTTGATCGCCGCGTTTGTTCTTTCGCGCGCGTTGCAAAGCGTGCTTTTCGAGGTCAAAGAGGTCGATCCCAGAATTTATCTTGGCGTAGGGCTTATACTTTTTGGCGCCACGCTCGTCGCGGCCTGGATTCCAGCCCGCCGCGCTTCACGCGTCGACCCGATTGTGGCACTACACACTGAATAGCGGTCGCTTTGCGTCGATGAGATTGACATACCGCCGGAAACGCGGTTGAGAGTTAGCTAGTGACCAGGAATCTCAATTGCGGCTGGAACGGCCGCTGCGCCGCGAGGAAATGAGCAGGATTCTCATTGCGGATGATCAGCGCGACGTGCTCGAAGCACTGCGCATTTTGCTCAAAGGGGAAGGGTATCAGACAGAAGCGGCAACCTCGTTAGCCGGCATCTTCAATTCGCTGGAAAAGAAGGAGTATGCGCTGTTGCTAATGGATCTGAACTACGCGCGCGATACCACCTCCGGTCAGGAAGGCTTATCAGCGATTCCAAGAATCCGGCAGATCGACAATAGCCTGCCGATCGTCGTGATGACCGCCTGGGCAACAGTTGAGTTGGCCGTAGAAGCGATGAAACGCGGCGCGCGCGATTTTGTGACGAAGCCCTGGGACAACCAACGCTTGCTTGCAATCGTGAGGACGCAGATTGAGCTCGCCTCGGCGCTGCGTCGCGAACGAAAACTTGAAGCGGAAAACGAACTTCTGCGCGGCACCATGCCAAGTTTGATCGCGGAGTCTCCTGCGATGCGGCCTGTTATCGAAATGATTTCACGCGTCGCGCCGTCCGATGCCAATATTCTAATCACCGGCGAAAACGGCACTGGGAAAAGTCTGATCGCGCGAGCGATCCACGCCCTTTCGCCGCGAGCATCGCATGCGATGATCACCGTAAATATGGGGGGCTTGTCAGAGACCCTTTTTGAGAGCGAATTGTTCGGCCACGTCAAAGGCGCCTTTACCGACGCAAAGACAGATCGAGCAGGGCGATTCGAGCTTGCCGATGAGAGCGCCCTTTTCATGGACGAGATCGCAAACATCCCGCTTGCCCAACAGGCGAAGCTGTTGCGAGTCATCGAAACGGGAGATTTTGAACGAGTCGGCTCATCTAAAACTTTGCACGCGAACGTACGCATTATCTCCGCGACAAATTCGAATCTTGAGCACGAAGTGGCGGCGGGTCGTTTTAGGCAGGACCTGTTGTTTCGCCTGAATACGATCCAGATTACGTTGCCACCCTTGAGAGAGCGGCGGGATGATATCATGCCGCTGGCCAATAGTTTTCTCGCTCAACACGCGGAGCATTATCGGAAACAAATTGCCGGTTTCGATGAGACAGCTCGAGAACGTCTGCTACAGCATCGCTTTCCTGGAAACGTTCGAGAGCTCGATCATATCGTCGAACGCGCCGTGCTCATGACGCAAGATCGACAAATCTGCGGAAGCGACCTGGGCCTGGCGAATGATGGCGGTGAACCGCGCAATCTCGAGGAGATGAGTCTCGAAGAAGTAGAGGCATTTCTGATCAAGAAGGCGCTGGCCCGAAACGACGGCAACGCGCGTAAAGCGGCCGAGGCGCTTGGGTTGAGCAGAAGTGCATTCTACCGTCGTCTGCAGCAATATGGTCTATGAACTGTAGAGGCAGCCGTGTCGGCTGCGTCGATCTAGATTCTGCAGGCGACACGCCTGCCGCTACAGTACGAAAGTGAGTCGCAAACCCAAAGACCCGCATCGGTTTTCCTACGAAGGAAGGATTACCTGGCTCACACTTGCCGCGGTGGCCCCTGCAATTGTTGTTGCGCTTGCTCTTCTTTGGTTTGGCGATTACAGCGCCAAAGTGCAGTGGACGCTAACGATTCTCATCGTTGGTTGCTTCCTTGCGTTCGTTTCCAGCGCGCGCGAACAGACCATTAGGCCTTTGCAAACCATGTCTAACTTGCTGGCGGCATTACGCGAAGGCGATTACTCGATTCGTGCAAGGGGAGCCCGCGGGGGCAACGCGTTGGGCGAAGTCCTTCTCGAAATTAATTCGCTCGGCGAAACATTGCGCCTGCAGCGTCTGGGCGCTTTTGAAGCGACTGCGCTTTTGCGCACAATCATGAGTGAAATCGACGTTGCGGTTTTCACCTTTGACCCCAAACGGCGTTTGCGGCTCGTTAATCGCGCGGGAGAAACTTTGCTGGGTCAGCCGATGGACAAGTTGCTGGGAAAAACGGCGGACGAACTTGCTCTCAACCGATGCCTTGAGGCTAACGAGGACGAACCGCTTACGTTGAATTTTGCCGGGGGCTCAGGTCGTTGGGGTGTCCGGCGAAGCACGTTTCGCGAAGAGGGTTTACCGCACGAGCTCCTCGTTTTAACCGATCTGAGTCGGACGCTGCGTGAAGAAGAACGTCGCGCCTGGCAACGAATCGTGCGTGTCCTCGGTCATGAGATGAACAACTCGCTGGCTCCCATCAAATCGCTTGCGGCCAGTCTGGAATCGCTCATGCGCCGCGACCCTCTCCCACCAGATTGGAAAGATGACGCAAGTGCCGGATTGCACTCTATCGCCTCCCGCGCCGATTCGCTGAGCCGTTTTCTGCAAGCCTACACGCGGCTCACCAAGCTTCCGCCGCCTCAAAAACAACATGTCGATCTTGGCGAGCTGGTTCAGCGGGTCGTGGACTTGGAACCGAGGCTCAATGTAAAGGTCATGCCCGGTCCGAAAACAGTGATTCGTGCCGACGGAGCGCAGATTGAACAAGCATTAATCAATCTTGTGCATAACGCCGTTGATGCGGCGCTTGAAACACACGGCAAAGTTCTGATCGGATGGCGCGAGAAAGAAGATGCCGTCGAGATCTTCGTTCAAGATGAAGGCCCCGGGATCATGAATCCTGCGAACCTTTTCGTGCCATTTTTCACGACAAAGCCCGAAGGCTCTGGAATCGGTCTGCCGCTAAGTCGTCAAATTGCCGAGGCCCATGGTGGATCGTTGGCGCTAACGAATCGGGAAAGCGGCAAAGGTGCGGAAGCTTTGCTGCGTCTGCCGCTCTAGGCACTTTCGCTGGAACCGTCCCGAGATTGGGACGGGACTGTCCCAGAACAGGACTGCTTAGAGACAGCTGTAATTCGCTCAATAAAGCTAAGTCTCTCTTCCAGTGCGTATTGTAATGTCGTTCGTCTAGTTGGCACGGACATTGCGATAACCTGCTGGCGAACAAACCGGAAGGAAAGTATGAAGCCGATCTCAGTAATTGTTGGTAAGAACAACAGGTCCCCATCGATTGACTGCAATTATCGCCCGATGACGCTGGACGGGTACCGGGGACGATGCGTCAAAACCGGGACGCCGCATTTTTGGAATATCAGCGGTCAGTATTTTCAAAACGAAGCGCGACACGATTTTCTCGCAGAAGCGGTTTGTTTCGCAATCGTCGTGATCACCGCAGCCGTGCCGTTGGTAAGCGCGGCAAATGCAGTGGTCGAACTTTGTCGCGCATTTGCTCAGCTTTGATTCAACCATGGTCCCTCAGCGAAAATCAAAAGAAGAAACGATTGTGCGGCCGGCCGGATTCACCTCGAATCTCTCCTCAATGGACGTACCACGCGTAGGTATAGCGGCGAAGAAGCGCAAGCGCCGCATCATAATAATCGCTGCCTCCGCGCTTGGTTTGATTCTGGCGACAATAGCCATCTCGCGCTTAAAGCCAGCAGTGCCCAGCATCGACCGCTCGACCGTCTGGATCGATACCGTTAAACGCGGCCCAATGACGCGACAGGTACGCGGTCTCGGCACACTCGTGCCGGAGGATATTCGCTGGATCCCTGCCAACACGGAAGGGCGGGTAGAAAAAATAAATATCTGGCCTGGCACGCCTGTGGATGCGGACTCGGTGATTTTAGAATTAAGCAGCCCTGAGTTAGAACAAACCGCTCATGACGCGGAATCAAAAGCGACCGCAGCGGAGGCGGACCTAACGAGCATTCGCGCGACTTTGCAACGCGAACTACTCGATCAGGAATCGAAAACAACCGCGGCGCATGCCGCATACGAGCAGGCGAAGATGGAGCGCGAAACGAACGATCAATTGGCAAAGAACGGTTTGATCGCCGTGCTCGACTACAAGAAGTCGAAGATTAAGGAAGAGGAATCCCAGAAAAGCGATGAGATCGAGCAAAAGCGTCTGGCATTTGCGCGCGATTCGATCGAGCCGCAGCTGGCCTCGAGACAAGCCGCAGTCGATCAAGCCAAACAATTGGCGAAATTGAGACTCGACCAAGTTGAGGCGTTGCATGTGAAAGCCGGAATGTCCGGCGTGTTGCAGCAATTGCCGGTGCAAATCGGCCAGCGACTCAAGGTAGGAGACAATCTCGCGCGCGTGGCCGATCCAACGAAATTGAAGGCGCAAGTCAAGATCGCCGAGACGCAGGCGAAAGATATTCAGATTAATCAAAAAGCTGTGATCGATACCCGCAACGGCACCGTCAATGGTCACGTCACCCGCGTCGATCCCGGAGTCGAACAGGGAACTGTTACCGTCGATGTTGCGTTTGACCAGCCACTGCCGAAAGGCGCACGCCCCGATCTTAGCGTGGACGGAACAATCGAGCTCGAGCGTCTCGACAACGTCGTTTATGTGGGTCGCCCGGCGTTCGGGCAGGAGAACAACACCGTCGGAATGTTTAAGCTCATCAATGGCAACGGGGAAGCAGCGCGCACACCGGTCAAACTGGGTAAAAGCTCGGTCAACACGATCGAGATTCTTAGCGGCCTGCAACCGGGAGATCAGGTAATTCTCTCGGATACCAGCGCCTGGGATTCGCACGACCGGATTCGACTCAACTAATCAGCAATCAGAAATCAGAAATCAGCAATTCGATCATGAACAACGGATCAGATCCTCTCATACGACTAAACAGCGTGACGAAGGTGTTTCTCACTGACGAGGTAGAAACGCATGCGCTCTCCGGAATCCACCTCGACATTCGGCCTGGCGAATATGTTTCCATAGCTGGGCCATCGGGCTGCGGCAAAACGACCTTGCTGTCAATTCTCGGGTTGCTCGATACTCCGTCGGATGGCAGCTACTCGCTGAAAGGACACGAAGTTGCCAATCTCTCGTTCGCAGACCGGGCGCGCATTCGCAATCGCGAGATCGGTTTCATCTTTCAAAGCTTCAATCTCATAGGTGATCTCAGTGTCTTCGAGAACGTCGAGTTACCGCTGACTTATCGCGGAATGGCCGCCGGCGAACGCAAGTCGTTTGTCACCGGAGCTCTGGAACGCGTCGGCATGGCGCATCGCGCAAAACACTTGCCAAGCCAGCTCTCCGGTGGTCAGCAACAGCGCGTGGCCGTCGCCCGGGCTCTCGCAGGCAGGCCGGCCATTTTGCTGGCAGACGAACCCACGGGCAATCTTGATTCGCGAAATGGCGAAGCAGTGATGCAGCTCCTCAAAGAGTTGCACCAGAACGGGGCTACCATTTGCATGGTTACGCACGACGAGCGCTTCGCTCAACATGCCGATCGCACCGTGCATCTGTTTGACGGCCGCGTCGTCGAAGACCGCATCGCCGCATAGAAGGGACAGGGATGAGCGATCTAAGATTTGCGCTTCGCCAACTCCGCAAATCTCCGGGTTTTACCTTAGTTGCTGTCCTGACGCTTGCGCTCGGCATTGGGCTGAACACGACGATATTTAGTCTAATCAACGATCTGTTTCTGCGCGGGCTGCCGTTCAAGGAACCGGCTCGCATTGTTCACCTCGACAACGGCGACAAGACGCGAGATTTGGCGGATGTCGGAATATCGGCGCCGCGTTACCAACTTTATCGCGACGGTCAGACGATTTTTGACGGTCTCGCTGCCGAGAATTCTGCCGCCCAGAATTCTTCTCCGTTCACACTGACCGGACTTGGCGATCCTGTCCAAATTTTCGGCGGGAGAGTAACATCCAACTATTTCGATTTGCTGGGCGTTCGTCCAATTCTTGGCCGTAATTTTCTGCCGGAAGAAGAGGAAAGCGCCGACGTCGCATTGGTGACGAAAAATTTCTGGCAGAAACGCCTCGGAGGCGATCCGAATGTGATTGGACGAAGCATCACCCTCGATGGGACGCCGCACACAATCGTTGGCGTTCTGCCAAACATGCCGGCGGCCTGGTTTGGCGCGAACCCGATCGCCGCCGAAGTTTGGACAACAAAACCTTTTCAGCTTCCCGGCTTCAGTCATGAGCAACTGATGCGCGGTTCCTTTTTCCTGCGGGTTGTCGGACGATTGAAACCAGGGGTGACCGTTCAACAAGCGCGCGCCGCATTGCCATCGTTGGAAGAAAGTTATCGCGCCCAATATCCGAACAACATCGACAGCGCACTGGTCACGACGCTGCGGGCTTTGCCCGAGGATGTGACTCGGAATTTCCGCGCCGGCTTCGCTACACTTTTCGCCGCGGTGAGTTTCGTTTTGCTGATCGCGTGCAGCAATGTTGCTAATCTATTGCTCGTTCGTTTCAGTGGACGCCGGCGCGAGATCGCGTTGCGAATCGCGATTGGCGCTTCGCGCACGAGCATCGCGCGCTTGTTCGTTTTCGAAAGTTTGCTCGTCAGCGTCATCGCGGGCGCGGTCGGCGCTTTCGTCGCGTGGCATTTGGTGCCGCTGGTTCCGCGAATAGCCTCCAATTTTCTGCCGTTGGAAGCGAATCACGCACCGAGCTTGTCGGTACCAGTTCTCGTGTTCACGATCGGATTGTCGATCTTGACCGGCTTGTTGATGGGGATTTACCCGGCGCTTCAGGGTTCACACGTTGATTTGATCGACGGCTTGAAAGAAGGTGGCCGCGGCACAAGCGGCAGTGTGCGCCAACAGCGCTTCCGCAAAATCCTCGTCAGCGCACAAGTCGCGCTGTCGGTCACGCTATTGGTCGGCGCAGCGTTGCTCATCACGAGCTTCATCCGCTTGAGTCAGCAAAACCTCGGCTTCCGTTCCCAGAATCTTTGGACGGGTGCGATTACATTGCCGACCTCGCTGTACCCAGACCGTCCGTCGCGTCAGCGTTTTGTTGAACAAGCACTGCATGAGTTGCGCAATGTTCCCGGGTTCGAGAGCGCGACCATCAGCGGCGATATTCCGTTGGTTGGCTTCAGTCGTTATCTCTATGCGCGGGGCGATCGTGATGTTCCGCCAGTCGAGAAGCGTGAGATCGTGCCTGGTCACGAGATTACTCCTGGATATTTCAAGACCTGGGGAGTGCCGCTTCTGGCCGGCCGTGACTTCAATGAACACGACACCGCCGACGGACAGAAAGTTTGTCTGATCAGTCAGGCCGGTGCGAAACAAGTTTTCCCGGGTGAGAATCCGATCGGAAAGACTTTGTTCTTAGCCAACGCGCAGTGGAAAATTGTCGGAATCGTCGGCGATGTGCGCTCACTGCAGGTGGCCGAGGCGCCGGGTATGGAATTTTATCGGCCGTGGGCGCAATATAATTTTCCATTCGTTAACATCACCGTCCGCAGCAATCTAAAAGTGGATGCGGTCACCAAGCTGGTGCAGTCCGCGCTTACGAAAGTGAATCCCGGATTGGCCATCGCAGTGCCGCAAACCATGGACGCGGTCGTCGCGCAAGCGCTCGGGCAAGCGCGTTTGATGATGTGGCTGCTCGGAATTTTTGCCGGTGTCGCCTTGCTTCTCGCCAGCATCGGAATTTACGGCGCCGTTGCTTGCAGCGTGGAGCAACGCACTGGCGAGATAGGTGTGCGCATGGCGCTTGGCGCGCAAACGCGCGATGTATTGCGCCTGGTTGTGAACCAGGGAATGAAACCGGTCCTCATCGGGCTAGGCGTTGGAATTGGATCGGCCTTCGCGCTCGGCCGTTTAATTGCTTCGCAGCTTTATCAGGTTTCGGCGCACAATCCGGCCCTGCTGATCGGCTCAACGCTTTTGCTCGCGACGACAGCGTTGGTTGCATGTTTGCTCCCGGCGCGACGTGCCACGCATGTTGATCCCATTCAAGCCCTCCGCACCGAGTGATATGAATGATTTAAAGTTTGCGCTTCGCCAACTCCGCAAATCGCCCGCGTTTACTTTTCTTGCGGTGCTCACGCTCGCCATTGGCATCGGGATGAACACGGCGATATTCAGTTTGATCCAGGATCTTTTCCTGCGCGGCCTGCCCTTTTTCGAACCCGAGCGTGTCGTGCGCATTTATGGCGAGTCGAAAGAGCGCGATTTAAAACAAATGCCGTCTTCCGTGCCGAAGTTCTGGCATTACCGCGACGGACAAAGCGTTTTCTCGAGCATCGCCGCGGATTGGGGCAACGGCTTCATCATGACAGGATCCGGGGAGCCGATTCAGTTACTCGGCGGAAACGTGACTGCCAACTATTTCGAATTGCTTGGCATCCATCCGATTCTCGGTCGCAATTTTCTGCCTGAGGAAGAGAGCAAAGGCGACGTCGTAATGGTGACGGAAAGCTTCTGGCGTAAGCATTTCAACTCGGATCCAACCATTCTCGGCCGCAGCATTACACTGAACGGAGTGCCTAACACAATCATCGGCGTGCTCCCCAATCTGCCGATTTCCTGGTTCGGGCGCGACTCGGAGATTTTTGCCAACAAACCGTTCGAGCCGTCCGGGATTACGAAAGATCGATTGATGCGCGGAGTCAGCTTCATGCGCGTGACGGCGCGGTTGAAACCTGGCATTTCGATCTCACAGGCGCAGGCGTCGATGCCGGCATTATTCCAAAGCTACAAAGAGCAGCACGCGGAAACGGCCGACAACACCTGGTCCCCATACCTGGTCTCAGTGGCGGAAGATGTTACCGGAGATTTGCGCCCGGCTTTCCTAACGCTGCTTGCGGCAGTAAGCGCGGTATTGCTCATCGCATGCAGCAACGTCGCAAACCTATTGCTGGTACGCTTCACGGGACGTAAACGCGAGATTGCATTGCGTATGGCGCTCGGGGCGGAGCGCCGCGGAATCGTGCGGTTGTTTGTTTTCGAAAGCGTCCTGGTGAGTGTTATTGCGGGCGCAATTGGATTGTTACTGGCGCTCTGGACGGTCTCTGTCGTTCCAAAATTAGCCGGTCAAAACATTCCACTCGAAAGCGGAGTGAAACTGCAATGGCCGGTGCTCATTTTCACGCTTGGACTATCGCTTGTCACTGGGCTTGTTATGGGACTGTATCCGGCGTGGCAGAGTTCGCGCGCCGATCTCGTCGATGGGCTTAAGGAGGGCGGACGCGGAGCGAGTGGCAGTCGCGGTCAACATCGTTTTCGTCGCGGTTTGATCGCCGCACAAGTTGGACTATCTGTCGTGCTGCTGGCTGGAGCCGCCATGCTGATTTCGAGTTTCGTTCGGCTCAGCCGGCAGGAAGCGGGGTTCCGGTCGGAGCGAGTTTGGGCGGGAGGAATCGGTCTTCCGCCCGCGAAATATCCCGATCCCGCGACGCGCGGACGCTTTGCGGAACGATTGCAGGCGGAATTGCAGACTGCTCCCGGCGTGGAAGCCGTTTCTGTAACAGATGCTGTTCCGCTATCAGGAAATTCCTCGCGATCGCCGTATGCGCGCGCTGATGGAAATCCTGTGCCGGTCAATCAGCGACCCCTCGGTCTCACGCGCAGCGTTTCGCCTGGATATTTTCGAACGCTCGGAATTCCGCTCCTTTCCGGCCGCGATTTCACCGAACAAGATAAAATGGACTCGCGGCTCGTGGTGGTTCTTAGCAACTCAACGGCGAAAAAACTTTTTCCGACGCAGAACCCAATCGGGCATCAGATTCTCTTTGGCACTGACAATGGTAACGGGCTTCCGGCGGAAGTTATTGGCGTGGTGGGCGACGTCCGCTCCCAAGAGCTGTCCAAATCGAACGATGTGGAATTTTATCGCCCATGGACGCAACGCAGCGCGCCGTTTCTCAACGTTCTCGTTCGTAGCGCAACCAAACCGGAAGCGACGGCAGGGATTGTTCGCTCGGCTCTGAACAAGATCGACAACGGCTTACCGATTCTGCAACCGAACACTCTTGACGCGATCGTGTCGCAATCGCTTGGCCAACAAAGATTGACCATGACGTTACTTGGTGTTTTCGCCGGCATCGCTTTGTTGCTGGCGATCGTTGGAATTTACGGCGCCGTCGCTTACACCGTCGAACAACGCACCGGCGAAATTGGTGTACGCATGGCTTTAGGAGCGCAGACAACTGACGTGCTCCGTTTGGTTGTTCGGCAGGGAATGCACCCTGTCATCCTCGGTTTGATCATTGGTTTGGCAGGAACATTTGCCGTCGGGCGATTACTTACGGCCCAGCTCTATCAGATTTCGCCGCACGATCCATTCCTGCTCGGCGCCGCAACAATTGTGCTGGCGGTCGCCGCCCTGTTGGCGTGTTTGATACCCGCGCGTCGCGCAACGCTTGTCGATCCGATTCAGGCACTACGCACCGAGTGAGATGAATGATCTAAGGTTCGCTATCCGGCAACTTCGTAAGTCGCCTGGATTCACGTTCGTTGTGGTCATCACACTTGCGCTGGGGATTGGCGCCAATGCCGCCATCTTCACGCTCGTGCGAGGCGTGCTCATTAAACCGTTGGTTAATCGCGACGAAGATCGGCTGATTTACATCCGGCAGAGCGCTCCCGGTGTGGACCAGGAAAACAGCACCTGGTCGATGCCGGAAATCGGGGACCTAAAGGAACGGGTCAAGAGCCTCAGTGAGTTTGGCGATTTCTCCACAATCGCCTTCACCCTCATCGGGCTCGGAGAGCCTCGAGAAGTTAATGGCGGAGTGGTCAACGGGAGCTATTTCGACGTGATGGGCCTGCACCCAGTTCTCGGGCGGCTCGTCAGCCCGAAAGATGACGGTCCGAAGGCCGGCAGTGTCCTTGTCCTGACCTATCGTTTCTGGTCGGACGCGCTCAATCGAGACCCTTCTGTAATTGGCAAGACTGTTCAACTTGGCGAGCGTTCCGCCACAGTCATCGGCGTGCTCGAGCCTTGCGTCCCGTATCCACAGGAGACCGAAATTATCGCGAACGTCGCCAGCAGCCCGCATCATCTTTCGGCCACCATGGTCACCGAGCGTACCCATCGCATGACGGAACTTTTCGCACGTCTTGCTCCTGGAAAAACGCTTGAGCAAGCTCGCGTCGAATTGCGCTCCGTCTACGCGACGATGAAAAAGGATCATCCGGAGGCGTACTCGAGACAGGGAGACTTTCAGATTTCCGCCAAGCTCCTTCGCGACCAGATTACCTCGGGCGCGAGGACCGTGCTCCTCGTTTTGCTGGCCGCGTCAGTGCTCGTATTCGTCGTAGCGTGTTCTAATGTCGCGAATCTTATTCTGGCGCGGACCGTTCGGCGCGAAGGTGAACTGGCGGTTCGTACGGCACTTGGCGCAAGCAGAGGCGCGCTCCGCCGCATGCTACTGGCCGAAAGCCTTCTGCTTTGCGGCGCTGGTGCGGCGCTCGGTGTGTGGAGTGCGCAATTTCTGGTTGACGTACTGACTCGTTACGCGTCGCGTTTCTCGGTTCGCGCGCTCGATCTGACCGTCGACTCCAGCCTGCTGTGGGTAGGCGTTGCGCTCGCCATTGTCGCCGCGGTGATTCTAGCCATTGTCCCGCGGCTGCCCACTGACACCTCCGGTGCACTGCACTTGTCCAGTGGCAGCGTTCAGGCGACCAGCAGCAAGGGCCGCCAGCGTATATTCGTCATTACGCAAATCGGCGCATCGTTCGTGTTGCTGGCCGGCGCGAGTGTGCTGGTGACTACGCTCCTGGCACTGCAAAGAACGCAGACCGGTATGGACTCGCGTCATGTTCTCGCCATCAACGTACCCGCGGTGTTTTACGGAAAGACACGCCAGCAACTTGTCGACTTTTATAAGGAAATCATTCGTCGTATTGATGCGCTTCCGGGCGTGAATAAAACCGCCTTCGGAATGGTTGCTCCCTGGCGCGATGCCGGCTCCGGTCCCACACTGCAATTTTGCGCGGACGGTCACGATCACTCGACCGGTGAAGAGGATTCGCGCGCGCAGTATCGTGTCATCTCCCCCGGATTTTTTGCCGCGCTGGGCGTTCCCATCATTGCGGGTCGCGATTTCAATGAGTCCGACGTGCAAAGCAAAGAGCGCGTCGCGATCATCAGCCAAACTCTGGCGCAGCGAATGTTCCCCAATCAGGATCCCATCAATCGGCACGTGTTCTGGACCGATCCGGTGTTGAAAAGCAACAGCAAGGGTCCGCCGGAGTTGCAACGCATTATCGGCGTCACCGCTGATATCGATGACGTGCATCTTGTTCCGCAACCGACCGTCACCATTTACAACACCTTTGAGCAAGGTCCGCTCTATCGCGGCCGTCTTTTTATCCACACAAGTGCAAATCCCTATTTGCTGGTTACGCCGGTCACACGGATCATTCGCGAGAAGTCCGCGGATCAACCGATTGAGCGCGCCGCTACTCTCGAAGACGCCCGCACCGAGGTGCTCACCCCGCAGCGTTTGAACTCGGTTGTTTTTGGCTTGTTCGCTGCGGTTGCATTGTCGATCGCCGTGGTCGGCGTCGCAGGCGTGCTCGCGTTTTCTGTCAGCGCGCGCACGCGGGAGTTCGGTATTCGGCTGGCGCTTGGCTCGCAGCCCCAGCGTCTTTTCAAAGATGTCATCACGGAAGGCGCCGCAATGGCGGCGGCGGGGATCGTGGCAGGCGCGATATTTGGATTCGTGGTGGCGCGTGTGGCAGGCAGCTATTTCGCAGATGTAACCATGCCTGGCGCGTTACCCGTGTCCGTCTCTGCGTTTGTGCTGCTGGCGGTCGCAGTTGCCGCATCGATGCTGCCCGCCGCCCGTGCAGCGCGCATTGATGTGATTCAGGCACTACGCACCGAGTGATATGAATGATTTAAGATTCGCTTTGCGCCAGCTCCGCAAATCCCCAGGGTTCACGCTGGTTGCTGTCGTTACCCTGGCGCTCGGCATCGGTGCCAACACTGCAATCTTCTCCGTCGTGGAAGGCGCACTCCTGCGTCCATTGCCGTTTCCACATGCGGAACGACTCGTTAGGATTTACGAAGCGCTTGATGAAAATGGCGCGCGTTTGGCGTCGTTGAATCTGAGCGATCGGACAGTTGCGAGGTTCCGAGAGTTCGGGCGCAACATTTTCGAAGATGTTGCTGGTGGAACCGGCGACGCCGCAATCGTTGGCCTAAACGGCGATTCGCCGGTGAAGACGGTCTCTGTGGCGCGAGTCACCTGGAACTTCTTTGATGTCCTCGGATTGCCCCCAGCGCAGGGTCGCAAGTTCAATCCACAAGAAGGGCTCAATGGAACAGCAAACGTCGCAATCATCAGTGATGATTTGTGGCGCAGCACGCTGAATTCCCGCCCCGACGTGCTCGGCAGCACGATCATGGTCGACGGAACGCCGCGCACGATCGTCGGAGTGATGCCGAAGGCATTTCGGCATCCATATCGCGCGAATTTGTGGTTGCCGCTGGTGCTTGAGCCCAACAATCCGGCGACGATTAACAACCATTATCTTTATGGCGTTGCGCGGCTGCGTCCCGGCGTCACACCGGCGAAAGCGGAAGCCGCAGTGAAGCGCATGTGCGCCGCAATTAATCGCGACGATCCGAACCCGGCGAATGCGCGCGCCGCTTACATGCCCCCGTTGCGCGAGAGCTTTGTGATGGATTTGCGGCCGAAAATTCTCGTCATCGTCGGGGCCGCAGTCTGCGCCCTGTTGATTGCGGCGGTTAACTTCGCTGGTCTGCTGCTCGCGCGCGTCACTGAGCGGGAAGGGGAGTTTGCCTTACGCGCGGCGCTTGGGGCGAGCAGGGGCCGACTCGTTAGGCAACAGCTTACTCAGGCGTCCTTGATCGCGTTCATTGGGACCGCGTTCGGTTTGCTCGTCGCATTCTGGATCACACCGATGCTCTTCGCGCTCAGCCCGGAAGGAGCGGACGCAACTGGCAGCGCGATGCGTGAGTTCGATTACACCGCCCGACTCGATATGCCGGTCTTCGCTTTTGCTGCGGGCGTGATGGCGCTCGTCGGTTTGGGTTTCGGTTTGCTCCCCGCAGCGCGTGCATCACGAACCGATCTACGCAATGCGATGAGCGTCACTTCACGCGGCGCAACACTCGAACGCAATACGCGTCGATTGCTCGGCTCGTTTGTCGTGATCGAGCTGGCGATTGCCGCTGCGCTCCTGACCGCGAGCGTCACCGCGACGCAATATTTCAAAAAACTGATCGATGAGTCGTGGGGTTTCGAAACAAAAGATCGCCTTGCCTTCAACGTCACCGTTCCCGATCGATTCTTCCCCACCGCGGCAACGAAACAAAACGCGCTCGAAGCTTCGCTCGCTCAACTGAGAGCATTACCCGGCGTCGAATCTGCCACCGTTGTCTCGCCGTCACCGATGGATGCGTCGTGGACGTTGATGCTTTTTAACGCCGAAGGCACTCCGGCCCCTGAGCCGAGCGGTGTGTACACGGCCTACTCGCGCGTGCCCGTTCCAGGCTACTTCCACAGCGTGGGGCAGCCAATCTTGCAGGGCCGCGATTTCAACGCCAGTGATACTGCTGACGCGCCGCTGGTCTGTATTATCAGCCAAAGTATCGCGAAGCGTTTTTGGCCTAACGATTCGCCGATTGGTAGACGCATCCGCTGGGGACGACTCGATGGAACTCGCCCGTGGTTTACGATTGTGGGGGTTGTCGGCGATATGAAAGCGATCGCGGACCCGCGTGATGGCGAAGTGCTCGGCATGATTGCGCGCCCGCTGGCGCAAATGCTCGTGCACGCAAACACGCAGCTGGACGACATCACCTTCGTTCTGCACACTAATCGCCACTCGGTGAACGAGCCGGCTATTCGCGCCGCTCTGGCCCGCGCGAATGGCAATCTGGCCGCGTACAACTTTCTTGCGCTCGAAGATGCCGCGGCGCGTTCGCGCACGACCGAGCGGTTCATCTTCGTTCTGGTCTCATCCTTCGGGTTCGTGGGGCTCGTACTCGCTGCCGTGGGTTTGTATGGGCTGCTCGCGCTTCAGGTTTCACGCCGGGAACGCGAGTTCGGGATCCGCAGCGCACTCGGCGCTACCGCGCGCCAGATAATCCAACTCGTCGCCAGACAAGGCGCAACCTTGCTGTCGTTAGGCTTCACTGCCGGCGCGCTCGCAACATACGGAATCGTGCACCTGGTCCGAAACCAATGGGCCGAAATGCCCGCACCGAATCTGATCGCCTGTGTTTGTGCTGCGATAGTGCTCGGCATCGCGGTGATAATCGCATGCTGGCTGCCAGCGCGCCGGGCCGCGCGTGTTGATCCTGTTATTGCACTCCGTGCCGAATGATATGAACGATCTAAAATTTGTTTTGCGTCAGCTCCGCAAATCGCCGGTGTTCGCTTTGATCGCTGTCCTGACGCTGGCGCTCGGAATCGGTGCGAACACTGCGATCTTTTCGCTGATCAACGATCTCTTCCTGAAAGGCCTGCCGTTCCAGGAACCGGAGCGGGTCCTGCATATCCTGACCAAGGGGAAAGACCGGACGGACGAGTTCCAGATGTCGGCGCCGCGATTCATGGTTTATCGGGACGGGCAGACGATTTTCTCCGGGTTTGCGGCGGAGAATCAACAGGCGGCGACGGTGACGGGACTGGGCGATCCGTTGTCGGTGCCGATTTTCAAAGCGACGGCGAATTATTTCGACGTGCTCGGAGTGCGGCCAATCATGGGAAGAACCTTTCTGCCGCAGGAAGAAGAGGGCGCGGATGTGGCCATCATCACGGACCGTTTCTGGAAAGCGCGGTTTGCTGGCAGTCAGGACATCATCGGGAAAACGATCGTGCTCGATGGCGTGGCGCACACGATCGTGGGCGTGATCGCGAACATGCCGGTCTCCTGGACGGGGACACCAAATGCCAATATCTGGACGACGAAGCCGATGGTCATCCCGGGTTTCTCGCATGAGCGGATGATGCGCGGCTCGGCGTTCCTGCGCGTGGTAGGGCGCTTGAAGGCGGGCGTCACACTTGACCAGGCGAAGGCGGCGCTGGGCTCACTCGAGGACAGTTATCGCTCGCAATTTCCGGAGAAGAGCGACGCGCAATCGCGCAACATCATCAAGACGCTTCCGGAAGATGTGACGGAGAATTTGCGGCCCGGGTTCACGACTCTGCTAACGGCGGTCGGGTTCGTTTTGCTCATCGCTTGCAGCAACGTGGCGAATCTGCTGCTGGTGCGCTTCAACGGACGGCGCCGCGAGATTTCGCTCCGCCTGGCGTTGGGCGCGACGCGCGGAAGTGTGCTGCGACTTTTTGTTTTCGAAAGCGTGCTCATCAGTCTGCTGGCGGGAGTTCTCGGCGCGGCCCT